>Ga0334883_1000759_pt1 | contig 54547 bp, 35 predicted proteins | sample GraSluR1_MG_6_FD_207230 | JGI IMG/M metagenome (GOLD analysis project Ga0334883, IMG submission 207230) | Sludge microbial communities from methane-producing bioreactor in Wageningen University, Netherlands - Granular Sludge_09_05-R1 | ecosystem: Engineered > Bioreactor > Anaerobic >...
GACGGCGGGGGCGGCAACGGCGGGGGCGGCAACGGCGGGGGCGGCAACGGCGGGGGCGGCAACGGCGGGTCACGGCAGCGGCGGAACAGCCGTGGCGGGTAACGGCGGGGACGCCGACGAGCACCGGCAGCAGTCTGGCGCTCTGCGATGGACGCGGAGCCGCCAACGCCGCCGGGCTCGCCTTCGGCGGTGCGTTGGTGGGCCTTCGCGGTGTGTGAGGCCCGCGCGGTAGGGCGCCCCTGCCGTCACCCCCGCCGTCAGACACTCTTCTGCATCCAGACCACGTCGAACAGTTCGCCTCGTTTCCTGCCGATGTCACGGAGTCTGCCCGCCTCGACGAAGCCCTGCTTGCGGTGGAACGCAAGGCTGGGCTCATTGCGCGACGAGATCCCTGCCAGAACTGAGGTCAGGCCCTGTGCTCTCGCCTGCTTGACGAGGTAGCCAAGCATCGCCGTGCCGACGCCGTGCCCGCAGTGGTCGGGATGCACGAAGTAGCTGACCTCCGCCGTGTGGGCGAAGGCCGGGATCGGGCTGTAAGGTCGCAGCATGCCGAATCCCAGGAGCGCGCCGTGCTCGTCCCTGGCGGCGACCGTGGGGTAGCCGCGCGACAGCTCCAGCAGCTTGTCGAAGGCCTCGTAGGGGAGGTGGGTCTCGGGGTACGCGGCGAAGCTGTGATCCACGTAGTGGTTGAAGATGTCGACGACCGCCCCGCGGTCGTCGGTACTGATTGGCGTGAGTGTGATTCCCATCTTGAGTTGCTCCCTTCCTCAGGCTGCGCGAATGGGGGCGGCAGGACGTCGCCGCCCCACGGCCTATCGCCTGGAGGGGGAGAAGCGGCAAGGGGCGCCGCCCATGGCCGACACCAACGACCGCCTGGTTGTGTTCGATATCATGCGCCTCAGCGTCTGCAGCCGCTGCGGCGACGAGCTGGGCAAAGGCAGTCTCATCAAGCTCGAGAACGATGAAGCCGTCTGCGCTGAGTGCGCGGAGCTGGACCACCTGTGGTTCCTGCCCAGCGGCAACACCGCCCTCACCCGGCGCGCCACGAAGCACTCGCGGATCACGGCCGTCGTGGTGCGCTGCAGCCGGGCCCGCAAGCGCTATGAGCGTCGGGGAATCCTCGCCGAGCGCGAGGCCATCGAGCAGGCCGAGGCCGAGTGTCTGCAGGATGAGGACCTCAGGCAGAGGCGCCGCGAGCGCGAGGCGATGCGACGGATTCGGATCGACCAGGAGTACCTCAAGGTTTTCGCGGCCCGCATCCGGGAGCTGTGGCCCGGGTGCCCCGAGGAGGAGGCACAGAAGATCGCCGAGCACGCCTGCCTCAAGCACAGCGGCCGCGTGGGCCGCTCGGCGGCGGCCAAGGAACTGGACGCCACCGCGGTGGACCTGGCCGTCCGGGCCCACATCCGCCACCGCCACACTCGCTACGACGAGCTGATGTCCGCCGACTGGGACCGGCAATCGGCCCGGGAGGAGGTCCGGGGCGAGATGTGGGAGGTCGAGGAGACGTGGCGCCCCACCGCCTGACAGCCCGATGTCTCACACTGTGCATCAACGCACTGGAGCCGTATTTCGCCATTCCCGCGTCCGAAACGGTGTAGGGACTGCCGTGTTTCCGCCTCCGGCTGCCGTTTGGCGGAGGACAAGCGGTTCGAAGAGACGCCGAGATGGGGGCGGGTGGGTGGGGCGACGCGAGTGGGCGCCTGCCACTGAACTGCGCGGCCCGATCCGCAGTGCAAGACGACCTCCGAGACCCTGACGGCCCCATCGAGACGCATGGCCTCGACGGCGATCTTGCCCATCACGGCCCTGTAGCACATCACAATGGTCTGCTCGGCGACGGCCGTATGGAGCAGCGCGAAGTGCAGGTCCGGGGCCCTGGCCGCAGCGGCGGTCCGGCACTTGCGAACCTGCGGTCGGCCGCACAGGGCAGACGCCGAGCCGCCGGGCGCGAGGCGGACCGTCGGCGAAGTGACTTTGACGTCGGCCGAGTAGTGGCCAAGGATGGTGTCCAGGTCGTGCGAGTTCTGGGCGGAGATCGGCTGGGCGGCGAAGGCGGCGGGCCGCGGCAGCATGGGGGCCTCCGGGGTCGATAGGGCGGTGATGGCCTGATGGCGGCCCCTATCGTCCGGCATGGCCCCCTTGCCAAGGGTGGCGGGGCCCATCGCAAGACGGGGCGCGGTCCGCTCTGGCCCCCATGTCGGCCCCTACTCAGTCCCATCTGCGGGCGTCGCCCCGGTTCTGATCCGTCGCACGAGCTGCCGCAGGTCCTCCACCGCCTCCGCCACCTTGATCTGTAGATCGTCGATGGCCGCGCTTGCCTCGCCATCATCCGCCGCGTGCTCGCGGAGACGGTCGAGCTGCGCGCGCAGCTCGACCAGATGACGCTGGGTGGTGTCGTGCATCTCCAGCGACAGGCGGGTGCGGTAGTCACCGATCGCGGCCTGCTCCCGCAGTCGCGCTACCTCCTCGACGCGTGCCGCCTCGTTGCGCGCGAAGGCGTAGGCCAGAAGCGTCATCAGCAGCAGGATCATCAGCCGCACGATGAGGCTGTGCATGTATGCCCAGGTGACGATCGAGGGCCATGTGGCTCCGACGTAGAGCGCGCCGATGGCCCCACCGACCAGCAGCGTCTTCATGGGCGCCCGGGTGACGGCCGAAGTCATCAGCGGCCAGACGTACGTCAGAGCCGCCTCGCTGAGGATCCCGCCGGTCAGGCGCACCGCCAGGCTGATGATCACCAGGTCGATGGCCAGCCACATCGAGTCCAGAGCCGCCGCGGGCCTGCGGGTCAGCGTTACATAGGCCCGGAGCCCCACGTAGACGAGTGCGGCCAGGTCCAGGGCGTAGAAGAGCTGCAGGTTGGGGCCGATCCGCTGCCGAACATCCTCAAGCTGCACCCACAGGAGGGCGACCAGGAGCAGGCCGGCGTATTCCAGGAAGAACAAGGCGTCTCTGCGGATGCGCGCGTCCATGACTGGTGCACCCTCGTGGTGACGCGGGCCGGGTGTGCCGGGCCGTCTCGAGCCGCACGGCAGTTGCCCTCGCCGGGCGCCATGTGCCGGTGCAGTTACCTTCGACGGACTACGGGAGCGACCTTCCACCACCATGCAAACAGACGCCGTGAACTGGGGCATCCTGCCTACTGTGGGTGACTATGACGTTGTCGTCTGCGGTGCCGGGCCGGCCGGCCTCGGCGCCGCGCTGGCGGCCGGGCGCGCCGGCGCCAGGACGCTGCTTGTGGAGCGTCAGTTCTGTGTGGGCGGCATGGCCTCCTGCACCGGAATCAACACCTGGTGCGACACGCCCGGGGGCGCTATCTTCGACGAGCTCTTCGACCGCCTGGAGGCCCTGGGTAAGGCCCGCCGGCACTGGAACCCCGAGGGCCACCTGCACCCGCCCGGCCGTGCGGTGCTCCATGGCGAGACGCTGAAGGCCGTGGCCGTGGAGATGCTGCAGGAGGCCGGAGTGGACCTGCTCCTGGGCGCCACCGCCGCCGGAGCCAGGGTGGAGCGTTCGACGGTGAACGCCGTCCTGCTCGCTACCAAGGGCGGCCTCTGTCTGGCGCCGGCCAAGGTCGTCATCGACTGCACCGCCGACGCCGATGTGGCGGCCCTTGCCGGCGCGGAGTTCTCCGTGGGCGACCCGGACGACGGCCGCATCATGCACGTGAACTTCATGTTCCAGCTCGGAGGGATCGACGGGGACGCCTACGAGGCCGCGAGGCCTTCAGCCCGGCAGATGCTGGACCGGATCGAGGAAGCCCGGCGGCGGGGCGGGCTCCGTCCCCCCAAGGGGGTATTCCGCCCGGCACCGGATACCTTCCCGTACAATTCGTCGGAAGACACCCTTGCCCTGAACTACTGGGAGATCGAGGGCGTCGATTGCTCCGACCCGTTGCAGGTGAGCGCCACCCTCACCGACTGCTACTGCCGGGCGCTGGAGGTAGTGCGATTCTGCCGCGAGTACCTTCCGGGCCACGAGCGATGCGCCCTGACACGCTTCTGGGAGGTGCTGGGGACCCGGGAGTCGCGGCGCCTCAAGGGGCGCGCTACGGTGACGGGCGACGATCTGTTGGCGGGCCGCACCTTCCCCGACGGCATCGCCTCCGCCTGTTTCTTCATCGACTTCCACGACTCGCCGCCGGGCCGCACCATCCCCTATGACCTGGATTTCAAGGTGCGCAACAGTCCGCCCGCTGGCGAGTACTACGAGATTCGCTACGGCTGCCTGCTACCGGTGAACCTCGGGGGCCTGCTGGTGGCCGGACGCTGCATCTCGGCCGACCGCCCGGCCCTGGCTTCGCTGCGTGTGATGCCAACGTGCATGTACCTGGGCCAGGCGGCGGGGACCGCCGCGGCCATGGCCGTGCAAGGAGGCATCGGCCCGGAGGAGGTACCGGGGGAGGAAGTGAAGGCGAGAGTGATGGGGTAGGGAGACGGTGGAAGATCGGGTGCCGATGGGAGGAACGGCCAATGAAGCGACCGGTGTGTGTGCTGATGTGCGGGGTGATCGTGGCGGCCATCGCGGGCGGCTGTCCGGGTCCCAAAGCGGTGGACGAGACCGGCAACGCGGTGCCGAACATGCAGGAGGCCACCCCGTCAGAAAAGGCGGCAGCCGGGGGCGATCGTGTCACCGTGGAGGAGTTGGACGACGAGGGAGGCCTGGGGGTCTACTCCACCCCGGGCGATCTGCCCGCGCTGCAGAAACCGGGCGCGGTGATCGCCTACGCCGACCTGGACGGCGACGGTCGACGCGAAGCGCTGAGTATCGCCGCCGGGAGCGGAGGCACCGCGACGCTGACGCTCGCATCGTGGGGAGGCGAGCAATGGGAGACACTGGCCACCGTCGCGGCCGGGCGAGGCGAGAGCGCCTTTGATGAGGATAGCATCGTCCTGGCCTACGACATGGACCAAGACGATGTCACGGAGATCGGTATTGCCTACTACGAGGATGGTCCCGATGGGCGGGACACGCACCTTTACCTATACAAGCTCACCGATGGTGAGCCGGCCCTGGCTCTGGACAAGATGACCGCCGCGGTTCTGGGGGCCATCACATTCGGGAGCGATGACGGGGCCACAGTGGCCGACGTGACCCAGCAGTTCCCGGGCGATGAGCTGCTGGTCACCGGCCGTGTGGACCGGTCGGAGACGGCGGCATCCTCACCGTACCACATCCACGTCTATGGGTGGGTGGACGGCGCCATCGGCCCGTACCTGTGGTACTCGACGGAACAGGGGTTCGCCAACGCCGACGCAGCGGTGGAGGCGTTTCTCAATCACGAGGGCGATTACCGGCTGGACAAGTACGAGGCCGGGTACTACGACCCGGAGCTGGATGAGCGTTTCGATGCCCGGAGCGATGGCGCGACGGCAGAGAGCGAGTGACGCCGAAGCGCCCCAGAGCTATGGGCGCAGCAGCACAAGCTCTCCGCTCTCCAGCGCCACCAGAACGCTGCCGTCCGGGCGGCCCAGGAGCCCGCTGACTGCGCCCCCCGGGCGAGCCGAGACGAGCGTCTTGCCCTCCGAATCGATCCAGACCACCGTGCCCTCCTCATCCGCCGCGCAGAGCAGATCGCCGGCCCCGGACAGTGCCGTGCAGGGGGCATCCAGGCGCAGACGCCAGATCTCGGCGCCCGAGCCGTCGATGAGGTGCACGTCTCCTGTGAGTGAGCCGGCCGCGATTCCGCTCCTGTGGATGACCAGCCCGGCCGGGTCGTCGCCGATGCTGTGGGTCCACTTCTTGTCCCCCAGGGCGTCGATGCAGTGGACCAGCGTGTCGCTACCGGCCGTGATGACCTCAAACGCCCCGTCGCCGTCCACGTCGGCGATGCGAACGAACGGGAAGTTGGGCCCCGCCGTCCAGTAGTCGTTGTAGTCCTCATCCTGCCACAGCCGCCGGCCGTCGGCGGTGATGGCCGGGACGCAGTAGTAGACGGTGGCCACCGCGATCTCCTCGCGCCCGTCGGCATTGAGGTCTGCGCAGGCCAGAGCGGTGACGGCGTGGGCCGCCGTATCGAACGTCCACCTCAGGGCACCGTCCGGGGCAATGGCGTGCACGCGCCAGGCGGCCGTGCCCACCAGCGGCCACAGCCGCCGGTCTCCGTCCAGGTCCGCGGCGCACAGCGCCCTGCCCCACGCGGGCATGTGGCTGTTGCGGGGCAGCTCCACGCACAGCCGTTCCTCGCCCGCAAGCGTCAGGAGCCGGAACCGCGCGTCATGTCCCGTCACCATCACGCTGGGCTCGGTCTCGCCGAACACCGGGGCCGCCAGGACCGCGCCGATCCTGCCTTCGGTCTTGAGCAGCGTCCGCACGCCCCCGGCGTCGTCGACGGCGGCGACCGTTCCGTCCTCGCAACCGATCAGCGTTTCTCCGGGGCCGGCCGGGGACATACAGGTGGCGCCGGCAGGCACCCGGGAGCGCCAGTCCTCAATGGCCGCCGGGGCCGGAATGCGGCTCGGGGGCGACAGCGTCGGCCGGGACCTTGTGGCCAGCGCGGTGAGCCGGCCCCCCGGAGCAAAGGCGTGGTCGCCGCCGCCCTCGAGCTGTAGCCCTTCGGCCGACAGCGTTACCGTCGGGCCCTGGCCGGTGACCACCACCCGCCCGTCGTCGAGGCGACGCGCCTGGCGCCTGGGCTCGGATTGCTCGCCATTGGGCAGAAGCAGGTTGACGAAACAGACCTCTTCACCCGCGAACAGAAAGTGGCTGTGGGTCTGACGCAGTACCTGCGGCACCGACGAGCCGTAGCGGTATGTGGGGTAGTCGGTGGCGTTGAGGGGCGGCGCCTCGCTGTCCAGGCGCTGGGAGGCCTCGGTTACCTGGAGAATGTGGAAGTGCTCGTCGTCGTGCTCGGAATGCAGCCCCTGCGGTGTGGCGGCCACACTGCCCAGCGTCCGCCAGTAGCATCGGATATCGTAATCCCCGTCGACCCTGGCTGTGAGGCAGTCGGCAACGAGGACGCAGTCTCCTCTGAGCCAGATGATGGTGCGCAGCCAGTCGCAGCCGTTGTAGTCCGACAGACAGGTCTGTGTGACGGCGCCTGCGGCGAGCTCCACGGCGTCCAGCAGCTTCGCGGTGGCCGGGATGATGCCGTGCCGCCCGTCACGGATCACCATCACGGTGTTGTGCTGCCCGGGCATGCGGCGGATGTAGTCGTTGTCCACCAGGAGCAGGCGGCCCCGGACCTGATACTGGCTGATGGCGTTGGCATCCGGGTGGCCGTGCTGCCCGTCGCCGAAGCCCTGGAGCAGCAGATAGTCGGCATCGTCGTCCCACGCGCCTCGGAACGAGATCTTGTCGAAACCCTCCTGGGGCTCGACATTGGCGATGCACGAGGGCTGCGGATAGCCGGGAAACCGGGGTAGCTTCGTCCAGCGGTGGATCACGGGGTCCAGGGGGAGGACGAAGAGCCCCACATGCTTGTCGGGGGGCGCTTCGGGCACGTCTGCGGTGAACAGGTCTGCGGCGGCCGCCTCCGGCGCGCACCGACGCGCCACCCACTTGCAGCCCGCATCGCGGTGCCACCGCGCCGCGCAAAGCAGGATCTCCGCCGCCCCGGCGGCGTCCCCATGGTAGCTTCCGCAGTCGCCGAAGGGCACCAGCTCGAAGCTGTTGTTCTGGATACAGGTGGCCAGATCGGCGTAGCGCAGCAGCTTGTCGCTTGCGACGTAGCTGGTGTCACCACAGGCCAAGGACACCTGCATCAGATGGTTGCCCACCAGCCAGCTATACTCCGCGCCGCCCTCATCGAAGGAGCGTCCGGCCTGGGAGGCCCGGGAGAACACGCTGAGCGCCTTGGCCAGCCACCGGTCGATGTCCACCACCTCGTGACCGTGGCGCCTCAGGTAGGTGCAGCCGAAGAACAACCCCCGCGCCGGGAAGGTGTGGTGGTTGAAGACCTGGTGCTCTTCTTTGGTGATGCGCCATTTCTGGTAAGTCAGCGAGTCGTGGCAATACTCGGTGCAGGAGGCCACGAAGTTGGCCAGCAGCAGTCTTTCCTCCTCGAGGAAGAAGGGGAACTCCTCGGCAATGTCCCAGCCGATGGCGAGGCGGTCGGTCCAGAAGTCCACCGCGGACATGAGCCAGAACGACAGGGGCACCTCGCCGGTGGCATACGGCATGACCGCCCGGATGAAGGCCCGTGCCCAGGCCTGCGAGCCGGTGGCGTTGAGGTTGTCCAGGGCGGCGAGAAAGCCGCTCACCCGGCCCCCGAAGCTCGAGGGGTCCTTCGCCTCCAGACTCTCGATGAAGCCGTCCGGGTCCGGGCAAATTGGGGCGGGCGCTATGTCAAGGAGCCGGCCGGGTACCCCCCAACCTGCTTCAAGAGGCGCAATCCGCTCCACCAGTCGTCCGGCGCCGGCGTCGGCAACCGCCGCCGTACGTCCCAGGCAGCACAGTACATTCTGCCCGTCGCCGAAGGGACTGTGGACGGACAGCAGGCGATGGCCCGCATCGGGATAGTCATCGGGGGACAGGTACCTCAGATGATGCAGCCACCACAGCAGGCGGTTGTTCGCCGCGTGCCCGATGGCGATCATCGGAGCGGAGAGCTCCTCGATGGATGAGAACTCCGCCTCGTCAACCAGCGGGAGCTCCACACCGGTGCGCTGGGCCAGGAGCTCCTGAACCCGCAGGCCGATGGGCTCGTACTCGTCGCTATTGGGGGCCACGATCCCGGCGATGCTCCGGTCTCCGGCCACCACCGTCTCCTGGTGCAGCGGGGCGGGTCGCCCGATGCGCCCGGCGTCGACCCTGAGCTCAATCATTGCGCCCTTGTCGGCCACGGCGGTCATTCCCTTCGCGTGCGGTAGAGGCCGCATAGCAGGTGGGGCAGGGTCTTCGGCACAACGGATCGCGGCTCCCGGTAGGATGGGCGGCGCAGCCCCCGGCGGCGACGAGGCGCAAAGCCTCCGGCCCCGGACCTCACACTATGCATGAACGCATCGGAGCCATATCTGGCCTCAGCCGCGCCCGAAACGCTCGCGGCAAGGCCGTTCTTCGCCCTCCTCCCGTCTCCACCCGCCGTTTGGCGGAGTACAAGCGGCTCGGGGAGACGCCGAGAGGCGGGGCCGGGGGGGGTGAGGCGACGTGATTCGGCGCCCGCCCAGAACCTGCATAGTCTGAGCTGGCCGGCTGCATCTACTCCACGGGCCCCTCGCCCTGCTCAGGCCGCTCCTGGTCGCCGTCCTGCTCGCCCGGCGCACCCTCCAGCCGCGCGAAGAGCCCGTCGACTTTCTCCTGCTCCTGCGGGCTGTGGCGGAACACATACCCCTCCAGGACGAAGGCCGCGAAGGCCACGATCAGCTCCGCCCCGGTGGTGATGGTCCAGGACAGCGCCTCACCGGGGGGCTCGCCGAACCAGGTCAGACACAGGGCGTTGGTGGCCCAGTATTTGAACAAGACGAAGGTCGCAAAGCCACCCAGCCATGAGAGCAGTGCCCCGCGCCAGGTGGTACGCTTGAGCAGCATCCCAAACAACAGCGGGATGGAGACCGGGGCCAACACCGCCGCATACCAGTCCATCATGGCCTTGAAGGCCCCGCCGAGGCTCTCGGTGGCCAGCCCGGCGGCGACCGTAATGGCGCCGAACACCGCCGTCGCCGCCAGCCCCACCTTGAGCAGCCTGGCGTCCGAAGCGTTCTTGCCGATTGTGCCTCCGTAGATGTCCTTGGTGAACACCGCGGCCAACGCGTTGAGGTCGGAGTCTACCATGGACATGGTGGCGGCAAACATCGCCGCCACCATGAGCCCCAGCAATCCCGGAGCGATTAGCGGGAGCTGCTGCTGGGCCACGGCGATGTAGGCCATCTCTGGGTCCACCAACTCGCCTACCAGTATCGGCGCGGCCCACACGGGAATGTACAGCGCCAGTGGGTACAGCAGGTACAGGGAGGCCGAGAGCAGGGCGGCTTTCCTCGCATCCGCAGCCTTTCCCATCGAGTAGAACCTCTGGGCCAGACCCCAGGTACCGCCGTTGTAGCTCAGCAGGATAACGAAGGAGTACACGCCGATGCGCGAGGCGGGGAACTGCTGGCTGAACAGTTGTAGCGGCGGGGTCTTGGGGTTCGCCCACATCCGTCCCCAGCCTCCGACGGCCCGCAGGACCGCGGGCGCCAGGACGAGGGTGATCCCGAACTGCACGATGAACTGGGCGAAGTCGGTCATCAGCTCGGCCCACAGGCCGCCGATGAGGATGTAGGCCACGGTCACGATCCCGCAGCCAACGATGGTGCCCTTCAGGGGGAGGCCGGTGCAGGCCCCGATCACCTTGGCCAGCGAGTGCAGCTTGGTCCCCTCGTCCACGAACTTGACGGCGATGCCGCTCCAGGCGATGATCTGGCGCACCACGTTCCCGAACCGCTCCTCCAGGTACTGCACCGGTGTCATGACCTTCAGCCGCACCCAGCGCGGCGCCCAGATGTACGCTCCTGCGACCATGGCCAAGAAGCAGGGCAGCGCGAACAGCGTCCAGATGTTGAACCCCACCTTGTAGGCCGTGCTGGCGTAGCCCACGAAGGCGAAGGCGCTGTAGCCGGAGACGTGGTGCGAGATGGCCGCCAGCCACCACGGGATCCGGTGGCCGCCGGCGAAGTAGTCGTCGATCCCTCCGATCATCGACCTGGCAAACCAGCCGATCGCCGCTACCCCGACGAAGTACACCGCGACCACTGTGTAATCTATGCCGGTAAGCACGAACTTCACCCTCCCGAAGCGTCATCCAAGGGTGGACAGGACAAACCGCGCGGCTGCAGACTTCGCCGCGGGTACCGGGGAACCTCCGGTCTGCCACCCACAGCAAGGGCCGTGCACCGGCCCGGCCCGGCTCCGTCAGTCCTCGATCGAGCGCCGCTCGAGTTCCACCTCCTCGAACCATGTCTCAAGCTCGGTGAGCATGCGCCGCGTTCTCTCGGGCTCGGAGGCCGCAAGGTTCGTCTGCTCCAGAGGGTCGGTTGTGATGTTGAACAGCAATGGGGGGCCCGGATCGGGGACCGCGCGCTCCGGCTCCGGATCCCGGCAGATGTCGGAGTAGCGGTCGGGCTCGTACTTGAGGCCATGGTCCATGTCCAGATCGGCCTGCGAAAGGTGCATCGTCTCCCGGATCGTGGGGCGCACCAGCTTCCAGTTTCCGTCGCGCATGGCGGCGTTGGAGGTGACCACCGGGGTATAGCGGTTCCATTGCCAGAACCGCCGGGTACGAGTGGTGCCGGTCTCTCCGCGCAGGGCGCCCAGCACGCTGCAGCCGTCCAGAGCGATCTCATTGGGAAGCTCCAGCCCGCAGGCCTCGGCCAGTGTGGGTAGCCAGTCGGTGAAGTGAACCATCGCGTCGCAGCGCCGGGCGAGCGGCAGCCCCGCGGGCCAATGCAGAAGCATCGGCACCCGGATGCCGCCCTCATACACATTGCCCTTGGCCCCGCTGTACCCACAGTTGAACCGGGTGGTACACATGTCCCCCTGGCCGCCGAACTGCGGGCCATTGTCACTGGTGAACATGAAGATCGTGTTCCGCCGCCGTCCGGCCTCCTCGATAGTCTCCAGCAGCTTCCCGACGCCGGCGTCCATGCGGCGGATCATGCCGTAGAGTGCGCTGACGCCGGGGGTGAACATCCCCGTCTCGGCGAAGGGCGCGATATCCTCCTCCGGCGCCTGTAGCGGGAAGTGCGGGGCGTTGTAGGTCAGGTGCAGAAAGAACGGCTCGCGACGGTGGCGGGTAACGAAGTCGCAGGCCTCGTCGGTGAACACGTCGGTGAGATAGCGGCCATCGGCCTGCTCGTGGGCGCCATTGCGGTCCAGGCGCCACCGGTAGTAGTCCTGCCAGCCACCCCGGAATCCGCAGAACTCCGCGAAGCCCCGGGCATTGGGGTGGTAACGCGGGTCTAGAGCTCCCAGATGCCACTTGCCCACGAGGCCGGTGGCGTAACCCGCCCGGGAGAAGGCGTCGGCCATGGTGCGCTCGCGCAGGGCAAGGCGATCGAGGCCGCGGCCTTCCAGCGTATCGATGGCGCCGGTGCGGTGGGGGTACCTTCCGGTCATCAGCGCCGCCCTGGAGGGGGCACAGACGCAGGAGCCGGCGTAGTGCTGGGTCAAGCACACGCCCTCGGTCGCCAGCCGGTCCAGGCTCGGGGTCTGGGTCAAACCCCCGTTGAAGATCCCGAAATCGCCGTACCCCATGTCGTCCACCAAAACGAGCACGACGTTGGGTCTGTCCACGGCTATCACACTCCCCGTGTGCGGGTTGGTTTCTTGTGTGCGGTCCTGCGGTCAGAGGCCGCGGGCGGCCTGGCGTGGGGCGCTCTGCAGTTCGCCGTCGCCGCCGGGCCTCTGGAGGTGCGGCCGGAAACCCCGCCTGCGCCGCGGATGTCATTCTGAGAGCGTCCGCTTCCGAACAAGCAGCTCGAGGAATCTCCCGGCATTCAGCGAGATTCTTCGCTATCTCGCTGCGCGAGATGGACGCTCAGAATGACATGAAACGGACCAGCCGGACTTTTCGGCCGGGCCTCTCGCCGCTCTCCCGGCCGGCGTCGGCGGGCGTGCGGGTGAGACGGCCCACAGCGGAGCGGCACAGGCCCGCGCCCCCACTTCCCGGCCTCGCTCGCCCTTCACCGCCGACGCCCGCAACGCTCGCCATGGGGCAAGGAGACAGACGCGCTCCAGGCCGACGGTCCGTAGCAGCCTATTCCGTGGCCGGTCGGCGGTCTCCTGCCCGAGGGTGTCTCCCCGGCGGGCTCATGCAGGATCACAACACCACCAGACGGTCCGCTTCTTCGGCAGGGCAGCTCCCCGTCGCCTGCGAATACTGACCTATCCCGCCCGCTCGAGGAGGCTCCCGATGCGACGCCTATTGCCGGCACTGCCCCTGATGTACTCGTTCTGCCTGACCGCCGCGGCCGCTGTGGTGTGGGAGGATGACTTCTCCGCCCCCGCGCGCTATGAGCTCCACGGTCCGCGGGCCTGGGACATCGCCGCCGGGCTGTGCCGGTTCAGGCCGGCCGCGGGCGATGCCCGCCTGGTGGCTCTGACCCCCGTTCTGACCGAAGCCAGGGCGGAAGCCGACCTCACCGTCGCCTCCCGCTCCGGCGCCACGTGGTCGTATGCCGGTCTGTGTCTGTTCTCCGACCCCCAGAACCACTGGCAGCTCATGCTGGTGGCCGGGCCCGATGGCCGCCGCTACATCGAGCTCATCGAGCGTCTGGACGGCGTGCATCAGGCCCAGAGCGGAGCGGGGTCCAAAGCGACGCTGTTGGCGGGAGAAGTCAGGGGTGAACTTCGGGAATGGCACTACGGCAAGAGCTACCACCTCACGGTCTCGCTCTCCCCGACTGAGATCGTCGGTCGCGTCACGGACCTCGCCTCAGGCAGCTACTGGGAGCGGCAGTACGCCCTGGAGAAGCGCCCGGCGGTGAAGTCCGGGCGGCCGGGCCTGGTTACCAGCGCGCTGGCCGGGCACTTCACCTCCTTCCGGGCTCAGGGGGCGGAGGGTGCCGGCGGTGAGAGGGTCGCCCTCACCGACGGCCGAGCCGGAAAGGTGGCCATCCTGAGCGATAGGGACGGCCGCGTCGCCCCCGGACTGGCGGAGGCCTTCGCCGACGCAGGCTTCGGCGTCACGCAGGTCGGCTGGCAGGAGCTCTCGGAACGCCGATTGCCGTTGAGCGAGCTGGACCTCCTGGTTCTCGCCGACGCCCGTACGCTGCCCCTGGCCGGCCGCGACGAGCTGCTCGCGGCCCTGCACACCGGCGGGAAGATCATGTGCATCGGGGCGCCGGCGCTGGCGGAGTTGATGCTCCCGACACCTGACGGCTTCCGGGGCGAGAACGACTGGAAAGCGGCCTACATCGAGCGACTCCCGCGCACACCGATTGCCCTGGACCCGGGGCAGTGGACGAGAGCCAGTGATGCCGCCGCGGACGACCGGGACGCCATCGTCCTCGACGCCGCCGAGGGCGAGGGGTGCTGGAAGATCACCTGTGACCTCAAGGGCTGGACCACCTGGGGCGCCGAAGTGCCCGGCTTCTTCTCCGAGGGCAACGGCGTCCTGGTCTTCGATGCCAAAGGCGACGCCGCTACGAGCCAGATGGTGGTGGAGCTTAATGAGGAGGACGGCTCGCGGTGGATCGCCTGCGTGGACCTCACGCCCGGCTGGCGCAGCTACGCCCTGCGGCCGGAGGACTTCCCCTACTGGGAGGACTCGACCTCGGAAGGCCGAGGCGGTCCGGGTGATAGGGTCCGCCCGGGGAATGTGCGCCGGCTGATCGTCGGCCTCGCCCGCAGTCACAATAGCCGGGTGCTGCCCGGCCCCCATACCTACTGGGTCCGCGGGCTGTCGTCCTCCTCCGCCCAGGGCCTTCCGGAGGCGAGCTTCTCCGTCCCCGAGGTGGAAGCTCTCTGCCCCTCGTACAAGCTGTACCCCATGGACAGCATCGCCACGCTGCGGGCGGCGACAGAGCAGGGCGCCCTGGCAAGTGACCTGGAGCTGCCCTGGGCCGCTCCGGGATTCTCGCCGGTCTGGCGCGAGCGCGGACGCGGCTTCGACCGCGGCCGCTCCTGGCGCTGGGTACCGCTCCTGGAGGCCTACGACGCCGAGGGCCGAAAGCGCGGCGCCCTGCTCTCGCTGACGATTGGCGACGGCGTGTTCCCCAACTCTCTGTGGGCCAACGTTGCCGTCGCCGAGCCGCGCGATGCCCTGCAGCCGGCCCTCCTACCCTGTCTGATCGACACCGCCCGGGCGATGGTCAGCGGCAGCTTCCTGCTGGAGGCCGGGGCCGAGTTGTTCTCCTACAAGCCCGGTGAGCAGGTGCGTCTGGGCGCCGAGGTGCTCAACGCGGGAAAGGCACCGAGCCGGGCGCGTGTGGATCTGCGCGTTATCGGGGCCGGTGGCGAGACGGTCTACAGCCAGGCGGCGGAACTGCAGATCCGGCCCGGCTGGAGCAGGGAGGTAGTCTGGAGCTGGACGCCGGAGACCTGGGGCCCCGCGGGCTATGACGTGAGCGTCACACTCTCGCGCGACGGGGGTGTGGTGGACGTGATTGGGCACCACATCGACGCCGCTCTGCCGCCCTCCACCGACCCGCGAGACTTCGTGCGCGTGGAAGGGTCCGACTTCATGCTCGGGGATGAGAAGTGGTTCTTCAAGGGGATCAACTACCGCCCCAACTGGGTCGGCGGCTACCCGCACCTGAACCTGGTTGCCAGGGAATGCTATGACCCGGAGATCATCGAGCGTGACCTGGCGTGGATGGAGTCCATCGGGATCAACGCCATCAGCGCGGTGCACGCTCTGGCCCCGCCCGCTCCCGAGAACCCGACGGCCTTCCGCGATCAGCAGGACTTCCTGGATCGCATGCTGCGCCACGGCATCCGCTGCTTCTTCATCGTGCCCCACGGGCGGCCGTATGAGGGCGAGGATGCCCACAAGCTCATGGCCTACATCGAGAGCGCGGGTATCAAGGACCACCCGGCGGTGATGTGCTGGGAGTTGGCCTGGGAGCCCATCGTCGGGCCCTGGGGCGACGGCCTGGAGCCGATGCTGCAGGACTTCAACGACTGGGTCGAGGAGCGGTATGGCTCGGTGGCCAACGCCGTGGCCGACTGGGGCTTCGCGCCCCCGCCGGACAAGGGTGGGCTTGTGCCCACGCCCACCACGGAGCAATGCACCACCCACGGCGACTGGGACCGCTACGTGGCGGCCTTCCGCCGCGCCTTCAGCGACATCATCAGCCGCAAGTACCGGGACGTGGTGCTGCCGCTGCGCCGGTGGGACCCCCTGCACCTGATCTCCTTCCGCGGTGGCGCCTGCGGCATCCCGGAGGGGCACCGCTTCGCCCACATCCACAGCGTCGGTGTCTCTCGGCTGATGGACTTTCTGAACCCCGAAGGCTACAACCTGCAGACCGGGGGCTGGGCAGTGCCCACGCCTCCGGAGGACATCCGCCGTGGCGGCCTGGTGACCCTCTACTATCGCTACATCTCCCGCGAGAAGCCCGTGGTGTGGATGGAGTTCGGCTTCACGGTGAATGGGTTCAAGTCGCCGTGGACACCGGAGCGGATGCGCATCGACCCGGCGCGCCTGGAGCTGCAGGAGCGGGAGTACGAGGCCTTCTACGACATGATACTTGAGTCCGGCTCCCGGGGCGCCGCGCCGTGGTGGCTGCCGGGGGGCTTTCGTCTGGGGGAGAACAGCGACTTTGGGATCCTCGAGCCCGACGGCACCGAGCGCCCGGCCTGCCGCGTGCTGCGCAAGTCATTGCCCATGTTCGCTCAGGTGCAACATCGAGCTCCCACCAGAGAGCTCGAGCTGGACCTGGATCGACATTATCCGGACGCATGGAAGCTGTACTCAGATCAGTATCTGTCCGCGGTGCAGGCCGGCGAGGTGGTGGCGGTGCGCAGCGCCGGGACGGGAACCGACTCGGCCTCGTGCCCCCTGACGGCCGTCGGTGGCGGACGGTGCACCGGCCACAACCCGCCTCAATACCTGAACGCGGAGTTCGACGCGCTGGAGATCAAGGTGGGGGAGAGCGACTGGCGCCAGGTGCGCCACGGGGAGAAGGTCTTAGTGCCCGCCGGGGCGGCGGTGATGTGCCGGGCCAGAATCGGCAACATCGGCGAAGCCGCCTGGCCGGCACCGGATGGGGGAGTGGAGACGGGCCGGGTGTACCTGGCCGGGCGCGAGGAGTACGGCGTGCCCTTCCGGGCGGCTCTGGCCGCGGACACCCCGTTCCTGGGCACAGGGGATGTGGCTCCGTTCGAGCTGCTGCGCCCCGGACAGATCGCCGACGAAGCGGCGGTGTCCTTCGAGATGCTCGCTCAGGGGCGGAGCCACTTCGGGGAGCGCAGGACCGTGGTGTTCGCGGCTCGGTAGGTCGAGTGATGGGCCCGGCGCGGAGCTGTGACGCCGGGCCGGGAGTCGTGGACACGCGTCAATACTGGGAGGAAATCAGTCTAGCGGGGGAAGGAGGCCGGACGGCGGTGACGAATAACACTGCCGCACAACACTCTTTCGAGGAGGGCATTTTCCCATGCGGAGGACCGGCTTCACACTGATCGAACTCCTGGTCGTGATCGCCATCATTGCGATTCTGGCGGCGATTCTGTTCCCCGTGTTCGCCCGGGCGCGAGAGAAGGCCCGGCAGGCGAGTTGTCTGTCCAATGTCAAGCAGTTGGCTCTCAGCACCCTGATGTACGCCCAGGACTATGACGAGATCTTCCCTCACTATGCCGATCACGGGTGCTACGCACCAGGTCTTCCCGCCGTGCGGCCGGGCAGTACCGCACTGCGCACTCGTGTCATGTGGGATGAGCTCGTCCAGCCGTACACGAAGAACTGGAGCATCACCGTCTGCCCGTCCATGCCCACTCAGATCCAGGGCATCGGCGTCAACTATCCGCATGTCTTCAACTGTTCCGTCTCCGGCAGCACACCGATCCCCGGGGTCCCCATCGCCAGCATGCAGGTCCCGGCACAGACCATGATGATCTGTGACACCACCTCGGCGCTGGTCTACTGCCGCACCTGCTATCCCAATGGTCCGCGGGCCGGTGAGGAGACAAACCGGGTCGCCATCGACCGACACAACGACGGCGTGAATGTTGGCTACTGCGACGGCCATGCCAAGTGGCTCAAAGGCAGCATCCTCATGAGCATCCCGGCCGCCGGAACGGCGGAGCGCACGGAGTTCGACCGGCTCTGGGGTCATCAACTCAGGTAGGCAGGGCGGCGCAGTCCGCGGCCTGTGGAATGTGACCTGTCTCTCACATGGCCGGGCCCCTGTTGTGGGGGGGGCCGGCCATGTGTCTTCGGCATCGCCGATTTGCTTGCCTGCCGGTTCCCCCAGTGCCTGCCGCCGGTCCTTTGATCCTCCTGTGAAGCCTCTCTAACCACCCGTTAACCCCGACCTCGTACTCTCCCGGACAACGAACGAACCAAGACCCTCCGGGAGGCTGCCCCACCATGCGCAGAGCTGCATTCACACTCATCGAGTTGCTGGTTGTGATCGCGATCATCGCCATTCTGGCCGCCATCTTGTTCCCCGTCTTCGCCCGGGCGCGAGAGAAGGCCATGCAGGCGAGCTGCTCCTCGAACCTCAAGCAGATCGGCGCCGCAATGCTCATGTACGCCGGCGACTACGACGGCAAGCTGTATGGCTATGACGCCACCCAACTGGCACCGGAGTACGCGGGCTACGGCATGTGGTTCAAGCTGCAGCCGTATGTGAAGGACAGCGGCGTGTTCGACTGTCCGACCAGCCCCGACGAGACGGGAGACCTCAAATCGGCGGCAGACTGGTACAACAGGTACGACGGCAACTACGGCTGGCCCTATGATGGGATCGAGGGTAGCGTGTGCAGGCTATGGAACCTCGAATACCCGGCGGAGACCTACATGGCCTTCGACTCGGGGGATCAGTCCGTGCGCCCCGGTGATAACAACTGGGCCGGGCTGATGGAGGAGCTCGATCTGGACTGGGACTCGAAGAAGGAGGGGGCCAACCGGCACAACGGCGGGGTCAACGTGGCCTTCTGCGACGGGCATGTCAAGTGGCTCAATCTCCCGGACTTCCTGAAGCGGAACGGCAAGGACCGTGTGCCTCCGTGGAACATCTACTGGGCGGACAATCCGCCCACCGATGACGGTACGGTACCCTATCCCAACCGGTAGAGCAGAAGCTGCGCGCCCCACGGGACGAGGGGGTATCACCTCGCCCCGTGGGGCGCCCTGTATGTCGGCGGCAGTCCGGTGCGCTGCCGACCTACTCGCCTCGCCGCACCAGCACACCCCGCCTTTGCTCCCCATTGTGGAACGCCAGGACGATATCTTGCTCCTCGGTCGTGCAGCCCAGAAGGAGCTTGAGTTCGGTGTCCCGCTTGCTGAGGTCCACGCTGCACAGCACCGCCACCACGCGTCCCGCGCCGCCCTTGCCGACCCACACATCGACGCCGCCGCCATCGGCGGCTACGGTGCCCTGCAGGTACCCGTAGTCCAGGGGATAGACGAGCTCGGAAAAGCGCGGGTGGCGGCTGCCTGCGGGGCGGTCGATAGCCACCTCACTCCCGGTCACCAGGCCATCCAGGGCTTCCCAGAACCCGCGGCCCTCCACGAGACGAGACGCCTCGGCGGCCACTACAGGCTCACCTCGATGGTCAACGTCTCGCCCTGCTCGATGGTGACAGGCCCGGTGAAGAGCGCCGCCGCGCCGCCCCTGCGCTTGGCAAGCTCCGCGGGGACGGCCTGCTCGCCGACACGGGCGGTGACGGCGCCACCGACGGGCAGCGCGGTGCTCAGCTCGCTCACCGTCAACTCGCCGGCCTCGAGGCGGACTTCCAGCGTTGCTTTGCCCTCCTCAAGGGTCTGGGCATAGCTGCCCCAGCCCGAGGCCACGGAGAAGAAGCAGTTGAAGACCTCGGCGTTCACCCGCGGGGCGAAGCCGATCCTGTGCTCGGGGGCGGAGTAGGAGAACCCCGACAGGGCCGTGAGCAGCGAGTAGCTGGCCAGCGATCGGGCATAGTGGTGGCCACACTCGAACTCGTCCCAGGGATTGCGGCGGTCGCCGCGGTGGCGCTCCCTCACGCCGCGGACGATGGCCAGGCCCTCGTCGAGCAGGCCCTCGTAGATCAGGTGACTGGCCACCTGGTACTCGATGCCACACCAGACCTCATCGGCGAACCAGAAAGCATCGCCGGGCCGCTCGCCTTTGGGCCACGAGGCGATGAGCAGGCCCGCCTCGTCATTGAGTGCATACACGCGCAGGGAGCAGAAGTGGTCGGTGAGGTCGGGCAGCCAGTTGTAGCGGAAGATGGACTGCAGGGCCTTCTTCACATTGCCCTTCTTGTACAGGCTCCCCAGGGCCAGCATCTCAGCGTACCACTGGCCGATCATCTGATCCGACAGGCACCCTTTGCCGAACTGCCACTTCGGCCAGGCTGCGAACTTGTCGTCCGTGCCGTGGTTCTCGGCCAGCCTGCGCAGGTTCTCGGGCCAGGGCAGGTGGGCGTCCGGGTTGACGATCTGCTCGTAGTACCGGCCGTTGAACAGCTTCTCATCGGAGAAGGCCGAGCCGCGGAGGTACAAGTCGCGATACTCGGCGGCCTTGTCGTCCTCGCCCAGATAGCGGGCGATCTCCTCGGCCGCCCGCAGGGCCCCCAGATAGAGACTGCCCATCATCGTGTTGGGGCCGTAGAACTCCATGTCGTACGTGTTGTGCTGCATCCCTTCCATGACGCCATCGCGGTCGGCGTCCCAGTACTTCCACGCAAACTCCAAGGCCCTCTTGGCCTGCGGCCAGATGCGCCGCAGCCACTCGCCGTCACCCGAGAGCTGCCACTCGCGGTAGACCTGAATGACGGTGCCCATCTGCCCGTCCGCCGCGGGATGGAAGCCGGTGTCTCCCCTAGTGCCGAGCGGCAGGGGCATGCGGAAGCACACGAAGCCGTCGTCCTGCATGGAGTTTGCCCAGTCGGCCTCACGCATGGACCTTTGCAGCGCCGGGTACAGGTACGGGAGCGCCTGGGCGTAGTTCCACACGTGGGTGCAGGAGCCCTCGCAGCAGCCGGCGGTGTCGCTGCAGCCCTCGAAGGCGTAGAAGGTGCCGTCCTGCAGGCGGATGCAGGTATTGGTGCGCAGGATGGAGAGCTGCGAGCTGATGGCATCCAGTACGTGGGCCGGCAGCGTGGAGGCAAACAGCGCATCGTGAAACCGCCGGGTCTGCAGTTCCAGGCGCTCCAGGTGCTTGCCCGTGTAGGTCGCCGCGGCCCAGGCGTCCTTCCACTGGGTGGCATACCAGTTCTTCCATGTGGCCCCGCTCTCGCAGCCCTCGCAGCGGCGCCAGTGCTCGAAGTTCGGGAAGCTCCAGGAGAGGATGAAGGGCACCGTGACAGAGGCGTTGGCGGGAATGGTGACTTCCACTCCCAGGGTGCCGCTGTGGCTCTGGCCCTTCCTCCTCGGCGGGAACCTGCTTTCCCAGGCCACGGCCTCCCAGAACTTGACGATGCTCCCCTCGTGCCAGTTGGGCCAGACCCAGGCGTCCTGCGCAGGAGTGGACAAAGCGATGCTCCCGTGGCCGGGGGCGTCCTCGCCGAGGCTCTGGTTGCTCAGCTCCAGGCCCTTGAGGCCTCCGCCGGTTCGGGCCCTGTTGACCCGCCCCTCCTCGGGGCCGATGAAGTTGGTCAGGTTGCCCATCACGCTGACTCTCAGGGCCTTGGGGGTCTTGTTGGTCAGCGTGTACGTCAGGATGGCCACCGGGATGCCGGAGTCCTTGTCGTTCAGAGGGATGAAGGGGTTGAAGGCCGTGATCTTGGCCTCGACGGGGAAGTCCGCATCGCCCAGCGAGACCTGGGCGAAGGGGTACTCGCCGTGGAACGAGCAGTCCGGGAAGTGCGGAAGACCCTCGGCCGAATCTCTGCGCGCGCTGTGGCCGCCCTGGTTGTAGCAGCCCCCGGCGGGGCCCTGGAGCACCTTCACAAGCGGCGGTTTGTCGCCCCGGTCGATTCGGAGAGTGAAGAAGGCGTTGGGCATCGTGCGGCCCTTGGCCGGTCGGTTGCAGACCTCCCAGTCTCGCAGTTGGCCCCAGCCCCCGAGGCCGACGGTGCCGGTGCCGATGCCCCCGAGGGGGAAGGCGATCTCGTCCAGGTGTCGACCGGAGTAGGTAAGCTGCGGGCCGGATGCGTACAGCTCATCATGGGAATAGGGGATATCCTTGACGGCCATCACACGAGACCTCCCTGAGGCGGGCTGTGGCGCGGTCTGGGATGTTTCGCTGAGAGATGCCCCACTCCCTTCGGCGCGCCGCGCCCTCCGTCTCCCCGCCTCCAGCTCCGTGCACCCACTCGCCGCCCGATCACCGTATCCCCCCGCTGTTTGCCGTTCAGATTCCGTTCTCCTGCCGTTCTCTGTGTCTCTGTGTCTCTGTGTCTCTGTGTCTCTGTGGTAAGCCGTCCCGTGCTCTGTCCACCGGAGGAGGGCACCGCTCCGTCGGCGTCGAATGCCCCCTGCACAGACGCCGCAATGAGGAGATGACCCCCGTGCTTATCGACATCCACACCCACTCCATCCTGCTTCATGATCCGCGGCAGCGGGCTATCAGCCGCTGGACCAGCCCGGAAGAGCTCATCGCGATGTGGGACGCCGCCGGCATCGACAAGGGCGTCGTGCTGCCCATGGTCCACCACGAGCTGAGCACCATCCTGCAGACCAATGAGAACGTGCTGGACATCGCCGCCATGTACCCGGACCGCGTGATTCCCTTCTGCAACTTCGATGTGCGCTTCCACTACAACAACCCCAACGCCGATTACACCCCGGTGCTGGAGCACTACAAGGGATTGGGCTGCAAGGGCGTGGGGGAGATGTGCGCCAATGTGTGGTGGGATGATGACCGGACGCTGAACATGCTGTCCCACATCGAGAAGTCCGGGCTGCCCATCCTGTTCCACGTGGCCAGCGCGAACCGGGGCATGTACGGCATGGTGGACGAGATCGGGCTGCCGAAGCTGGAGAAGGTGCTGGGGATGTTCCCCAGGCTGCAGTTCATCGGGCATTCGATGGCCTTCTGGTCGGCGATTGACGGCGGGGTCACCGAGGAGGAGTGGATGGGCTATCCGAAGGGGCCGGTGCACGAGGGCGGGCGGCTGCCGGAGCTGCTGGACAAGTACCCGAACCTGTGGGGCGACTTCTCCGCCGGCAGCGGGCAAAACGCCCTCTCGCGGGACCCCGAGTTCGGCTACCGGTTCCTGGAGCAGTACCAGGACAGGCTGCTTTTCGGTACGGATATCTGCGCCCCGGGCCAGGAGTTGCCGCAGCCGCAGTACATGAGGGACGCCCTGGCTCAGGGCAAGATCTCCGAGGCCGCCTTTGAGAAGATCACGCACCTTAACGCCGAGAAGCTGCTGGGGTTGTAGAGCCCGGGGCTTCGCTGTCCATCCACCGGAGACTCCGGCCCGCCCGATCAGCGGTGATCGGGCGGGCCGGTGCGGTTCTGGGCCTCCTGTCGAAGGACGGTGGCGGGAGAGGCTCTATGGCGCGATGTGGAGTATGTGCACCTCGAAGGGTTCGTAGACGGCCTCGAACCCCGTATTGCCCTCCAGCATCGGCAGGGCCTGCTTGCCCTCGTAGAGGGGTGTCACCTCGGCCACCGGTCTATCGAACAGGAAGCGCGCCTCGATGATGGTGTCCTCGAGGTTGACCGTCAGCAGCGTGAAGCCGCCGTCCGGGGCGGGCTTGAGCAGGCAGCGGATCGACGCGGGGCTGCGGCCCACGGTGGTGGCGACGGTGTAGGCAAGCTCCGAGGCGGGCACGGTGGGGGCAAGGAGGGAGGGCCTGAGCTCGCCAAGCTCGCCGTTGATCCGCGTCGCCGCGTCCCACAGCGCCCGGGCCGCCACAAGCTGCATCCCCGTGGCCGGCGTGGGGTGCGTGTAGCCCTCCTGGCGGGGATTGGGGACGTAGGCGACCCCGGGTTTCGGCGCCATACCGATGACATTGCCGTCGCGGCAAACGTAGGTGTCCCAGGCGAAGTAGATGATGCCGGTGGCGCCGTGGATCAGACCGGCGTAGACGCAGGCCCTCAGTTGCATGGGAGTGGGGAAGCGGAAGGTGATGCCGCCGATGCCCGGCTGCTCGAAAGCGCCCACGATGAGCCACACCGGCTTGCTCTCGTCATTGGCCTCGGCGGCCAGCGAGACGGTATCGGCGATGGCGCCGATGGTCCTCGTCTGCGCCGCGTGCGCGATGGGGTAGTTGTCGTGGCAGGACACATCGCCGGCGGTGTTCCACTTCAGCCACCACTCCGTGGCCGGGGGAGTGATCCACGGTACATCATTGATGAACACCGGCATGTCCTGCGCGATGGCATTGGCGGCGGCCTTGTACTGCACAAACTCGCTGAACTTGCCCTCCATGGCCTTGCCCCAGAAGCTCCCGGTGGGCTCGTCGTGCCAGACGTTTCCCAGCAGGTTGGGGTGGTCCCTGACCTCAGTCAGCACCTCCGGATCGATGGGGCCCATCTGCACCACCTGCAGCCCGTGCCGGGCCCCGACCTCCAGCGCGTCGGGCAGCTTCTTCGAGGGCCAGGGCCACATGGTGTTGAACCCGGCGGCGGTCAGTATCGCGGGGTCGTAGTCGGTGCCCCAGATCTCCCCGATCGGGTTCCCCCAGATACCGATCTGGAAAAACGACTGCTCCGGGTCATAGGTGAGTCTGCGGCGGCCACGGGCGTCGGTGTGTGGTACGCCCCCGAGATACCGGCTCTGACACGCCCGCTGTGCGGGCCCGGGCTTGCCGCGGGGCGTGGCTTCGACGCTCACGTCGTCCAGAAACCAGCTCAGGGCGCCCCCGGTCTCGATGGTTAGTCCGTCCACGGTGGCCAGGCGCAGGTAGTTGGCGGTGGCGAACATTTCCGCCCCGTCCTTGAGCAGACGCAGGCTGTCGGCCTCCGGATTCAGCAGGAGTTCCAGCCGCTGGGGCTCGACGGTGGCGTTCAGGTGGGTGCCGGGGTGACCGGTGGTCTTGCCGTCGTAAAAGCCGCTGGATTTGTCGCCACCCCCGAAGTAGGCCACATTCGGACTGGCCCGGAGAGTATACTCCCTGCCCAGCGTGCTGTGGCCCAGGGAGAGGCTGAGCAGGTGGCTGGCGCCGGTGCCATTGCTCTGACGCAGAGTGAAGCCCACCTTCACGGGACTGCGCGGCTCCAGCTCGCCCAACGAAAGATGGATGGCGCTACCCGCCTCGGTGGGCAGCGCCAGCGCTCCCTCGACCACCCGGAATTCGCCCTTGACCGGCACCCAGGCCGGGGAGTCTCTGAGCTCTCCGGCCGAGAAGTCGTCCTCGAACACGGTCTCGGCCAGACAGGCGGCGGGAAGCAGGAGGAGAGCAAGCAGTGTAACGGGTATCCGGCGCATGGCAACCTCCGGTCAGATGGTGATGTGTGGCGGCCGGCGTGGGCCAAAGCTATCCCGCGTCCGCCTCCAGCCGCGCTGCCCCGTCCTCGTCCACCACCAGCCTCCCCACCGGCTGCCTGCGGTCCTGGCCGCCGCGGTCGGGGATCAGTCGCTCATCGGGCTCGCCCACGCGCTCAGGCACCCACAGCCCAATCGCCACCTGGAAGCTCTTCCCGCGGGCTTCGGCCGGCACGGTGAAGACGCAGGGGATCGTGGTCTCTCCGGGCAGGCGCAGGGCATCCAGATCGCTGTCGGCTTCCGGCACGCCCTGGAATGCGATGTGGCCGGCTTCATCGAAGTGGCAGAAGGGCCTGGAGCCCTCTGGCAACTCGCGGTGCACGGTGTAGGTCACCGGAAGGAGCCACTGCTCACCCCGCTGCGACAGCACCCCCACCCGGAGATCGTAGTCTCCGGTCACCGCCACCTCACCCAGCAGGTACCGCCGTTGCCCGTCGTCCCCCGGCAGCGGCAGAGCGATGGTCGGTGTGCCCTGACGCGTGCCCACCGAGACAAAGAGCCGGTAGGTGCCACCCCGCAACTGGAAGGGCAGCCGGAACTGCACCTCCTGCGATACCGACAGGTCGGCCCCCGGCTCGCCCACGGGCAGGTCACGCACATTGAAGCTTTCGTCGGCGAAGACCGCCACGATGCCGTCATCTGGGTCCTTGAGCGTGAGACACGGAGTGCCGCCCAGATAGCAGGGAGCCACCCCGGCATTGCGCCAGCTCGCGCGCCAGGTGAGGGTGTCGCGCAGGTCCACCCGGGCGGTCCAGGAGGCCTGCGCAAGCTGCAGGCGGTAGCCCAGCCGGCGGTTGATGCGGGCCACCAGTTCCTCGTTCTCGGCCAGGAACTCCCGTGGCCACCAGTGGATCGAGACATAGCTGGCGTGGTAGCGCTCCACGGCCTCCAGGTACCCGGCGCCGTCCCGCCAGTTCCCGCGGTCCCGGGAGCCGCCGTAATGTTCGCTCTCCAGGATCACCGGCACTGTGGGCCAGAAGCCCTGGGCCTGTTCCGCACTGAAGTAGGCGTGCTCTCCGCCCTGGACGAGGATGCTGTCGTCGCGAAGTGTCAGGCCGTGCTCCCGGGCGTGGTCGACGGCCCCCGGGCCACGGTCCTGGAGGCGGAAGTCATCATTGGCGGCCAGGAGCGTGCGAGAGAAGTGCTTGGTGTGCAGGTCGATGTGGCGGATGATGGTCTCGGCGCTGTAGGCAAGCTGCGAGCTGTGGAATGTATGCCCTTCGCCCCAGACGCCGAAGGAGCCCACATCGATGAAGTCTACCGTCGGGTCTCCGTCGTATCGGGCGGCCGCGGCGGCCAGGAACCGGTCGAGTCTGTCCAGAAACACCGGGTCCTCGAAGTCCGGCTCCCACAGAGGACCGCCCTGGATGGCGCCCTTGCCGGGCTCGAAGCCATGGCCCGCGGCTCCCGCCTCCTGCACCCACCGGGGCGTGGCGTAGCGCAGCCAGGACTCGCTGCATGAGAAGCGAAACGCGATCCTCTTGCCCCGGGCGATCCAGCGCTGGGCAGGGGTGTCCACCACAGACCAGTTGAAGGCCCCCTCCTCGGGTTCCACGTAGGACCAGGGGATGCGCAGGTACACGGTGCTCAGGCCGGGAAAGTCCTCCACCGTGTCACTGGGTGCCAGACGGGAGCCGTAGTTGGCCGGGACGTTGTCGTAGTAGTGCAGGACCCATCCCATGCCGGGGTTCACCAGCACCGCCCCCGTGTCGGGGGGCTGCAGGGAGTGCATCGGCGGCACGTCCGCGGCGGCAAGGCCAAGAACCGAGACGGCGAGGGCGGTGAGCACGGGCCAGTTATCCACCGGGGGCCTCCTGCTTGTCGGGGGTATTGCTCGGATGAGTTCTTGGCTCTTGGGGCGCCGAGCACCTCCCCGCCCTCCGGCCTCGGGGACGCCTGGCGTGCGGTGGATGGGGAGGATCAATGTAGCGTCAGCAGAGAGTCTGGCGCCGGCCTGGCCCAACGGGCCTTCACCGCGCCTGACTGTTGTCTACGTCAGCAGACTCTAGGATGTTTGCCCTTTTTTTGCTGGAACAACAGAATGGTTGCCTTGTATTATCTCTGCGGAGGATCAATTCCCATGCAAGTTGCCAAAGTCGCGGTGGTGGGTCTGGGCCACAACGGTTGTGCCTGGGTGCGGGGGTACCAGGAGAGTGCGAGGGCCGAGGTGGTGGGCCTGTGCGACCTGTGGCCGGAGCGGCTGTCGGCGGCCTCCGGGATCGCCCCGCAGGCCCGGGTGTTCTCGAGTCTTGACGAGATGCTCGCCACCGCGGAGCCCGACGTGCTTTCGGTCCACACCCCGGATCATCTGCACGCCGAGCCCTTCATCGTCGGGCTGCAGGCGGGCTGCCATGTAATGGTGGAGAAGCCCTTCGGCAATAGCCTGCAGGACATCGAGCGCATGGTGGAGGCGGCGCGCCACAGCGATCGCAAGACCCAGGTGGGCCACATCCTGCGGTTCAACCCGTTGTACGCCGAGCTGGCCCGGGCCTGCGGTGCCGGGGAGTTGGGCGAGATCTTCTACATGGAGGCCGACTACATCCACAACCTCTTCGGCCAGGCGGCCCCGGAGCGGACCAACGCCTACATCGGCAATGAGAACTGGTACCTGCGTCACGAGCTGCCCATCGTGGGTGGTGGGGTGCACCAGCTCGACTTGCTGCGGTCCTTCTGCGGCTCGGATGTGGTGGAGGTGGATGGGTTCGGCAACTCCATCGCCTTCCCGCAGATGGAGCACAACGACTGCATGGTGGCGATCTTCCGGTTCGCGGGCGGGGCCTGTGCGAAGGTGGCGGCGCTGTATGGGCCGGTGGGCGACCGGCCCGCTTTCAGCAATCTGGCCATCTACGGCACCAGGGGCACATTCCGTGGCGGAAAGCTGATGCTGGGCGAGGGCCATGACGTGGAAACCCGCGACCTTGCGGGCCTGGAGATCGCCGGCCATCCGTACGACCCGCAGATCGAGCACTTCCTGGACTGCATCCAGGAGGACAGGCCCACGCTGGTGGATGCGTTCAGCGGGGCCAATAGCGCCGTGGCTACGGTATGCGCCGCAGAGGCCATCGCCGAGGGGCGGCGGATGACGGTGCCGGTCTACCGCCGATAGTCGGCGGCGATATCACAGGGAAACCGCGCCCCTGCCCCGCGCGCAGACCGGCGGAGCAGGGGCTCGATGAGCGGAGAGAACATGCCCGCGATCACGACGGCAGTCAACGAGCGCCTGGAAGAGGCGGTCCGTGCACGTCTGGCCGGTTGGCCGGCGGAGTGGGAGGGCTATCACTGGCCGGGCTACTGCTACGAGCACACCCTGCGGGTGCGTGCTCTGGCTCTGCATCTGGCCAGGATCGAGGGCGCGGACGAGGATGTCGTGCACGTGGCCGCGACGCTGCACGACATCTGCAAGAGCGCCGGCGCCGAGCATGCCGGCCTCGGAGCCGCCGAGGCGCGGCAGCTACTGCTGGACCTCGCCGCCGATCCCGATGTGCGCGAGCGGGCCTGCGATGCCATCGCCAGCCACTGCGGCGACAACACCCAGTCCAGTCCGCTGGAGAGCCGGGTCTTGGGGGATGCCGACCTCATCGATGCCAACTTCGGGCTCGTCGCGGTGGCCCGGTTCATCACCATCCGCTCCGGGCACAACAGCCCCCTGCCCGAGACGATCAGGAGTCTGTCCGAGTGGCTGCCGCGCAAAGACGCCTTCCTCGAGGTGCTGCTCACCTCCAGCGGGCGCCAGGTGGCCCGCCAGCGCTCGGCCCGGATGCACGTGTTCTGCGACGAGCTGTTGCTCAGTCTGCAGGACCCCGCGGCGACCGAAGGCGTGACGCTGTTCGGTCTCGCCGGCGCGATCCACAGGGATCGTGGGCGCAGCCCACTGGGAGAGTTGGTCGACACGCTCGGTTGGCAGTCTGGCGACGTGCCGGACGATCCCCTGGTCGGTGCGGCCTTGCGCTCTTTGGCCTCCGAGATCGCCGGGCTGGCCTAGCCGGGCCAGCCGAGAAGTCGGGCCGGCCCGGTTCATGCCATTCTGAGCGTCAATCTCGCGCAGCGAGATAGCGAAGAATCTCACCAAATGCCAGGGGATTGCTCGAGCTGCTCCCTCGGGGAGCGGACGCTCTCAGAATGACACTCCCGCGCGGACTTGGACTTCTCGGCCACGCTTCTCGACCCGCCCCCGGCGTGGTACCGGGCACGCCGCGTCGGACGGCGGCGGGCGGGTGCGGCGCGTCGCAGTTGCCTCCCGGCGCGCTCGGCCCTGTCCACGGGCACAGCCCGGTATCGGGCGGTGCCCTCTAAGGCTCCGCCATGGCGTCTCTGTAGAACTCCCATTGCGTCGGACCCAGTCTCCTCAGCAGCGCGAGGGCGTTGTGCCCGACGCCGGGCACGACGGTGAAGCTGTGCGGGATGCCAAGAGCCGTCAGGTGCCGATCGAACTGCTCATTGACCTGGAGCATCTCGTCCAGCTCGCCGATCACGATCCGCAGCGCCGCGCGGCCTCGTACCTGGTCGGCACTCTGCTCGGCCAGGGCCCACGGGCTCACCGAGCGGAAGTACTCCTCATCACCGCCGAAGACTGTCTGCAGGATCATCTCACGGCCCCGGGGCCCCACGCGGGGCGAGTAGCTGAACTCCCGCTGCAGCGGCCCGCCGGAGAGCACCGAGGCCCCTGCGAACAGCTCCGGGTACTTGACCCCAAGCCTGGCCGCGCCGTATCCGCCCATGCTGAACCCCTCTACGATACGCCCCTTGCGGGACGCCACCGTTCGCCAGGTCTCGTCGATGTGGGGGATCAGCTCCTTTACCAGGATGGTCTCCATCGGCACCGCGCCGTCACGGGAGTCCACCCACAGGCTCGCCGGTGTGCCGTTGGGGAAGACGACGATCATCGGTGGGGTCTTGCCGGCGCGGATGGCGGCGTGGAACCGTGCCGCGAGAGGCCGCAGCCCGATCAGCCCGCCGCCCGTACCGTGCAGCCAGTAGAGCACGGGGAAGCGCCGCTGCGGCTCGCCGTCGTAGGCCTCGGGGGTGTAGACGTGGTAGCTGACCTCGGCATGGGCGGCGGCGCTGCGGAAGGTGCGGTGCTGCAGGTGCGGACCCCGGACCGCCTTTGTCACCCACTGCGGCGATTCGGGGGCGATCTGTAGCGGGCGCTGCGCCGCACAGGGCGGCCCAAGTCCAAGCTGGAACGCCAAGCAGGCCAGGGGGACGATGGCTACGGCGGGGGGGCCTACAGGCCCCGTCCTGTACCCACGGACGTGACGCACTTGTCGGCGGGTCGCCTCCCGGCGGCGGCCCACGCGTGCTCCGAGAGCCTCGCTACGACGCATGGCGGCCACCTTCGTTCACGTGGTCCTCCGCCCGGCGGAGCATGTCCTGGACGGCGAAAAACGCCGCGACGCCGCGAATGCCGAGGACCACCGGCACCCGTGGGTTCGCCGGCCGGAACGGGGTCCAGTCGCGATATCCGTCCACGCCGCTCTCGTACTCGATACGCACGGCGCCTGCGGGGAGGATGTCTCCGTCTGCGCTTCTGTGGATCGCGGGCCGCGCCATGGGCGTTCCCATCGCCGTTGCCGCCGCTCCCTCCACCGTCAAGACAACCCGAAGTAGTCGCGGTACGCCTGCAGGTGCGCCAGGAACAGATCTGTCTTGCAGTCCTCGTGGATGCAGTTGCCGGACATCAGCACATGGCCTCCGTTGCCCCAGCCGGCCTCAATGCAGGCCACAGTGTGGGCCCGGACCTGCTCCACGGTGCCGGAGGTCAGGGTATGACGGATGTCGACGTTGCCCACGAATACGCAGTTCTCGCCGTACTTGGCCTTGAGGCGGGGAAGGTCCATGCCGGCGGCGAAGTCGATCTCCTCGTAGCCGTCCACACCGGTGCCGAGGATGAAGTCATCCAGAATCGGCCAGATGTCTCCATCGGTGGCATTGGTGCAGTAGGCGCCCAGGCTGTGGCACAGCTCGGCCTGCTGCCGAATGTAGGGCATGATGAACTCGCGATAGTGGGCCGGGGAGACCATGGGGCCCAGATCGCAGGCCAGGTCGCCACCCAGGGCGACGATATCCACCCCCTCCTGCACCAGCCTGCGAATGGTGGCCATCGCGGGCACATGGCTGCGCCGATAGTAGCGGTGGAGAAGGTCGGGCTCGGTGGCGAACCAGCAGAACACGAAGGCCGGCAGCGTCGCGGCGCCGATGGCGTACACCTCGGAGAAGACCGCCAGATCGAGGCCCTCTTGCTCGATGATCCGCCGCCCCTCGCGGATGACGAGGAACGTGCTGTCGTGCAGTACCGGCTCGTCCGGCTCGTCCTCCAGGGATTGGCGCAGGGCCGATTCCTGCTCGGCCTCGGATCGGCGGGGCTCCGGCTCGACAGGGCGCCAGCGCACCCAGCCCTTGTCCAGCACCTCGGCCACCATCGAGCCCACCTGCCACACTCCCGGCTCCAGCCGGCGCGGCCGCTGCTCCAGGGGCGGCTCGCCTCCATTGCGGGGGAGGCGCACCAGGTCGAAGCCCAGCATCTTGCTGAGGTCCACAAGGTCCCGCGCCGATTGTCTCTGCAGCCCTTCCCAGTCGCCGTCGGCCAGGCGCTGCATCTGGTACTCGAGGTTGCTCGCCGCGCAGGGGCGTCCCAGGAGCTCGTCGGCGATGGGCGACTTGATGAGCTTCTCGAAGATCGGCGTGCGGTCCGGCTCACGGTGCTCGAAGGCGGCAACGACGCGCTCTCTGGGTGTCATACCGGCCTCTGTGCGCTGGGAGGATGAGTGTGCGGGCCACCTTGTTCGGTGCCGGGCGGCCGTTGACCTGCGGGCCCGTGGCCGCGTCCCGCCGGCCGGCCGCCGTCTTGGCTACCAGGAGATCAGCAGCGAGCCCGTTACCCCCGCGGTGCGCAGGCTCCTGCCGCTGCCGTCGTCGGTCTCCTGGAACTGCACGAACTGCCCCTGCAGGTACGGGTAGGCGCCGTTGACGATCCCCGTCGCCCTGCCGGCGACACTCGCCTCCGGGTAGAAGGTGACCTCCGCCTCCTGCAGACCCCTCACCAGCAGCCGGCGCGAGATGCCGATCTCCCCGGAGTGCTGCTCCACGCAGCTCAGGATTCCGCCGCTCTGGCGCACGAACACCCGGCACTCGCGATGCCAGCCGCGGGGCATGCGGTAGGTGGCCAGGCCGTCCACGAGCTCAGTCTCATAGCCGATGAGTAGCGGCGCCCCCTGTGGGAAGCCCAGCCTGAGCTCCACGGTGGTGTCCGGGGTGTAGCCGGAGAAGAAGAAGCCGTTGTCATGGCGGGCCACGCAGGTGAGCGGGTCGCGCTGTCCGGGAAGACGCTTGGCGGCGGCGAACACGAAGCCAAAGCGTGAGAGCGCAAGCCGCATCAGTCTCCCGGACTGGAACCACAGGGCCGGGTCGTCGGGCGTCAGCAGGTGGGCGCCCTTGCTGTAGTGGTTCGAGTTGGTGCCCCGGACCCAGGCCAGGGCGCCACCGTTCCAGTCCGGGTCCTCGCGGTAGGTGGCGGCCAGACGTCTTTCCCCTCCCGAGTGGACCCACGCCAGCACCCGGCTGTGGGGGGCCGCCTCATCTCCGGGAACGCCCCGGAGGCCCCCGGCGGAAAGCAGCTCACGGTGGTTGAGCCTGTCGGGGTAGGTGCCCTCGCGGACCACGTCGATGTCGTGCACAAGCTCCACCGTCATCTCGCCCGAGATCGGCTCGGCCGTGGCGACATTCAGCATCCGCAGCAGTTCCGGGTCGGCGTGCTCGGCCGGCCCGTACAGCAGGGCCCTGCCGCCCCTGCGCACCCACCGAACCAACGCTGCGGCCAGATCGCTCCCGGCGTCCGGCAGGATCGATACCAGCACCGAACCGTCGTAGAGGTCTGGGACGCGCTGCAGACCGCTAAGCAGGGCCCGGGTCGAAACCACCGTGTTCAGGGGCAGGCCGTCGTTGACGGCGGCGCGCATGAACCAGTCGCCGAAGAAGACCTCCCGGAGCCTGGGCTCGGGGCGGAACGTCATGTCGTGATACTCGTCGAAGGGGTAGACCCACACCGCCGGACCCGGCCGGTCGGGCAGGTGCTCGCGGGCGGCGTTGATATGCCCGATCACCTCCAGCGGGCACTTGTCCGGCATCCGGCCGTAGGAGTCATCGATGGACAGCAGCTCCACCGCGGTGGCGGTCCGCACCTCACCGGCGTCATCCACGCGGGAGACCGAGAGCGGCAGGGAGATGTCGTGGGGCTCGCGGCCGTAGCGGTCCAGCCAGGGGCTGTTGAGCCACCAGGGGTCGTGCACGTAGTACCGGAAGGGATACCCGTCTGCCGGGACACGGGCGATGTGGGACATGTAGCCCACCAACTCGAAACCGAAATCGCCGTTGAGGGCCGCCCAGGGCGAGTTGGGCGGTGGCGCCAGATCGAAGCCCCCCTCGTAGATCTCCCGGATCGGCACGGCATCCGAGGCCAGGTCAATGCCGGTGGTGAGGTTCGTTCCCCGGGTCTCGAGGGGATAGTCCGGGCACTCGCGTCGGAAGCTTTGCCAGAACCGTAGTATCTTCTGCGCCGTCTCGCCTACGCGCTCGGGGGCGAAGGCCTCGCCATCGAAGACGGCGCCCGTTGTCGCCCATGTCTCCAGACCGAAGCCGAAGCCATTGGAGAGCCAGAGGTAGTCAAAGCCCAGGTCGCGCAGGAAGTGAGTGCTCTGGCGGCCGAGGAACTCGCCCAGCGCCGTGCCCTCCGGGATGCCTTCGGGGTATCCGGCGTAGGCCACGTCATCGGCATGCAGTGTGGCGTAGCAGCAGGCGAAGCTGGCCCGTCCCATCGTCCCCGCCAGGCAGATCTCCGGATGGCGCTCGTACTTGAAGGAGGACTTGGCGAACTCGGGCCCGGGGTCGAAGGTGGCGCCCACGCGCACCGGCTTGCCCGTCACCTCGGTCCCCACCTGCCGGAGCAGGCCGACGATTCTCGCCAGATCGCCGTAGGTCACCACCGGCGGGTTATCCATGTACGGATACGGCCGGCTGTGCAGGCAGACCCCCTCGGGGTCGCCGGGCACCGCCGCGCGCGGATTGGCGCCGCCGATGTACCGGGCCCACTCCAGCTCATCCTCCATCCGGCCCCGGTAGTCGAGAATCTCGGACCCGTCCGCGGTCCAGAGCATGACCGAGGACCGGGCGGCGTGCTGGATCAAAGGCAGCCACTGGGTGAAGGCCCGCCGGCCGACCCGGCGGATGTGCCCTTCGTCCAGGCTGCTGAAGGGCTTCAGACTGATCTCCAGCGTCACATTGTCAAGCCGCATCAGAGCGCCTCCGCATCGTGTCGAGCGATGGCCTGACACCCGAGCCCCAGCACCTCGGCCAGCCGCTGCAGCGTAGCGGCATGGTGGCCGACGCCCAGAGCGAAGTGGTGGGTCGGGCCCGCCAGCGACCAGCGCTCCAGGAAGGTCCGCACATCCGGAGCGAATCTGGCTCGGGTGTTGGTATTGCCCGTGGCCGGGATGATGCCCGGCACCGACTCGCCCTCCGCGATCACGAACTTGTACCTCCCGTCACCGCTCTCGGTGATGCCCAACATCGTGATGGGGCCATTGCGGATGGCGAATTCCACGCCCGGGCCGCGCCCCCTCTTGCCGTGCATCACGGAAAGCCCTCGGAGCACCGGTCTGCCCTGGGCGATGGCTACATGATGGGGTCCATCGTGCCCGACCAGCACGAAGTCGCCGTCGAAGTCGATGGGGTGAAGCTCGGCGAACGACCCGCCCGCTCCCAGACGGTCCATGATGAGCATGGCGATGCAGTTCTTGATGTCCAGCTCGCCGGCGATGGGGACGCCGCGGCCGGTGAGCAGCGAGCTGCCGATGGTCAGGCTGCAGCCGAGGCGCTCATTGGCGTTGCCGGCCAGGCCGCGATAGTAGTACGCCAGGCCCTGGAGCCCGAACCGGTCCACCAGCTCGTGGAGCCCAAGAGATACTCTGGCGGCCCAGCGCAGCTCCTTCTCATCCACCGGTCCGGCGATGGGGTCGCTGCCCGGCTCGGGGAAATGGAACAGTTGGCGGATCAAGGAAAGGTGCTCCTCCACTCGCTCCGTCCCGATCTCGTCCACGATCTGCTGCAGGTCATCCAGCTCGATGTGCTCTACGTGGGGGCCGAAGACACCCTGGATCCGCGTGGGGTCGCTGTTCATGTCCAGCATGCCCTCATACACATGGCCCATGGCACCGAGGCGCCCGTGGCGCAGGACGTGGAGTGCGCGGGCGACGTCCACCCACGAGGCTATCCTGTCCCAGGCCCGGTTGTCATCGTAGAGCAGGCCGACGATGGCGTCGGCCGCTGAGAGCCCTGTGCGGTTCAGGGCGCAGCAGATCTCCGGGAGGCTGGTGATGTTGTCATTGGCAAGCTGGGCGAAGGTGGTGGCGTGTGCGTAGTCCAGGGCTCTGTCGGGTTGTAGGGCGCCGAGCACCAGGGGGCGCCGCACCGCCTGCGCGATAGGCACGCAGTCGGCGGAGGGGGTGTAGGTGGCCAGGAAGCCGATGAGCAGGTCTACATCGGCGCTCTGCAGCGTCCGGGCCACCTCCGAGGCTGACTTGGGGCTATCGCTCATCCCCGCATCCACGACCTCTACCCCCATGGCCTCCAGCCGCGAGCGGAAGTCCTCGTGGTGGCCCATGAGCCGCTCCCGCAGGCCCGGGAACTGCGGCCAGTAGATATGGTGGCCCAGACTGAAGAAGCCGATACGGGCCGGCGCCGGCTCGCGCCGGAAGAACGCCTCGAAGACGTCAATGGCGGACGGCTCCTGCGACACTGTGGATCCCTCCGATAGTCGTGACGGTTGGCCCCGTGTGCACAATATACCACGAACGGCACGGGAGGAGGGAAGACGACGGCGGGAGTGCCGGCGCCTCCTTCTCCGGAGGTTGTGGGGGGTGTGCGGTGGAACCAGATGCTTTGTGCGTTTGCGTCGTGCAGACCGGCCGCCGTGACCGCCTTCGCGCGTTGGCAGTGTGGCGGCTCTGCCTGTATGATACGGGCAGGGACGCCGCTTCCCATGAACGCCGGCCTTGGCTGGGAGACCGTGCATGAACCGCCTACCCATTGATGACCGGCCCGGGGATGTGTTCACCTATTCGACGGCGATCGGCTACGAGGATGGCGTCTCTCGTCGCGATCCCAGCCCGGTGATCCGCGTCGACTCCGAGTTCCATGTCTGGTACTCCCGGGCCAGGGCGGACGCCTCCGGCGACGACGTCTCCATCTGCCACGCCACCTCCGCAGACGGCCGACACTGGACCGGAGAGGGGGAGGCCATCTCCTGCGGCGGCCCCGGCGCCTGGGACGAGCAGGGCGTGTGCAGTCCCACGATCCTGGTGGCCGAGGGGCGCTACTTCCTGTACTACACCGCGGCCGCCAGAGCACCTGACAGTGACGCGGGCGGGCCCGACGGCGCCGCAACGGCCATAGGCGTGGCCCTCTCCGAATCACCGTACGGTCCGTGGACCAGGTTCCCCGACAACCCCGTCCTGCGGCCGGGCGAGGACGACCTGCCACCCGTGGAGACCCCCGGCGACGGCCGGCTGTCCCTGTGGCCCGAGGCCGACGAGGTCTGGGACAGCCACAGCGTGTCCCATGCCTGCCTCCTGGTGCGTGGCGGGAGTTACTGGATGTACTACCGGGGACGCCGCAAGGGGCTGTCGCCCGGCGAGACGGGGACGGGCGTCGCCATCGCCCCGCACCCCACGGGACCGTTTGAGAAGCACCGAGCCAATCCCGTGCTGGAGAGCGGAGAGGCGGTCTGCCTGTGGCCGCAGCGTCGGGGTGTGGCGGCTCTGGTGGCGCCGGCCGCGCCCGGCGGCGGGACGTTGCAGTATTCCGCCGATGGGATCCGCTTCGTGAGCCAGGCCGAGCTCACCCCCCCGGCCTGTCCCGGCCCCTTCCGCGAGGACCATTTCGCCCCCGACGCGTGGGGCAAGGGCATCACCTGGGGTCTGTGCCACAACCTCGCCGCTCGCCCCGAGCCCTTCCTGATGCGGTTTGACTGCGACCTCCGGGCGGTGGAATGGTAGATGGCCTCCGTTCCTGCAGGCTCCGGGCGCCGTCGGCCACCGGCCGCCATGCGGGGGCCGCGCCGTGTCGGCAGCGGGCACAGGATGCAGCGTGCCCTGCGCTGTGCCGTCGTAACACTGTGCTGCGCCCTGCCGGGCCTCGCGCAGCCACCAAAGGAGGATGCGCCCATGGATGCCGGCGGCGACCACGCGACCGCGGTCTTTGTTCAGGCGGGCAATCCCGTGCTGGTCCGGGAGGTGGGGGCCGTCTGGTCCCGCGGACCCGGGTACCTGGAGTGCCGGGGCCTGCACAACCTGCTGTACGCCGGCAATGCTCTGGGCGAGGGCGACTTCCGAGTCACGGTGCGTCTGGAGATCCTCGATCTGGCCCGCAGCGCGGCGTCCTTCGTCATCGATGACCACAGCCATTTCGGCTTCGAGGGCGCCGCCGGGGAGATCTTCACCAGCGGCCGTCTGTTCGGCTCCAAGACCGGCTCCATCGGCATGCCCGCCGACTTCATCACCCCCGGCGAGCCCTTTGAGTTCCAGGCAATCCGCGAGGGTGAGAACCTGCGACTGTGCATTGACGGGGCGACGGTGCATGAGGTCAAGACCTCCACCGGCCGTTTCGGCACCATCGCGCTGCGTCCCTGGCGCAGTCGCATGCGGGTATACGACTTCTCCGCCACCGGCCGGCTGCTCCCGCTGCCACCGGGTCGCACCCAGCCTGTAACCTATACGATCCCCACCGTCGATCTGAGCACCGAGCGTTGGCGGCAGCACATCGTGGAGAGCACTCCCAACCAGTACCTGGGCCATCCCACCACGGTTCTGCTGGATGACGGCAAGACCATGCTCTGCACCTATCCTCTGGGCCACGGCGGCCCGGCGGCGGTGCTGAAGAGAAGCACCGATGGGGGCCGGACCTGGAGCGAGCGTCTGCCGGTGCCGGACAACTGGGCCACGGCCACCAACTGCCCCTGTCTGCACAAGCTCACCGGTCCCGACGGGGTCCGGCGGCTGCTGCTGATGGAGGGCTACGGCGCCATGCGGCAGGCTGTCTCGCTGGATCAGGGACAGACCTGGACGCCGCTGGAGCCCAACGGGCTGCAGTGCATCGTGGCCCCCATCACGGTCCTTCCGATCTCCGGCGGCCGGCATCTGTGCGCGTACCATCGGGGCCCGAACGACAACGACCGCTCGCCGCTGACACTGTGGCAGGCCGTCTCGGATGACGGCGGCCTGACGTGGCGTGACCAACGTCTGGTGGGCGAGCTTGAGGGCACCGACCCCTGCGAGCCCGCCCTGATCCGCTCCCCGGACGGCAGACAGATCGCCACGATCGCCAGGGAGAACACCCGACGCCTGAACTCCCTGCTCATGACCAGTGATGACGAGGGTCAGACGTGGTCGGAGCTTCGAGAGCTTCCGGCGAGCCTCACCGGGGACCGACACATGCCCCGCTATGCTCCCGATGGCCGCCTGGTCATGTGCTTCCGCGACGTGGCCCAGGGCAGCCCAACCCAGGGCGATTTCGTGGCCTGGATCGGCACGTACGAGGATCTCGTGAGCGGCGGCGAGGGGCAATACCGCGTGCGGCTGCTCAACAGCCCGGTCAAGGGCGATCTGGGCTACCCCGGTCTGGAGCTGCTCCCCGACGGGACGCTGGTCGCCACCACGTACGCCGTGCTGCAGGAGGGCGAGAAGCAGTCGGTGGTCAGCGTCCACTTCTCCCCCGATGAGATCGACCGCAAGGCGGCGCTGTTGCCCGATGAGGGTACTGTCTACCGGGCGGGCGAGGACGACACCCATACGTACCGTATCCCGGCTCTGGCGGTGAGTGGGAAAGGGACGCTACTGGCATTCGCCGAGGCGCGGCGCAGGAGTGCCGCCGATGACGGCGACATCGAGCTGGTGCTGAAGCGCAGCTTCGATGGCGGGAGGACCTGGGGCGCCATGCAGGTCCTGGCGGATGACGAAGGCAACACCATGGGCAACCCGTGCCCGATTGTGGACCCGGAGACGGGCCGCATCGTGCTGCTGTTCTGTCGCAACAACCGCCGGGTGTTCGTGACGCACAGCGATGACGACGGCGCCCGCTTCTCCACGCCGCGGGAGATCACCGATAGCCTGCGCAACGATTTCGCCTGGAGCCGTGTGGCCACCGGCCCGGGCAGCGGCATCCGCACGGCCTCCGGCCGGATGGTGGTCCCGATCTGGACCATGGCCGGCGAGGCGGCGGCGAAGGAGTACCGCGCTGCAGTGATGGTCAGCGATGATCGGGGCCAAACGTGGCGGGCGGGCAGGACGGTGGCGCCCCTGTACAAGGACTGCAATGAGTGCGAGGTCGTCCAGGCCGCCGATGGTCGCCTGTGCCTGAACATGCGCTCCTCGGGCGAGGCGCATCGGCGCGTCGTGGCCTGGAGCGAAGATGAGGGAGAGACGTGGGCGGAGCCCGTTTGGGACGACGCGCTGCTGGACCCCGTCTGCGACGCCAGCCTGATCCACCTGCGCACGGAGCCCCCGGCCTGGGCGTTCTCCAATCCCGCCAGCAAGCGGCGGATGAACATGACGCTGCGCCTGAGCTTCGACGAGGGAGCCACGTGGCCGGTGGCCGGGGTTCTCTATGCCGGCCCCTGTGCATACTCGTGTCTCGCCGAGCTGCCGGACGGCGGCATCGGCTGCCTGTACGAGCGCGGCGTGTTCAGCCCGTACGAGAGCATTGTCTTCGCCCGCTGCAGCAGGCAGTGGCTGCACGACGGGACGCGGGAGGAGTAGGAGAGGCTTCGCGACGGACGGGGGAAGATGGCCGGCGAACGGTTATCTGTCCCCGGAATCGGCGCTGTTTCGGGCGGCCGGTGGCTGATGGGGTTCTCCCGTCCCCGGCCTGCGGAGGCCGGCTCTTTGCATCCCGGCGTAGCCGGTGTGGTCCCATCGCGGAGGCCGGGGGCGCTGCGGTGGCGAATGGTCATCGGAAACGCGACCGGGCAAGCCGGCGGCTTGTGCCGCCCGGCGACGGCCTACGGACTCCCCCCAGGCGGCCCCAGACGCCGGGAAGAGGAACCGCGGATGGTCATCAACGGTCAGGACGTGTGGGAAGGCGACATCCTCGGCGCCGTCTCCCTGACGTACGACGACGGGCACGAGAGCCAGCTTCGGATCGCCGCTCCGCTCATGGAGGAGCGCGGGATGCGGGGCACGTTCTACCTCGGCCCGCGGATGGACGACTATGCCGGGTGGCTGCAGCCGTGGAAGGCGCTGGCCGACAAGGGCCATGAGATCGGCAACCACACCCTCAGCCACACCTGCTCCCGGAACTTCTCGGACGACACCGAAGCCGGGGGCCTGGAGCGCTCAACGCTCGGGGAGATCGAGGCGGACATCCTGGAGGCCGAGCGACGGCTTCAGGAGGTCATCCCCGTGCCGGCCCGCAGCTTCGCCTACCCATGCTACCAGACCGATGTGGGGGAGGGGCTCACGCGGCAGAGCTATGTTCCCATCATCGCCCGGCACTTCGTGGCGGGTCGCGCCATCGGCGAGTACGGATTTGCCAATACACCGCTGAACTGCGATCTGTACCATCTGGCCAGCCACAATGCCGAGCACTGCCGGGGCACGGAGCTGATCGGGCTGGTGCGCAAGGCGATCAAGTACGGGCGCTGGATCGTCTTCGCCTTCCACAGCCTCGAGGGCGGCCGGCTGGGGATCGCCCAGTACGAGTTCTGTGAGCTTCTGGACTACCTTGCCGACGAGCGTGACCGGATCTGGACGGCCCCCGTCGCCGTCGTCGCCGACTACCTCCACCGGGCGCGCCGAAGGTACGGGGTGGCGTAGGCTGTCGGCGGGAGCGATGGGCCTCCGCGGCCGTGATCTGATAACCACAGTCATCAGGTGATCTCCAATGCACAGGACCATCGGATTGCTTCTGCTGTCCATACCACTCCTGCTGCCGCTTGCCCACGCGCAGGATCGAAACGGGGACCTGCCGATGAACGGGTCGATGAGCCCACTCATGGGGGGCTGTGGAGGCGTGTACTTCCTTGCCGAGCCCGGCGAGCTGGTGGTTGAGGTCGAAAAGCGTGACCGCAATGCGCGGGACACCACCGCCGAACTGAGGGCGATCCTGCTCGGACCGGATCGCGAGGTGCTGGACGAGGGCTTCATTCCCGACGACGGGCTACCCAGGGGCGGTGGTCTGGGCCCGGTGGGGCGCCTGAGACTGACGGCCGGGGTAATGGCCAGGGGCGTCTATGCGCTGAACATCACGGTCTCTCAGGACCGCTACGGTCAGAATATGCTCTGGTCCTTCCGCACCAATTGCCCGCACTACGTGATCGAGACCGCCCGGGGCCACAAGGACGAGCGCCATCAGGAGCCCATCGTCCTGGAGGGTCCGGAGGGTCCGGCGGAGGTGTGGTTCCAGCCGCGGCCCGCCCAGATCGCCATCGAGGCATCCGGCGTGCCCGAGGGCTCGGCCGATCTGCAGCTACTGAACGCCGCCGGAGAGACCATCGCCGCGCCGGCGGTGGATGCCGAGGGGAACGCCTCGGCCACGGTGCCTGCCGGGGAGAGGGGCCCGGCGGAGTTGTGGTGCCTGCGGCTACCGGAGGGCCGGGGTGTTCTGAATGTGGACGGGCTGACGCGGTGGGAGAAGACCGATCCGCACCCGGACAAGTGCGTCTGGTCGCCCAACGCGGAGGTGTGGTTCCCTCTGTCGGACAACCGCTGGCTGCTCACGCCCTACAGCCGGATCGTCCATACCGGGCTCGGGAGTGAGGGGCATGCCACCCTCAACGTTCACAATAGCGCCCCGCGGAAGCGTGCGGTGAGCCTGAGCCTGGAGTTCCCTGAGGAGCCCTGGCCGGTGAGCCTGAGCACCGAGCAGGTGGAGCTGGAGGCGAACCGGGATCAGGCCGTGACGGTGCGGTGTGCCCTGCCGCCGGAGGCTCAGATGCGGCGCTGTCGGGTGCGGGCCACTCCCGAGGACGGCGGGGGCTTCAGCACGTATTCCACCATCGAGCTGCGGGCGGGGGATGCACCGGCGATGGGCCTGCTGGACATGCCCCTGCGGCTCACGCCGTACAACCACGAGAACCGGCAGCTTGGGCATATCGCGGACTTCCCCACCGAGAGCCAGATGTACTTCGGCACGGCCAATGAGCCGTATGTGCGGGCCGGAGGCGGCCTGTGGGCGCTGCGGGACGGGGAGTGGGAGCGCACCGACCTGGGCGCCGCCGTGACGAGCCGCCCGCCATCGCCGGCCGAGGCGGCGTTCTCCCAGGTGACCACCAAGATCGCCTTCGACGGCGACGGCGACATCTACCTGCTCTCGGGCGCGGGGGGGACCGGCGTCCTGCTGCACTCCGCCGACGGCGGGAGGACCTTCTCCGCCTACGAGGTGCCGGGACGTTCGGGGGCCTGGGATATCGAGCAGTTCTCAGGGCACAATGTCCCCGACGGACCGCCGGCGATTGTGCGCTTCACGCGCACCGCCAGGGACCCCAAGCTGATCTGGCGGGCTCTGCACGATCTGGAGCTTGTCGTGCCGCGCAAGGTTGACGGCCGCCTGGAGATGGGCGAGCCGGTCACGATCTCGGACAAGTCCATCGGCTTTTCCGGACACTCGGGAATGCCGTCCTCGGTGGTCTCCCGCGGTAGCAAGGTCCATGTGACCTGGGGCGAGGCCACCGATCCGGAGGAGAAGGTTCCGGGTGTGCCCACCTATGTGGTGACGTATGATCGGGAGACCGGGCAACTCGGGGAGCCCGCCCTGGTGGGGTACGGGCCTCCGGCCAATGATGTGCACAACACGCCCAGCATCACCATGGACGGCGAGGGGTACCTGCACGTGCTGGTCGGCACGCACGGCCGTCCGTTCCAGTACGCGAAGTCACTGGCCGCCAATGACGCCGGGGGAGGCTGGACGGAGCCGGTCTCGGCGGGCGAGGGGCTCAGCCAGACGTACATCGGCTACGTCTGTGGCAGCGACGGGACGCTCCACACCGTATTTCGCCTCTGGCGCAGCGGCGAGCCCTACCCCCATTCAAGCCACGCGACCTTGGCCTATCAGCGAAAGCGGCCGGGCCAGGCGTGGGAGGAGCCGCGGATCCTGATCGTTGCTCCGTTCTCGGAGTACAGCGTGTTTTACCACCGCCTGACCATCGACCGTGCGGGCCGTCTATTCCTGTCCTACGACTACTGGTCAACCCACTGGTTCTACCGCAACGATCACTATGGCTCGCGCAGGAACGTGATGATGTCGCCGGATGGCGGGGAATCGTGGAAGCTCCTGCTGACGGCGGATCTGTAGCGAGGACGCTGCGCTCCCGTCACGAGGCCGTCCGGGGGCGGATCACGGTAGCTTCCCGGTGGTTGCCGTGATCCGCCGCTATCCTGTCCATCCTGTTCGCCGTTGCCGTCATCCGCCGTTGTCCTGTCCATCCAGTTCGCCGTTGCCGTCGCCGTCATCCGCTGTTATCCGCCGTTATCCTGTCCATCCAGTTCGCCGTTGCCGTCGCCTTTGCCAGCCGTTGTCCTGTCCATCCAGTTCGCCGTTGCCGTCGCCTTTGCCAGCCGTTGTCCTGTCCATCCAGTTCGCCGTTGCCGTCGCCGTCATCCGCTGTTATCCGCCGTTATCCTGTCCATCCTGTCTGCCGTGCCCGTCGCCTTTGTCAGCCGTTGTCCTGTCCATCCTGTTCGCCGCGGTCTGCCGCGGGCAAGTTGACTTGCCCGACACCGCTGTGATAGGCTTTGCGGGTTCGCGGCCGAGCGGGGCACGACCGCGCTGCACAGGCCCAATCCGGAGGGAGAAGATACACCGTGAAGAACCTGTCTTTGGCTCTGCTCACACTGGCAGTCCTCATCGCCATCCCCCCAGTCGCCGCTCAGGCCCCCACGATTGATGCCGCGATGGCGGGCAATACGTACTTGGCCGCCCCCGACGCGGCCGGCGCCTGGTACTACAATCCCGCGGCTCTGGCCTCGATCGCAGGCCTGGAGGCGGGCCTGTTCACCATGGAGAACTGGAAGCACAATGCGTCGGCGGCCTTTGAGGTCAGCGGCGAGAGCGATACCTTCGCCCTCAACTGGGGCGGGTATCAGATGAGTCAGGAGTTCGGTCTCGGCGCAGGCTATGTGGACGCGTGGGGCGCGAACACCGTGGGAGTGGGGTTCGGCAAGTCCTGGCGGGGCGGTGACATGGCCTGGGGCGTGAACTGGCGTCACGTGGACCCCGTCGTCGGCACCGCCAACAACATCTTCGACGTCGGTCTGGTGGGCAGTCTCGGCACGCTGGGGGTCAAGAGTCTGGAGGGCGTCAGGTGGGGCCTGTGTGTCAGAGACCTCACCGGGGACGTGAAGCGCACCTGGGACCTCGGCCTGGCCTTCGCGGCTCCGGCCGGGCTCACGGTGGCGGCCGACCTGGCGGACGTGACGAATGAGGTGGAGAGCCGCTTCCGTCTCGGCGTCACCAAGCTCTTCGCCGGTGGACGGGTCAAGGCCGGTATCGGGCTGGATGACGGCGACCTCACCTTCGGCGCCACGCTGGCCGGGGGCTCGCTGTCGTCGGGGAACATCAGCTTCGGCTTCGCCTGGCAGGAGCGGGAGAACTCTGACAACAGCCTGCTGATCGGCGCCTCGGCCCAGTGGGGTGGATAGGGCGGCCGGACTGACCTCAGGCAGATCACAGGATGTGGCACTCTCCGAACCTGGATAGTGCCACATTTGTCTATATGCACGTAGGCACTCGGCCGATGTGGGGCGAAGGGCCTGTCCTGCGCCGGGCTCACGGGAGGTGGTTCTCTGGCCGCGCGCACGGCCGTAGCGTTCCCCCGCCACCTATCAGCGGCACTACTTCTGTGCCTGGCCGCCGCCTGCCTGCACCTGTCCGGCTGCGCCTCCACCTCGGAGGATTCCCGGCAGCGGTCGGTCATCCGCAGCGGGAGTGCCTGGAGCAGGCAGATCGCCCTGACCTTCGATGATGGACCGCACCCGGGCTCCACACCCGAGCTCCTGCGCGTGCTGGAAGACGCCGGTGTGCGGGCGACGTTCTTCTACTGCGGCTCCCAGGCCGAGGCCCACCCCGAGCTTGTCGGTGAGACTCTGGCCGCCGGCCATAGCGTGGGGAACCACACCTACAGCCATCCGCTGCTGGACGAGATCCCCATCGACCGGGCGCGCGAGGAGATCTCTCGGGGCGCCGACGCGATCCAGGCCGCCTGCGGCGTGCGTCCGCGGCTCATGCGCCCTCCGGGGGGGCACTACAACCGGCGCATCATCGCCGCCGCCAATGAGCTGGGGAACACTGTGGTGCTGTGGACCGTCCACTCTCATGACTGCGATCCCCAGGACCGGCGGTTCATCCGCAACCGATTGCTCAGTCGCGCCCATAACGGTGCGGTAATGCTCCTGCACAGTGGGTACGATGAGACCGTCTCCGCTCTGCCCGGGGCCATCGCCGAGCTGCGGGGTCGCGGCTATAGCTTCGTCACAGTGGACGAGTTGCTTGCCCGGAAGTAGCGCGGTAGCGCGCACGCCGATCCCTCGCCTCAGAGGTGGTTCGTCAATGGAAGCCATAGATGCCGGCACTCGGGCCCTGCGATACTGGGGCCTGCTGACCTGCGGGGCACTGCTCGTCCTCGCCCTGGGCTGCGGCGGCGGCGATGACGGTGGCGGCAACGAGCCGGCCCGTCTGGCCCAGATCGTGGTCTCCCCCGGAACGGTGACCATCGCCGCCGGCGGCACGCAGACCTTCACCGCCTCCGGGCGGGACCAGTACGGCGCCGCCTTCCCCCTCAGTGGCACCGTGTCGTGGACGGTGACGGCCACGGTGGGGACGATCACCTCCACCGGTGCCACCACCGCGCGTCTGCAGGCCTCGACGCCGGCCGCCAACACCACCGGTAATGTGGCCGCCACTCTCGGCGGCCTGACCGGAGGCGCGTCGGTCGTGGTGGCCACCGGCGGCGGGGGCGGCGGTGGGATCACGGCGCTGAGCCGGCTGGCGACGGCCGCCGACATCACCGTGGCCGGTACCGGGGGCGTCTCCGGCACCATCAGCTCCGGCGGCTCGCCGGCGGCGGTGACCCAGGTGAGCCTGCAGTCCGTGTCGGCGGGTTCCAGCGCCCAGGTCCGCTCCGAGCAGACCGTGGCTCCCAACGCCTCGGGCCAGTACGGCTTCGCCAATGTCCCCGCGGGCCGCTACCGGGTGACGGCCACCGGCGGCGTCACCAGCAGCAGCGAGCACCAGGTTGCTCCCGGAGCGATTGCCGACGGGTCACAGGTCATTACGCCCTCTCCCACGGGCACCACTCCCGCCGAGGCCCTGGCCTATCTCAACAACATCCGGCGCACGGCGGGGGTCGCCCCGGTGGTCCTCGATGCGGGGCTGCAGGACAGCGTCAACAACCATGCCCACTATCTGATCCTCAACATGCCCCTGAGCCACAGCCCCCACACGGAGCTGCCCGGCAGCCCCGGCTACACGACGGACGGTCTGGCGGCGGCCGAAAACAGCAACATCGCCATCGTATGGGGCGGTACACGCACCGTCCTGGAGCAGACGGCCAGCCTCGTGAACGTCCCCTTCCACCGCGTCGGCCACCTCAGCCCCAACTGGCAGGGAACCGCCATCGGCTACGAGAGCGACGACACACTCAAGCGCTCCGCGACGGTCATCGACGTGGGGCGCAACATGAGGAATACCTGGCGCCGCGGAGACGAGCCCGTGCTCTATCCCGCGCCGAACCAGGTGCTGGTTCCCACCACCTACGCCGGCTTCGAGAGCCCCGATCCGCTCAACGGTGTGGTGGATTCCAGCGTCGGCTTTCCGATCACCTGCCAGTTCCCTACCGGGTCGGACGTGAGGAACGCCTCGCTGTTCATCACGCCGCTGGAGGGGCTTCCGCTCCCCACGTACATCACTACCCCCGAGTTCCCGGCCATCGAGGAGCCGGCCGTCTCCTACGCCAACTTCTACACCATCGTGGCCCTGCCCCAGGACCCGCTGGCGGTGAACACCACCTATCAGGTGCGCATCAACGCGACGTACGAGGGCGCCGCCTTCAGCCGGACCTACTACTTCAGCACGGCCGCCACCGCGGACACCGCGGCGGCGAAGGCAGGCACTCAGAGGTTCGAGTAGCGGCGGCCATGCTCGCTGGCCCGGCTTGTCTCCGGGGCGTGCGAGACGGCACCAGGGAGCCCAGCTTCGTCCCCGGACAGACCAGATGATCTCCGACGCCCCGGCACCCTCGCCGGGGCGTCGCGATTCTGGCAGGTCGCGGGGCGAAATGCGGGGAATAGGGGCTGAGCCTGTCTGTCTGCCTGGAGGAGCCTGTGAGCCTGACGCGTCGAATCATCCCCCATCCCGTTTCCGTCGACCGGCAAAGCGCCCTCGTGCGTGAGGAGCCGCGGGAGACCCCCGTGCGGGCCGCTACCGATGTGCTGGTGGTCGGAGGCGGCCCCGCCGGCGTGGGAGCCGCCCTGGCGGCGGCGAGCGAGGGTGCCCGCACCATGCTCGTCGAGCGCCACGGCATGTTGGGCGGCATGTGGACCGCAGGCCTGGTGAACCCCTTCTTCGAGGCTAATCGCGGTGGCTGGCTTGTGCCCCGGCTCATCTCGGCGCTAGAGCAGGAGGGGGCCTGGACGCCCTGGAGGTACGCCTTCACCTTCGAGGCCGAGGCGATGCGGCGAGTGCTGGAGCGGCTCTTTCGCGATGCGGGGGTGGAGTTTCTGTACCACACCCTCTGCGTCGAGACCCTCGTCGAGGACGGCTGCGTCCGTGGTGTGATCATCGAGAGCAAAGCCGGTCGCGAGGCGGTACTGGCCGATGTGGTCATCGACTGTACCGGCGATGGCGACGCGGCCGCCCGGGGGGGCGCGCCCTTCGAGCTGGGGCGCGATCGGGACGGCCTGATGCAGCCGATGACCCTGATGTTCGAGCTTGAGGGTACCGGGCAGTTCGGCCACGAGAGCGCCCCCGAGCTGTTCGACCGGATGGCGGAGGCGCTGGCCGCAAGTGGACTGGACTACGAGCTACCCTTCGGGCGGGTGGGGTACGTTCCGTGGGTCATCGCCCTGCCGCGCCCGGGGGCCGCTGCCGTGCAGCTCACGCATGTCTATCGGCTCAATGCCCTGAAGCCGGAGGACGTCACCCGGGGGACGGTCGAGGCCCGGCGACAGATAGCGGAGGCCTTCGAGATCCTCCGCCGCATCCCGGGCCTCGAAGGCATCCGCCTGGCCCAGAGCGCGGCGCACATCGGCGTCCGCGAGTCGCGGCGCGTCCTGGGGCACTATCAGCTCTGTCTCGACGACCTGGCACGGGGGGCGCGGTTCGAGGATGCCGTGGCCACCTGCGGCTTCGGGGTGGACATCCACGAGCCGGCACCGGGCGCCGGAGTACCCTCGGGCCATGGGGCGGCGATGCAGCCGTATGAGATCCCGTACCGCTGCCTGGTCCCGCGGGATGTGACGGGTCTGCTGGTGGCCGGACGGTGCATCTCGGGCACTCACGAGGCCCACGCGTCGTACCGTGTGACGGGCACCTGCATGGCCACGGGGCAGGCCGCGGGCCTTGCGGCCGCGCGCGCCGTGGCCGCGGGCACGAGCCCGGACAGGGTCTCGGGCAGCGCGCTGAGACAGGCGCTTGCCCAGCGCGGGGTCCAGTTCCTGGAGGGGTAGGGGAGAGGCGGGGCGCCCCGTACGCCGAACCGCACACGCCGGCCATCCCCGCGGTCGCTGCGTTCCCTCGCGAGCGAGTTGGTCGTTCCCTCTGCCCGATAGCGTGGTCGGGTGCCATCCGGCGCCGAGTTGTCATCAGAAGCTGGTGAGCGAATGAGCCTATCTGCATACGTCGCCGAACTCGAGGCCAAGCCGGACCTGGGGGAGATTGAGCTCTACGGCCCCCTCGACGCCGAGATCATGCGTGGGGTGCTGGGGTACCCCAAGGGCAGGGTACGCACCCACCAGCGAAGAGAGGATGGGATCCCGGACCTCACCTTGTACAGCGATCAGGATGAGGCGTGGGTGGTCTGTGAGGTCAAGGGGGATGACGACGAGATCCGGCGGGAGGACAGACGCAGGCGACTGTGGGAGGAGCAGGCACGGCGCTACATCGAGCCCGAGACGCTGTATGTGTGTCTGATCGGGCCGCGGACGCTGTATGTGTGCGATCTCGCCGGCAAGGTTCTGGAGGGCGTGCACATCGAGGAGTTGGGCCTCGCGGATGCTCTGGGCGGCGACGCGCGGCCGCTGTCGGACGATGCGCTGGGCCATGCTCTCGCGTATCACTTACGAGGAGGCCTGCAGTCAGCGCAAGTATGAGACCTTCCGTTCCGGGCACGCGGCGCCGGCACGCCTGCCGGTAGACGAGTAGAACCTGCGGCGCTTCGAGACGGTGGTACGCTACGCCCTGTCCCAACTGGAGCCGGTGCTGCGCATGGCCTGGGCGGACCTGCAGACGGTGTATGCCGAGTACCGGGAGAAGGCGGAACCCATTGAGGAGCGCATCGCCGACGCCGGCGACGACCACAAGGCCAAGGCAGACGCGATCCACGAGCTGCATGAGGTCACACTACCGGTACGCGACATCGTCAGCATCATCCAGGACGATTGGCTCGCCTTCCTACACAGTCAGGCGTATGCCGGTACCGTCGGCGAGAAGCACTTCCTGGGCATCTACATCACCGACACCGCCTACATCATCCTCTCCCGCCTCCTGTTTGTGCGCATCTGCGAGGACCTGGGGATGGTCTCGCCCAAGGTGTCCCACCGTGGCGTGGCCATCTGGCACGAGTTCATGGGCAATATGCCCGCCGTCTACCGCGATCTCATCGACGCCGCCTTCAAGTCCACCCGTCAGGTGTACTCCGGGCTGTTTGAGCGCACGGTTTTCGACTGGTGGGCCCATACGAACGGGGCCCTCTCGGCCGCCCTGGAGCGCATCTTGTACCGTCTGAGTGCCTTCGAGTTCTCGGGCCTGGGCAGGGACGTGCTGGGCGACGTCTACCAGAGCTTCCTGCCTGCCGAGAAGCGCAAGCAGCTCGGGGAGTTCTACACCGATATCGAGGTCGTGGACTACATCCTGTGGCGTACGGGGATCACCACGGACCCGCACCTGGCGGAGAAACGGGTACTGGACCCGGCGTGCGGCTCGTTCACCTTCGGTGTGCGGACGGCTCAGCACATCCTGCGCACCGGCGAGGAAGCGGGGCTTCCGGCCGCGGACCTCATCGACCGCGTCGCCAGCGTTGTCGTCGGTTTCGATGTGAACCCCTTTGCGGTGTTCATCGCCCAGATGAACCTGATCTTCGCGGTGCTGCCCCTGTACCAACAGGCCAAGGCGGAGGATCCCGAGTACCGGCTCCCGGGTTTCCAGGTGCACTGGGTGAACTCGCTGCTGTACTTCGACCAGCGAACCACGGACGCCGAGTGGGTCGCTCGGCACCAACCCCAGGGCCTGGCTGCGGCCTATGACTACGTGGTCGGTAACCCTCCGTACGTGCGGAACGAACGGGTCCCGCCGGAGGATCGCGGCGCGATGGACGCGGCCTTCTCCTCGATCAAGTACAAGAACACCGACTTGTCGGCGTACTTCATCCACCGTGCGGTGAGCCGCTGGCTGAAGCCCAACGGAGTGCTGGGTTTCGTGGTCTCCCTGGGGCTTGCCAACAGCGACGCCACCTCCAGGCTCAGAGCATACCTGGCGGACAGGACGCTGCTGGAGGTCTCCTCACTGGAGTGGATTGCCACTGAGCTGTTCAAGGGCACCGACATCGTCCCGATGCTGCTGTTTGTGGGGCCAGGCGCGCCGCCGGATGGCCACCAGGTGGAACTCCTGCAGGGCCTCGCCTCCCTGGATGAGTTTGGCGAGTTGGTGGGTGATGAACAGAAGAGGGCGGCCACGCTGACCCGCCTGCCACAGGCCGAATGGCTCAAGGTGAGCCCCTTTGGCGATTGGTGTCCGGAGGTTGCCGGAGACGACTTGGCTGTACTGGCGACGCTGCGCGCACGGCCGACGCTGGAGAAGGCGGGCTGGCTGCGCACGTCCTACGGCATGAAGGCGGGCTCGGGGGCGCAATGGGTGCACGAGGGCGCGCCGCCCGATGGCGGGCCTACGGCGATGCCCTATCTCAAGGGCGACAGCATCGCCTCATGGGGTCACTCGCCCGCGGACGCCCATGTCCTCACCGACCACTTAGCAGATATGGCAGATGCTTCCATCTGGGGTTGCCGGCGGGTGTCATCAGAGCAGGGCTCGCTAATGCCGGCCGACGGGCCGGGGCACGACTTCGTGGCGCTGGTTCCGAAGATTCACCCCACCGTCAATGCCGTGGTCGCGAACGCCATGTCTGTGTGCGCAAACGATAGCACGTTGGTCATCAGCCCGCGTAGTGTCTCGGCGCACACGGGATGCGCCGTCATCAACTCGAGTTCATCCCGATATGTGGCTCTCTTGGCGCTGCGGGCCGGCATACTGCTCCGTCGCCGCTCCACACTGTACCCCCGCACCATCAACTCGCTCCCCTGCCCCTCGTTGACCCAGGCGCAGGTGGCCCGGCTGGATGCCCTCTCGCGGCGCGCGCACGAGGTCTCGGCCCTCATCGCCCGCGACGCTCCGGACCTGTGGGCGGAACTCGGCTCCCAGCAGACGGATACCATCCGCGCCGCGCAGTTGCTGAACTGGACCGGGTGGGGCGAGGCCGAGGTGGAGGCCGGAGGTATCGAGGCCGCCGAGCTCACGGAGGATGGTCTGCGGCTCAAGCCCCAGGCCGTTGTGGCCGGTGATGCCGCCACACTCAAGCTGCTGTGGTGGCACCTGCTGGCCTTCGCCGAGCCTCCGCTGGGCCGGGCCGCCCCGATGGACATCCCTCTGCCCCGGGAGCTTGCGACGCGAGAGGCTCTGGTCGCGCAGATCCAGGACGCCTGCGCACGGCGCGAGGACCTGCTGTCCGAGCTGCACGAGCAAATCGAGCCCGAGATAGACGACATCGTGATGGATGGCCTGGGCCTGTCATCTGAACAGAAGGCGACGATTCGCAAGCGCTGCCGGGAGTTCCCGCTCTCGGAGACGGTCATGCGCCCGCGCTATCTATGGAGCGAGGACCGGAAGCGACAGGCGCTGCGCAGGTACGAGAAGGGGAAGCGGTACCTGCAGGGCGCGGCGGCCCGCGTCTCGGCCGCCGTCTGCTCGCGGCGCAACGCCACACCTACCCTTGTGCCCTTACCATGACCCAACCCACGCCGGGCCTCCAGCGCGGGCTCACCGCCCGCTGTGTCATCGTCTTCATCGCCATCTTGTGTTTCACCATGTTCTGGGTGCTGAAGACGGAGCTTCTGACCGGCAGCTATGCCACCGGCGGGACGCCTCCGGCCGTGGCTGTGGGGTGGTTGCTCCTGTTGGTGGCCGTGGGGGCCACGGCCGGGCGGGGCTGGGGGCTGCTGCGGCTGTCGCGGGCCGAGATGCTGGTGGTCTACGCGGCCATGGCCCTGGCCGTCCCCATGGCCAGCTACGGCGTGATGCGGGCCTTCTTGCCCCATCTGACGGTGCTGAGCTACTTTTCCACACCCGCCAACGGCTTCGAGCAGTGGTGGCAGATGCTTCCCGACTGGCAGGTGGTGCGGGATGAGGAGATCATCCGTCAGTGCTTCGAGGCCGCGCCCAATGAGAGGGTGCCCTGGGGCCACTGGATCCCCGTCCTGTCCCGCTGGTTTCTGCTCTTCTCGGCCCTGTTCGTCTGCATCATGGGAATGGTCTCCCTGTTCCGTCAGCGCTGGGTGGATGGAGACAGGTTGCAGTTTCCCATCCTCTATCTGCCCACCGAGATCGTTCCCGCCGCCGGAAGAGGCCTGAGCCTGTTTCGCAACCCGGTGTTCTACGTCGGCTTCGTGGCGGCGCTGCTGTTCAACCTGACCAACGTCCTGCGGGCCTTCAATCCGGGCTTCCCGGCGATGGGAACGGTCACGGAATTGGGCGACCTGCTCACCGAGAGCCCGTGGGACGCGGCGCGGCCCCTGCGCTGGCACCATTTCCCGCAGGTCGTCGGGCTGGGGTATCTTGTGAACCTCGAGGTCAGTTTCTCGGTCTGGTTCTTCTTCCTGGCCAACAAGACGCTGGCCGTCGTTGCCCGCTCGTTCGGTCACGACAATAGCGCAATGCCGTACATGATGGAGCAGTGCTCCGGCGGCTATCCGGCGATGGCGCTGGTGCTGGTGTTCCTCACTCGCAGGGAGATCGCCGGCATCTTCGCCGGGGCCCTGGGGTTTGCACGTGGCGGGGATGACACCAATGAGCCGCTGTCGCATCGGGGCGCGGTCTTGGCCTTCCTGGGCGGGCTGGTGTTCATCCTGGGCTGGTGTGCGGTTTCGGGCATGAGTGTGGTGCTGGCCGGGCTGTTCATCGGGACGGTCCTGTGCTACGCTCTGGTGTATGCCAGGATCCGGGCCGAAGCGGGCATTCCGTATTCGCAGATCTTCCCCACGGACTTCCCGCTCAAGAACCTGCCCATCTTCCTGGGCTCTCGGGGGATGATGGCGTTCGGGGGCGAGCGTAGTCTGGTCGTGTTGGGGAGTCTGGGGTGGCTATCGTATCACTACTACGCGCACCTGATGGCCGCGTACCAGATCGACGGCCTCCGCCTGGCCGATGAGGCCCGCGTGCGCCGGCGCGAGATGGCCCTGGCACTGTTCCTGGCCATGGCATTGGGTTTCGCAGGCGCGGCCTGGGCTCATCTGACCGCGTACTACCAGTACGGCCAGAACATCGTGGACGGCGGCACGGGTCTGGGCGACCACCGCTCGAAGGTCGCCACCTCGACCTTCGAGAGCCTGCAGGCGCTGACCACCGGCGCGACGGTCCCGGACAGGACCAGTGCCGGCTTTGCCCTGGGCGGAGCGGCGGTGACCATCGCCCTGGCGTCGCTACGGTTCGTCTTCCTGCGTTTCCCGCTCCACCCGGTGGGCTACCTGATCGCCACGGCCTACTGGAATGAGTGCCCGATCTGGGGCGACCTGTTTCTGATCTGGTTGCTCAAGACCCTGATCCTGCGCATCGGCGGGGTGCGGCTGTACCGGCAGCTCATCCCGTGCTTCGTGGGTCTTGCCATCGGCCAGTTCTTCTGGGGCGGCATCGTCTGGGGCAATATGACGCCCTTCATCCCGCTGGAGATTGCCAAGAGGTACTGGCTGCCGAGGGTCTAGAGGTCCGGCCGAAAAGTCCGGCTAGTCTGCTTCATGTCATTCTGGAGCGTCGGCGTCGCAGTCGCCGCCCGGTCCTTGGGGTCTGACGGCGAACGGCGGACGGCGCCGCTCCCTGCGGGTCTGTCGACCCGCTTTCCCTCTCCTTCGCGATACGGCCGCTCAGGAGAGGGCTACGGCCAACGGCCAACGGCTCGGCACCGGCGCTCTGTAGGGCGCGGGCCTGTACCGCGCCGAGGGGCCCTCCAGTGCCGACGAAGAACGGCGGCGGCGCACAGGTCGCCGCCCTACAACGGCCTGTTTCCGTCGTCGGTCCGGTGGACTTTCCCCTCACCCGCGCCGATACGACTGGCGCGACCTCTCCCGGGCGCCCCTGCGGGGCTGGG
>Ga0334883_1000761_pt1 | contig 54461 bp, 49 predicted proteins | sample GraSluR1_MG_6_FD_207230 | JGI IMG/M metagenome (GOLD analysis project Ga0334883, IMG submission 207230) | Sludge microbial communities from methane-producing bioreactor in Wageningen University, Netherlands - Granular Sludge_09_05-R1 | ecosystem: Engineered > Bioreactor > Anaerobic >...
ACCTGCTGAACCCGACCCTGCTGATCATCGGCGGCGAACTCGGCGCGTCCGGGCAACCGCTGATCGACGGCGTGCGGGCCTCGGTGAACCGCTTCGCCCAGCCGTCCACCTCGAGCGCGATCCAGGTGGTGGCGGCAGGCCTGGGCCAGCGGGCCGAACTCGTCGGAAACGTGCAGCTCGCCGCCGCACTCGCCCGCGCCTGACTACGCCGCGCCGTCCAGTGTGACGAAGCGGTAGCCGTGACTCCGGTACCACTCGATCACCCGGGGCAGGGCCACGACGGTGTTGCCGCGGTAGGAGCTGACCAGGCTCTCGGGCTCGTGGCTCGCCTTCGTCGAGTGCATCAGGACGATCGGGTGTGCTTGCCCGTCAACGGCGGTGGCGTTGGCGACGATCCGGTTGGTCGCCGCAGCCGTGGTGCGGGGCGGCTGCTTCCAGTCCTCACTGTCGACCGACCACAGCGCCGCGGTCATCCGCAGGCCCGACGCCGCAGCCAGGACGTTGGTCCGGAAACCGCCGGGCGGCCGGACGAAGCAGACCGGTCTCCCGGTCAGGGCGGCCAGCTCTGCGTTCGTCCGTCGGAACTGGTCGCGCAGGTACGCCCGGCTCCAGCCTCCGCTGACCTGCGTCGGGTAGTCGTGCGACCAGCTGTGGTCGGCGATCAGCTCGCCGTGCGCTGCCAGCAGCCGGACGATGTCCGGGCTCGCCTTGGCGTGCGCCCCGGTCTCGAAGAAGGTCGCGTGGATGCCGTAGTGATCGAGGATCCCGACGTAGTCGCGATCCGCCGGGCCGGGGCCGTCGTCGAAGGTGAGCGCTACGGTCTTCCCCGTGCCCGGAGCGTGGGTCACGAAGCCGCTCGCCGGCTTCGGGCAGGCGGCGGGCGTGGCTGACCCCGTCCGCGTCGGGGTCGGGGTGGACGTGGCGGGGACGGTGGTCGACGGTGTGGCCGCCGTCGGGCGGGCGGGCGCGGACGCGATGGTCGCGGGCGGACTGGTGACCGGAGCAGCTCCATCGGCCGGCCGCTGAACGGCGCAACCGCTGAGCAGGATGACGGCGAGGAGGGTACCCCAGAGGCCGAGGCCGGCCGGACGACGGATCCGCACGGGCTCCATAGTGCCGCGGAGAGAAAAGGGGCCCGGATCGGGCCTGGAGCCGCCTTGGGGAATCGAACCCCAGACCTGCGCTTTACGAGAGCGCCGCTCTACCGACTGAGCTAAGGCGGCCTGGCCGGGCGACCGGCCGGGGAACAACTATAGGGGGTTTGGCGGCCCAGTACCGACTCACGGTGCGAGCGCGGATTCGGCAGGCCTCAACCCGCTCCGCCGACCGGGGCGGAGCCGCCGGTCAGCTCGTGTGGAAGCCACCGTTACTGTGCAGGAGTTGGCCGTTGATCCAGCCGCCCGCGTCGGAGAGCAGGAAGCGGACGAGGTCGGTGGTGTCCTTCGCCGTGCCCAGCCGGCCGGCCGGTGTGGCGGCGATGCACTCCTCGCGGATCTCGGGGGTCATCCAGCCGGTGTCGATCGGGCCGGGGTTGATCAGGTTGGCTCGCACGCCACGGTGTCCGAGCTCGCTCGCCGCCGCGATCACCACCCGGTCCAGGGCACCCTTGCTCGCGCCGTAGGGCAGGTTGTGGGCGGTGTGGTCGCTGGTGAGCGCGACGATGCGTCCCCTTACCTCGGACGTCGACTCCTGCGGCAGGGTCGCGGCGAACTCCCTGATCAGCAGCCAGGACGCCCGGGCGTTCACCGCGAAGTGCCGATCCCAGCTCTCCACCGTGGTATCCGGAATCGCGCTGTCCACCGACTCGCAGTGCGACATCACCAGCGCCCGGAGCTGACCGAGCTCGCGCGCCGCGGCCACCAGGCCGGCCGGGGCCGCAGGGTCCGCCAGGTCGGCCGGAACCGCCTCCGCGCGAACGCCCAGCCCGCGGCACTGCGCTGCGATCGCGTGCGGATCGTCCGCGCCGCGCTCGTAGTCGAGTCGGTCGTCGTAGGGCGCCCAGTAGTTCAGCAGCACGTCCCAGCCGTCGGAGGCGAGCCCGAGCGCCAACTCCGCCCCGATCGACCGGCGCCGCCCCACACCGGTGACCAGCGCCGTCCCGCGTCGTTCCATCACACCCTCCTGCTAGGCCTCGGCACGCTCAGGCGCCCTTCGGTGGGTCAGCTGCAGCGGACGCCGTCCTTCGGCACCGTCCCCCTGACCAGGTAGTCCACCACGATTGTGTCCACGCATGCCGACTTGCCGCCGTAGCTGCCGTGGCCCTCCCCCTGGTAGGTCACCAGGACGCCCGAGTCGAGCTGTCTGGCCATGTCCACGGCCTGCTGGTACGGGGTGGCGTTGTCCCCGGTGCCGCCGATTACCACGATCGGCTTCGCGCCGGCCCCCCGGATCTGCAGGTGCAGGGCCGGACGCACCGGCCACAGCGCACACGTGTACTGGGGTCCGAAGTACTTCCCGAAGATCGGCGCCTTCTTCTGGTCCTCCTGCCAGACCGCGTCGGCGTCGAGGACCCCCTTGTCCTCATCGCTGTCCAGGCAGTTGATCGCCGGCAGCGAGTAGAACAGCGAACCGTAATGTCCCTTGTCGTCACGGGAGTTCAGAGCGTCAGCCGCGGCCAGCAGCCCTCTACCGTTGCCCTTCTGTGCGGCCTCGACCATCGCCGCAAGAGTCGGCCAGGCATCCGTGCCGCCGTAGAGCATCATGGCGACCCCGGTCACTGCGAGCGACTGGGTGAGGATCCGCGTGCCCGCCCGCACCGGAGCACCGTCCAGTTGGTCGAACAGTCCCGTGATCGAATCCAGCACCGCCTGCTTGCTCGCGCCGAGCCCGCAGGCCTGCTCCGCGCACCAGGTCGCGAAGTTGCCCAGGGCAAGGTCGAAGCCCATGGCCTGGATCACATCGTCGCTGTCGGTGATGTTCACCGCGGCGTCCAGGACGAGGCGTCCGGCGTTCTGGCTGAACAGCTCGGCGTAGGTCGCACCGATCTGGGTGCCGTAGGAGTAGCCGAGGTAGTGCAGCTCGCGGTCTCCCACCAACTGGCGCAGCAGGTCGAGATCGCGTGCAACCTCGATCGTCGAGATGTGCTCCAGCAGGACGCCGCTGTTCTGCCAGCACGACTTGTCGAACTCGTAGGTCGCCTGGATCAGGGCCGTGCGCTCGGCATCGGTGTCGGGCGAGGAGTCGATGCCGCTCAGCGCATCGGTGTGCGCGGAGTCGTAGCACTTCACCGGCGTCGAGTCGCCCGTTCCCCGGGGATCCCAGCCCACGATGTCGTACTGCTCGAGACCCTTGGAGTCGAAGCTGCCGACCAGGTCCTTGCCGGATCCGCCGGGCCCGCCGGGGTTCACGAACAGGGTGCCGAGCCGCGGCGACTTCGTGGCCGGCTTGCGGGCCAGGGAAAGGGTGACCGCCCGGGAGGCCGGGTCGGCGTAGTCCAGCGGCGCCAGCACGGTCGCACACTCCAGCGAACCGCATGCAGACCAGTCCAGTTGCTGCGATCGGTACCCGCTCAGCCCGTCGCCGGCCAGGCCACTCACCAGACCGGGCACGGTCACGCCCGGGTCGGCGAAGCTGGTGCGGTCGATCGCGACGCCGGGCACCGACGAGATCCTGATCTGCTCCCCTACTACCTGCGGAGCCGGCGCGGTGCAACCGCCCAACAGCAGGGCGGCTGCCAGGACCAGGACGCCGGCGCGGACGGGGAGGTGCACCCGTTCAGACTAGACGCTCACCCGTGCCTGGCCGGTGCCGGACGCGGGGTGGCGAGCGGGCACGCCTCGCTCGCCGGACAGGTCACCCGCTCCTCGCCCAGCTGCACCACCACCGAGTCGAGCGGCACGCTGTGGGCGACCACGACGCCCTCGCCCTTCCCGGTCACGACCTGCGTACCCACCCGCGGCGCGCGTTGGCGGAAGTCGGTGTACAGCTCGCTCTCGTAGGCCAGACAGCACATCGACCGGCCACAGGTGCCCTGGAACTGGGAGGGGTTGTTCGGCAGTCGCTGTTCGCGCGCGAGCCCCAGCGGCAGGGGATCGCGCAGCGGGCCGATCGTCGCGCAACAGACCTCGCGTCCGCACGACCCGAGCGCCCCGAGGATGGCGGCGGCGTCGCGCGGCCCGATCTGGCGCAGATCGATCCTCGCCTGCAGCGCGCGGGCGAGATCGGTGAGGAGGGCGCGGAAGTCGACCCGTCCGGGCGCCTCGAAGTAGATCACGGCCTGCCGGTCGAACTCGTCACTCTGGTCGACGAAGTCCACCCCGACCACACGCATCGGAAGCTCGTGGCGGGCGATCAAGCGCCGCGCGACCGCCGCAATCTCCGCCCGCCGGCGCCGGTTCGCCGCGTCGCGCTGGAGGTCCGGCGTCTCGGCCGGGCCGAGGCAGCGCGGCAGGTCGCCGGCCCACTCCGCCTCGGTCGGGCCCCACACGCAGCGGGCCACCTCCGAACCGTCCCCGGTGGGCGCGAGCACCAGGTCTCCGTGGGCGTAGTCAGCGTCTCCCGGGTCGAGGTAGTACAACCTGCCCAGGGGCTCGAAGGCGACGGCCATCACCCGTGGCATAGCCGCACCCTACTCGCCTACTCCGTTTCGGCGGCCCTTTCGCGCTTGTCACGCTCACGACCGGCCCGGAAGCTGCGGTCAAGGCTCCAGCCGCCGCCACCGATGCACATCAGCAGGATGCCCATGGCGGCCAGCAGCAACTGGTACTCGCCGAGGAAGCCCGGCTGGCCCGGGATGAACGGGCTCCACGACGGCCCCCAGTAGACCAGCACCAGCGCCCCCCCTGCGATCAGGGCGATGCCGAGCCCGGCGACGCGGGTGAGCAGGCCCAGCAGCAGGGACAGCGCGATCAGCAGGGACGCGACGCCGGTGACGATCGCCATCACCTGCGGGCCGGGCGGGTAGTCGGCGAGGATCGTCTTGGCGAACTCGGCCTGCGCCGCCGGGATGTCGGTGAGGATGCCCAGGCCCCGGATCGTGAAGATGCCGGCCAGCACGACCCGCAGCAGGAAGAGCCCCAGCGAGCCCCAGAACTTGTCGTTCGTCCGCTTGTGGATGACCACGGGCCGGGGAGCCGCGACCGGCTCGGGGGCGGGCGCGGCGAGCGCCGCGGCGCGGGCGTCGCGCCGGGCCGCACGTTCGGCGGCGAGCTTCTGCTCCTCCGCCGACAAGGGCTCCATCGTGGTGGGCTCGGGCGTCGGGCTGGGTGTGGGGCTCGGCTGACGGAAGATCGCGTCCGCCGGCAGCGTGGATGCGCTGGTCGGCTCGTCCGGAATGCTGAGTCGCTGGGTCGCGGCCACCGCCACGGGGGCCGCGAACTCCGCAGCTGGCAGCGAGACCGTGGGGTCCTCCTCCACGTCGTCGGCCGAGACCTCCTCCGCCGGCTCGACCACCGGCTCGGGCACCTCCGCCGCCGGCTCAACGGGCGCGTCCGGCGTCACCTCGGGGACAGCCTCAACCGGCTCAGGCGTCGCCTCAACCGGCTCCAGCGCAGCCTCGGGAGGTTCGGCCGGCAGCTCGGGCGCCTGCTCCCCCGGCCCGGACTCGGCACCGGGCTGTGCACTGACGGGGACCCAGTTGCCGGAACTGAACGGGATGGGTTCGGTGGGCTGCTCTCCCAGGGCGGGTTCACCCTCGGGGACGGCGTCGGGTTCGCGTGGCTCGGTCACCGGGGAAGTCCTTTCCTTGCAGCACTCGTCAGCGTCCATGCTTGCATCGCGGTACGCATTACCCGCTCAGCGACACGGCGAACCGGGACGCCGGGGGCTCAGGCGAGGCCACCCAGGCTGAGCATCAGGGACTCCATCGCCAGCAACGGCGCCACGTTGGTCTCAAGCGCGGTGCGGCACGCGAGGATGGCGTCGAGCCTGGTTACCGTTGCCTCCGGCGTGGTGTTGCGGGCCTGAGCGGCGATCACCTCACCCAGCTCGGCGTTGATCAGGGCCGCGCCCGACCCGGTCTGGACGGCCAGCACATCGCGGTAGAAGGACGTGAGTTCGGTCAGGACACGGTCCAGCGCATCCCGCTGCAGCCGCTTCGCCCTGGCCTTCTGCTGGTCCTCCAGGTCGCGCAGCGCCGCCTGGGCGTTCCGCGGACGCGCACCCTTCGCGCCGAATCCGAGCGCCTCGGAGAGCTCCGTCCGCTCCCGCTCGTCCAGCTCACCGGTGACCTGCCCCGCCTCCGCAGACGCGCCCTCAACCAGCTTCGCCGCGGCGTCGAGGCAGGCGCCGAGAGTGGTCAGCCGGGCCGGAAGGTGCAGCACCGCGAGGCGCCGGTCCCGCGCGTCCTCACTGCGGGCGAGCGCCCTCGCCCGTCCGATGTGGCCCTGCGCGACCCTGGCAGCGAACCCGGCCAGCTCGGGACCAACGCCGTCCCTGCGCTGCAGGAGCTCGGCGATCGCCGCCGTGCTCGGCGTGCTCAGCTCCACCCGGCGGCAGCGCGACCGGATCGTGGCCACCACATCGTCGGCCGTCGGTGCGCAGAGCAGCCACACCGTGCGAGGGGCAGGCTCCTCGATGCTCTTCAGCAGCGCGTCGGCGCCGCGTTCGGTGATCCGGTCGGCGTCCTCGACCACCAGCACCTGGAATCGCGCCAGCGTGGGTGACATCACCGCCCTGCGAACCAGGTCGCGCACCTCGTCGACGCCGATGCTGAGCTGCTCGGTGCGGACCAGCGTCACGTCGGGATGCGCGCCGCTCAGCACAGTGACACAGGTGTTGCACTCCCCGCAGCCGCCCGCTGCACACTCCAGTGCTGCGGCGAAGGCACGGGCCGCGTTGGAGCGGCCAGAACCGGGTGGCCCGGTGAACAGCCAGGCGTGAGTCATCGCGTGCCGGTTCGTGGTGGACGCCGCGCCTCGCACGGCCCGCTGCAGGGTGGCCACCACCCTGTCCTGGCCGATCAGGTCGGACCAGACCCCGGTGGTGGCGAGCGGCGCGGTCACGGCTCTACTGTGCCAGTCGGCGCCGACAGCAGGGGCGCCACCCGCTCGCGAATCCGGCCTGCCAGATGGTTCACGCCGGTCCGCGCGGGCAGCACGAGGTAATGCTCGGGATCCTCGGCGGCCAGATCGAGGAAGAACTGCCGGGCCCGGGCGTGGAACTCCTCACCCGCGCCCTCGACCCGGTCCTTCTCCGCGATCGTGGCCAGGCCGCGGTCGGGCTCGAGGTCGAGCAGGACGGTGAGGTCGGGCAGCAGGTCCTGCGTCGCCCAGCGAGCGATCTGCTCAACCCGCTCCGCGAGCACGCGTCCCGCGCCCTGGTAGGCCAGCATCGAGTCGACGTAGCGGTCGGAGATCACCACCGCGCCCCGCCGTAGCGCGGGAAGGACGACCTCGTGGATGTGCTGGGCCTTGTCGGCGGCGTACATCAGGGCTTCGGCGCGCGGCGAGACGTCGCCCCACTTCGGGTTCAGGACGAGGTCACGCAGGATCGCACCGATCTCGGTGTCGCCGGGTTCGTGGGTGAGCACGACCTCTCGTCCCCGGGACGCGATCCAGTCGGCCAGCTTCCGCGCCTGGGTGGACTTGCCCACCCCGTCGCCGCCCTCGAAGACGATGAAGACGCCCTCGGTCATCGGCGGCTCCTGTCGTGGTGCGTGGTGTCGGCCCCATCGAACCGCATTCCTCGCCGGGATGCCACTTGCCCTCGGTGCCGGGGGCGCCGGCGCTACTTCTTGCGGGTGGTGGTCTTCCTGGACGCGGTGCGGCGGGGGGTGCTGGTGCGCTTCGGGGCCGGACCCTTGGCGCGCTTCTCCGCGAGCAGTTCGGCGGCGCGTTCGAGGGTGATCTCCTCGACCGAGTCGGTGCGGCGCAAGGTGGCGTTGGTCTCGCCGTCGGTGACGTAGGGCCCGAAGCGGCCATCCTTCACGACCACGGGCTTGCCGGACGCCGGGTCGGCGCCGAGCTCCTTCAGCGGTCCGGCTGCGGCCCGCGCGGCACCCCGTCCGCGGGTCTTCGGCTGGGCGTAGATCGCCTCGGCCTCCTCCAGCGTGATGTCGAAGATCTGCTCCTCGCTGGTCAGCGAACGCGAGTCGGACCCCTTTTTCAGGTACGGCCCGTAGCGGCCGTTCTGGGCGGTGATCTCCTCGCCATCGGCCGCCGTGCCCACGACCCGCGGCAGGCTGAGCACCTTGAGGGCGTCCTCGAGCGTGATGGTCTCGATGCTCATGGACGCGAACAGCGACCCGGTCCGCGGCTTGGCCGTCTTCGGCGCATCCTCGGGGAGTACTTCGGTGACGTACGGCCCGTAGCGTCCGGCCTTCGCCACGACCTTCAGCCCCGAGGCCGAATCGACGCCGACCTCGCGCTCCTCGGCCGCCGGCCGCTCCAGTAGCTCCCGGGCGACCTCAAGGGTCAATCCGTCCGGCGGCAGGTCGGGATCGACGTTCGCGCGGCGCCCGTCGGCGTCCTCGACGTAGGTGCCGTAGCGGCCTACCCGCACGTCCACGCCCTCGCCGAGGCTGAAGGTGGACAGTGCCTTCGCGTCGATCTCGCCGAGTTCGGTGACCAGCTTCTGCAGGCCCTCGTGCGGCAGACCGTGCGGTCCGAAGTAGAAGTCCTTCAGGACGGCCACCCGCGCCGCGTCGCCGTTGGCGATCTCGTCGAGGGTCTCCTCCATATCGGCGGTGAACTGGTAGTCGACGAGCTTGGCGAAGTGCTCCTCCAGCAGCCGGGTCACCGCGAACGCCAGCCAGGTGGGCACCAGCGCGGAGCCCTTCTTGAACACATAGTCGCGCGAGGTGATCGTGCGGATGATCGCGGCGTAGGTGGACGGCCGCCCGATCTCGAGCTCCTCCAGCTTCGCCACCAGGGACGGCTCGGTGTAGCGGGCCGGCGGCCGGGTCTCGTGGGCGGAAGCGGTCACCTTCTCCGCAGCCAGGTGCTGGCCGGTGGCCAGCTGCGGCAGTCGCGCCTGGGCATCGTCGCCGGCTTCGTCGTCGTCGGTGCTCTCGACGTAGGCCTTCAGGAAGCCGAGGAAAGTGATCGTGCGGCCGGACGCGGTGAAGCCGGCCCGTCCGGATTCGACCACCTCGCCGGTGGCGGCGTCGGTCACTGCGACCCGGTCGGGCAGGGTGGCGCCGACCCGGACGCTGACCGTCTCGCCCTCCGCGTCCTTCATCTGGGAGGCGATGGTGCGCTTCCAGACCAGTTCGTAGAGCCGCAGGTGGTCACCGTTCAGCCCGGTCTGCTGCGGGGTGCGGAACGACTCCCCCGCCGGACGGATCGCCTCGTGCGCCTCCTGCGCGTTCTTCACCTTCGAGGTGTAGACGCGCGGACCTGCGGGCAGGAACTGGCCGCCGAACAGGTGCTTCACCTGCTCGCGCGCTGCGGCGATCGCCGTGGCCGACAGGGTTACCGAGTCGGTTCGCATATAGGTGATGAAGCCGCGCTCGTACAGCTCCTGGGCGACGCTCATGGTGCGCTGCGCGGAGAAGCCGAGCTTGCGTCCCGCTTCCTGTTGCAGCGTGGTGGTGCGGAAGGGCGGATAGGGACGGCGGGTGTAGCCCTTGGCCTCCACCCCGGCCACGGCGTAGGAGGCCTTCGCCAGCTCGTCGGCGAGCTGTTCGGCCGAGGCCAGGCTGAGCTGCAGCAGGTCCTTGCCAACCAGCTTCCCGACGGAGTCGAAGTCGCGGCCGGATGCCACCTTTCGGCTGTCGAAGCTGGCCAGCCGGGCAGTGAAGGTGCGCGGCTCCGCGCCCTCGCCGGCGTCCAGAAGGGCCTCGATGTCGGCGTAGGCGGCCGCGCGGAAGGCGATCCGCTCCCGCTCCCGGTCGACCACGAGCCGGGTGGCCACGGACTGGACGCGGCCCGCCGACAGCCGCGGCATGACCTTCTTCCAGAGCACCGGTGAGACCTCGTAGCCGTAGAGGCGGTCGAGGATGCGCCGGGTCTCCTGGGCGTCCACGAGGTCGGTGTCGAGCTCGCGGGTGGCCTCGACCGCCGCGTGGATGGCCTCGGGGGTGATCTCGTGGAAGACCATCCGCTTCACCGGGATCGTCGGCTTCAGCTCGTCGAGCAGGTGCCAGGCGATGGCCTCCCCCTCGCGGTCCTCATCAGTGGCGAGGTAGAGCTCGTCCGCGTCCTTCAGCTTGGCCTTGAGGTCGCGGATCGTGCCCTTCTTGTCCGCGGCAACGACGTAGAGCGGTTCGAAGTCGGCGTCGATGTTGACGCCGGTGCGCGCCCACTTCTCGCCCTTGTACTTGGCCGGCACCTCCGCAGCGCCCGTGGGCAGGTCGCGGACGTGGCCGCGGCTGGACTCCACGATGTAGCCCGCACCGAGGAACTTGGACAGGCTGACCGCCTTCGTCGGCGACTCGACGATCACGAGCCGGCGTTTGTTAGCAGTGGCCACGGGCTTCTTCCGTTCGGGGACGATCGGTCGCTCACTCTATAGCGACGTTGCGCATGGTAGCCGCACGGGCCCCACCTGGCGTCCGCGAAACAATGCCCCGCACCGGCGAGGGACGGTGCGGGGCATTGGTGGCTGGGCCGTTGAGTGGCGAACCCTGTGGCCCAGGACCGGTTCGGGTCAGTTCACCGGGCTGCTGCCGAGGGTGACCGTTGCGGAGTGGCTGGTGCCGTTGGGCGCGATCCATTCGATGGCCACCTGCTGACCCGGCTCCATGGCCCGGATGACGGTGGCCAGGTTGGTGCTGGCCTTGATCGGGGTGGTCCCGACCCTGGTCAGACGGCTCCCGGCGACCACGCCCGCCTTGGCAGCGGGGCTCCCCGAGACGACAGCGGTGATGGTCTTGCCGGAGCCGGTCTGGCCGCTGTCGGCGACCTTGATGCCGAGGTAGCCGGCCGGCCCGACCCGGACGGTGCCCGCGTCCTGCCCGGTCCCGACCTGCTGGACGACCGCGAGGGCCGTCGCGATCGGCACCGCGTAGCTGGTGTGGTCGCGGGTGGAGCCGGCGGTGGTCATGCCGACCACTTCGTTCTGGGTGTCGTACATCGGCCCGCCGGAGTCGCCCGGAACCGCACGCGCACTGGTCTCGATCAGCCCGGACAGGTCCTCGGTGCTCCCCCAGGGAGAGTCGGAGGAGACGGTGAGGCTCTGGTCGGTTCCGGTGACCTTGCCGGCGGCCTTCACCAGCTCGCCACCGCCCTCCGCGTTGCCGACCGCCGCGACGGCGGTGCCCTCCGCGGGGACCGTGGTGTCGGTCTTCACGGTGGTCAGGCCGCTGGCGTTCTTCAACTGGAGCAGCGCCACGTCCCTGGTCTGGTCGAAGCCGAGGACCGTCGCGGCGTAGGTGTCACCGGTGTCCGCGATGGTCACGGCCAGCTTCTCCGAGCCCGCGACCACGTGGTAGTTGGTCAGGACCTTTCCGTCGGAGCTGAGGACCATGCCGGTACCGGCGGCGACCCCCGAGCTGGTCTGCGCCTCGATCAGGACGATCCCGGCCGACTGCGCAGCGGAGACGCCGTTGCTGGTGGTGGTGCCGCTGCCCTGCTGGCCTTGCTGGCCCTGCTGGGGGTCGTTCTGGCCCTGCCCGCCCTGACCGGTGTCCGGCTGGGTGGTGATGGTCGGGCTCTCGGTGGCGCCGAACTGGTTGGCAGCCCACAGCATGCCGCTGCCACCCAGGACCACCGCGACCAGCAGGGCGACGATCGCCAGCGGCCAGCGCTTCTTCGTCCGCGTCGGGGCTGCCTGCGGCTGGTAGTAGTAGTGGTTCGGCGGGTAGTAGCCCGGGTGCTGCGGGTAGCCCTGCTGGCCATAACCCTGCTGGTAGGCCTGGCCGTAGGGCTGCTGGCCCTGCGCCGGCCCATACTGGCCGTACGCCTGCTGGCCGTACGCCTGCTGGCCGTAGGGCTGCTGGCCGTAGGGGCGGGAGGGCTGCTGGCCCTGCGCCGGCCCGTACTGGCCGTAGGGCTGCTCGCCGTACTGACCGAAACCCTGCGGATAGACGCCGTGCTGCTGGGCCTGGGGGCTCGCAGCGGGGATCGGGCCGTTCGAGGTCGGTTGAGGGGAGGTCGGCGGCTGCGCGGCGACCGGGTATGCCCCACCCTGAGGGGTTTCCTGACCGGCCTGAGCAGTGGACTGGCCGGCCGCCCAATTGGCTTCTGCCGGGCGGGCCCAGGCCGACATGGGGAGCTGCTGGGTGGGCTCAGGCTGGCCACTCGTCGGCAGGACCCGGGTCGGCTCGGGCCAGCCCGGGGTCGGCAGGGCCTGAGTCGGTTCGTTGGCGGACTCCTCGTCCGCCGCACCCGGCTGGGTACCCTCGTTCGGATCAATCATCCTGACTCCTGGTTCTTCGCTGCGGTCCAGTTAAGGAGCGCCTCCCATGGGGAGCCTGTCCGGTTCCTGTGAGAACCTGTGAACCTCAGCCGGGCAACAGGTACCCGTCCAGTACCAGCCTACGAAGCTGTGGCAACACCTCGTCACGGAGCGCCTGCGGATCGGCGTCGAGCAGACCGGCGACCGCGCCGACCAGCACTCCTGCGGGCAGTTCGCCGTCGCACGCGCCCACGACCGCGGCGAGCGCCGTCCCCGCCTCGACCGCCCGGCCCAGGCCGAACTGCTGGCGCAGCACGAGATGTTGCGGGTCGGCGGCGCCCGGCGTCCCGATCGTCTCCTGGACCACGCCGGGGTGGACCCGCCAGCGGGCGGCCAGGAAGTCGGAGTCCGACAGCCGTGCGGGCCCGACCGCGTCCAGGAAGTCTCCGATCGCCTTCCCGACCGGATGGTGGACGGCGTGCGGCCACTCCTCGATCCGCAGCTCGGGCGCCACGCGTCCGGACCTGTGCAGCGCGAGCCAGCCGAGGCCCACCGCCTCGATGCCCGTGGACGCGAAGTAGTCCAGCCACTCGGCGTAGCGATGCGCGTACTCCCTGCTGCCGGCCAGGCCCGCGTCCGCCAGCCAGATCTCGATGTACTCGTACGGGTCGAGCAGTTCCCGCTGCAGCACCAGCGCGTCGCAGCCCTGCGGCACCCAGCCCGCGAGGCGCTCCTCCCACGGCTCGTCGGTGACCGCCCAGTTGCCGAGCACGATCAGCAGGCCGTCGTCGGCCAGGTGCTCGCCCGCGCCGGCGACCACCTGCCGCATCAGTCCGTCCCCGGCGAAGCCGCCTTCGCGATAGACGAGCCGGTCCGGCGAGGGCGGGCTGATCACGTACGGAGGATTGGTCACGATCAGGTCGAACCGCTCCCTGGCGACGGGTTCGTAGAGCGAACCCTCGCGCAGGTCCGCGACCACACCGGACAGCCCGAGGCTGATCCGGGCGAGCTCGAGGGCGCGCGGGTTCAGGTCGGTGGCGACGATCTCTTCTGCGTCGAGGTGCAGGGCCTGGATGCCGCAGCCCGTGCCCAGGTCGAGGACGCGTCCGTAGCGGCGCGGCGGCACCAGCTGGGTGAGGGTCGTGGACGCCGGCGAGGCGCCCAGCACGAAGTCGGGCCGCGGCCGGCCGACCCGACCGTCCAGTGGCGTCGGGTCGGAGCAGATCCAGCCGTCGCGCCGATCCGATCCGTGCGGTTTGAGCTCGATCGTGGCGCGCAGCCCCTCGGTGCCCTCGACGAGGCCGGCCTCCTGCAGCGCGGGCAGGCTGGCCCAGCCACGCAGGTGCTCGGCCGGCACCGGCCGCTGCAGCAGCCACAGCCGGATCGCGTTGGCCTGCGGGTCATCGGCGCTCCCGATCGCACGCAGGGCGGCGACAGTGGTGTTCCGGCCGAGCCCGGCCAGGGCGGCGTCCCCGAGACGGGCGCTGACGGCCTCCAGGGTGTAGTCGGATGCGAGCAGGTCCTCACGCAGGCGGTCGATGGCGGAGTCGTCGAGCATGCGCACAGCCTGTCATGACCGGAGTCGACCTGACGTCATGTGTACCGTGGTACATTGGTATCATGGTTGATGGAATTCGAGTGGAACGGGTGCAGACGGGCGTCCGGATCGAGAAGCGGCTACTCAAGGTGCTGAAGGCTGTGGCCGATCTGCACGACCTCACCCTGGGCGACCTGCTCGAGGGGATCGTGCTGCACGCCTTCGAGGGCAGGCTGCCCTTCGACGAGCAGGGTCTGGCGAAGATCGCGGAGCTGAAGGCGGTGTTCGGGCTCGACCTCACCGCCGACGCGAGCCACCACCTGGTCGAGGACCTGCCGTGACCGCCGTCGGGAAGACGCTGGTTCGCGAGGACGTGCACCGGATCGCCGGAACACCGGCCGAGGTGTTCCCGCTGCTGTGTCCGGTGCGCGAGGACGACTGGCTCGATGGCTGGGCCGACGTCTGCACGATGGTGCAGTCTGCGTCCGGCATCGCGGAGCTGGGCTGCGTGTTCCTCACCCGAGACCCCGGACTGCCCGATGTGACCTGGGTGTGCAGCCGCTACGAGCCGGATGAACTCGTCGAGTACATCCGGGTCTGGCCAGGTGTTGAGGTGGTCACGCTCACCATCACCGTCCGGAGCGAGGACGCCGGCAGCCGGGTGGACATCCGGCACACCGTCGTGGGCCTGCCCGGCGCTGACGAGACCGCGCTGGTGCAGCGCTGGGGTGCCGACCGCGACCCGGGAATGGTCTGGTGGGAGCGCGCGATGAACCACTACGTGACCACAGGCGAACTGCTCCGCCACGGGGTCGACGCGTGAGAGGCTGAAGCCAGGAGCACGCATGAAGATCGTCGTACTGGGAGCGTCCGGCAATGCTGGCGGCCGGATCGCTGCCCTGCTCGCACCGGGGCTGAGCGCGGACGACGAACTCGTCCTGGCCGGTCGTAACCAGCGCAAGCTGGCCGCGGCGCGGGTCGCGGTGCAGGGCCCGGCGCACGTGCTTCTCGCTCCCGCCGACGTCCAGGACCTGCCCGGAATCCGGCAACTGGTCACCGGCAGCGACCTCGTCGTGGTCGCCGTCAGCCGTCCCGACCTCGTCGGCGACCTGGCCCGGATCGTCCTCGACGCGGGCGCCGACTGGTGCGACACCATGCTCTCCTCCCCCACGAAGCTGGCCGCGTTGCGGACGCTCGAGCCCGAAATCGAGGCGGCTGGACGCTGCTTCGTCACCGACTGCGGCTTCCACCCCGGCCTTCCCGCGGTGCTGGTTCGCTGGGCCGGCGCCCAGCTCGACGACCTGGTCGAGGCCGACGTGATGGCGGGCCTGCGGATCGACTGGCGCACCGAGACGCTGGCGGAGTCGACCGTCGAGGAGATGCTGACCGAGCTGACCGACTTCGACCTGACCACCTGGATCGACGGCAGCAGGCGCAGCCTCCGCTGGCGTGAATGCCCGACGATCGATTTCGGCGAACCGATCGGCCGCAAGGCCGTGGTGCCGATGGCGCTGGCCGAGATGGACGACCTGCCCCGGCAGTTCACCAGCCTGCGCCGGTGCGGCTTCTACGTCTGCGGTTTCAGCCCGCCGATGGACTACGCCGTGCTGCCCCTGCTGATGGCGATGGCGAAGGTGCGGGCGCTGCGTGGCCCCGCCGTGGCACTCACCCGGTGGTCGATGCGACACCTGGCCAGCCCCCGGCCGCCGCACCGGCTCGTGGTGCAGCTGGACGCCACCGGGCAGCTCGACGGCTCGCCGGCGACCGCTTCGGTGTCGGTGGCCGGAACCGACGCCTACCTGCTGACGGCCGCGCCGGTGGTGGCCTGCCTGCGGCGGGTGCTCGACGGCAGCGACCGCCGGGTCGGCCTGCACCTTCAGGGGCAACTGGTCGCGCCCGAACCGTTCCTGGGTGAGCTGGCCCGGTTCGGCCTCACCGTGAACACCCGGGTTGAGAAGGGCTGAGCGCTTCGCTCGCATGCACGAGCCGATCCGGCACAGCACGCCGGCGGGCCGGATCACCGGACGGCGCGGGTCGGCGGCGATGCCGTCGGCGCGGGGTGGCAGGCTTGGCCCGTGGCGGTACCGGAGTGGTTGTCGACGGACGAGCGGGTGCGCCATCGCTACCACCGTCCCGCCGCCGCCGGCGTGCGCACGGACCTGCCCGACTGGGTGGCCGAACCCGTCCGTGAGGCACTGGCGCGGCTGGGCGTCGAGCAGCTCTGGGAGCACCAGGCGATCGCCGCCGAGGCCGCCTTCTCGGGGCGTCATGTGGCGCTGGCCACCGGCACCGCCTCGGGCAAGACCTTCGGGTACCTGCTGCCGGTGCTCACCGCGTCCATCGATTCGCGGGTCGGGTTCGACGTCGCGCCGCGGGGGCCGCTCGAACTGGGCCGCGGCCACAGCGCCCTCTACCTGGCGCCGACGAAGGCCCTCGCCCACGACCAACTGCGGGTGGTGGACTCGCTCGGCCTGGACGGCGCGCGGGTGAGCGCTCTCGACGGCGATTCCGACGCCGTGGAGCGCCGCTACGCGCGAGACTTCGCCCGCTACGTGCTGACCAACCCGGACATGCTGCACCGCTCGGTCCTGCCGCGCCACCAGCAGTGGGTGCGGCTGCTGTCCACGCTGCGCTACGTGGTGGTCGACGAGGCGCACCGCTACCGGGGCGTGTTCGGCGCCCATGTGGCGGCCGTGCTGCGCCGGCTCCGCCGACTCGCCCACCACTACGGCGCGGACCCCGTGTTCATCAGTGCGTCGGCGACCGTCGCGGACGCGGGCGACCTGCTCACCCGGCTGGCCGGGGTGGACGACGTGGTCGAGGTGGACACGGACACCTCGCAGCGGCCCGCGCTGGACTACCTGCTCTGGCAGCCCACCGAGGACCCGCACCACGAGGCGGCCGACCTGCTCGCCCGGTTGGTGTCGGAAGGACGCCAGAGCCTCGCCTTCACGACGTCCCGGGTGCAGGCCGAACTGGTCGCCCTGCGCGCGCAGCGCCAGGTGCCGGCGGCCTCCTCGATCGCGTCCTACCGGGGCGGCTACCTGGCCGAGGACCGACGGGAACTCGAGTCGGGCCTGCAGTCCGGCCGCCTGCAAGGCGTGGCCTGCACGAACGCCCTCGAGCTCGGGGTGGACATCTCCGGGGTGGACGCGGTGATCACCTGCGGCTTCCCCGGCACTGTCGCAGCCCTCTGGCAGCAGGTGGGCCGGGCCGGGCGCGCGGGCCGGGATGCCCTCGGCGTGCTGATCGCCCGTCCAGAGCCGCTGGACGCCTACCTGTGCGAGCACCCCGAGCTGATCTTCGACCGCCCGGTGGAGCGGACGGTGCTGCACCCGGAGAACCCGCACGTGCTCGCCGTGCATGTCGCCGCTGCCGCACAGGAGCTTCCCGTCACAGCGGCGGATGCCGCCTGGTTCGGCGACACCCTGCCCGGACTGCTGGACGGGCTCACCGCCGCGGGTCACCTGCGGCGGCGTGCGTCCGGGTGGTACTGGACGCGTCCGGACCGTGCCGTGGACTCGATCGACCTGCGCGCCGCCGGCGGCCGCTCGGTCGAAGTGGTCGAGGAGGCGACCGGGCGGGTGATCGGCCAGGTCGATCCGTCCGCCGCCGACCGCACCCTGCATACCGGAGCGATCTACCTGCACCAGGGCGAGCAGTGGCGGGTAGTGGGCTACCAGCCCGGCGACCACCACGCCGTCGCCGTGCCCGACCGCCCCGGCTATTTCACCCAACCGCTGGGAACCTCGGACGTGCGGGTGATCAGCGAACTGCGCAGCCGTGACCTGGGTGCCGCCCGGCTGTGCTTCGGCACGGTCGAACTGAGCAGCCAGGTGACGGGCTTCCTGCGCCGGGACGAGGCCAGCGGTCGGGTCTGGGACAGCCACCCGCTCGACCTGCCCCGGCACGTGCTGCGTACGCAGTCGTCGTGGTTCACGGTGCCCGAGGGTCGCCTCGGCGGCATTGCGGCCCGGGACCTGCCGGGTGCCGCCCACGCCGCCGAACACTGCGCGATCGGCCTGCTGCCCGCCTTCGCGCCGTGCGACCGCTGGGACATTGGCGGGCTCTCCACCACCTGCCACCCCGACACCGGCGAGCTGACCGTGTTCGTGCACGACGGGCACCCCGGCGGCGCCGGCTTCGCCGAGCGCGGCTACGAGCAGGCGGAGGCCTGGCTCGCCGCCACCCTCGAACGGCTGCTCACCTGCCCGTGCGCATCGGGCTGCCCGTCCTGTGTCGTCTCGCCGAAGTGCGGCAACGGCAACCAGCCGCTGGCCAAGGACGCTGCCGCCCGGCTGCTGGAACTCGTGCTGGGTTGAGCGCACCGCGCCGGCCCGGGCACGCTTCACAGCAGCCCCAGCTTTCCGGCGTGGGCTGTGGCGGCCACCGAATCCGGCAGCACCGGCGACCGCACGGACACCGGCTGCTCCACAGTCACCGTCACGACGTAGTCGAAGCTGTCGCCACGTTCGCTGCAGCCGGCCAGTCGCACCCCGTTGCGGGACGCCACCACGGCCGCCGCCCCGCACGCGTCATCGCCGCGACCCCGGGCCGCCGCCCCGGAGAGCGCGACCAGGTCAGCCGCGGAACGCGCGTGGTGCGCGGCGGCGACATAGCCGGCGACGACCAGCAGCCCGGCGGCCACCACCATCAGGACGAGGATGACCGCGGCGACCAGCGCCGTACCCGAGCCGTGCTCGCCCCGCTGCCGGGAATCGACGGCGTTCACGCCGGCTCCCGGAGCACGCTGGCCCGGGCCGACAACGGGACGGACGGCAGCCAGCTCGCCCACGGCCGGGCGGCGAGTTCGACGACCACCGTGACCTGGTCCGCATCCTGCCGCAGGTCGACGGTCGCTCCCGTCGGGCGATCCGCGACGGCCCTCGCCACCGCGGAGTGGTCGGAGCGCGCCTCCTGCCGCGCGACCTCAGCCGCGGTGTCCTGGCAGCGCACCAGCAGCCCGACCAGGGTGAGCGCCCAGGCCAGCAGGATGCACGCGAGCGCCGCACCGATGCTGGCGAACGCGAGTTCTGCGGTGACCATGCCGCGTTGCGATCGCCGGCGCGGCCGGCCGGGGAGCTCCCGGCCGGCCTGCGGTGTGACCGCTCGGCTCACGCCCCGCCACCCATCGCCTGGATGATCACCTTGATGATCACGAGGACGATCTTCCAGATCGCGTCCCGGAACTCCGGGTTGTTGATGATTGCCAGGATGATCCCGACGAAGCTCACCGTTGCCACCGTGCCGACCGCGTACTCCGCGGTGGTCATTCCCCTCTGGTCGCGGCGCCGGCCGACCTTCACCAGTTCCCGTGCCATACCTGCCTCCTTCCCTCGGCGTCCACTCGGACGCACCCACACCTTCGGCAGCCGGCGTCCCCAGGAGTCAGGCAGTCGGGCGAGCTGTGGACAACGCTCCGGAGGACGCACGACTGTGGACAACCGCGGTCTCACGGTCGCAAGAGGTGCTGGGCGACCCCGCCGATGATCGGGACCACGCCGAGCAGCAGGAACGCCGGCAGGAAGCAGGTCATCAACGGCAGGACACTGCGGACGCCGACCCGGCGGGCCCGCTCCTCGGCCGCAGCCGCGGCATCCCCGCGTGCGCCAGAACCCAGTGCTCGCAGCGTGCCGGACAGGGCCATGCCAGAACCCAGGGCGCGCGCCATCTCACGTCCCAGCACCCCCAGCACCGGCTCGGCACCGGCCAGCTCGGACCAGGCCTCGGCCTCGTCCGCACCGAGCCGGACCTTCGCCGCCACCTCGCCGAGCAGGCCGCCCAGCGGCCCGTCCAGCGCGCCAGCGATCACCTCGACCGCGCCTCGGAGCGGCAGGCCCGAATCGAGACAGACCGCCAGCAGGTCGCACGCCTGCGGAAGGTCCGCGACGATCTGCTCGCGTCGCCGTGTCGCTTCACCGCTGAGCAGCCGCCCGAGCACGACGTAGCTGGCCGCGCCGACCGCGACGGCAAGCGGGATTCCCCACCAACCCAGCCCGGCCACCAGGAGCAACGCACTCCCCGCAGCGGCCAGCGAGCCGGACACCCGCCCCCGTGATGCCCGCAACCGCGCACCCACCACACGCGACCAACGCCCCTCCGGTGCCCGCAGTCGCTTCGCCGGGCCGGCCCGCCAGCAGGCCACGGCCAGACCCAGGGCGACCGCGGCCACGACGTCCGCGGCCACCTCAGCCCCCTCCCACGTCGGCGATCCGCTCGGTCCAGACAACCCCCGCACATCCCAGCGCGACCCCGGCAGTGAGGCTCAGCTGGCCCGGCAACGAGCCGGTCAGGAAGGCCAGTGGGTCGCCACCGAAGGAATAGCCGAGCAACACGCCCGCCACCGGCAGCACAGCGAGCAGCCGTCCGGTCGCCCGTGGTGCGGAGAGTTCCGCCGCGACCACGTGGCCCACCGTCCGGCGCGCCGAGAGTCGCCCGGTGAGCGCGTCGAGCGTGGCGGTGAGCGATGCGCCCGTCCGCTCCGCCACCTCCCAGGCGATGCCGAGTTCGACCAGGCTCTCGCAGCCGGGTCGCGCACCGCAGCGCCGGAGCGCGGGCGCGACCGGCCCACCCACCTCCTGGACGGCGGCTGCCTCGGCCAGGACGGGGGCATCACGTGCCGCGATCCGCAGCGCGGCGGTGGGCACGTGACCCACCCGCAGCAACCCGGCGAGGAGTTGGCACGCCCCGAACACCTCCTCCCCGGCGACGCCTGCCGCAGCCCGGCCCCGGTGTCGCCGCCAGACCAGCACCGCGGTGAGCACCGGCAGCGCCACGGACGTCCCCAGCGCCGCTCCTGCACCGCCGCCCAGCAGTCCCCCGGCCAGAGACGCTCCGGCCAGCACGGCCCCGGCGAATCCGGCCCACACGCCCCTTCCCCTCCACCTCGCCGCCGGTGCCGCCCGGACACGCAATCGGAGCGGGCGCGCGGGCCCGAGCGCCAGCCAGCAGGCCAGACCGGCGGCGAGCGCAGCCATCAGACTCACCCCGCACCCCCACCGACGAGCCGGCAGAGCTGCTCATAGCCGTCGCCCGGCACGCTCGCCGCGCCCGGGCGGAACCGGATCGCGGGCACCGTCAGGCAACGCCCGGTCGCCGGATCGGGGCGGACCAGGCGCAACTCGTCCACCCACCGTCGCCCGTCGGGCAGCCGCCGTACGTGCACCAGCACCTGCAGCGCCGCCGCGAGTTGGGCGTGCAGGGCGTCGCGGCCCATCCCCCCGAGCGCCGCCAGCGCCTCCAGCCGCGCCGGGACGTCGCCGGCCGAGTTCGCGTGCACCGTTCCGCAACCGCCCTCGTGCCCGGTGTTCAGTGCGCTCAGCAGGTCGGCGAGTTCTGCGCCGCGCACCTCGCCCACGACGAGCCGGTCCGGACGCATCCGCAGCGCCTGCCGGACGAGGTCGGTCAGCGTCACCGCTCCCGATCCCTCGGCGTTCCGGGGACGACCCTCCAGCCGCACGCAGTGGGGATGGTCGGGACGCAACTCGCGGGAGTCCTCGGCGATCACGATCCGTTCGGCCGGTGGCACGAGCGCGAGCAGCGCACCGAGCAGGGTGGTCTTTCCCGACCCTGTTCCCCCAGAGACCAGAAACGCCCGCCGGGCCTCGACCAGCCCGCCGAGCAGGCTCGCGCCCTGCCCGGACAGGCTCCCGGACGCCACCCAGTCGGCCAGGCTGAGACGCTGCCGGTTCGGCACCCGCAGAGACAGGCAGGTGCCCGAGTCGGCCACACAGGGCAGCACAGCGTGCACCCGCACGCCACTGGCCAGCCGGGCGTCGACGAAGGGCGAGCCGTCATCGAGCCGCCGCCCCACGGACGCCGCCAGTCGCACCGCCAGCCGGCGCACCTCCGCCTCGCCGGAGAACCGAACGTCCGCCGGCTCCAGCCCGCGGCCGCGATCGATGTAGACAGCATCAGGAGCGTTGACGACCACATCGGTCACCCCGGGGAGCCGGAGCAGCGGGTCGAGCACGCCGGCGCCCTCACTGTCCCTGCGCAGCGCGGCCACCGTCTGCCGCACCACCGAGTCGCTGACCAACAGCCCCAGCGCGCGCAGCGCCGCCCCCACCTCGACGGGGCCGGCCTGCTGGCCGTGCTGTCCCAGGTGGGTGCGCACCGCCTCGAGGTCGACGTCACTCACCTCCGCGCTCCTCCCCGAGAAGCGCGTCGAGCAGGCGCGCGACCGCCCTGCGGTACCGGCGACGCGCCCCGCGGGCCGGCGGCTCGCCCCGCTCGGCTGCGTCCACGAGCCGGGGCTCCTCCGGAAGGCCGGCGAGCACGGGACGCCCCACCGCGTCGGCGACCAGGTCGGCCGGAAGCCGTCCGTGTCCTGCCCGCAGGACCAGCTCGGCACGCTCCAGGCCGAGGGCGAGCACGGTCTGCCGGGCCGCAGCGGCTCCGCGTACCCCGGGGGCGACCACCACCAACTGGCGCCCGGCCAGCCGCTGCGCCTCCCGCGCCGCCGGCGCCGCGGAGCGGCCCGGGTCGAGCACCACCATCGAGTGCCAGGTGCGCAGCGCCGCCACGATCGCGGCCAGGGGTTCCCTGGCCAGGTCGAGTGCGGGACCGCGCGCCATCGCCACCACGGACACCCCGTCGACGACGGGCAGGTAGCGGCGCAGGTCGCCCAGCTGGCCCTCCGCGCTACTCAGCCGCGGCCACCGCCAGCCCTCGGACTGCTCGGCACCGAGCAGCAGGTCGATGCCGCCGCCGAGCGGGTCGACATCGACGAGCGCCGCCCCACCCGGCTGCGCACCTCCCGGACGCTCCCCGGCGAGCTGCGCGAGTGCCACGGCGAGCGTGGACGCCCCCACTCCCCCGGAGCCACCGACCACGGACACCACCGGCGCCCGGGCCCGGCCCGCGCCATCGGCCAGCACCGAGCCCAACCAGGCCCCGCCCTCGGGCAGCGGGATCACCCGCGCCGCCAGCGGCACCGACCACCTCGACAGCCCGGCGGTGTCAGTCCCGACCAGGAAGACCCCCTCCCGGTGCGGCAGGGCCAGCGAGACGAGCCGTCCGGCCATCTCGTCGGCGACCAGCACCGCGCCCGCCGCGCGCCACGACGCGGCCACCCGGTCGGGGTCGGTGGCCACCTCCGCGTCCAGCTCCTGCGCCGCGACCGCAGAGAGGATCGCATCCTGCGTCTCTCCCGCCCGCGCGACCACCAGCACGTCCCTGCCCACGCTCACCTCCGCCACGCCCACACCTTCGGCAGTGACGACGCGGAATGGTCACCCCGACCGCGCGCTTGTGGACAACTCCGACCCGATGGGCGGTTCTCCACAGGACAGCAGGTCGGAGGCGGTTCGACGGGTCTCCCGGCGCCGCGACCGGCGCTTCGCGGTGCGCCCCACCACCGGTCGGGACTCCTCGCCCGGCCACCCCCTCCCGCGACCGGACCAGCTCCTCATCTACGATGCCGACATGAGCAACGGAAACCCCGGAGCCTTCCCCCCCGCCGCGCTCGAGTGGCTCGCGCCGGCCGTGCCGGGGCGAGTGCTGGCGATCGGGCGGCCTTCCGCGCTCACCGCGAACCGGCTGCTCGGCCTCGGCAACCACGTCCTGCTCACCGACAAGGCCTCATCCGCCGCCCGGGCGAGTCGGCGACGTTATCCCGGGCTGCAGGTCGTCGCCGCCACTCCGGACGCACTGCCACTCGCCCCCTGCTCGATCGACCATGTGATGGTGGTGCAGGGCATGCACCTGCTCCCGCCCGCCCCCTCCCTCGGGGAGTTCGCCCGCGTCCTCGTGCCCGGTGGACGGCTGAGCGTGCTCTACACGGTCCGGGACGACTCCGTCCCCTGGGTGCGCCGGCTGGCCACCATCCTGCGCGAGTACGACCCGGAGGCGATGACCGGTGGCGAGGAGCTGTACTCGGTGGCGGCGATCGCAGCGTCCCCGCACTTCCCTGTGGTCGAGCACCGGTCGTTCCGGCAGTGGGTCCCGATCACCAGGGAGGGAATGCTCGAGATGGTCAGCAGCGCACCGAAGCTCGCCGGCCTTGACGGCGCGGCCGCGTCCCGGCTGCTCGACCAGGTGGGGGCGCTCTACGACAGCTCCGCACGCCGGCCCGAACCACTGCTGCTGCCGTACTCGGTGATGTGCTGGCGGGCCGAGGTCGACCACAGCGAACTCAGTTCGGCACTGCGGCCGCCTGAGGACGGCCTGCAGATCAACCTCTGACGCGGAGGGGGATCCCAGCCGTTAGGCTGGCCGTACCGCGCGCCGAAGGAGCTCCGAATGGCCGAACAGTCCGACATCGCCGAGGTGATCAAGAACATCCAGGCCGATGTCATCACCATCGTCAAGGGCGAGATCGAGTTGGCCAAGGCCGAACTCATGCCGCAGGCGAAGGCCGCCGGGGTCGGCGCCGGGCTGTTCGGCGGGGCCGCCTACGTGGCGCTCAGCGGTGCAGCGCTGTTGTTCAGCGGGCTCGCGTTCTGGCTCTCCCTCGGATTTCAGACCTGGTTCGGGCTCGACCTGCTCACCGCGTTGACGCTCGGCTTCCTGGTGATGGCGGTGGTGTTCTTCCTGGTCGCCGGCGTGCTCGCGCTGATCGGCAAGTCCCAGATGAACTTCACCCCGCCGGAGGCGACGCAAGCCAGCGTCGAGGCGTCCGTCGAGGCGGTGAGGGGCGCCGTCGCCAAGGGCCAGGCGGACGTCGCCGCGCTCTCGCTGACCGGCAGGCGTCCCGAGATCGAGCAGTAACCCCCGCCGGGCCCAAGCCCCGGACCGAGTCGGGGACGGTTCCGAACTCGGTCCACTTCCCGAGGATGGACCGAGTTAGGAACCGTCCCCAATCCGGTCCGCGGCGAGGCGGTAGATGCGCGACTCCCAGCCGGCCAACTCCTCGGACGCCGGGTCGTGGGTGCCCAGCAGCACCTCCGCGCCGGCCCGGCTTGGCAGCCCCTCCGGCAGCGGCACCACACCGGACGACCAGTTCGCCACCACCAGGAGCACTTCGTCGCCGAGGGTGCGGGTGTAGCAGAACAGCCGTTCGTCGTCGGGCAGCAGCAGCGCGAACCGGCCCTGCCGCACCACCTCGAGGTCGTGCCGCAGCGCGATCAGCTTGCGGTAGTGGTGGAAGACCGACCCGGGATCGGCCAGTTCGGCCGCAGCGTTCACCTCGACGTGGTTCGGGTTCACGGCGAGCCACGGCGCCCCCGCGGTGAAGCCGGCATTGGCGGAGGCATCCCACTGCATCGGCGTGCGGCCGTTGTCCCTGCTCTTGAACGCGATCGCTGCGAGCACCTGCGCCGGGTCAGCCCCCGCGCCGGTCGCCAGGGCGTAGAACCGGGTCGACTCGAGGTCGTTGTACTGCTCGATCGAGGTGAAGCCCGCGTTCGTCATGCCGAGTTCCTGGCCCTGGTAGACGTACGGAGTCCCCTTCAGCAGGTGCAGCGTGGTGGCCAGCGTCTTGGCCGAGGCCACCCGGAATTCCGGGCTGTCGTCCCCGAACCGGGAGACCGAGCGTGGCTGGTCGTGGTTCTCGAAGTACAACGAGTTCCAGCCCACATCGGCGAGCGTCTCCTGCCACAGGGCCAGGTTCGCCTTCAGCGCGGGCAGGTGCAGCGGGATCACGTCCCACTTGGTCCCGCCGGGTGCCGAATCGATGCTGACGTGCTCGAAGGTGAACACCATGCCGAGCTCGCCGGCGTCCGGGTCGGTGTGCGACCGAGCCGTCTCGGCGTCCACGAGGATCATCTCGCCGACGCTGAACAGGTCCTTCTCGCTCAGTCCCACCTCACGGTTCATCTCGCGCAGGAACTCGTGCAGCCGCGGGCCCTCGACCGCAGGGGTCGGGTCGTAGCTCAGCCCGTCCGGTCCGTTCACCACGCCGTCCACCAACGGGTAGGTCTTCGAGATCAGGTTGATCACGTCCATCCGGAAGCCGTCGACGCCCCGCTCGACCCACCAGCGCATCATCTCGTAGACGGCCTGCCGAACCGCAGGGTTCTCCCAGTTCAGGTCCGGCTGCTTGGGGCTGAACAGGTGCAGGTAGTACTGGCCGGACGCCGGGTCGAACTGCCAGCCGGGGCCGGAGAAGAACGAGCCCGCGTTGGTCGGCTCGGCGCCGGGTGTGCCGGGCTCGAAGCCCTCCCTCGCCGGACGCCAGATGTACCAGTCGCGCATCGGCGAGGCGGGATCGCGCGAGCCCTGGAACCACGGGTGCTCGTCGGAGGTGTGGTTCACCACGAGGTCCATGACCAGCTTGATGCCGCGCTCATGCAGGCCGGCGATCAGCGCGTCGAGGTCGGCCAGCGTGCCGAACAGCGGGTCGATGTCGGTGTAGTCGGAGATGTCGTAGCCGTTGTCGTCCATCGGCGAGCGGTACACCGGCGACAGCCACACGACATCGACACCGAGCGCGCTCAGGTGGTCGAGGTGGGCGAGGACGCCGGGAAGATCGCCGACACCGTCCCCGTTGCCGTCGGCGAACGATCGCGGGTAGATCTGGTACACCACTGCGCTTTGCCACCAGGGAGCCATGGCACCCATCCTTGCGCATACGCCACGCTCGTGGGAGTGCTCAGAGGCGTTCGCTGAGGAATCGCGCCGGAATCCGGGTGACCCGCGAGGCGTCCCAGGGCAGGGTCCAGCCGAGCAGTTCGAACAGCCCGTCCAGCAGGTAGGCGGTGAAGCCCCACACGTAGAGGTCGTCGAGGGTGAAGGCCGGGCCGGTGAAGCCGCGCTGGTGCACCCAGGTGCTGCGGTTCACCGGGTCGAGCAGCCGCGCCACGGGCACCTGGTGGACGGCCTGGATCTCCTCGACATCCACCGGCGAGAGCCGGACGGGGTCACGCCACCAGCCCACCACCGAGGTGACGTCGAAGCCGCTGCGCGGGATGTGCGCTGCGGGCAGCATGCCCAGCACGTCCACCGACGCAGGGACGACACCCACCTCTTCGTCGGCCTCGCGCAGCGCTGCGGCGACCGGATCCGGGTCGGTCGGCTCCATCGACCCTCCGGGGAACGCGAGCTGGCCCGCGTGCGAGCGCAGATCGGCCCGCTTCTCCACGAGTACTACTTCGTAGTTCGCCGGCTCACCACTCAGCAGGATCAGGACCGCGGCCGCCCGCGTGCCCTGCGGCGTCCGCGCCCCGGCGATGAACCGCAGCGCGTCCGGCTGGGTGAACCGCGCGCTCGCGTCCCGCAGTTCGGCGGGCACCGGGTCGCTCACCCGCCGAGCCCCTTCTGCACCCAGTCCTGCACGTTCTCGAGCGAGGTGAACTGGCCCGGGTGCCGGGCCACAATCCGTCCGTCGGTGTCGATCAGGAGCGTGTACGGGATGCCGACGACCCCGAGCGGCGCCTTCAGCGCGGTCTTCGGGTCGGCGAGTTGCGGGTAGGTCGCCGCCGTCAGCTGGGCGAACTCGATGGCCAACGCCGGGTCCGGGTCGGCGTAGTTGATGCCGAGCACGGCCACCTTCTTCTGCGTGCTCGCGAAGGCGGACAGGTGCGCGGCCTCGGCCCGGCAGGGTGCACACCACTGCGCCCACAGGTTGATCAGCATCGGACCGCGCAGCGCGGCCAGACGCACGGTCGTGTCGCCACCGAGGCAGTCGAGGGTGAGATCGGGCAGCCCACCGGCCACCGCGGCGGCCTTCCCGCTCGCGGGGCAGTCCGCGATGCCGGCAGCCTTCCGCGCGGCGACGAGGTCAGTCGGGGTCGGCGCGGGTTCCACGCTCGCCGCGGACGGCGTGGCCGTGATCGGCCCGGCTGCTCCCCCGCCCACTCCCGGCAGCAGGTCCGCGCAGCCGGCCAGCGCGACGGAGATCGCCAGGATCGCCATCGCCCGTGCCACCGGTCGGCGCGTCATCCGCGGGGCTCCCTGACCAGTTTCGCCGCGACCGTCGGGTCGGTCGGGCCCTCGCCGTAGGCCGGGCACAGCCGGGCCAGCGGACAGGCACCGCACGCCGGACGCCGGGCGTGGCAGCGCCGCCGTCCGTGCCAGATCACGTGGTGGTTCAGCATGATCCAGTCCGACTTCGGGAACAGCGCCCCGACCTCCGCCTCGATGGCGGCGGGCTTGTCCGCGTCGGTCCAGCCGAACCGTCGGGTGAGCCGGATCAGGTGGGTGTCGGTGGTGATCCCTGGCACCCCGAAGGCGTCGGTGAGCACGACGTTCGCGGTCTTCCGGCCGACCCCTGGCAAGGTGACGAGCTCGTCGAGGGTGCCGGGCACGACGCCGTCGAAGTTCTCCACGAGGGCGGCGCCCAGCCGGAGCAGGGACTCGGTCTTGGCACGGAAGAAGCCGGTCGGCGTGATCAGTTCCTCCAGCTCGGCGCGATCGGCAGCCGCGAGTGCGGCGGCGTCGGGATAGCGGGCAAACAGCACGGGCGTGACCGTGTTCACCCGCCGATCGGTCGACTGGGCGGACAGGACGGTGGCCACCAGGAGCTGCAGCGGGTTCGCGTGGTCGAGCTCGCAGTGGGCGTCCGGGTACAGCTCACCGAGGAGCTTGTTCATCGCCCGCGCGCGGCGCACCAGCGCCGTCCGGGATTCGCTGGGGACCACGATCAGAACGAGGCGGCGTTGGCCTCGACGACGAGTTCGACCTCCACCGGGGAGTCCAGCGGCAGCACGGCCACCCCGACGGCGCTGCGGGCGTGCGTGCCGCGCGGCCCGAACACCTGTTGCAGCAGCTCAGAGGCACCGTTGGCCACTGCCGGCTGGCCAGTGAAGGACGGGTCACTGGCGACGAAGACCACCATCTTGACGACCCGTCGGATCCCGTCCACCCCGCCCACCACGGAGGCTGCCGCCGCAATCGCGTTCAGGGCGGCGATCCGGGCCAGTTCGGCGGCCCGCTCGGGACTCACCTGTGCGCCGACCTTGCCGACCTCGGCGAGCTTCCCGTTCACGAACGGCAGCTGGCCGGCGGTGAGCACCTGGCCGGATGAGGCCAGCGCGGGCAGGTAGGCGGCGACCGGTGTGGGAACCGACGGCAGTTCGATGCCGAGTTCGGCCAGACGGGTGGAGGTGGGCGTCTCGTCCAGTTCCTCGTTCATCCCTCGACCGGCCGCTTCAGGTAGGCCACGAGGTTCTCTGCGTTGGGGCCCGGAACGATCTGCACAAGCTCCCAGCCGTCCGCGCCCCAGTTGTCCAGGATCTGCTTGGTGGCGTGCACCAGCAGGGGCACGGTCACGTACTCCCATTTCGTCATGGGCTCAGTATTGACGATCCGGCGGGCCCGGGACGAACCTCCCGGGGTTGGCGCTCACTCGCAGCGACGGCTCTTCGGGCAGAGGATGGACGTCCAGGACGTGATGTCGGTGCGCTGGCGCAGCAGCTGGCGGCGCTCCCGTTCGGTCATGCCGCCCCACACACCCCACTCGATCCGGTTGTCCAGGGCTTCGGCGAGACACTCGTTGCGGACCGGACAACTGAAGCAGACCGACCTCGCCCGCTTCTGGTCGGCACCCTCAGGGAACAGTTCATCCTGCAGTCCACGGCACTTGGCCTGGAGGGTCCAGTCGTCGACTCCGAGCGTCATTGCTCTCATCCTTTCCCTAGGGGCACCCGCAAAAGCGATTAGGCAATTGCTAGGTGTACGGGTCAGGCTATGTCAAGAAGCTGCCCTCGGCTAGGGGTGATCCGGTCGGTTGTGGACGCTGCGCAGGTCGGGTTCGGAGCGTTGCGGGTCGTCACGTACCCTAGAAGCCATGCGCATGGGGAAACGGCTCTACTCGTTGATCATGTTCGTGGTGGTAGCCGTCCTCGGCGGCCTTCTCGCCGCCGGCCTGATCGTGCCGATCACGGGCATGGCGACCGGGGCCACGAAGGACGCCGTGGCCAGTCTGGACAGCCTGCCCACGGCGCTGGAGGAGACCCCGCAGCCGGAGCGGTCGAGGCTGCTCACCGCGAACGGCAAGGTGCTCGCCTGGTTCTACGACGAGAATCGTGAGTACGAGCCGCTGAGCAAGATCGCCCCGATCATGCAGCAGGCGCAGGTCGCCATCGAGGACCACCGGTTCTACGAGCACGGGGCGATGGACCTGCAGGGCACGCTGCGCGCACTGGTGTCCACCAGCCAGGGCAACACCCAGGGCGCTTCGAGCCTCACCCAGCAGTACGTCCGGCTCGTCCTGATCGAGCAGGCCGAGGAGAGCAACGACGCGGCGGCGAAGGCTGCGGCAACCGAGAACACCATCGCGCGCAAGATCCGCGAGCTCCGTTACGCGATCGCCGTCGAGAAGCAGTTCACCAAGGACGAGATCCTCGAGCGTTACCTGAACATCTCCTACTACGGCGACGGCGCCTACGGCGTCCAGGCCGCTGCCAAGCACTACTTCGGGGTGAGCGCGGCCAAGCTGACGCTGCCGCAGGCGGCGATGCTGGCGGGCCTGGTCCGCAACCCGGTGGCGACCAACCCGGTGACGCACCCGGTGCCGGGCATCCAGCGCCGCAACGACGTGATCAACCGGATGCTGGAACTGAAGCTGATCACTCCGCAGGAGGCGGCGGACGCCAAGGCGACCGAGTTCGACAAGTCGAAGGTGCGCGAGTCGCTGAAGGGGTGCGCGAACTCCGACCTGCCGTTCGTCTGCGACTACGCGCTCCAGGTGCTGGCGCAGCAGGCCACCGACCTCGGCGCGACCCAGGAGGAGAGGCTCGACCGGATCTACCGCGGCGGCCTCACGATCACCACCGAGATCGACACCAAGGCGCAGGCCAAGGCACAGAAGGTCGTGAAGAAGAACGTGTCGCCGAAGGACCCGGCGATCGGCGTGATCGTGATGATGGATCCGCAGACTGGGTTGATCAAGGCGATGGCGCAGAGCAGACCGACGATGGGCACGAACTGGAGAAAGGGTGAGACCTTCTACAACTATGCCGTCGGCAGGGGGTACCACGGCGCGGACGGCTTCCAGGGCGGCTCCACCTTCAAGGTCTTCGTCGCCGCAGCCGCACTTGACAAGGGCTTCGGCGTCAACACCAGCTTCAAGGTGAAGGCCAGTCGGGACTACAAGGACGAGACGTTCACGTCCTGTTCGGGAGCGTTCAAGATCCAGAAGAAGTGGGTTGTGGACGGGCCCGAGGTCGGCATGTACAACATGTGGAACGGCACCGCCCAGTCCGTGAACAACTACTACGTGCCGCTGGAGCAGAAGGTCGGCATCTGCAACGTCACGAAGATGGCCAAGACGGTCGGCCTGCAGCTGGCCAGCGGCAAGGACGTCGTGAAGGAGTACAACAGCATCGCGGCGTTCACCCTCGGCTCAGCCGAGATCACGCCGCTGTCGATGGTCACCGCGTACGGCACCTTCGCCAATCGCGGCGTCAGGTGCAACCCGGTGATCATCAAGTCGATCGTGAGCAAGGAGGGCCACGAGTACGCGCGCCCGAGCGCTGGCTGCAAGCGCGTGATCGACAGTGACCTCGCCGACGCGGTCAACAAGGTGTTCCAGGGCCCGTACCGCAACGGGACGCTGTCGAACGTCCGCATTCCGGGGTACACCCTGGCCGGCAAGACCGGCACGGTGCCGCTGAACAAGGCCGAATGGACGGTCGGCTACACGCCCAACCTCGTCACCGCGGCCGTGATCAGCTACGACAACAGCCCGCACTTCAAGAAGTTCTGGAAGAACAGGCGCAGCTTCCTGCGGTCGGTCACGCTCCCGCACTCACACACCTGGCTGTCCGGCTACGGCTCGGACGCCGGCCGGAGGATGCTCCAGCCGGCCATGGAGCAGGCGCTGAAGGACATCGACCAGCACGACCACTTCGTGGATCCGCCGCAGTCGATCCTGAACGGGCAGACCGCCGGTGTCCCTTCGTGCTCGGGCATGGGCCCCGCGGCCTGTAGGGCAACCCTGTCGAAGGCAGGGTTCGAGGGCTACTACGTCCAGCAGTACTCCGACACCATCCCGAAGGGCGGCCTGATCGGACTCAACCGCACCGGCGCAATCCCCAAGGGCAGCGCGATCGGCATCCTGGTCTCCAAGGGCCCGCAGCCGGCACCTCCGCCGGATCCCTCGGGGCCGCCGACGCCGGCCACGCCGCCGCGGAAACGCTGAGGTGGCAGGCAGGTTCGTCGGCAGGCTCGCCCTCGCCGGGGTCGCCTGCGTGGCCTACGGCACGTTCGTCGAGGCCCGCTCGTTCCGGGTGCGGCGGGTGACCGTGCCCGTCCTGCCGGCCGGCGCTCCGCGGCTGCGGGTGCTGCACGTCTCGGACATCCATCTGGCTGCCTACCAGAAGGACCGGCGGGAGTTCGTGGCAGCCCTGGCCGGCCTGGAGCCTGACCTGGTGGTGAACACCGGCGACAACATCGCGCACGCGAATGCGCTCGGTCCGCTGCTGGATGCGTTCGGTCGGCTGCTCGACGTGCCGGGGGTGTTCGCGTTCGGCTCGAACGACTACACGGCGTCCCGGCTGTCGAATCCGCTGGGCTATCTGGCGTCCTCGACGAGCCGGCACGGCGTGCACGAGGACCGAGAGCTGCTGCCGACCGAGGACCTCCGCGCCGGGCTCGTCTCGCGCGCCTGGCGGGATGTCACGGGGCACCGCGCAACGCTCGAGGTTCGGGGCATGCGGATCGAGTTCCGTGGCACCGACGACGCCCACCTGCACCGGGACGAGTACCCGCTCGTGGCGGGCCCTCCGGCGGAGGGTACCGATCTCGCCCTCGGGGTGACGCACGCGCCCTACGCGCGCGTGCTGGACGCGATGGCGGCGGACCGGATCCCACTGGTGTTCGCCGGCCACACCCACGGCGGCCAGGTGTGCGTGCCGGGCTGGGGTGCGCTGACGACGAATTGCGACCTGCCACCCGCCCAGGCGAAGGGTTTGAGCCGCTACCATGCGGCCGACCACACGATGTGGCTGCACGTCTCGGCCGGGATTGGCTCGTCCCCGTTCGCGCCGTACCGGTTCGCCTGCCCGCCCGAAGTGACGCTGCTCACGCTCACTCCGGGACCGAATGGCTGAGGCTGCGCAGTTCGGCTAGACTGCCACTCGGCCCTGACCCAGTCAGGGCTGTTCGGGGTGTGGCGCAGCTTGGTAGCGCGCATCGTTCGGGACGATGAGGTCGCAGGTTCAAATCCTGTCACCCCGACCAGCGGAAAGCCGCTCTGACCAGGGATTACATTCCCCGTCGGAGCGGCTTTCGGCGTCTTGCATCCCCCGTGCATCCTAAGCTCGGCGGGGTCGTGCGGCCTTCTGCGCACTCTGTCACCTCGCCTCCGCGATGGCGAGGCGCCTTCACCGATAGGGTGGCCGGCAGGTTCTGTTGCCTCGCAATACAGGGATAGATGGGCAGGTCTGGGCCATGATTATGTGCCGACGAGATCGCCGCGCAGCAGCGAGCTTCGGGCGTGGCCTCGACCGATTTGGAAGTGCTTCGGCAGCGAGCACGAACGTGACGCCCTGGCATAAGAGCCCTATCCGATCGTCGCCTTCACAGCGCGACCCTTATAGCGAGGGCAAGGGGGCCCAATGACCAAAGACAACGTCGAGACAGAGCCCGAGGCAGGTGCGAAGGGTCTCTTCATCGTTGGTGGCACGGTGAAAGAGGTCATCACCACCTCTGAGCCGCAAGCTGTCCGCGAGCACCTAAGCTCTCTGCTGCAGGTGAAGAATCTTGTGGTTCTTCTCGGGTCCGGCGCCTCGTTTCACCTGGGGTCACCCAAGACCCGCGACCTTACTAACAAACAAGTCCTCAGACTCATCAAGGACGCTGGCAGCGATCCAGCACCAGAGGACGAGGCGCTGCTAACCACAATCAACCCTACGGACAACGGCGACCTAGAGAGACTGCTGAACGGGCTACAACTCGCTGCATCACTTGCGGTCCAGGCCGGGCAAGACGCGGTCACCCTGGGGTCCGGGGCGGCTGCCACGTCCTATCCGAGGGTCCAGGTTGACGGTCTCCGACAGCGGATTAACCGCGCGCTCGCCGAGGCGTGTCGTCTGCCGAAGCCGGGCAAGAAGATCGCCCCGCCTTTCGACGTGGACCCTTTCCGCGCACATCGCACCTTCCTGTCGCGCATGATTCGAAGCCGTCGAGCGAACCTTCCGCGCCCTCGGGTGTTCACCACAAACTACGATCTGGTGATCGAGAGCGCTCTTGATGAACTGGGCTTCCCGTACATCGACGGATTCAGCGGGACCGTCGATCGTCGTCTGAACCTCGCGTTCTACGGGCTCGACTTCCATCGCGTCGACACAACGACGCAGTCCGTGGTCGCGCGCGCCGAGGGCGCCGTTTACCTGCACAAGGTCCATGGAAGTCTGAACTGGCGGTCATCAATCGATCGCGATCGGTTGACCGGGCTCGAGTCGCTGGAGGTCAGGCAGAGCAGCAGCTCAGACGACGATCACGATCTGGTTCTGATCTATCCGACGTCGGCTAAGGAGAGCGACACCCTCGCCTACCCCTATTCAGACCTCCTCAGACTGCTCGGCGACGCCGTCCAGCAGGAGGACACGGCGGTCGTCATCTCTGGGTACGGCTTCGCCGACGCGCACATCAATCGGCTCGTTCTCCGCAGCCTTGCGACGAACTCGGCGCTCAACGTGTTCGTATCCGATCCCTCTGCGGTGCTCGAGGATGACGACTTGGCGTCGCTGACGCCGGATGCTCTCCAGCGAAGGATCGACGACCTCGGTCTTCCCCTGAAGAAGACGGCGGTAGCGGCGCTAGCCAAGGCCAGCGACTCGCGCATCACCGTGTTGACCGGTGAGGCCGGCAAGTTCACGGAACTCGCCCAACTGTTGCCTAGCTCGTCGCAGCAAGAGGACCCTCCGACCGCCGTCGCGTCGTTGATAGAAGCCCTTGAGCAAGCTGCGCACGGCGGTGCCGTGCGGGTCAGTGAAAGCGATCTTCGATGAATGACACGAGGGCTATCGGACGTGTTATTGACGTTCGCAGCACGACGATCCGCGTCGCACTTGATGTTGGATCGAGAGGGTTCACCAAGGTTGGGCCGGACGGCTTGCAGACGGTGGGTGTGGTCAACTCCTACATCACCGTCCCCGCAGGTGCCCATCGCGTCGTCGGCATCGTCAGCGGCGTCTACATCAGCGGGCGCCAGATGCAGAACACGCAAGTTCCGCTGCTCAGTCAGGACGACACGGCAGCTTACGAACTCGACGCGACTGTGGTCGGCAGGTTCGAGGGGGACACCTTCAAGTCCGGCCTCACGGGGTACCCCCCGCTCCACGCACCTGTTCAAGCGGCCACCCCCAGCGAGGTGAAGAGCATCTTTCTCCCGAAGGACGGCCCTTCGCTCCGTATCGGAACTTCAGCGGTAGCCACCGAGCAGGCGGTTTACCTCGACGCCAACCTGCTACTTGGCCATCACTGCGCCGTCGTCGGATCGACCGGTTCAGGCAAGTCCTGCACCGTCACGGCAGTAATCGATGGGCTGCTCGATCACGAGATCCCGAACGGGCACATCGTCATCTTCGACATCAACGGCGAGTACGCACAGTCATTCGCTGACTCGACCGCCCGTGGCCAGAAGACACGTCCCTTGGTGCTCGGACCCAAGCCTGGAACCGAGTCCGGCCTCTTTCTCCCGCATTGGTTCATGAACAACGAAGAGCACCTCAGCCTGCTGCGGGCGAGCGAAGGAGTCCAGGCACCAATCCTCCAGCGCGCGATTGCGGATGCGCGGCTTGCAGGGAGTGCCAAGGGAACGGACGCAGACCAACTCGACAATGTGCGGACGACTCTCGGCATCCTCGACGCGCTGAGCAAGAACACGATGGACGCCGAATCAGCCACTCTTCGCCAGCTCAAGTCACTATCTGAGGTCGTCACCAAGAACGCCGCAAGGGACTCTGTCATTAGGGCACGCTGGGAGCGCATGGCCAGCATCCTGCCAAAAGCTATCGCCAGGCTGGCGCTTCGAGAAAACGTGAAGTATCAGACGCTCACCGCCGAGCACCGAGCGGTGCTGACCAAGCTCGCCGACATTCTGAACGATGAGATCACGGCCGCGCTGAACGATCTCGGCCTCGGAAGCGGAACCGCAAGTGCCGACTTCGATGCGCCCGTCTTTTACTCTCTCCAGGCCTTATGCGACATCTTCCTGCCATCGCGGGTCCAGTTGGAGCAGGCGGTCGACAGTAGGATCGGTAGCTATGTCGCCACCCTTCAGATGCGCCTCAGCCGTCTGCTTGCGGACGGCAGGTACGACTTCATCACGAGAATCGAGGCACACGAAGACCCACTGGGCTCGTACCTCAAAGTGTTGATGGGAGTTGACCCCACACATGGTGATCCGACGTCGTCTGACTGGCCGGCAAAGGACCGCCTCGAGTCACAGCGTGCGATCCAAGGCAGCGCGGGCCCATCAGTTACGATCTTCGACCTCAGCCTCGTTGCAAATGACGTGCTGGAAAACGTCACAGCGCTGCTCGGACGGATCCTCTTCGACTTCTCGGTAAGGAGTCAACCGCGCGCCGAGCACCCCCTTCTCCTGGTACTCGAAGAGGCTCACAGATTCATTCCTTCGCGCCAAGACACTATTGGGGGCCGTTCTGCGTCGGTCTTCGAGCGGATCGCCAAGGAGGGGCGCAAGTTCGGTCTCTCGTTATTGCTGGCTAGCCAACGCCCAAGCGAACTCAGCGAAACCGTGGTGGCTCAATGTGGCACCGTCATCGCTCACCGGCTCACGCATGAGGCGGACCAGAGCCTACTGCGGCATGCGACGGCCCTAAGTTCTCGCGCACTGCTCGACCAACTGCCGAGCCTTGCCCAGCAACACGCGCTGGTCACTGGCGTCAGCACCGGTGTCCCCGTCGCGGTTCGGGTGCGCGACGTCGAGAACCCGCCGAAGAGCCACGACCCGAACTTCATCAGCACTTGGCGGGACGCTGACAAGCTGGCAGAACTGTCTGATCACATCGATCGGGTAGTCAAAGACTGGCAAGGCGATTCGGCATGAGCCATCGCTAGTTGAGGCATAGTGGAATCCTCGGGTCGGTGACGCCACCTTGCGTCATGCGAGGGTCACCGCCCTCGAAGAGCCGATCGCCGATGCGCCCATCACCTGGGCGACGCATGCCTACCTCCGGTTCACCACCGACCTTGATCACATGTAGTACGCGTACCGCGCCGCCGGGGTCTCACCGGGGTTGAGATGCTTGAGGATTCCGCCGATGGATTCGGCGGTCCGGATCGTGATAGGCAGCCGGCCGTCAAGCTGGGTCGCGTTCCAGTTCATCTTCGAGAGCATGAGCAGCTCCGTCCCGATCTCCGTCGCGCTCGACTCCGTGTCAACGAGGCGAAACGGAAGTGCTGACGGCACATACATGCCGGGGTAGGTCTTGTAGAGCGGCACACTGCCTCGGGTGTACAGGACGTGGCGCTGCCCGCTTAGCGAGAGCATCGTTCCTCGCAGTGGGGGAAACTCTCCGCGGCGAAAGAGGCGGACAGAGTCGTTCCGTGGTAGCCAGACGAGTTCGAGTAGGTCGATGTGATCTTCGGCGGCGGCGCCACGAAAGCCGCGCTGCTCCGCGTCCGTGAACGACGAAGTCTTGTGCAGCATGACCCTGGCGGGCATCGTGCGGTGTTCGCGTCGGTAGGAAGCGAGTGACTGCGCTAACAGAGCCTTCGCGTCGGCCTCGGTGAGATGCGGTTGCCGGTCGTCCTTCGACTGGCGGGCCGGTGCGCCGCGAACGATCACCCCGTCTCCACGCTGGTTGAAGATCTGCGCCACGCTGGTCTGCAAGGTGTCTCCCGCGGAGTCGCGGTAGAACGCCACCCCAACGAAGCAGCTCGTCAGGTCGTTCGATGCGCGCGTCATTCGCCAGGGAACGCCGCCGGCCTTGTAGTAGAGCGCGGTGTGGAGGTTCCAGGCCTTCGTTGCCTCGTCCTGTTGCTGACGGCGCTCGCCACGGTCCCGCGGCCTGTAGGTCCTGTCCCACGTCTCGCGACGAATGATCTGGATCGGGCGACTGGTCTTCAACGACCTCGCCTTGAGGAGTGAGCGGAAGTCGACTCCCGCATGTTCGGCGCGAGGTTCCACCCACGGACGGTCAGCGTTGCCGGGGTTGACTACCTGCTCCGGCAGCGCATCTGGGCGACAGACGAGAACTACATCACAGGACGGCTCTTCATTGAGGGCTTGGAGTTCGGCGTCGTAGAGGTCGACGGCAGCCTTCACCGCCTCCCGCGGGCTGAGAGTCTCGATGCCACGCAGGTGGTGGGCGGCGATCTGTCGCTCGAGACGGGTATCCCACACGAGGGTCGAACGAAATCCCACGTTGGTATCGAAGCCTGGGAACGACAAGAACAGCCCCGTGAGGTGACTCTGCTTGGCTGCGATCGGTCCACGGCACTTGTCGAGCCATCGCTTGACGCCGTCGATCGCTTCCCGGGTACCGATGACCCCGAGCCGGATTGTCCGCGGCGCGGTCAGATTCGTGTCGGCTGGACCGTAGAACGCAACGCCATACCGAGGGTCGGTGTGCCTGCTGCCGTTGGCGAACTCAAGATCTGGCTCGTCGAGAAGATAGACCCTCACGGCGAAACCTCAAAGAGCATGCCATCGGGAGCACCCAAGAGCGCCGGGCCGGCTACCCGGGTTGGCTTCCATGCGGCGTCATCGATACCGCGGTCGATACTGAAAGTGGCGATGTCGCCGAAGTTGAGGATTCGCGTACGCGGCTCCTTGAGAAGTGTCACCTCGCCGCGCAGGATCGAGGCCCACATCCTCGTCTCCTGTCGCACCGCCTGGTGACGGTCGATCATCTTGATCTTCTTGAGCAGATCCGCGGAAAAGAGGGACTCTCGATGTCCATCGCGAGTGAAGTAGTAGTCCGGTGTCAGCGCGCAGTACCAGTCGTTGTCGACCGACACGAACTGCCAGGAGAGGGCAGCGTGTCGGCAGTAACTGACCTTGCTCGGATCCTTCTTGCTGGGGTAGGCCTTGAACATCGAGCGCCAGTTCGACCCACCCGTATTCCACTTCCGGGTTGTGAGATCATCGGTCGCGCGGACGTACAGAAGGTTGCGACTGCGGGCGTAGTCACAGTCCTCGCTCAGGTCGTCACGCAGCGCTCGGTTCAGTAGTTGCACTGCGAGCCGGACGTCGTCCCCGTGTCCGTCAACGAGGTCGGAGAGGCTGTGCACGGTCGGCTCGCCGCGTACGGTCACACCGAGCCCGGTCTCATCCACGATCCGGAAAGTGATCAGACGGCCGGCGCTCAGCACGAAGTCATGGCGCAGCCCGAGATTCTCAATGCGCTGCGCCTCGTAGACTTCGCGAGCACCCGATGCGGTAGTGACATACGAGAAGTAGCTGGCGGGAGGCCGTGCCAGCAGCAGGTTCGACTCCAAGACCTCCTGCTTGAACGCAGGGGAGGGTGTGTGAGCACGACCTTCAGGGTCTGCGACGGCAAAGAGGCGGTCCGAGATGTCACCCTGAAATGACATCGTGCGCTTGTCGAAGTCGACGCGACGATCCGCTCGCCGGGCGGCGTCTGCAAAGTAGCTCTGCACGTGGACCCACCATGCGCCGTCGTCTTCGGGGTGAGAGCACACGAGGATGACGGGCTGGTCGGACTTCAGCCAGTAGTCAAGATCGCGCTCGTCGCAGATGAAGTGAAACCGATCCATGGTTTCGCCCGGGAACAGTCGCTTGCTCGCCTTGCTCTGCACGAGGATGTGCCGATTGGAAACCTCACCGGTCAACGCGTCCCGAAGCTCGATACTCCCGTCGATGCCCGCATCCAGCCCCAGTTGACGCCAAGCGTGTCCCATCGCGCTCACCCTCCGGTGAATCAGCGCGATGCCTGCATCGCCGATCATCTCGCTTTCGCTGAGCTTCTTCCCGCTCGCCACTGCGGCATCCCTCCCGGGGCGGACGAACACCCCCCATTAGCGAAAGCGTATGGGCGACCTCCGACATCGCGGTTCGACGGCGATGCCCGGGTTCCCACCTGATCAACTCTTCCGGGTCCGATTTGCACCGGGTGTATGGGTTGGTGACATTCAGGTGTCGAGCTGTCTCGGTGATGGCTGGACGGCCGGTGATCGCTGGTCGCGCCGATGTCGGTCGGGATGGTCGTGGGTGATGGGCGGCGCGGTTGCGGCGTGGACGGTGCGCGTGGCGATGAAGTAGGCAAGCGGCGGCTGGCCGATGACCGCGACCGGCTCGCTCGAGCCCACGAGGTCCGAGAGCTGCCGAGCCTTGCGGATTACGCCGGGTGATTCGAGGACCCTCCTCGGCTCAAGGACCTGCATGCCTCCTAGCCCGCACTCCTGCTGCCCCGCTCGGCAACATTGCGGGACTCTGCCGCTTCCGCGTCCTGATCGCCGTCTCGTTTGGCCTAGGGATGGTGAGAGGTCCCGCCGCGTGCGCCGCCGAACCGCTCTCGCGATCTCGTGTCCCGATCGCGGACTTTCCGGGCCTAGGGAGGTGGCGGGCGGAAGTCGTGGCGGGTTGGCGCGTCCCGATCGGCGCTCGGTCGGGCTTAGGGAGGTTGCAGAGGAAGAAGTCCGGGTCGGGATGTCCGGAAAGGGCCGGATCGCGGCTTAAGGAAGTAGCAGGACCGTGGGTCCCGAATCGGGGCCGCTCGTCGGTCTCATTGGATGGACGGAGGTGAGTGGGGTGGCGATCGGTCTGGTGAAGCTGGCGGCCGGATCGGGCTACGAGTACCTGGTGCGGCAGGTGGCGGTGCAGGACGCGACCGGCCTCGGCCGCGCCACCCTGGCCGACTACTACTCCGCCAAGGGAGAGTCGCCCGGCACCTGGTGGGGCCACGGACTCACCGGGCTGGACCTGGAGCCTGACTCGGTGGTGTCGGCCGAGCAGATGAAGCTGCTGTTCGGCGCCGGGCTGGACCCCACGACGGGGGAGAGGCTAGGCCGAGCCTTCTCGGTGTTCGGCAATACGCCGACCCCTTTCGAGGCCGAACTCGCCCACCGCCTCAACTCGTGGCGCCTCAGCCAGGATCTGGACGAAAGCGTGTCGGTGCCGAAGGGGGTGCGGGAGGAGCTGCGGACCGACCTGGCGAGGGAATGGTTCACCGCACGGTACGGCCGGTCATCGGAGGGGCCGCGGGAGTTGCACGGCTTCATCGCGAAGAACTCCCGCAAGCCGCGGACGGCGCTGGCCGGCTGGGATGTAACGTTGTCGCCGCCGAAGTCGGTGTCGACCTTGTGGGCGATCGCTCCCCCACCGCTAGCTGGGGCGATCCGGCAGGTGCACGAGGCGGCCGTCAGCGACGCTCTGGCCGAGTGCGAGCGGCGTGTGTTGTTCACCCGGCAGGGTCATGAGGGTGCCCGCCACGTGCCGGTGCGCGGCATGGTCGCAGCCCGGTTCACTCACCGCGACAGTCGCGCCGGGGACCCGGATCTGCACACCCATGTGGCGATCTCGAACAAGGTCCAGACCCTTGAGGGTGCGTGGATGGCGATCAACGGCGAACTCGTCTACGACGCGAAGGTCACCTTGTCGGAGGTGTATCTGACCAGCCTCACCGCCCGCCTTCGCTCGCTCGGGCTGACCATGGTGGCGGTCGGCCGGGAGGGCAAGCGGCCCGTCTACGAGGTCGCCGGCGTCGATCCGGCCCTCAACAAGCGGTGGTCCACCCGGCGGGAGTCGATCACCGCCCTGACCGGTCGGCTCGTCGCCGAGTTCGAGGACCATCACGAACGTCCCCCGACCGCGGCGGAGAAGCTCGACCTCGAGCAACAGGCCACCTTGGCCACGAGGGAAGCCAAGCACCCGCCGCGCTCCGAGGCGGATCAGCGCCGCGCTTGGGTCGCCCAAGCCACCAGGCTTCTCGGACCGGACGGCATCGAGCGGACCCTGCACGCCGTGGCCACCCACAAGCCTGCCGAGCCGGTCGTTATCGACGATGGCTGGGTCGGACGGACGGCCGCCGCTGTGATCACTGTCGTGGAGGGCAAACGGTCGTGGTGGACGTCGTTCAACGTCCGCTCCGAAGCCCTCAGGCAGGTTCGTGCCGCCGCGCTCCCCCTCGACCAGGTCGAAGGGGCGGTCGACGCCGTCGTGGATCGGGCGTTGAGCCGGGCGCATTCGGTGCCGATCAGCACCACCCGGGCGATGCCGGTCGAACCCGAGCTGTTGCGCCGCTCGGACGGCGCCTCGGTGTATGAGCCGCCCGAAGCGACCCGCTACACCTCCCAACGCATCCTTTGGGCTGAGCGCCGCCTGGTCGACACTGCCGGCCGTAGCGGCGGCCGGGTCGCCGACCACAACTCGGTCTCGCTGGCGGTGCTGCAGTCGATGGCGAACCGCGAACCCCTCAATCCGAGCCAGCAGATCCTCGTCCGGGAGATGGCCACCTCCGGGCATCGCTTGCAGTTGGCGATCGCTCCAGCCGGGACCGGGAAGACCACCGCCATGCGCGCCCTTGCTACCGCTTGGACCAACAGCGGCGGCACCGTTCTCGGGCTCGCCCCCTCGGCGACCGCGGCCGAGCAGTTGCGCGGCCAGCTCGGCGTCCGGGCGAGCGCGGACAATCTGGCCAAACTCATGTGGGCGATCAGCCACCACGAACCCCTCGCCGAACGGGTCGGCCCCAGCACCCTGGTCATCATCGACGAGGCGGGCATGGCCGACACCCTCACCCTCGACCACATCGTCACCTGGTGCCTCGACCACGGCGCCAGCATCCGGCTCGTCGGCGACGACCAACAACTCGGCGCGATCGGCGCTGGCGGTGTCCTACGCGACATCGCCACCACCCACGGCGCGCTGAAGCTGGACGAAGTCGTCCGGTTCGCCGACCCGGCCGAAGCCGACGCCTCCCTCGCACTCCGCGCCGGCGACACCGGTGCCCTGGGTTACTACCTCGATCACAACCGGATCCACGTCGTCGACCGCGACACCGCCACCACCCAACTCCTCGACGCGTGGCTCGCCGACACCCAGGCCGGGCTCGACGCGCTCATGCTCGCTCCCACCCGCGAACAGGTCGCCCAGCTCAACAACGCCGCCCGACGCGGCCGCTTGGGCGGCGCCCGGCCCAGAGGAGTCGACCTGAGTGACGGTAACCAAGCATCTGTCGGGGATGTGGTGTTGACCCGGCGGAACAACCGGACCCTCAATAGCGGCGAGACCGCTTGGGTCCGCAACGGCGACCGCTGGCAGGTCACCGCCGTCCACCGCGACGGCTCGATCGACGTGCGGCACCTGCGCAACCACCACCAGCTCACCCTGCCCGCCAGCTACGTCGCCGAATCGGTGGAGCTCGGCTACGCCACCACGATCCACACCGCCCAAGGCGTCACCGCCGACACCTGCCACGGCCTGCTCACCGGCGCCGAGTCCCGCCAGCTCGCCTACACCATGCTCAGCAGAGGCCGGCACGCCAACCACGCCTGGATCGAGGTCAACGACACCGACCCCCACCTCGCACCCGCAGCCACCGACCTGCTCCAACCCTCGACTGCGACCCAGCTGCTCGAGCAGGTCCTGGGCCACGACGACGCGCCCGCCTCCGCCACCACCCTGCTCGCCCAGGCCGACGAGCCCACCAGACTCCTCGGACCTGCCGTTAGCTGCTACCTCGACGCGATCTCCTTCGCGGCCGAACAGCACCTGCCCGACGAGACGAAGCAGGTCATCGACTGGGTCGGCGAACGGTACGGCCTTACCGAGACTGCTGCCTGGCCAGCCTTGCGCGGCCAGTTGATGCTCATCGCGGCCAACGGTCACAAGCCGGTGCCCGTACTGAGCCAGGCAATAGGCCTCGGCGGGCTCGACGACGCCCACGACCCGGCCGCCGTCCTGTGCTGGCGAATCGACCTCACCCAAGCCTCCAACGGCCGAACCCGCGGACCCCTGCCCTGGCTGCCAGGCATCCCTACCCAGCTCCTCGACGACCCCGAATGGAAGACCTACCTCAGCGCCCGGTACATCCTCGCCCGCAAGCTCGGCGAAGAAGTCCACAAGGCAGCCGACAGTGCCGAGGACACTCAGCGGTGGGCCGAGCATCTCCCCGGCCTCGACCCCGAGCTGGTCGCCGACATCCAAGTGTGGCGGGCAGCCCAGCGCGTCCCCGACCACGACCTACGACCCACCGGGCCCACCAGCAGCAGCCCCGCCGAGCGGCGCACCCAGCGTGACCTCGACCAACAGCTCGAACACGCGCAAACCGGCATCCGTGACTGGGCACCCCGCATCGCCCACGCCGCACCAGCCACCGCCGGCGACCCGCGCCTGCCCGTCCTCGCCGCCCGCCTCGCCCGGCTCGCCGACCGCGGCCACGACGCAGCCGACCTCCTGCAACGGGCCGCCGCTCAGGGCACACTGCCCGACGACCACCCCGCCGACGCCCTCACCTACCGAATCACCGGGCTCATCAAGACCCACCGTGAAGCCGAGAGCAGAGTCTGGGAGACCATCACCCCCACCGCTCCCCGGCCCTACCCCGAACACCCGCGATCCCACAGCCCCGACCGCGGCATCAGCATCTGACACCGATGGAGAGGAACAGAATGGCCAGCGATCTTGCCGAGTGGAGCCAGCCCGTCCCCGAATGGCTCTCTCTTCAACAAGCCGCCCAGCTCCTCGGGGTTAGCGTCGACACCATCAGGCGCCGGATCGCTTCGGGCGTGTTGCCGGCGTCCCGGTGCGGCGCGCGCCTGATTCGGGTCCGAGCGGCAGACCTGGAGAGCGTCCTTCACCCGATCGCGATCGGTCAGCGGAAGCAGTGGCGCCGCCGAGCATGGTGAGGAGAGCCAGGCCGATGTCCTCCCCAGCAGACACGCCCCGCGCATTGCGCACCCACATGCATTGCGGGGGCGCGGTCCGCAAGTTATCTTGGAGGCGTGATGGATGAGCCGATCATCGCACCATCGGCTTTCAAGCACGGCCTCAGCCGTGAGGACATCCTGCACGCATACAGGAACCCCCTTCGGATCTGGGATCTCGGAGACGGGTTCACCATGATGATCGGCCCCAACCGGGCCGCCCTCATCCTCGAAGTCGGATATGTGGAAGGCGACGTGGCGATGGTGATCGTCCACGCCATGCCGGCCAGAGACAAGTACCTCAGGTGATGACGATGCCCCGCACAGTTGACGAGATCCTCCAGCACGCGGACGAACTCGCGGCCCGTTTCGAGGACTACGAGCCCGACCCCGCCGACGAACTCGACCCCGGCGCCGTCGCGCTGCTCCGCGCCGCAATCCAGGAACGCTCGGATGCCGAGCGCCATGTTCTCGACGCGATCAAGGCAGCGCGAGAAACCGGCATGTCTTGGGCGGCCATCGGGCTCTTTGTCGGCACCTCAGGGGAGGCGGCCCGGCAGCGCTACGGGAACAAGGTCGCATAAGGCACCACCGCCCGGCTGAGTCCTGGGCAATCTGGCGTGCCACACGTGCTGATCACGCCACTTCGGCGCCCGGTGTCAGCGTCCAGTGGCAGCATTGTCATATGCCGAGCGAAACCCAATCCGGGCCCCCTGCGCAACCTCCGCCCGACCGTGAGTGGGTGACGACGGAGAGCATCAGGAATGAGCCAAAGCAGACCGGGTCTCGCACGGGTCCCGTGAAACGTGGAAAGGAGCGGTCGTGAGCGACGAGAACCCTCAAGGGGGCGCCACGCCACCGGCTCCACAGCCGCCGCCCGACCGGAGTTGGGTCACAACGGAGCTGATCAAGGAGAACCCTCATCCGCCGGCGGCTCCACGTCCGGAGAAGATTGACAAGCTAGTGAACTAGGGGCTGGAGTGAGTACACACGATTCGGAGGCGAAGCCCTCTGGGCCACCGGAACCTGCGCCGAAGCCGCCGGCAGACAAAGGTTGGCTGTCGACCGCCACTTTGAAGCTCAGCGATCCATCCACCGGCGAGACCTTCGCCGCTCCCTCTGGCGAAGGATTCTCGGCGATACCGCCGGATTCGATGGAACGATGACCCCAGTTCGCGATAATCAGGGGTGCAACAGCAACACACCCAACGCGCTCCCTAGTGCACCGGACCGGCGGCTGGAGGGAGTAATGCCGGACTCTGCCCCCAAACCACCGCCCGATCGCACGTGGGTGACCACCGCATCGTTGAGAGCAAGCGGCCAACCCAACGACCTGACCGGCAATGATGAGTGACCAAGGCGTCGTCTATTCACGGTTCATCGATAGTCAACTGGAAGCCGAGCTTGCCCGCCGCGCATCGCTGGACGACCGCGGCGCCAAGCTTCAGCAGTCCGCGAGTGTCACCGTAGGGCTTCTGGCCACTGCATTGGGCCTGCTTCTCGGCAGCAATCAGGCACTCTCTGGTTGGCCCCTTGGCCTGTTCGTAGCCAGCTTCGTAGTGCTCGTCGCAGCATTCCTGTGCGGCGTCTTCGCCACGAGGCTGACCACCTACGAGGTGGCCGACTCCGCAACCTTTGCCAAGATGCTCGGCGAGCACTGGGTAGACAGTGAGGTCGACAGCCGCAACGTCACGGCTTGGCTCAACGCAAGGACCGTCGAAGCAATGCGCCCCGGAAACAACTTCAAGGCTGCAATGCTTTCGTTTGGAATCTGGGCTCAAGGCGCCGGGATCCTCATTGGGGCCATAGCGGTGATACTGGTGGCCGCCGGAGGCATTTCGGCCCACACGCCTCAGATCCTTCCAACCGTCTCGGCGCCGGTTCCCACGGCAACTCCCAGCTGACGAGCCCCTGGCGGCCCAGCTCCTGGAACTTGGCTAGGTGGCCCCCCACGACCTCGCCAGCCCCCCGATACCTCCTGCCAAGTCTGAAGGAGAAGCCACTCTCCACCACTGGACCGACGCGGCGCTACCCCGCGCCATCACTCGGTTCGGCGAGCAGCGCCATTCGCTCGGCGATGATCCGGTCCCTGCCCTCGGCAACGTGCTGGTAGACCAGCGCAGCCTTCGCCGTGGAGTGCCCCATGCGGGCCATCAGCTCCGCGAGAGTGGCGCCGGCCTGCGCGGCCATCGTTGCCGCGCTGTGGCGAAGGTCGTGGAAGCGCAGGTCCGGCCGTCCGGCAACCTGACGAGCCCTGTGGTAGGTCTTGCTGAGGGTGTTCACGTGCAGGTGGCCCGTCTTGGTCGCGTTCGGGAACAGCAGCCCGTCCGGGCCGGGCATGGCGTGCTCGGCGAGGTGCCGCTTCAGGGCCGGACGCAGGTTCGGCGGGAGCGCGATCGTCCGGACGCCCGCCCGGGACTTGGGTGTGCCGACCGTCGCCTCACCCTTGCGCCACACCACGGCGCGTTCGATCCGAACCGACATCGAGGCCAGGTCGAGGTCCTTCCGTCGCAGCTCGCTCACCTCGCCCCAGCGGAGGCCGCACCAGGCCGCCAGCAGGATCAGCGCCTGGTACTTGTCGGGCATGTTCTCCACGATGGTGGCGATCTGCTGGGGCGTGGCCGGCTTCGGCTCGAAGGTGCGGTGAAGGACCGTCGGATGCTCGACCTTGCACGGGGAGTCCGGAATCAGCGGACGGCGGCCCGTGCTGGCGCTGCGCATGATGGTCGACAGCAGCGAGTAGGCGTGGGCCCGCCGGGTCGGAGCAGCGGGCAGCAGCATCGCGTACCACTCGTCGATGTCGTCGGCGGTGATGTCGGCCAGATGCATGTCGCCCAGCGTCGGCAGGATCTGCTTGTCGAGCAGGATGCGGTAGAGATCCTTCGTCCGGGGCTTGAGCGGCTGGCCGTCTCGGGTGCGTCGGCGCTCGATCCAGATCTCGGAGTAGTCGCGCAGTGTCGGGGTCTCGGCCGGCTGCGGGTCGGGCGGACGCCAGCGATGCTCCTCCAATTCGGCCCGGCGCATCGACAGCCACGCATCGGCGTCGCCCTTGGTCTCGAAGGTGACCGGGGCCAGATAGCGCTCCCCGTTCTCGCCGAGATAGCTGGCCTGGTAGCGACCCGACCGCTGCTTCGCGATCTTTCCGAAGGCCCGCCGGCGCCTGGTCGACCTAGTCCGACTGGACGGCCGCGGGGCCGAACCGGTGCGCGCGGGCGTGCTCGCGGCACCGTCCACCAGTCGAAGATTGGTCACCCTGTCACCTTGCCCTTGCATCTCACCTGCATCCTAACGCACCCTAACGACAGCCCATTTCTGCCCGTCTGCGCCTACTTGGCGTTTGAGAGGCGGAGACCATCGCACCTAGTCGCACCGCTGAAACTGGTAGTCAAGAGGGGTGTCGGAAAAGGCCTGAGGTGGCAGTTCAAATCCTGTCACCCCGACCAGCGGAAAGCCGCTCTGACTAGGGATTTAGCTCCCGGTCGGGGCGGCTTTGTGCGTTCACGCGTCCCCAGCGCGGCAGACTCGACTCTGAGGCGGCGGGACTGACTCGAGGGGCCCGCGGTCGTCGACTCGGAACTCGAAGCCCATGCCCCCGAATTCAGCGTCGCGCAGCTCCACCCAAGCCAACCGATCACACGAATTCCCGCTTGTGACTGCCTATGCTGTCGCGCATGGGTGTGGGCAGCCTTGCCGAGGCCGAGGCACTGTTCGAGGTCGGTCGTGCTCAGGACGCGCTTGAAGTCGTTGCTGCGGAACTCGCTGCCCGTCCCGACGACGTAATGGCCTTGTTGCTGGCGACTCGGTGCCACTTGAAGCTCAGGGAACCCGGATACGCAGTGAGCGCCGCCACGACCGCTCTCGGTTACGCACCCGACGACCTGGACGCGATGGTGCTCACATCGCTGGCGTACACGGCCGCCGGGAACTCGGAGCGCGCCGCTCAGCACGCACAGCAAGCGATCGAGGCGTGGCCGCGCGAACCTGGTGGGTATCAGGCGTTCGCTTACGCCCGCTTGAGCCAGAAGCGTTACGCCGAACAGGTCAGGGCGGCCGCCGCGACAGTACTGGAGATGCAACCCCTGGATCCCGACGCACACGTGCTTGCCGCGCGAGCCGAGATGTACCCGGGCCGACTCCGCCCAGGTCCGCTCGCTCGGCGCCGAGCCCGCGCGCAGCTGCTGCGGGCGCTGGAGCTTGACCCAACCCACCTCACAGCGATGCAGGAGTCTGCCGCGCTGGCCGCGATGGGCTGGGGATTCGCGCGGGGACTGCGAGGATCCGCCCGGGTGCTGCAAACCTCGCCGTTTGAGTACGCCCCGAAGGGTGCGATCGCCTACATTTTTCGTCGGCTGATCTGGCTCGTGCACATTCTGATCATCCTCGCGTTCTTCGGCTGTCTCTTCGCCTGGCTAGCCGGATCCCCGGCTGCGATGCGCGCAATCGCCGGCGGCGCTGCCTTGATCGTGGCGCTCCTGCTCGTCACCATTCGGTGGCAGCTGGGTTCCTCAGCCGCTGCGCATCTCCGCGCCTTTCCGCGACGAGACTCGGCCGGAGCCGCTTGGATCGTCGCCCTGATCCTGGCGGTGACACTCCTGAACGTCGGTTCGTGGGTGCCAGGCGCGGTAGGACTCCTGGCGCTGGCGAAGATTCTCATCTGGATCGGCGTAGCACTGAGCTGGGTACCGCGGAGGTTTGAGACATGAGCGACGAAGGTCCGGACGAGGCCGCCCTGGTCAGCCTCCTGGCAGCCGTCGAGCGTGCACCAGACGACATCGCACTACGACTCCTGCTGACTCGGCTGCTGATCGATTCTGATCGCATCTCCGAGGCCGTCAGCCACTGCGCGCGTGTTCTTGAGCAGAGCCCCGGTGACGCTCAAGCCAAGGACTTGATGGCTCTCGCCTTGGGCAAACCTGTCGGTGCCGACGACTCGTCACCCGCCCAGCGTCCAACCCACGCCGACACGGCCAGAGACTCCATCAGCGACCCAAGACCGTCGGAACAGGAAGGGTTCTGGCGTCACGCCGAGAGCCAGCTCGCTGACGCCATCCCACCGATGTTCGTCGACCAGCCAGCCGGCGAGTCTGTTGCCCCGGCGTGGGACGTTGAGCGACCGAGCGTCACCCTCGCGGATGTCGGCGGGCTCGAGCATGTCAAGGCCAGACTCAATGCGGCGTTCCTCGCACCGCTGCGAAACCCTGGGCTGCGCCGGCTATATGCCAAGTCGCTCAGAGGCGGCCTGCTGATCTACGGCCCCCCCGGCTGCGGCAAGACCTTCATCGCTCGGGCGGTCGCAGGCGAACTCGGCGCCAAGTTCATCGCCGTCGGCATCGCCGACATCCTCGACATTCACGTTGGCACCTCAGAAGTGAACCTCCATGACATCTTCCAGCTCGCGCGCAGATCCGCCCCTTGCGTCCTGTTTCTGGATGAGCTCGACGCGCTCGGGCCGAAGCGATCGTTGACCAGGAACATCAACCTCAGAACCACGGTCAACCAGCTGCTCACCGAACTCGACGGCGTCGCTGATGACAACGATGGCGTCTTCGTGCTCGGCGCCACCAACCAGCCGTGGGATATCGATGCAGCGCTCCGGCGCCCTGGACGCCTCGACCGCACCCTGTTGGTACTGCCGCCCGACGATCAGGCCAGACGCGCCATCTTCGTCCACCACCTCAGGGGCCGGCCCATTGCCGGCATCGACCTCGCCCGATGCGCAGCCGCGACCGACGGCTTCTCCGGCGCTGACATCGCCTATGCATGCGAAGGCGCCGCGGAACTCGCTCTCATCGATTCGGTCAACTCCGGCAATCCGCGCCTGATCGCGCAAGCCGACCTGGATGAATCGATCCGCGAGATCATTCCATCGGTCACACCATGGCTCCTGTCCGCACGGACCGTCGTTGAGTACGGCACGGACGACGGCACCTTCAAGGACCTGCGGGCGTACCTCAAGAGGCGACGGCTGCTCTGACCGGGGCCGCCGCAGCTCGCCAGGGGTCTGTCAGACAGACGGTCCGCGGGACCCGGCGGTCTCGGCTGAGTGTCCTTTCGAACCCATGTCATCCAGCGACCTCACTCCGGCCCGGCACCCCCGGGGACGGCGCCGGTGCCAGGGCCGTGTCCTCCTCGCCCAGGTGCATCCGCTTCGCGAGCAGCGCACCACCCGCCTCCTGGTGCACCCGGTCGAGATCGGCGCCATAGGCGGCGCTCACGATGCCGGCGAGCAGGCCCTCGACGAACGGAGCGCTCGTGAGCCGCACCTCGAAGCCCGGATCACCAAGGAGGTCCAGCGCCAACTCTGCGCTCAGCACGGCAGAGCCGAGATCCATGAACACCAGGACCCCGGCCGACGATCCGACCTCGGCGATCGCCTCGCTCACGCGCATCGGGTCGGTGCCGATCCGCCCGTCCTCGGTGCCCGCGGCGAGGGCGATCGGGGGCCGCTCGCCGTGGACCATCTCGAGGGCGAGGGCGACTGCTGCCTCCGCGAGCCGTGGGCTGTGGGAGACGACGACGATTCCGACCACGACTACCCCGCCATCGCTGCGGCCAGGCTGCTGATCAGCATCGCTGCCGAGGTCGCGCCAGGGTCGAGGTGGCCCACGGAACGCTCGCCCAGGTAACTGGCGCGGCCCTTCCGGGCGACCATCGGTGCGGTAGCGTCCCGCCCCAGCCGGGCCGCGTCCGCTGCGGCGTCGATCGCTCCGGGGGCTCCGGAACCGGCCGCCACGGCCGTGGCGTAGGCCTCCAGCGCCGGGAAGAGCGCGTCGTACATGGTCTTGTCCCCGAGTTCGGCCTTGCCCCGCTGGAGGACCCCATCGAGGCCGGCACGCAGGCCCGACCCCAGAGCCTCGGGAGTCAGTTCGCAGACCGCCCCGCAGGCGATCCCCATTCGCAGGAAGAAGGTGCCGTACAAGGGTCCGCTGGCACCGCCGACGGAGGAGACCAGGGTCATGCCCACGGTCTTCAGAAGTTCGTCGACGGTGCCAGGGCGGGCAACGTCGATCTTCGCCATGACCGCGGCCATGCCCCGCGCCATGTTCGCCCCGTGGTCGGCGTCGCCGATCGCCGAGTCGAGCTCGGTCAGGTAGTCACGCCGTTCGGTCACCGCGGCGTGAAACCGCGACAGCCAGTCCGTGAGGGTGTCGAGAGTGACGTTGTCCATCAGTGATTCCCCTTGCTAGATGCCCCACCGGAGACCGGGCGTGCTGACCGGCGCGTCCCAGAGGCCGAGCAGCTCCTCGTCGGCCTTGAGCACGGTCAGCGAGCAACCCTGCATGTCCAGCGACGTGATGTAGTTCCCGACCAGGACCCGCGCGACCTGCACGCCGGCCTGCTCCAGGAGCTTGGCCACCTCGCCGTACATCAGGTACAGCTCGATCATCGGCGTCCCGCCCAGGCCGTTCAGCATGACGATCGCCGGGCCGTCCGCGAACGGCGCGTCCTCGAGGATCGGCGCGACCAGCCGCTCCGCGATCCTCGCCGCAGGCTCCAGCGCCACGCGGGTGCGTCCGGGCTCGCCGTGGATGCCGACGCCGACCTCCATCTGGTCCTCGGGGAGGTCGAAGGTCGGCTTGCCGGCCGCGGGGACGGTGCAGCTGGTCAGGGCGACACCCATCGAGCGGCCGCCCGCGTTCACCTTCTCGGCCAGCGCGGTGATCGCGGTGAGGTCGCGCCCCTCCTCCGCGGCCGCGCCGACGATCTTCTCCAGCAGGACGGTGAGCCCGACGCCGCGACGTCCGGCCGTCCACGTGGAGTCCTCGACCGCGACGTCGTCGTTCACGACAACCGTGGCGACCTCGATGCCGTTGGCGGCGGCGAGTTCGGCGGCCATCTCGAAGTTCAGCACGTCGCCGGTGTAGTTCTTGACGATGTGCAGGACGCCCGCGCCGCGGTCGACGGCCGTGGTGGCTTCGAGCATCTGATCAGGCGTCGGGGAGGTGAACACCTCGCCGGCGCAGGCCGCGTCCAGCATGCCGAGGCCGACGAACCCGCCGTGCAGCGGCTCGTGGCCGGAGCCACCGCCGGAGATCAGGGCGACCTTGCCCGCCCCCTTGGGCGTCGCCCGGTAGATCACCCGGTTGGTGGGGTCCACCACCTGTTCGGGATGTGCCTTCGCGATCCCCTGGAGCGCGTCGGCCAGAACGGACGCGGGATCGTTGATGAACTTCTTCATTTCGCCACCACCTCGGGGTCGAGAGCTTTGTCGGACAGGTCGAGCTTCGTGTGCGCGATCACCGCGAAGGCGAAAGCGGCCGCCACCCCGCCAAGGAATTCGGCCACGAGGTAGACCCACAGCTGGTTCCAGTGGACGTCGCCGCCGAGTGCCTGGAGGACGAGCATCGGACCGATCGTGCGGGCCGGGTTGATCGATGCGCCCGTGGCCGGGGCGACCGGGATGATCGCGGCGAACACGGCAAGGCCGATGATCAGGCCGAACCACCCGGCGGCCGCCTTGCGGAAGACAGCACCGAACACGGCGTAGACGAGGATGAAGGTTCCGAGGAACTCCGCCAGCAGCGCCTGCGGAACCGTGGTCACCTCCGGGTTGAACGCTGCAACGCCGAGCCCGCCCTTCACGGCCGTGTTGCCGAGCACGCCGACGATGCCCAGCGACCCGACGATCGCGCCGGCAACCTGGGCCACGAGGTAGTGCGGAACCTCCCTCCACGGGAACTTGCCGACCGCGGCGAAGCCCACGGTGACGGTGGGGTTGATGTGGTTGCCGGAGACGTAGCCGAACACGTAGGCGGTCACGATCACGATCGTCGCGAAGCTGAGGGAGATGAACCCCAACTCGCTTCCGGTGAACGGGGCATTGCCACGCGCCGCTGCGAGGGCCGGCACCGAGCCGACGCCGACGAACACGAGAAACGCGGTACCGAGGAACTCTGCGGCGAGCCTCTGCCACAGCCTGCTCTCATCCATAAGCACTCCTTCGTACTGGGCCGATGCGCCCCTCCGTTGGAACGTCATTCGACAATGCCGAAGATTATGCAGGATGCTGGATGCTGTCAAGGCAGTTCGCGAACGCCCCATCGACGTGTGGATAATGGAGGCCAACAGTGGAGGTATGAGTGATCCAGGCCATCGATCGAGCCGCGATGATCCTGCTCAAGTTGCAGGGATCACGGCACCTCGGCATCACCGAGCTCGGGAACGCGCTCGGCCTTCCCCCGTCCACCGTCCACGGGATCGTGAAGTCACTCCAGCAGCACGGCCTGGTGGCGAAGGAGCCCAACGGCAACCGCTACATGCTCGGGCCCGCCCTGCTGAAACTGAGCAGCGTCTACCTCGACAGCCTGGACGTCCGCGCGCGCAGCATGCGCTGGACCCGGGAACTGTCCCGGCGGACCGGCTTGTCCACCCGGCTGGGGGTGAAGCTCTTCAACGAGGTCATCATCGCCCACCACGACCCGCGTCCGGACGGCAGCGAGCAGATGCTCGAGACCGGCCTGTCGATCCCGATCCACGCGTCCGCGATGGGCAAGATCCTCCTCGCCTACTATCCCGAAGACCTGGACGACCTGAGCAGCACGCTGCGCAGCCTCACCGGCGACACGATCACCGACCGGAAGGCGCTGCGCGCCGAGCTCCGCGAGGTCCTCGACCAGGGCCTGGCTACCGAGCACGACGAGGCGATCCTGGGCGAGTCGTCCGTGGCCGTCCCGGTCGCTGACCAGAGCGGGGCCGTCGTCGCCGCCATCGCCGTCGTGCTGCCCTCCACCGAGTTCCCGCCGCCGGACGGCGTGCTCAACGACTTGCGCGAGACCGCGCGGAACATCTCGCGCGAGCTCGGCTCGAGCGTGTGGCCACCCACCAGTCCCGCACCCCTCACCGAATGACAGGAAGCCCCCAGATGACTCCGACGGACAGGCCAACGTTCGCGCGCCCCAGGATCCAGCCGAGCCTTCACTTCGATGTCACCATCGAGATCCCGAAGGGCACCAAGAACAAGTACGAGATGGACCACCACACCGGCCGGATCCGACTCGACCGGACGCTGTTCACCTCCACCCAGTAC
>Ga0334883_1000763_pt1 | contig 54266 bp, 40 predicted proteins | sample GraSluR1_MG_6_FD_207230 | JGI IMG/M metagenome (GOLD analysis project Ga0334883, IMG submission 207230) | Sludge microbial communities from methane-producing bioreactor in Wageningen University, Netherlands - Granular Sludge_09_05-R1 | ecosystem: Engineered > Bioreactor > Anaerobic >...
GGGCGACCGGGTGACCATCACGGGGGAGCTGATCGTGCCCATCGCCATGGACGAGGGCCTGCGGTTCGCGGTGCGCGAGGGCGGCCACACGGTGGGCGCGGGGGTCGTGACCAAGGTCGTTGAGTAGTCGCAAAGCAGGGCGCGCAGTTGCGTGATGATCGTTTACCGGCGAGGGGGCAGTTGCAGGAATGCCACAGACGAAGTTCATGCTGCAGTGTGATGAGTGTAAGTCGCAGAACTACCTGACCGCCAAGAACCGCCAGAACGTGTCGGCAAAGGTCGTCCTGCGCAAGCACTGCCCGAAGTGCAACGCCCATACCTCGCACTCGGAGCAGCGTCTACGCAAGTAGGTTGGGCCGCAACTAGGGGCGTAGCTCAATTTGGCAGAGCAACGGTCTCCAAAACCGTAGGTTGTCGGTTCGAGTCCGGCCGCCCCTGCCATCAACAACACAGACCCGTGCGGGCGTGCCGCAGGTGCGCTCGCACGGTCCATTCGGGGTTAGCTCACGACTGCCGGGTGCCGCCCTGTGACGGGGAGACGAGGTCGTAGGCATGGCCAGCGCTAAGAGTCAAGGGTCCAGCTTCTTGTCGAGAATCACGCGTCCTTTCGTGAACCTGGGGAGGTTCCTGAAGGACGTACATTCCGAGCTGCAGCGGGTGGTGTGGCCCAGCCATGAGGAGACCTACTCCTTCACGGTCGTGGTCCTCATCGCGGTGGCGGCCGTCGCCGCATGGGTTGCGGTGCTAGATATCTTCTTCGCGAAAATCATGGGGCTCTTGGGCGTCTCAGGGTAGCAGGGGCGTGATCGCCCCAAGGATGTGGGGACCGGCGACATGCAGTACTACGTGGTACACACGCTCACGGGGAAAGAGAACAAAGTCAAGTCGGCCATCGAGAAGATGGTAGAGGCCCAAGACCTCATCCCATATCTCGGGCGTATCCTCGTGCCCACGGAGACTGAGATCCGCTCCTCGTCCGGGAAACGCCGCGAGGTCAAGCGCAAGGTCTACCCCGGCTACGTCCTGGTGCAGATGCACCTGACCGACGAGATGCGGCACCTGATCCAGCAAACCGCCGGTGTGACGCACTTCGTGGGATCCGCCGACACTCCCGTGCCGCTGAAGGAGTCCGAGGTAGACGCCCTGCTGCGCACGGTGGGTGAGGAGGCCCAGAAGCCCAAGACCACCTGGTCTGTGGGGCAGGCGGTGCGCGTCACCGAGGGGCCGTTCAACGAATTCGGCGGGAAGATAGTAGAGGTCAATGCGGAAAGGGAAACGGTGAAGGTACTCATCTCGATCTTCGGGCGCGAGACGCCGGTCGAGGTCGACTTCACTCAGATCGAGAAACTATAGAAGTCGGGACCACCGCCCGCAGCGACAAGCGTGGTCTGTGACGTTCGGCCGTCTGTTAAGGGGTATCGAGCATGGCGAAGAAGGTGCTGGCTGTCGTCAAACTGCACTGCCCGGCGGGCAAAGCAAATCCCGCCCCTCCCGTTGGCCCGGCCCTCGGGCAACACGGCGTCAACATCATGGAGTTCTGCAAGGCCTTCAATGAGAAGACGGCCCAGCAGATCGGGGACATCATCCCGGTGGAGATCACGGTCTACCAGGACCGGAGTTTCACCTACGTGTGCAAGACGCCCCCGGCGGCCAGTCTGCTGAAGAAGATGGCCGGCCTGGACAAGGCCTCGGGACGTCCCAACACCGAGAAGGTCGCCCAGTTGACCACCGAGCAGGTGCGCGAGATCGCGGAGCGCAAGATGGTCGATCTCAACGCCCGTGACGTGGATGCGGCCGTCAAGATCATCGCGGGCACCGCCCGCAGTATGGGCATCGAGGTCGTCTAGGCTTTTGCCCTGACGGCCCGACACAGAAGACGACCTGCGGCCGGGGCAGACCCCGCCGTCGGCGTCATACCACCGCAATAGCGGTGGGAGCGGAGCGCCCAGCCGGCGCCCGCCGCCTCATTCCAAAGAGGTGCCAACATGCCGAAGCACAGCAAGCGAGTGACGGCCAACAGCAAACAGATAGACAAGACCACGCGCTACGGCGCCGTCGAAGCTGTTGCCCTGGCCCGGCAATATGCCAATGCCAAGTTCGACGAGTCCCTGGAGCTGCACCTGCAGTTGGGTGCCGATCCGGCCAAGGGCGATCAGACCGTGCGCGGAACCTGCACGCTGCCTCACGGCACCGGCAAGGTGCCCCGCGTGGCCGTGTTCGCCGACGGAGACAGCGCCCGTCAGGCCGAGGAAGCCGGGGCGGACCGAGTCGGCAGCGATGATCTGGTGCAGGCCATCATGGAGGGCTGGGACGAGTTCGACATCCTCGTCGCCCATCCGAGCATGATGCGCATCGTCGGCCCCCTGGGCCGGAAGCTCGGGCCACGGATGCCCTCGAAGAAGTCCGGCAACATCACCGAAGACATCGGGACCGCGGTTGCCGAGCTCAAGGGCGGGAAGCTGGAGTACCGCATGGATCGCGGCGGCGGCCTGCACGTGGGCATTGGGAAGCTGTCTTTCAGCGATGAGCAGTTGGTGGAGAACCTGATCGCGATGATGGGCGTGGTGATCCGGGCCCGTCCCGCCGCGGTTCAGGGCAAGTTCATCAAGCAGGCGGCCATCGCCAGCACGATGGGCCCCGGCGTGCGACTGGACGTGGACGCCGTCTCGGCACAGGCGAAGTAGCTCTGGGCCGGCCGGGTCGCCGAGACCGGCCCGGCTTCCTGCGTCCGGAGCGGGTTCTGGGGCTGCGATCGCGCCTTTCGCAGGCGTCCTGACCTGCGAAAGCGGGATCCGGGGCGCGGCTCGGCGAGCCCAGTGATCTGCCGCGTCACTGTGGCAGCGCTTCAGGACGAGCCTCTGCGCCGTCCTCCTTGGCGTTGCGTGGAGCTTAGCCAGATTCTGATAGCAGACCAAAGACAGCCGGTGCAGTAGCGTAAGCGCAGTCTGGCGCGCCGGCCGAGGTCACCGTGTAGCCCTCTAGCCCGCCTCACCGGGCAAAATGGGCGTGCAGTGGACTTCGGCGGTGGGCTGCGTGGCAGCCTACCGCTGCTTGCGTTCTAGACGAGGTCGGCCTGAGCAGTTTTCATGTATCACCGGGTCCAGTCTCTGCGACCCATGGCCAAGGAGGTGAAATAGTGCCTACACCGGAAAAGGAAGCAGTGGTGGCGCATCTGCGGGACAAGCTCGCAGCATCGCCATCGTTCTACCTGTGCGAGTTCGAGGGCCTGTCCGTCTCCGCGATGTCAGCCGTGCGGGGCAAGATTCTGGAAGCGGGTGGGAGTCTGGAGGTCGTCAAGAACCGCCTGCTGGGTATCGCCCTGGGCGATCTGGAATGTGGGGCGATGCGGGACCACCTGAGCGGGCCCACGGCTATCGCGTTCTGTGGCGAGGATGCCATCGGACCGGCCAGGGCGATGAAGGACTTCGCGAAGGGCCTCAACGAGGCCGGACGCCGTCTGGAGATCAAAGCCGCCTTCGTCGAAGGGCGGTTCTTCGCCACGAAGCAGGCCGTCGCGCTCGCCGACCTACCGCCCGTGGAGGAGATCAAGGCCTCCGTGGTTGGCGGCATCGCCGGCCCCGTGAACGCCCTGGTGTACTCGCTCAGCGGCGCATTGGGCGATCTGTGCCGGACGCTGGAAGCCGTGGCCGACAAGCGCGCCTCCGAGGGGGCGTAGTGGACGGCAGTAGAAGTCGAGCGCCGCTCTGGGCGCACCCCCGGCCCGGTCACGGGCGCGGACAGTAGACTACCGGGCACAGGTGGCGGCCGTGCGAGCCAACTCGCAGCGGGTCGGGTGCCGTTGCTCTGGATGACTAGGAGGAATCGGAATGACCGTTGATGAGCTGATCACCGCGATCAATGGACTGAGCGTGCTTGAGCTGGTAGAGTTGAAGGACAAGCTGCAGGAGCAGTGGGGCGTCACCGCCGCGGCTCCGGTGGCAGTTGCCGCGGCCGGAGCGGCCGTGGAGGCCGCCGAGGTTGAGGAGCAGTATGAGTTCGACGTGGTGCTGACCGAGATCGGTGCCGAGAAGATCCAGGTCATCAAGGCCGTGCGCGAGGTGACCAACCTCGGACTGAAGGAGGCCAAGGAACTGGTGGAGGGCGCACCCACCAACGTGGTCGAGGCCGTCACGAAGGAAGAGGCGGAAGCCGTCAAGGCGAAGCTCGAGGCCGCGGGCGCCTCCGTCAACCTCAAGTAGGGTCTGCGAGGGCGCCACTTTGGCGCCCATTGCGCGGACAGGGCAGGTCTCGCAACCGGTGCATCGAAGGATGGGGAGAACGGCGCATCGGCTCCGTGCCCTGCCACCTAAGCCTAGGACCTGTTGACATGGACCGTATCCGAGATGCCCTGCGTCAGTTGGGTGGGCTGCAGTCCGTCGCCTCTTTCTCGCTGCTGTACTACAACTTCCTCGCGGAGCGGCTTGCCGACGAAGACGCCGGTGACCGTACACTGCGGCGGAGTTTCGCAGAGCTTGTAGAGTGGGAGGTGCGGTACCACACAGCCCTGGGAAACCTCACCGACGCCGATGGCGTTAGTATCATTGGTATCGGTGACCTTGCGGACAAGCGGCATGCCGGCCTTTGCGAGGTAGTCGCGCGATTGTCCCGGATGTCCGGCCTGTCCGGCAGGCGGGAGGCGACGCGCCAGTTGATCGTGGCGGAGTGCTTCTACCAGACGGTGATGTACGAGCGTGTGGTGTCCTGCCTGGAGGCCGCCATCGAAGCGGGCGCCAGAGATCCGCTGGTCTTCTTCTCGTTGGGCTACAACCGGTATGTGGTTGCCGAACAGGTCTTCGCTGCCACGGATGCAAGCACCGGCGACCATGTGGTCGTGGACGCCCGCGGTTACCGCCGGGCGTTGCTCGAAGCGGTGACCGCATTCGAGGACGGGCTCAGCGGCGGCGAACTGGACGCGCAGCTCTACTGGTGGATCGGGACCTGTCTGGAGCGCGCCGGGTTCGCCAATGCGGCCCGGAAGGCGTTCCGCGAGGCAGAGCAGGGCGCGGAAGAACAGGCCCTTGAGCCCACTGAGCAGACCGATGGCTCCCAGGAGCCGTTCGGGGAGGAGGATGCAGAACTGGAGATGGTGCGCCGGGCGCTCAGACGGCCGTGTAGGGCCAGCGACATCATTGGTGATGGGCGGCCCTGCTGATGGGAACGACCGGGATAGTGAGGCCGTTTGCTCGTGATGTCCCAGGGGCGGTGTGTGGTGCCGCAGGCACGCCGGGTTGGGATGGTAGCCAGAATGGTTGCGTGTGAGGAATGGCGGGTTGAGGGCAAGTCGTGACGGTCACTACAGGTAGTCGATCGCGAAAGGATGGTTGGGAGAGATGAGCAGGACTGTCGTCGTAGCGCTGGTTGCCGTGGCATTGGTCGTCGGTGCTTTCGCCCTGACGGGCTGTCCGAAGCCGCCGCCGCCCGACATGGACCCGGGTATGATGAACGCGATGCCGCCGGCCCCGGCGGATGTTCCGGTAGACGCCCCGGCGGATGCTCCGGCCGATGCTCCGGCGGATGCTCCGGCGGATGCTCCGGCGGATGCTCCGGCGGATGCTCCGGCCGACGCTCCGATGGATGCCCCGGCGGACGCCCCGGCGGACGCCCCGGCGGATGCCCCGGCGGACGCCCCGGCGGATGCCCCGGCGGAGTAGCCCGGTGAAGTAGCCCGGTGAAGTAGCCCGATCTGATGGTATCGTCGTCTGTCTCGAGAGAGCGGCGGGCATGGCCCGCCGCTCTTTGACTGCCACAAGTGTCTGGATGGCGCTGCGGGTGGTCGCGCTTGACGGCAGCCGTCGCGGAAGCTATATTCAGCATGGTCTTTGCGGCCACCGCGGGGTCTGGACATATCAGGAGGGATTTGCTTATGCCACCTAAAGGGAACGCTCTCATCGGGCAGTCGGGGGGTCCGACAATCGTCATCAACGGTAGCCTCGTCGGCGCCGTTGAGGCGGCCCACAAGCGCGACGAGATTCAGACTTTCTACGGGGCCCTGAACGGGATCAGCGGTATCCTCAACGAGCAGATGATCGACCTGTTCCGGGAGGATTCCGACACGATTGCTCGGTTGAAAACCACGCCCTCCGCCGGTCTCGGCACCTGCCGCCTCAAGCCCAAGACCCCAGACCTGGAGCGGTGTATGGAGGTCTTCAAGGCCCACAACATCAGGTACTTCTTCTACAACGGCGGCAATGACTCTCAGTTGACCTGCCACCTGATCTCAGAGCTCGCCAAGGGCAGCGACTGGGATATGCAGGTCGTCGGCATCCCGAAGACGATCGACAACGATCTCGTGGTCACCGACAACTGTCCGGGCTTTGGTTCGGCCGCGCGCTACGCGGCCTCCTGTGTGCAGTTCGCGGCCAAGGATGCCGAGGCCTTCGGCGCTATCGAGGTCGTCGAGGTCATGGGGCGGCACGCCGGATGGCTGACCGCCGCAACACAGGTGGGACGAGTGGACGACTACATGGCACCACATCTGGTCTACGTTCCCGAAGTCGAGGTGAACCCGGACGAATTCCTCGCCGACTGCAGGAGCTGCTACGACGAGTACGGCTACCTGGTCGTCGCCGTGTCCGAAGGCTTCAGCTTTGCCGAGAGCAGCCTGGGCACCACCTCTCAGAAGGTGGATGAGTTTGGCCATGCCCGGCTGGGCGGCGTGGCGGAGGCCCTGGGAGAGATGATCGAGGAGGAGCTGGGGGTCCGGGCCCGGACGGACAGGCTGGGCAACCTGCAGCGCTGCTTCGCCTTCGCCACCTCGCAGGTGGACCTGGACGAGGCCTACGCCGTGGGTGCGGACGCCGTAAACCGGGCCTGCGAGGGGGAGACCGACATCATGGTCACGATCCAGCGCAAGTCTAGCGAGCCCTTCGTCTTCGAGACCGAGACGACGTCCTTGATGAGCGTTGCCGACGAGACCCGTCTGGTGCCGCTGGACTGGCTCAATGAGCGCAAGAACGGCGTCACCGAGGAGTTCGTGGAATACGCCCGGCCCCTGCTGCAGGGCTATGAAGGGCCGCTGCCCGCGGCGCTGCCGAGCTTCCCGCGTCTGCGCAAGAGCATGGCCGAGCCCAAGCTTGGCGAGTACGTGCGTCCCAAGTAGTGTGGGCACCTACCAAAGCACCGTCCGAGACTCGCACACCCAGAGCCCCGCGTGTATTCGCGGGGCTCCTTCGTCATCGGGTAGTCCCGGAGGAGCGTCCGGCGACGACCGCGCCGTGGGGGAAGCGATAGCCCGCGGCGGGGGAGAGGGGACTGCGGCGCGGGCCCAGGTGACGGGGCATGGGTGCAGGTAGGGAGCGGGTCTGGGAGGCCGCGGGGGGAAGGGCAAGACACCGGGCATGCAAAAGGGGGGCCCCACAGTGTGGAGCCCCCCCGATGCGGAGAAGACGGTGTGCCTAGAAAGCCACCGTTACGTCGCCGGCGATCATCTTCTGATCGGACACGTCGGAACGCCAGTTGTCGTTGAAGGACTGGTAGCCCGCGGTCAGGCCAACGCGTACGCCGTCGGCAACCTCGGTGCTGGTGCGGAAGGAGATGAGTGTCTGGACCGGCACCTCTGACGGATCACCGGAGAGCACGCCGTGCCACGGCGAGCGCGCCCAGGTGAGGTCGTTGTTGTCCTGCAGACCGTAGTAGGCGATCTCGAAGGGGACGGTGCCCACGTAGAAGTCCAGCTTGGCGCCGTAGACTTCGACGTTGTTGATGGCCAAGGGGTTGCGGACGAACCGCTCCCAGGGCACGGCGGCCCAGTTGGGCTCGTTGCGGTTGTAGTTCTCGAAGTACGGATTGGCGCGGCTGTAGTAGACGTCATAGCCGCCACCGATCGAGGAGTAGTAGCCGCGGAGGGCCCAGCGGCTGCCCTTCCACAGGTCGGCCAGCGCCATGATGGCTTCCGGGGTGTGATGGCTTCCGGCGGTGAGGTCGACGCAACCGGCACTGCGGGTCTGCTGGGCGTACTCCGCGTACACCTCGCGGGGCCCGCCCCAGCCGGTGCCGCTGATGACGGCCCACATGTCCGCCGACCAGCCCCGTTCGTCGTTGTAGCCATCGATCAGGTACTGCCCACCGATGCGCCAGGTGGGGCGGCTGTAGTGCAGAGCCGCGGAGAGATAGCCGTCGGCGGGGAGATTGGCTGCGGCAACACCGGGCTGCGGAGCAAACACATAGCCCGTGTCGGCGGTCCCCGCGAACACGCTCAGGTCGAGGCTGCTGCTGAACAGGTCCGTGAACTGGGCGCGAATACCGTTCTGGGATTGGCGGTCATTGCTGACCAGCAGGCCCAGACCCTCGTCCACGAACTGCCGGCCAATGGTCCAGTTGCCGGCAAGCACACCACCCGTGGAGAAAGTAACGCAGGCTTCGTCCAGCCACAAAGCCGGGGCCCCGGCAAGACCGCCGCCGTAGGGGTCGACGCTGTCGGTGCCCCAGGCGGCCGACCCGCTGCGGTACTTCAGGGCCAGACGGGCCGACGCCTCGTCGCTCAGCTTGCCCTCGATCCCGAGCTTGGCGGTCAGAGCATTGAACTCGTTCTTGATGCCCAGGTCGTTGGCGAGACCGATGCGGTAGTCAATGAACCCGAAGGCCCGAGGGGCCTTGGCGTTGGCCTCCAGGACCGCAACGCGGTCGCTGAGGTCGTAGACGTCCTGCTCCAGCGCATCGACGTCATCGCGCAGGGCACGGATGTCGGCGCTGAACTCATCCAGGAGTTTCTTGGCGATCTCGCGGAGCTCGGCCTCGGTGGGCTTGGCGCCCGCAGGGCCGACATCACCGGGATCTCCCTTATCGCCCTTCTCTCCCCTGTCACCGGGGTCCCCTTTGTCGCCCTTGTCGCCCTTGTCGCCCTTCTGGCCGGGCTCACCCTTGTCGCCTTTGTCGCCCTTGTCGCCCTGGTCACCGCGGACGGCGGCGGCGCCGGGCTCACCCCTGTCGCCCTTGTCCCCCTTGTCGCCCTTGTCACCGGGGTCCCCCTTGTCGCCCTTGTCCCCCTTCTGGCCCCTGTCGCCTCGCTCCCCCTTCTCACCGGGGTCGCCTTTGTCGCCCTTGTCGCCCTTGTCCCCCTTCTCACCGGCCCCGGGGGCCTCCATCCTGACCACGTCGAGCAGGCGCGATAGAGCCATGGCGAACTCATAGCGGGTCATGGCGCGGTCGCCCTTGAAGCTACCGTCGGGATAGCCGACGATGATGCCACTCTCGACCAGTGTCTGGACGGCGTCATACGCCCAATGGTCGAATGGCACGGTCTCAGCCGGACTGGTCCTCTGCGCGAAGACCGGGCTGATGAGCACAAGCATTGCCAGCGCGTAGAGTGCGAGCTTTCCCATATCTGGATACCCTCCGTGTTTTGGCCCGACACCCCGACCGGGACGTCACGGCCGGGGTTCCTGACGACGGCTCATGTGTCGATTGCAGCCGGCTGGAGAGAGTGGCCTATGTTTGCTCGCTCCTGAGCCGCGGCGGTGTGTGAACCGGTCAGATCACCCACGACAGTCCGCTCTCCTGCCCGGAGGTCGCTCCCTTCGTGGGCCGGTATCGGAGGCGGCGCGAGTGTCATGGCGAAGGCGGCCCTGCAAACAACCTGCAAATGCGGCCACCAAACCAGCACGCATGATAGCACAGCCTAAGGGAGCCGTCAACGCAGCGGAGCAGCGGACACCCGCGGGGATTTGACACGCGCAGGGGGGAAGTTGCGCCGGGCGTGAGAGGGCTTGGGAGCCGGTGGGGGGGCATTCAGTGGCTGGAGGAAGGACGGCGGCGCAGTCGGCCTCGCGGGAGCCGGCCGAACGAGGGGGACCCTGACACGACGACGGGCATCGGCGCTGGAGGCGCGAGCTCTAGGGCACAGAAAAGGGGGCCCCACTCGAGGTGGGGCCCCCTGGTACTGCGTCGGGGACGGTGGTCCTAGAAGGACACCGTCACGTCGCCGGCGATCATCTTCTGATCGGGCATGTTGGACTGCCAGTTGTCGTTGAAGGACTGGAAGCCAGCGGTGAGACCGACGCGAACGCCATCGGCAACCTCGGTGCTGGTCCGCAGGGAGATGATGGTCTGGACCGGAACCTCGTTGGGATCGCCGCCGAGTGCATTGAACCACGGCGACCGGGCCCAGAACAGGTCGTTGTTGTCCTGGAGGCCGTAGTAGGCGACCTCGAAGGGAACGGAGCCCAGGTAGAAGTCAAGCTTCGCACCATAGACTTCGACGTTGTTGATGGCCAGCGGGTTGCGCAGGAAGCGCTCCCACGGCACGCTCGGCCAGAACGGCTCGTTGCGGTTGTAGTTCTCGTAGTACGGGTTGATGCGGCTATAGTACACGTCGTAGCCGCCACCGACCGAGGAGTAGTACCCGCGCAGGGCCCAGCGATTGCCCTTCCACAGGTCCGCCATGGCCATGATGGCTTCCGGCGTGTTGTGGCTCTGTGCGGTCAGGTCGAGGTTGCTGGCGCTGCGGGTCTGCTGAGCGTACTCCGCGTAGATCTCGCGGGGGCCGCCCCAACCGGTGCCACTGATCTTGGCCCACATGTCGGCGGACCAGCCCTGCTCGTCACCGTAGCCATCGATGAGGTACTGACCACCGATGCGCCAGGTGGGCTGGGCGTAGTGCAGTGACGCGGCGAGATAGCCATCCGCAGGATGGGTCCCGGCGGTCGGCGCGAACACGTAGCCCGCGTCGGAGGTGCCGGCGAACACGCTCAGGTCGAGGTTGGTGTTGAACAGGTCGGTGAGCTGTGCGCGGATACCGTTCTGAGCCATGCGGTCATTGCTCACGAGAAGGCCGAGGCCCTCGTCGACGAACTGACGACCAATGGTCCAGTTGCCGGCCAGCGCGCCACCGGTGGAGAACATGACGCAGGCCTCATCCAGCCACAGGGCCGGACTGCCGGCGATCGCGCCACCATACGGATCGACTTCGGAGGTGCCCCACGCGGCGGTACCGTTGCGGTACTTGAGCGCCAGGCGAGCCGACGCTGCGTCGCTGAGCTTGCCCTCGATGCCGAGCTTGGCGGTCAGGGCGTTGAACTCGTTCTTGATGCCGAGGTCGTTGGCAACACCGATGCGATAGTCGATGTAACCGAAGGCGCGCGGCGCCTTGGCGTTGGCCTCGAGAACAGCCACGCGGTCGCTCAGATCGTAGACGTCCTCTTCGAGGGCATCGACATCGTCGCGCAGGGCGTTGATGTCGGCGCTGAACTCGTCAAGGAGCTTCTTGCAGATCTCGCGAAGCTCGTCTTCGGTGGGCTTGGCTCCCGCAGCGCCAACAGCGCCGGGTTCGCCCTTGTCACCCTTGTCACCCTTCTCGCCGGGGTCGCCCTTGTCGCCCTTGTCGCCCTTGTCGCCCTTGTCGCCCTTGTCACCCTTCTCGCCGGGGTCGCCCTTGTCGCCCTTCTCGCCCTTCTCACCGCGGAAAGCGGCGGTGCCGGGCAGGCCGCGATCGCCCTTCTCACCCTTCTCGCCGGGGTCGCCCTTGTCGCCCTTGTCGCCCTTGTCGCCCTTGTCGCCCTTCTCGCCGGGGTCGCCCTTAAGACCGGGGTCGCCCTTGTCGCCCTTGTCGCCCTTGTCACCCTTCTCGCCGGCGGCGGGGGCGTCCATCCTGACAACGTCGAGCAGGCGGGACAGAGCCATGGCGAACTCGTAGCGGGTCATGGCGCGGTCGCCCTTGAAGCTACCGTCGGGGTAGCCGACGATGATGCCGCTCTCGACCAGGGTCTGGACGGCGTCATATGCCCAGTGGTCGAACGGCACGGTCTCAGCCGGATTGGTCCTCTGCGCGAAGACCGGGCTGACGAGCACGAGCACTGCAAGCGTGCAGATCACGAGCTTTTTCATGTTGTGATACCCTCCATAGTTTGACACGACACCCCGGCCTCAGGACGTCTGTCCGGGGTTCCTGACGACGGCTCGTGTCTCGTGTGCGGCCGGGTGGAGGGAGTGGCCTATGTTTCCTCACTCCGGGGCCGCGAGTGCGTCTGAGCCGGTCAGACCAGTCGCCTTGTTCCGCTCTCCTGCCTGGAGGTCGCTCCCTTCGTGGGCCGGTATCGGAGACGGCACGACTGGCAACGCGATTAGCGGTCGTGTAACGGAACTGCAACAACGACCGCTGATCCGAACCGTATAGTAGCACAGGCCGGACTCGCCGTCAATTCTGTTGGACACGCGGCGGGGCGAGCGGTTGCGCCCCCCGCCGGGAATCTTCGCCCCTCTTTCGACGGCGGCAGATGCGGGGCGCAGGCCACCTATTCGGTCTTCGCGGGCTCGGTCTCGGCGGCCTCCGTCTCGTTGCCCTGGGCCTCGTCGGTCTCGGGCTGCTCCTCTTCCACGTCCGGAGCCACTACCTTGCCCCGTCCGCCGCAGTAGGAGCAGCGCACAGTGGCCCACGACCGCTTTCCCATGCCGGCGGCGTCCATACAGGCGCGGCAGCTCCGCCCGCCGCTCTTGGTGCACATCTTCTTGCCACCGCAGTGTTCGCAATCCACCAGCTTCGGTGCCATCGTTGGTACCTCCAATGCGGGAACCGGAATGAAGACACTCCGCCTCCGTATTCTGAACTCCTGCCGCGAGGCCCCCGGCGCCCGGGAGACCGGTGCCGGCCGCAACCCGGTGCCGAGAGAAACGCCCTAAGCATTGTCGCGGAGCATGGCCATGATCTCGGGCATCGCCGACAGCTCGCTGACGAAGTGGCGCAGATTCTCGCGCCTATCGCGCTCTCTTTGATCGCGGATGGTCTGCCAATCCACCGCCAGCAGCTCACAGATCTCCCTGCCGGTCATCACGTGCTCCTCGGCGAAACGACCCTTGGCACCGCGGACAATGGCCTGCTTGTCCTCCTGGTTGAAGCAGCAGAAGAAGTACTCCGGCGTGTAATCGAGACGCTTGCCAATGGCGGTGGCAAGCGGCGCAATGCTCCGCAACTCCCCGTCGGCCTTCTTGGTGTCGAACTCGTCGCCGTCCTTGAGCTCGACGACGATGGCTCGGCGGCGGGTGTTGTCGAGGATCACCACGTCGGCCACCGCCTGGTGCTCGCCGGGGCGGATGTGAAGCGCCTCGCCGAAGTACACCTCCCTGGGCTGGGCAAACAACACCAATGCCCCACTGACGCGCTCCCTGAGCCCGGTTGCGCGGTAAGGGCAATGCCGGGCCAGCATGTCCTCCAGCTCATTTCCGTTGCGGATCACGGTGGCATGGATGCGGCTGAGCAGTTGCCCCAGTTGGCGGTTGCCCAGCAGCCGCGTGTAGCCGGAGTTGTCGTCCTCGCGTCCCTTGCTGTCGGCGATGCGTGCCAAAACTGTCCACCTCGGCCGAGAAGCAGCGATGTCGACACGGAGAGAGGCCGAGGAGGGCCGCAGGCGCCCGGGCCTCCCGCCGACTGCCTGCCACCGCCGGCGGACACGGGGCCGCGCTCAGCGGTCCGGCTCCGCGGTCCCGGACGGGGAGGCCGGGGGCGGCGCAGCGCCGTCCGGCGGCTCGGGCAGCAGGCGCTGTGGGGCGCGCCGGACCTCCTCCTGCTCGTCCAGTTGGGCGGTGATCCTCAGGAACGCGGCCTTGGCCTCCTCGTGAAACTGAGTGCCCGGCTCGCTGAGCTCGGTGACCGCTCGGAACATGGCCAGGGCCGCGCCCTTGTCGCCGCGGTCGGCGTAGAGCCAGCCCAGCATCCAGTGTACCTGCAGATGGGCCACGCTGCGACCGGCGGCCCCCGCGTTCCGGAGCGCCTCCTGGAGAATGGCGACGGCCTGCTCAGAGTCTCCGGCGTCCTTGGCGCGCCGGGCCCGGGAGACCGCCAGTTGCAAAGAGCTGTCCGTCTCCGCCTCATCCTGCCGGGCGTGCTCGATCTCCCCGGGCGTTGGCCCTGTCCGCGGCGGCACAGGAGGCGGAGGGGGCAAGAGCCAGGACTTGGCCAACACCAGCACGACGATCCAGCCCACCAGCCCGACCCCCAGCAAAGCGCCGGTCGGCCCCGCGTCCAGCGGCCTGGGAGTGGTGGACAGCCCCAGATGCACGGCCAGCGGCACCCCGCACGGCCAGGCCAGTAGGCGCCGGGCGAGATCCTCGCCCACCGTGGCCGCCACCTGCTCCCTGTCGCTCTCCTCCTCCACCCTGATAAGGCGCGTCAGGGGCCGCCTGAGTAGCCTCGCCGTGCGGGTCACTAGCTCGCACCCAACCAGCTCCAGGCCCCGGTACCCCCAGACCCAGGCGGCGACCGCTACCGCACCCAGCAGCCCACACAGCACCAGCGACAGCACGGCGCGGCCGCGCTCGACCCACAGCGGCGCCCCCCCGAGCACGAGCAGGCCCCATAGCGCCAGGCCGGCGAAGAGCCCGACTACCAGGCCAAAGTACGCGCCCGCCCACAGCATCTGGGTGATGCGCGGGTCACGCTTGGGCCGCGGTTTGTACGGACGCGGGATGCTCAAATCGTTGCCTCGAATTGGTTCGTCGAGATGGAGCGGCGGCGGCGATGAGCCCGGCCGGGAAGCCCACACTCGCGTGAGACCGGGATTCTGAGAGCGTCCGCTCCCGAAGAGTCCATGGAAGCGCGGCCGAGAGGTCCGGCCGGACCGGTTCCTCTCATTCTGAGCGTCCATCTCGCGCAGCGAGATGGCGAAGAATCTCGCCGAATGCCGGGAGATTCCTCGAGCTGCTCCCTCCGGGAGCGGACGCTCTCAGAATGACATTCCCGGCGAAGGCGGGGTTTTCGGCCGCGCCTCTACAGCGGCAGCATCACGGCCAGGTACTGGTGCAGGCGCTCCACCGAGAGCCTCAGCGTGCCGCCATCCGAAGCCACCGTCACCGCCGCATCGCGCTCCGGCTGGATGATCCTGGCCTGCGCCGCGTCAATCGTCACCCCGGCGGGCAGCCTCAGGCTCAGTTGCAGTTCGCCGGTGGGCAGACTCCTGTCCTGCTCCTGCTGCTGCAGCTCAGGCAACTCCGGGTGCAGCTCGGCGGCGTAGTTGATGAGCTGTACCGTCAGATAGCGCTCGTTGCGGCACAGGTCGACGTACACGTTATCCGCGCCCTCACCGGTTAGGCTGAGCATCGGCTGCGCCGGCAGGAGCGGTTGGAGCCGGTCCATCACTCTCTGCGCGGCGCCCATGTCCGCCGTGTGCAGCGCTGAGACGGACAGGGCCGTTACCGAGGACATCTTGATCCACAGCCCCATGTCCAGCATCTCCTCCACCTCGAAACCATCCCGATACGGACCCCAGGCCCCGGCGGTGGCATTCTCGCCGGGACCCGCGGTGTATACCTTCCCCTCGGTGTCCCTCACCCTGCCGCCCAGCAGGTTGCGCCTGATCTGCCCCTTCTCGGCGTCCCACTCGCCGAAGCGCACATCCCGGAACCAGACGGTCCCTCCATGGCCCCGGAACAGCATGTGGACATTGGCGCCACCAAACGGGCGGTCGGAGGTGATGATGCAGCGTGAGAACTGCCAGTCGTGGGTACCGGTGGCGAAAGTCGCCACCTTGCCCCACATGGGCGTCTCGTCGGTGTGCTGCAGGTCAACGTACAACGAGTAGCCGCTGTCCGGGGTTCCCGTGACCCCTTCGGCCCGGCTATAGCCCTCGATGGCCAGAGCCACCGGCTCTTGCTGGTTCAGCTCCACATACTGCGCGGCGCCCAGAGACTTGCCGCCGAACAGCTCGTCCTTCCAGTAGTGGCAGACGCCGCGGCCCAGCTCCCGTGTCAGAGGCTCATTATCCCCTTCCGGCGCGACCGCGGCAAGGGGGCGATCCTCCCGCGGCCGCCAGTCCTCGGTGAGTGTCGCCGCATCATCGCCGATCACCAGCGCGCGGCCGCCGCCACGGACGTACTCATCCAGGGCGGTGCATCCCGCATCTGAGAGCACCGGAGCGGGCAGCACCACGGCGAAAGCAGAGGCCGCCAGGTCCGAGGCCTGCAGGCCCACATCCGAGACCATCCGGAACGGGATGTGGGCCCTCATGAGCGCATGGACGATGGCATACATCCGCGAGCGCGCCTGGCCGCTATAGAGGAAGGACTTGGCCGAGAACACGATCGCACACTCACCGATGTCCTCGCTGTCCACCAGCGCGGGCTCCAGATCGCGGGCGGCGGAGTAGTACGCCTTCACGATCTCCTGGTGCTCCCGCACGAGGCTCCCCGTCTTGGGGCCCCCCAGGCCCAGCCACGACACCCCGCCCTGACTGATGATCTCGCCCAGGGCCACACGCACGCGATCGGGCGCCATGCGCCCGTGGAACCGGTTGCCCTGCTCGTCGGAAAGCAAGTGATAGGTCACCGACATCGAGGCCGGACGCCTGTCCGGCCGGCGGCTCAGCACGTGGGACAGCTTCATGAACGGCACCTGCGCGCCCTCCGGAGGGAACGGGCCCAGAGTAGTGCCCTCGATGCACATCAGGTCGAAGTGCTCGCCATAGGCCCACTGATAGGTGGAGCCATTGTCCTGGTGATACGTCCCATCAATGGCGAAGCCCGGCTTGACCTCCCTCCCCGCCGCCCGCACGCCGGCCAGGAAGTCGATCACACTGCGAATGCGGAACTCCCGCACCAGCATGCGGACCCGGAGGTCCTCGGACTTGTCGGCGGCGGCCAGGTCCAGCTCCAGCCCATGCCCCCCGGCCCACTCCGCCCAGCGGGCCCTGCAGTGCTCGCAGAAGCAGGGCTCGTAGTGGGAGGCGAAGTCGATGTGGCAGCCGTCGTGGCCCTCGGTGGCCTGGCGGCGGAAGATAGCCTGACTGTGCTCCTGCCACAGCGGGTTGTTCACACACGCCGACCAGCCGTACTCCCCCACGGTGGGGAAGAGGGGGTCGAAGGGCCGCAGATAGCTGCCGTCGGCGCGGATGGCGGCCATGGATTTGATGGTCGCCTCCTCCATGTTGCGGCTGTCCATGTAGTTCATCGTGAACCACGAGCGGGTCTTCATCCCGTACTTGTGGGCCGGCTCGGGCTTGACCCCGAGGACGCAATTCACGCCACTAGCGGCCCAGTCGGCCAAAGCGGCCTCATCATTGGGCAGCCCGGACAGCAAGAGCTCGCGGACCTTCCCCTGCTGCCAGAAGTCGGCGAGGTCCTCCTGGGCGCAGGCAGAGAGCGCCGAGGCGATGGCCACCGCGCAGGCGGCGAGGGTGATCGGGCGGGTCATGGATGCACACTCTCCTCCGGTGGAAGCCGGGACGTGACGGCGGAACACAGAGACGCAGAGTCGCCGGGAACGGCATGAGAACGGCAGGACGGCGATGAGGGAGAGGTTCGGCGTGAGGGCGCGGAGGACCTTGGGGGATGCGGTGCGCGCACATCCGCCAGACGTCCCGGACCTCTCCTACACCCAGCGGGTAGGGATGGCGCTGTAGTTTGTTCCGGGTATCGCCGCAGACAACGCTACCAGTTGACAGCACTTACCGGAGCTTCTATCATGATAATAGATGGTCAGTCAGAGTTTTTTTGATGCCGTAGAATCTTCTATCGTCATCCCTGCGCAGAAATCGTGGCTTTCGCTCGAAGTGACTCTCAGTGCCGAGCGATACTGTTGGAGCGTCCGGCGTCTCTTTGGCCACCCGAACACCGCCGAAACGCCTGGGACCGACGGCCTGTGGACCCTGGAGGGCGCAGTTGGCCGCTCCCTCCGCGGCAACAGAGCGGCCCAGGTGGGCCAGGCCGCAACTTCGTCGCGCTACCGGTAGTGCTGCCGCCCTCTTTCCTGCTCACTGCATTGGACCGACCATTCCGTTGGGGCTCCACGAGGAAAGGGAGTGTTCGCATTGCGTCACTGCACGGGTGTGAACGCGTTGGTGCTCGTGGTTCTATCGCTGGCAGCGCTGGGTTTGGGAGCGGGGATAGGCCCGGCGGCCGCGGGTGAGGTTGCCTACCCCTTGGTCGTGAAGGACAGGATGGACGGGCTGGACACGGCCCGCCAAGCCACGGAGAACGCGCGCAAAGCCGCGACCAGGGACAGGATCGCGGACAACGTGGAGAAGGCCGTCGAGGCTTGCGGGACACTGAATAAGACCACCAAAGCCGGGGCTGGGGCCGCGAATGCACTGAAGTCTCTGGCCCGGGCCCTGTCCGGGCTGAAAGCCCGCGGCGTCAAGGCGCCCCGCCTGGCGACGCTTGCAGGAGACCTCGAGCGCAAAGCCGCGGATCTGGACAGAGCGCTCACCGATGCGCAGAAGGCCTGGGCCGGGCTCACCCGGGACGACTGGACAGACGTCTCACCGGAAGACGAGGCCGCCACGGAGAAACACTACACAGCGGCGATCACCACCGCGTCGGCTGTCCTTGCCGGCGCCCATGCGGCCCTCAAGCAGCTTGAGGGCGCCGCGGGCTTCGCCACCATCGTGGCAGGAGCCCTGGATCATTCACTGGGTAGCATCGAAACGAGCGCCGAGCGGCTCCGCGTGGGTATGGCCACTAGGCCCTATCCGCCCGGCGCGTTCCTCGGGTTCGGCGCGAGCCTGGCGAGCCTCAAAGCCCAGGCCGAATACCTGCCGGCGATGAAGACCACGTGGGACGGGCTCGGCCAGACGCTGAAAGACATTGAGATCGGCGACGTGTTGGAATGCGACAGGTGGGGCCGCCACCTCACCGTCTCTATCAGGGCCACCAAAGCCTCCTTCGGCTCTCTGAGTGCCTTCTCGGACGCCTTCCTTGCCTACTGCGCCGCGGAGGCGGAAGAAGTTCACGCGGTTCGCCGACAGTTGCAGGACGATCCGCAGCACAGGACCACGGCCGCCGTGGAGGCCGATCGGGCGGGGCGCGAGCTCTTGCAGGTCCTCGAAACGGTCTGTGCCCGGCTCACGGAGCTCTCCCGACTGTCTGGACTGATGAGCTTCGGCACCGGTGTCACCGCCCTGGGTGAGATCCTCAACGGCTACGAGACGCCCCGCAGACTGCTGGCCGGCGCGCTCCTGCTCCTGCGGGAGGGTCTCGGTGGTGACTACGCAGGCTTCGTCGCCCGCACCGCCCGGCTCTATTACTTCTCCGATGTGCAGGTGCTCGTCAAGATGCTCAACCCCGACGCGCAGCGCCTGCGGGGAAGCACGGACGCGGCCACCATCGCCGCCCAGCGCCGGGACGAACTGGCCACCGCCGAACTGGATGTATGGGATGCCTATACACTCATCGATAGGGCCAAAGCGCGGCTGGAGAAGGCACAGACGGCGGCCAACACCGCTAAGGCGGCTGCGGATGCCGCCGCCGCCAGGGCCAATGCGCTGGCCCGGAGAACCGCGTCCCTGCAGAGCCGTGTGAGCGACAGCGCCAACACCACGACGGATACCACCAGCGAAAGCCCCAGCACAGCCACCTCCACGACGACCACGGCCGACACCGCGCCAACCGGCACCAACAGCACCGAAAAGCCCACCACCGACACCACACCAACCGGCACCAACAGCACGGAGAAGACCACCACCGACACCACACCAAGCGGCACCGGCAGCACCGAGAAGACCACCACCGACGCCGCCACCACCAAAGCCAAAGCCACCACCGCGGCGGAGGCCGAGCTGCAGGAGCACCTGGAGGTTCTCAAGGCCGAGAAGACCCAGGCGGACGAGGCACTGACCGAGGCCAAGAGCGAACAGGCGACCGCCAAAGCGGTGCTCCTGGAGGCGCAGACCAACCTGGACGACAAGCAGACCGCCTTGATGACATGCACCAAGCAGGCTTATGTGGCGGCCCTGGTGGAGTCCGACGCCTTCGCCGCCGCGCACCAGGACGCTCCCTTCTGGTTCGCCACGCCGGAAACCACAACGTCCAATCCCGCCCGGCGGGTGATCCTGTGCGCCTGCGAGGGCCAAAACGTCATCTATCTGCGGGGCACGCCCGCGGATGTGGAGTACGTGCGCAAGATCATCGCCGAGATGGACCGTCCCGCTCCGCAGGCACGCCTGACCCTGTGGACGCTGGAGATCGGTGGCGGCCCGACCGACATCGATAACGCCATGGCCGGCGTGCGCCGGCAATTGGGCGTCATCAGCGAGAACTCCGGAGCCTTCCTGGCCGCCCTGCGCTGGGCGGTGAGCCGGAAAGCCAATGAGCTGGAGGCCCACGAGCGCAGGAATTGGCCGCGCATGCCCCCTTGGTTCCGGCGCCTCTTCGTCTACGCTCCGGAGGTGCGCGAGGAGTTGGGCCTCACCGAGAGAAGCTTCGAGAGATTGAAGAGCGACCCCGCCTCCGCCGAGTTCCTCCGCAGGGCCTTCCCCGACCCCGCGGCCGTGACCACACTGGGCGAAGCCATACTCGTGCTGTGCCTGTCCGACCGCGAGTACCAGCTTGAGATCCTCGATGCGGTTGAAGGCGACCTGCGCGTGAGGCTAGGGCCGCCCGGAGAGACCGAGGGGCAGGGCGCCGAGACCACTCGCCTGCGTTGTCTGCGGCAATCCCTGGGCCTGAGCGCCAACGCCGCGCTGTCGAATGAGGCGGAGGTGAGGGCCGAGCAATGGGCCACGATCTGTGCCCTGAAACGAGCGGCCGCTCTGGATAACGAGATCGAGGCCAGAAGACGCGTGGAGAGCTGCCTGGCGCGCAGCCTCCGGGCCGACGTGACGTTGTGGGGCGATGGCGGCAAGTCGGCGCTCGATCCCACGGGACTCGTCGCGGAGCTGGAGCGGGTCCACCGAGGCGAGCCCCGGGCCGAGGGGGCCGGCGACATCCTCAATGCGGCGGGGCGGCGCCGGGCGGAGCCTACCTGGCGAGGCGTGATCGAGAGATATGCCACGGTGACGGACCGGCCCGGCCCCTGGGGTGGAATCACTCCCGCCCAACACGAGCTGATCGCCGCCCTCAAGCGCCCAGCGCTGCAAAATGCTCTCGACACGGTGCAGCGACGTGGCCGCGATCTGGAAGGCCATGAAATGGGGGGAGGGGCTCACCCTGGTGCAGAGTACAGGGAAGGGGAACGCGATGGGCTCCCAGAGCCCGCGAAGTCGGCGCGGACCGCGATAGGGACCGCGCGGGTTTACCTCGAGCAGGAGGGCTTGCTGCAGACCGGGGAGGCCCCGGCAGCAAACGGTAGGCAGGGGCCACCGTCGCCGCGAGCGCCCCAGGCTGTGGACGGGCCACTCGATCCGGCGACCGCGGCAGCAGACGTAGGGCAGCGGCTACCGTCGCCGCAAGCGCCCCAGGTTGTGGACGCGCCACTCGATCCGGAGACCGCGGCATCCGTGGCCCGGCTTCTCGAGCGCACGTATCCTCTCGAGCGGACGGCCGCCCGTACGGCCGCCGCCAACCAGATGCTCAAAGAGTTCATGATCGCCGTGGAGGATGACGTGGACCGCGAGGTGGTGACCCCCGCCATCAACCAACTCCAGGAGGGCCTGCGCCGCACCCGCCTCCGCGTGGGCATCCTCCAGCACACCTCCGTGCTGGCCAGCAACAGGCGCATCGCCAGGGTGAGCCCTCACGCCACCGCGGAACTGGGCCTGGAGGGGGCCCGGGACATCCTCAACGAGACGCTGCAACTGACGCAGATCTACTTGGCCTTCCAGACCGGCGGGGTCTCGGCCCTGCTCGGGGCTTCCCCGGGCCTCCCGAAGGAGGCGCCGCCCAGCATCTACGCCGTCACCGCCGGCAATACGTTCCAGGTGACGCCCTTCGTCGATCCCTCCGGGCAGGCGCTGCGCTTCGCCTTCGACTACGTGGCCCAGACGCCGATCCGGGAGCCCGACGGCACGGTAGACCCGCGTCTGCCCCGGGTGCAGCGGCACACGGTGAACACCGAGGTGCAACTGAGCAACCTGGAGCTCCGGGATATCTCGGAGTATTCTGCGAACTTCCAGGTCGGCACACCCAGGCGGCTGTCGGGAGGCATCCCGATTCTCAGGGACCTGCCCGTGCTCAGGGAGATCCCCATCATCGGCTGGTTCCAGAAGACCGACAGCCGCGACGCCGTGGCCGTGCACAGCCTGATCTTCGCCCAGACCACAGTGTACCCGACGATCGAGGATATGGTGAACCTGCTGGCAACGCCGGTTCCGGATCCGGACGACCTGCTGTAGTTCTGGGGGCACCCTACTTCGAGCGTGCCTGACAAGCACGCATCCGGCGGGGGGTGCGGACAGACAGGGAAAGTGACGCGCGGGAGGCGAGGGGTGCGGGAGGGGTCTCTGGCTCTGGAACTGCGCCTGGCACCATCACGAAGCCCGAGTCGAGGTCTACCTCGTCCTCCGAGAGGGAAACGTCGAAGGCCCACGCGCTCCAGGCTGACCTGGTACTTCCGGTCGGGTGTAGCAGGAGCACGTCCAGCGTGTACTCGTCCTGGGCGGCCTTCGCCAGTAGTAGCTGGAAATGCTCACGAGGCTGCATGGAGCACTCTCCCCTCCGTGGCCGCTCGATGCAGCACCGTGCCCCGCGCGTCCGACCAGGTTTCGAAGTCATGCGCACTCACCACGATGATGTCCACGGGGATGCGCAGGTCCCGCAGCGCGTCGCTGAGACGCACCATCTCCCGCCGCCGGGCACCCACGCTGGGCTCGACCACCAGGATGTCCAGATCGCTGTCGGGCCCGGCCTCGCCCCGGGCGTGCGACCCAAACAGGATGATCGTCGCCTCCGGCGCCGCCTCTCTCAGCCGCGCGGTCACCGCCTGGATCGTCTCTTCCGAGATTACCCGTCTCACTCCCTCGGGGCCCACCGTGGTGGGCATCAGTGGGTACGGCCGCCCTACAGCTCCAGACTCAAGTCTCGCGGCGCGGCGATGCGCGCCTCCGCCAGGTGCCCGCAGTTGGTCAGAAGCCTGCGAGATCCTCCTGGGCGAGGGCCCAGACAGATGACAAAGCAGCCACCGCGCAGGCGGCGAGGGTGATCGGGCGGGTCATGGATGCACACTCTCCTCCGGTGGAAGCCGGGACGTGACGGCGGAACACAGAGACGCAGAGTCGCCGGGAACGGCATGAGAACGGCAGCCCACACGTCTCCGGCGATGGGGGAGAGGTTCGGCGCGGGGGGAGGGGAGACCTTGGGAGGGGAAGGCCGGCGGGCCGGGACTGCCAAAGCCCGTCCTCCCACGCGGGGACGGCGATCTCCTGCCGGCAAGAGAGGGGCGGCCAGCGGCGGTTGGCGCGCGGGGGAAGTGGTGCGGGCAGCTCGCGACAGCGACGCGCGGGAGGGAGACGGGGCAGTAGTCAGGTATGGCGTATCTGGAACGAACGGAACGCCTGTGGAGGAATGTCGCCTCGGACCGACGAAGAGACCTGGAGAATTGCGCGTGCTCTCCCGGCCTGCAGTCGACGGAGGTGGGGGAGCGGACGTGCAGCGCAGCGCAGGGGCAGAGCCCCGCGCCGTTCCGTCGTTTGCCGTCTGCCCTTCGCCGCCGGTTCCGTTCTCAGTCGCCCCACCCCATCCATAGTGGGTGGCCGTTGAGGGTGTAGGGCTGGTCTCCTGTGATCTTGTCCGGTTGCATCGCCTTGGCGTGGCCGTCGGCGAAGGCGACGTTGCACATGCCCCGATGGCGCGGGGCTACGGTGGCGAAGTGCCCGTCCCAGGCCTCCTTGCGCCACCAGACCAGGTACCAGTCATCATCTCCGTCGATACTGCCCGTGCCCGTGTCCGTGAACACCACGCAGCGCGTCGGGTCCTCCAGGCTGGACATCCAGCCCGGCCACACGCCTGCTGAGAGCGCCTGGTAGGTCGCGCGGGGGTTGATGGAGATGCCGCCGAAGGGGTCCATGCCCCCGTCCCATTTGCGCTTGTTGCTGGGGCAGGTGTACACGCCCTTGTTGCGCACGTATGGGTACAGCATGTGTCCCCAGGTGTAGCGGCCGCCCGTTGTCCCGTTGGGGTACGTGTAGGTGCCCGCGGCGAAGATCACGTAGACGAACATCTCGTCGTTGTCCTGGCTGTACATGTCCCAAGCGGTCACCAGTTGCCTCATGTTCGACAGGCAGGTGGCCTGCCGGGCCTTCTCTCTTGCCGCCGAGAAGACGGGGAAGAGGATCGCGGCCAGTACGGCGATGATGGCGATGACCACCAGCAGCTCTATCAGCGTGAACCCACGACGCATATCGACCACCTCCGCAAGGGGCACCAGTGTCCTTGCCCCGGGCAGCCGAAACACCAGCGGCTGCCCCGGCCGGCATGGCTCACTCCTTGGTCTGTTCCTTCTTCTCCGGTCGCAGGTAGCGGTACCTGTCCAGGCAGACCGGGCCGAGGTCGGGGAAGGTCATGTACACGGCGACCTGGCCCTTCTCCACCCGAACTACGAGCGTACCCTTGTCCGGCGATGGCGGCTTCTGCACGGCTCGGGCCTCAAGTGCCGTCTGCAGCCACTTGAGCTGCTCCTCGCTCAACCCCTCGCAGGGCAGGCCGTCGTTGCCCCGCGCGATCGAGACCTGCTCGGACGTGAGCGACTTGAGCAAATACAGGACGGGGGTCCAGGGCGCGTTGGGCTCGAAGATCGGCCACAGCGCGCGGTCAAGCTGGTCGCGCTGAGTGCTTCGGAATGACGCCAAGCTCAGCAGATACGGCCAGGAGACGCTGCCCTCCTCTGTCATCGGGTGTGTGAGACCCTCCACGACACCCGGTGCCAGGAGGAAGCTGCGCGCCTCGAACCAGAACGCGCTTTGGAACCCGTAGATCGCCCCGGTCTTGGTCCAGCGGTACCCGAAGCGGGTGCCGAGGCTGTCCAGGAGCGCCCGCAGGCTCTGCCACTGCAGCTTCCTCAGAGGTAGAGGCGCGACGGGCTCCTCGGCGAAGGCGTCTGAGACCACGTTCAGCCCCAGCTTCTCGTGCAGGAGCTTCAGCGCCAGCGGCCAACTGGCGACGGTGTCCAGGCCGTCGTGCCGGGGCACCGGCTTGTCCAGCTCCGCATCCTGCGGCGGCGGCGCCTCCCAGGAGGGCGGCGTGCCCGCCTGCCAGTCGGGTGGCGGCGACTGGTACGCCCCGGCGCGCTCCTCGACCAGGAGCGGGAACACGCTGAATGTCTCAAAGCCGGTGGCACCTACGAGCCGAACCAACAGACAGCCGGCCGGGCCGTATGCCGGTAGGGGTACGCTCCCGTACGGGGCGGTCACCCACAAGTCGACGTATGCGAGCGTGTCTTCCTTCCGCGCTGCCTGGCAGAGCGCCTCGGTGGCGGCCGTGCGTTGCTCCTCGCTCAGTGCCCACGCCTGACGTCGGACACGACCGAGTGAGGCAACCATCTCCAGCAACTCCCGCGGGAGCAGACCAAGGAAGCGCATGCACGGAATGCCGCCGGGCGGGACCATCGCCACCGCAAGACCGGCGTTGTCACAGACCCAGTTCACCTCCTCCTCGGACAGTCCGAGGGCCGCCAATGCCTCCGGACGGTGGCTCGCGATGGCCTCCATTCCCTCCGAGCCCTTGCGCAGCTTGGGGACCACCGGGGAGCCAATCTCCGCAGCGCTTGCGCAGCGCGCCAGCAGGTCGAGAATGAGGCCCTGTCGGCTGATGCAGGCCTTCTCGGCCCACTGCAGGTCAGCTTCGCTCTGCCCCAGACGCGTCTCGCCCTGCCACTTGCAGCACAGCGCGATCTCCAGCGCGTGCCGCACATCGCTCCACGGTGCCTCCCTGAGCAGCAGCGTTGCGCAGGCCGGCGACACCTCCGGTGGCGGCGAATCCAACGCTTTTCGCAGGGCCTCGCCCACTTGCGGCAGCAACTCCGAGAGCGGGCGAGCCTCGCTGACGATTGACAGCGTCTCTGGCTCTGGCGTGGTGGGCTGGGAGAGGCTTGGGCTGACCAGAAGCGCCAGGAGAACGGCGCCAAGGCCACAGGCGGGGGTCGTAGGCCGGAAGCTGGCGTATACGGCGGTGCGAGCATACATTGGGTGCCTCCTAGTGGGACGGCCCCGTCTGGCCGGACCGTCCCAGGGCAGCGCGGTGCGGGAAGGGTGAGACGGCGTTATCCCACGATGCCGCTCAGCACGCACCGGAGGCCGGCAAGAAGCCCTCGCGAGGCCTCTGGCGAGCGTGACGGAGCCTGCTCGGAGGAAGTCGATCCGAGCCCGCACGGGTTCTGGACGCAAGTCTGCATGCACCAGGTCAACCCCCATGACTGGCAGGTGATCTCGTGGTGGCAGGTGACCTCGTTCACGGTCGCCTCCGGGCAGTTCGGCGCTCCCGGGCACGTCAGCCAGGGGGTGCACGTCTCGGTGCAGGTTGTATCCGGGCAGGTGACGCCGCATGTGGCGACACAGGTGGGGGTGCCCGGACAGGTCTGCGCGCAGGTGGCTTGGCAGGTGGCGGCGCACGTCTCGCCCTGACAGGTCTCAGCGCAGGTTTGAGCACAGGTGGGGATGCACGTGGGCGTCCCCGGACAGGTTTGCGCGCAGGTAGCTCCGCAGGTGGCGGCGCACGTGTCGCCCTGACAGGTTTCAGCGCAGGTTTCACCACAGGTGGCAGCACACGTGGGCGCCCCCATGGTCTCCTGAGCGATCACAACGTCCTTGCGTTCCGGGGCGGCTGGCTGTGGGGGGGGTATCGGCTTACCCTCCATGCTCTCCAGCGAGTCGGCAAGGGTCCTGGCGAACAGCGGCGACAGTCTCTCTGCCTCGATGCCTCTAGTGGTCACAGCACTGGGCGGGCCGGGCACGAGGCCCATCAGCGACAGGATGATCGTGCCGAGGCCTGCAGCGATACGCATCTCTACCCCTCCGTTCGCAGTACGCCGTGGATGTCATGTGCGAGTGCGACTGTGGTCTCGGGTCTCATCGTACGCCGGCCGCTCCGTCGCCGCCTGCAGGCGGCCCAGCAGCCAGGGCATCCCTCCCATCGTCTGTCGTGGTATCTGCGCTCGCCGGCCTGAGGGCCTGCTGCGAGCCGCCGCTGCTGCCCGCGGGCTGCGCTCCCGGCAGAGACCTCAGAATCCGGAACGCGAGGTCATAGACCTCGAGTTGGGCCGGCGACGGCTGTGCGTTGGTGGATCCCATGCGCGGCCCCGCGAGGAGCCGAGCATCCGTCAAGACGATCACCTTGCCGCGCCCAGCGCGCCGCTCAGCAACCACCGCCTCCCCACCCGGCAACAGCGCCAGCGCTTCGCCACCGGAGACCGTCCCTGCACAGCAGGTGGCGCAGATCCGCCTGCCGTTGGTGTCGCGCAGATCCTGTTGGGTGACACCGGGCCCCATCCTGACCTCCATTGCCCATGGCCGCAGGATGTCGTTGGCGACGGCCTCCACCTCGACCCCCTCTGCAGGTGCGGCCTGGCGTTGGGCGGCCCCGGCGGGTCCCCGGCCGACCATGAGCAGGAGAACGCCCCCGCGCTCGACGTACTCCCTCAGCACCTGGGCGTCCTGCTCGGAGAGCTTGCGCTGCGGGTTGATCATGACCAGCGACCGCCCTGTACGGCACGCGGATGCTATGGTGCTGTGATGGCTTGGAACGAGGCCTACTCGCTGGCTCCAGACCAGGAATGTCAGGTAGTCGCGCCAGATCTCCTCTTGCGTCACCAAGTGGCGAAGGGGGAGCGCGATCGAGCTGTACTGCATCTCGAAGGCAACGGTGGGCAGCGGCTGCACCCTTGGCTCGGGCAGTGGACGGCGCTCAAGCGCGGTGTACGTGCTCACCCGTCCCGCGACCCCGTACCCCAGACAGCCTGCCGCAACCGCCACGGCGAGTAGCGTCGCCCGTCGCGGGCCCCGCAGGGGCCACAGCAGTAGCCCCAGCGTCACCAGACCCACGATGCCTGCCAGGCGCGAGACTGGCCACCCAGCGTTGCTGTGGTTGAGCCAGTTCACCGTGCCGAGGATCAGCTCAGGCCTCCCCGCGATGTACACGAAGAAGTTCGAGAACATTGTGCTGTCGGCGATGGCGACCACGCGCCCCTTGCCGTACAGCGACGCCCCGCACTGCAAGAAGGGCCCAAATGTTTCACGCTGCGAGAGCCTGAGCGTATCGTCTGACGGGAAGAACGTGGGCTGTGAGTAGTCGTGGGGGATGGACTTGAGGCCATTGCCAACCATGACCTGGCGCACCAGCGGGGAGCCACCAAGAGTGCACGAGGTTGCCCAGAGGAACTCCGGGACGGCGCCGGTGATCGGGTCGGGGAGGAACGTTGGTCGCCGCCACAGACTAAGCTTCCCGGTGGCCAGTTCGTATTCCGAATCGTAGTTGAAGCGCAGCCCAAAGGCGCGTGCTATCTGGTTCAGGTACGTGCCCATCCCAAAGACGTTGGTGTGGTCGCCTATGAGCCAGAGCCCACCGCCGCTGCGCACGAAGCGGGCGACGCTCGCTACCTCCTCGGGCGTGTACGCCTCCGTCGGCGTCTTGAGCACCAGCACGTCGCAGCCGCGCAGAGTGGCGTCGTCCAGAGGCCGGTCGACATTTCCTGTGATCTGGAAGTAGCGACCGATATGCTGGGCGAAGTTGTAGAAGTTGTACGTCGATAGTTCGCCGAACCACGAGCAGTCCATGGGTCGGAGCGTGCTCTCCCACCGGCTGTGCGCCTCATCGATGACCACGCGTCCGGACTTCGCTATTCCGGCATCGGGGTACGAGCCGCAGAGCGTGAGGGCCGCGACGGCGACGAAGGCGAGACTCGCGGTGATCGCTCCCCGCCTGATGGGTAGCCCCTCCCAGTGGAGCGTGCAGGCGCCCTCTGGGGGTGTTCCCTGCAGCCTCCCCAGGAGCAGGACCGGCGGGACATAGCCTGCAGTGGCCCACAGAGGGCTGGACGCCGCGCCCAACGCTCCGCCATCAGCCTGGGGAAGGTCGGCGAGGGCCACCAGCAGCATCCACAGGGCGCTCCACAGCGAGACGGCCCCAACCACGCCCACCAGCCGCCACCACGCCAGGCCGGTCACGCACGCGTGCAGCAGTCCGACAGCGACGAGGCAGACAACGAACGGGAGGCCGAACCTCTCCGGCGACAGCGCGACCTGCAGCGGCGTGTCAAAGCCCCCAAGGACCAGATAGTCGCCGTGGGCATCAGCCGCTACGCCGGCGCAGCGCGCCAGCAGCGCCATGGGCTTCCCCATCCACGGCAGGCTGTGCGACAGGACCCACAGCCGCGTGGTCACGGGGAGGGCGATGGCAATCGCCGCAGAGGCGAGGGTCGCCAGCAGCAGTCCGCCGGCGTAACGCGGACGGCCCGTCCGCGTCTCAGCCCACGCAGATGCGATCGCCATGGCGAGCAGTATGGGCGGGACGCGGGCGGGCCAGGGCAGGAGGATCGCCAGCAACCCACAGGTCGCCAGGGCGGCCCACGGTCGGGTGGACCATGTGAGCCGGACCGCGCCTCGGAGCCCGACCACGTAGCAGGCAGCACCTGCCGCGAACAGAACCGCCCCCAGCCAGAGGAGTGGGGCGCCCATCAGGCCCGTAGTGACGACCCAGGCCGAAGCGAACAACAGCGCGCCAAGCCACGCAAGCGTCACGTCTTGCCGCCTCCCTCGTCCGGCCTCTGCAGCCATGATCTGAGGAAGTGGATGTTCCCCAGGTACCACTTGTCGAGCCCCTCGAGGTTCTTGTCCAGCAGGAAGAATGAGTCGCCGATCACCAATGCAGTCCCCTTGCCGACGCGCCGCTCCAGCGCCAGAGGCGTGTCGCCGTCTGAGAGGAGCACACGCGCGCCGGGTTGGTCCGCCCTCACCGGCCAGGCCTCGTAGAACTGCACCTCCTCGCGCCCCCAGGAGGCCTCGGTCCGCCCCATCGGCGTCGGGTCGACGCTGACCCCGAGGCGGCGAAGGAGCGGCAGGGCGGCGCCAACTTGCTCGTGCCCCACGGTCAGCACCAGTCGCCCCCCCTTGCGGACCCAGTCAAGGCAGCGCCGCACGTCGTCCGGACTGAACGTAGCAAGCGGGGCCGGGACTACCAGCACCGCCCCTTGCGCCAACTCCTCGGCGTCGAAGGTACGGGCCATCAGCGGCAGGAAGCCGTCTCGCATCAGGCAGTGCAACAGGCCCCAGTATGCGTCGCCCTGTACGGTCGCCCCCGAGAGCATGTTGAGGTGGCTGGTGTCTATCAGGGCGATGGGAGGCCCACCTCGGGCCGGCGGCGGCGTGACCGGTGCGCGTCCCGCCAGACAAGCCGCTTGTGCCACGCAGATGCTGACGCCCACCGCGCACACCCAGAGAGGCGTCGCCGCGGTGCGGCGCATGGACCACCAGGCTGCGGCGACGAGAAGGATGGCAATCAGTGCGTTCCCACGCCAGGCACTGTGCACGCGGCGCGACGAAAGCCAGTACAGCACATCACAGACAAACCCATAGCTGTTGGACAGGGCTGAATTCTGAAACGACGACGAGTCACCGAACAGCATCACCTTGCCGAGGCCAAAGCGCGTGGCAGAGCACAGCACCAGGTCGCCCACGCGCTCGCCCTCCTCCCTGACGCTGTTGCCCAGGCAGCCCTCGGCAGCGTTGGTGGGGTCGCCCTCGTCGGCCCAGCCTGCCTTCCCGACGAGCACCGGCGTAGCCGGCCACCGGGTGCTGATCGTGCCGCCCACGTTGACGCCTGTCCCATCGGCAGAGGCCAGCCTCCCGCCGCCGGCGGCAGCGCCGTGGGGCGCCAGGTCGAGCTGCCCCCACCAGTGCGCTGCCCGCGGCCAGCTTGCGTCAGAGTTCAGCCGCATTCCGGTAGGCGCAAGCAGCTCGTTCATACCTCGAGCGAACCCGGAGCCTCCCGTGTGGTCGCCAACCACGAGAAGGCTCCCGCCCAAGCGGACGTGCTTCCACACGGCCTCACACTCCGGCCGCGCCAGCGGCCGCTGTGGCAGGGGCATCACCAGCACAAGCACCCTCAGGCCGGAGATGTCCGGCCACTTCAGCGGCGATGGCACGAACCGCGGCGAGAAACCCATCCGCTGCACATACTTGGGCAGTTCACCGTACATGCCCCCGCCATCCTTGCCGTAGACACCGTCCTGCGGGGAGCGGTAGACGCCCTTGTCTCAGTCCTGTCCCTGGACGAGGAAGCCTACAGTGGCCGCGCCAGCGGTCTCACGAGGGGGGGCGCACAGGGCAAGAGTGGCCAGCGTGAGGAGGCCCCAGGCAGTCCACCGGGCACCGACAGGGCGGCCACACGCGCCTGCGGGGAGGGTGGCCAGCTCGACGGCAGCCCAATGGGCGCCCGCTACGAGCGACAGCAAGCCAAACAGCGCGAACTGGCCCGTGTCGAGGTTCAGCAGTCGTGATGCGCGCATGGCGAGGGAGCCCAGCGAGCCGTCTGCGACCGAGAGGAGCAAGGCCACGTAGGCACACTGCGCGACCCAGAGAGCCAGCAGGTAGCGGCCCAGCCGCCGCCGGTCGCGCCGCGATGCGGCCAAGTGTGCGCTGAGCCCGTAGAGCCCGAACAGCGCAACGCAGTAGGCGCCGGATGCCGACGGACCGAGCTCCAGGCGCCGCTGGAGGAGCGCCTCGGCGGGCAGCAGCAGACCGCGATTGGCCCACTCCAGCGCGTACCACCCAGCCGGTGGGTGCCAGATCAGGGCCTCGAGGCCCAGCCACATGACCAGCGTGGCGATCAGCGGCAAAAAGCGGCTGCGCAGGCCCAATTGTGACAGCGCCGAATGTGTCGCCGTCGCTACCAGAAGGACTGCGACTAGGCCGCCCAGCGCCCGGGCCAAGAGCAGACCGAGTGCGGCGCCGCCGACGAGCGTGGCGGCCACGGCTGCACGTCGCCTGAGTTGGAGTGCTGCCCAGCGGCTCGCGGCCCGGTCAAGCGATAGCAGCACCGCAGCAACCACTGCAATGGCAGCCGCCAACCTGGCCGCGGGCTGAGGGATCGCTCCCATCCGCCGCGACAGTAGGAGGACGCCAACAAGGAACAGCGCGGGGACGCAGCTCTCGGAGTTGCACGCCCGGGAGGCTACGCTCGCGCAGTAGCTCCAGGCTGCGCGAGTGCGCTCACACCAACCGGCCAAGCGACCTTCCATTCGTTCACAGACAAGGCGGGAGGGGGGAGACGCGCTATCCATGCTCACCACATCCACAGAGTGGAAATGCGCCTACGACCAGCAAGGCAAACCACTACTTGAGCGTCTCTTCTCGTGGGTCAGCGACCGCGACTGCAGGTCGGCAATCTGCCCGCCCGGCAGGCCCTCGCCGAAGCTGTCGCTGGCGGCCACAGGCGGGTGCGAAGGGGACCGGGCAGATGAATATCTATCAAATGATACATGCGATGACAGTGCTTGTCAACATAAAATTGCGAAACCCGGCATTAACTTGCGCCTGCAAAGTTCTCGCGCTTCTCTGGTTCAATCAACGCTCGGATTGCGCCAACGTCGCCGCCGGCCGTGCCGCCGGCTACCCGCACGCCGGAGCCGGAGGCGAGGCGGGTATGGGCCGCCGAGCTGCCGCCCTCGGCCCGGCTGGTGACCTCGGAGGCCGGCACCCGGGTGGACTGCAACCCGGCGCCGCTGCCGGCCAGCACCTGGCAGCAGGACTACAAGATCGACCCCCAGCGCCTGGCCTACTCCTGGGACGCCATCGTCCTGTGGAAAGAGGACGAGCAGGCCCAGATCACCATCAACCTGCCCCAGGCCCGGGACATCTCGCGCATCGCGGTGCGCACCATGTGGACGAATAACTCCAAGCTGGGCATCCGCTACCGGCTCAAGAGTCTGAGTATCGCCGCGGCGAAGACCCGGAACGGGGCCTTCGAGACTATCCAGACCTTCGAGGAGACCGAGGAGCACGCGGTTCCCAGCTATCCGGAGTACAGCGTGGACACGCCCGGCCTGCAGGCACAGGCGATCCGCATCACCGCCGAGCCGCGGGATGGCTGTGCCCTATTCCTGCAGGGCATCCGCGCCTGGGGTGCACCGGAGCCGGCCCGGGAGGCCCGCGCGGACTACGAGCGCTGGGAGACGGGGCCGGTCAGCGCGCTGTGCGCAGGCAAGCTGGGGCAGACCGGGGTGGACTGCGTGGTGTACGGCTGCCGGGACGGCAAGGTGACCGTGCTTGAGCAGGGCAAGCAGCTGTGGACGGTGGAGACCGGGGCGCGGGTGAACAGCCTCGCCGCCGCGGATCTCACCGGCGACGGCAGGCCGGAGCTTTTGGTGGGCACCAACGATCAACGTATCCTGTGCCTGGACGCGGTAGGTGAGGAGCTTTGGCACCGCGAGTTCCCGGACTTCTGGGGGCGTCGGGGGAATGTGATGTGGGTGGGCGCGGGGGATGTGGACGGCGATGGAGACAATGAGGTGGTCCTCTCCTGCGAGAACTGGCACTACTATTGTCTCGACCACGAGGGCAAGACCATCTGGAGCTACGAGATCCAGCACTCGGGGCTCAAGGGCGCCCTGGGAGACATCAACGGCGACGGCAAGCTGGAGACGCTGTGCGGCGAGGAGTATTACGGCTGGACGGTGCTTGGTAGCGAGGGCAAGCCGCTGTTCAACGTAGGCGGCTCGGGTCCGGTGACCACGGCGGTGCTGGCCGGGGACATCACCGGCGACGGCGTGTCGGATGTGGTCTTCGGCAATCAGACCTTCGGTGTGTACGCCCGGGACGGGAAAGGGGGGGTGCTTTACAATGCCGCCGTGCCGGGGTTTGTCAATGACCTGGCGACGCTCTCGACCGACGGGGCACCGCGGCTGATAGCCGCGGTGGACGGGCTTTCGCGCAACCTGATCGCCTTCGGTGGCGATGGACAGAGGGCCTGGCAGGTGACGCTCCCCGCAGCGCCGCTGGCGCTGGCGCAGCTTCCGGGCGTCATTGCAGCCGGCTGCCAGGATGGCGGCTTGAGACTGATCGCCCCCGACGGGCGAGTGCTGCGTGCGGAAACGCTGCAGGGCCCGGTGACGCACGTGGTTGCCGGCGACTTCGACGGTGACGGGGAGGTGGAGGTCTGCGGGGTGGGGGACAGGGAGCTGGTGGTGGTGGAGTGGAGCCGAGAACGGCGGAGAACGGCGAACGTCAGATCACGACGCACGTCAGACCACGGAGACACGGAGTTCCACGGAGAACGGCAACGTCGGACCACGGAGAACGTCTGAGAACGGCGGAGAACACCGAGAACGACTGAGAACGACTGGGAACGGCGAGGATAGGGGGCCAAGAGCGCGGGCCGTGGCGCACGCAGAGGCTCGAGGCTGCAGAAGACGACTTCTCTTGTCGTTGTCGTCATCCTATCCATCCGCCGCTATCCTGTCCATCCTGTCCATCCTGTCCATCCTGTCCGCCGTTGTCGTTGCCGTCATCCTGTCCATCCGCCGCTATCCTGTCCATCCTGTCCATCCTGTCCATCCTGTCCATCCGCCGCTATCCTGTCCATCCTGTCCGCCGTTGTCGTTGCCGTCATCCTGTCCATCCGCCGTTATCCTGTCCATCCTGTCCGCCGTTGTCGTTGCCGTCATCCTGTCCATCCGCCTTTATCCTGTCCATCCTGTCCGCCGTTGTCGTTGCCGTCATCCTGTCCATCCGCCGTCATCCTGTCCATCCTGTCCGCCGTTGTCCTTGCCGTCATCCTGTCCATCCGCCGCTATCCTGTCCATCCTGTCCGCCGTTGTCGTTGCCGTCATCCTGTCCATGCGCCGCTATCCTGTCCATCCTGTCCGCCGTTGTCGTTGTCATTGCACATGGGTGCTCACTGTCCGAACCTCAGCGAGTACACGTCCGCATCGCTCAGCGCGATCCTCACCCGCACCGGCTTGCCCGCCAGGCCGCTCAGGTCGCCCTTGCCCTGCCATGTCACGGTGCGCTCCAGGCTGTCCCCGAACACCTCGTCGCAGTCCGCCAGGGAGAATCCCTCCAGCGCCTTACCGGCGGCGTCCTGCAGCTCCACTCGCACGCTGCCGGCGGCGGAGGTGGCGAAGTTCAGCACAAGCCGGTTCCCGCTGAACAGCAGCGGCTTGGTGAGCATCTGCCCGCCCTTGAGCGGGGCGCTGATCGAGACGAAGCCATCGATCCGCATGGTGTAACGGCGCATGCGCACATTGGTTTTCCAGGTGTTCTCCGGGCAGTAGAGAGAGAGCTCCGGCGGGGCCGTGGGGTCTTCCGGCTGCGTCTCGATGAGGCCGAGGCCCTGGTAGCAGTCGCCATAGAGCCAGTTGTCCTTGCGCTCCGGGCCGGGGCGGAGGAAGGCCTCGCCCCAGCGGTTGAACAGGCGCCCGTCGCGGCTGGTCATGAACAGCCCGTCGGTGATGGCGGTGCCGTAGCGGGGCGAGATCTTCACGCGGTTTTCGCGGTGGGCCCGGTCGGGGAGGGTTTCGAAGGACGGTGACCATTGGCGCTCCACGTAGCGGGTGGGGAAGCCGATGAAGATGTGGGGCGCCCGGGGATAGGGCATGACCTGGTTGGTGTAGAGTTGTTCCTCGGGGGAGTCGACGTACTGCAGCAGCTCGGGCTCGGACCAGGTGAGGTAGTCCTCGGAGGTCGCCACACGGATGTCGCGCAGGCCGTCGTGGAAGTCGCGGAAGTAGGCCCAGTAGTGGCCGCGCTCAGCATCCCAGAAGGTCAGATTCTGGCTGTCGAAGGCGCCTTTGGTGATGATCGGCCCGTCCTTGAGGGGGGACCAGTGGAGGCCGTCGGAGGACTTGTAGGCCCACAGCCCGCCGGGGCCCGAGGCGGTGGCCTTGTACTCCTCGCCCGGGCGGCAATCGGGGTTGGCGTCCTTGTAGACCACGAAATTGTCGGCGTTTTCCCGGGTCCAGACGATGTTATTGTGCGTATTGCCGTCGTATTCCACGATTCCCAGGTCGGGCTTGGTCCAGTGGATGCCGTCCTCGCTCTCGGCGTAGCAGGCGTAGATGCCGTGGCTGGTGAGGGCCGAGCCGTCCTCGGTGGTGAGCTGGTAGCCGATGTAGTAGAGCTTGAACACGTCGCCATCGCGGAAGACGTCGTAGAAGCACGAGCCCGTGCCTTCCCAGGGCTGGTCGTGCACCAGGACGATCTCGCGGGGCGTGGGGTGGTGAAGCCGGAGGGCGGCGCCGCCGGTCATCTTGTCGATCAGGTAGTCATCGACAAACAGCTCCAGGCGCGAGCCGATGTCCGGCGGCCGTGTGGCACCGGGTGAGGTGGTCAACTGTGGGCCCCCTTCGCGGGCTTCCTGTGCCCCGGCCATTGTGGCGAGGGACAGGGCGATGATGTGCAGCCAGGGCAGCAGTGGGGAGAGTGCGGTCGCGCGCATGTAGCATGCCCTCCGGCCGGCGGGCGTACCGATGGTCGCCGGCAGCGCAGGGTTCGCCCGGGGGCGGCGGTGTCCCTTCCCGCCCCTGCCCTCCCCGTCGTAGCTGTTCCCTGTCAACTGCCGTCGTTCACCGCTCTCCGTGCTCTTCCTCCGTACTCCGCCGTTCTCCGTGTTGAGTCCGTTGACGTGTGCAGTTGGTCGTTTGCCGATCTCCGTGGTCTCCTTCCGTACTCCGCCGTTCTCCGTGTTGAGTCCGTTGACGTGTGCCGTTGCCCTTCTCCGCCGTCTCTCGCCCGACGCCCCACGCCCAGACCCCACGGGAAGGCCTGCTGCGCCTCGGCGCCGAATGGCTCCGGAGCTCGAGCACCCACCGCCGCCTCCGGGAGGACCCATCACCGTGACCCGCCTTATCGCACTCGTGCTGGCCGTCATCTGCAGCTTCGCCGCCGCGCAGCAGGCCGTGAATGTCAGGGACTTCGGCGCCCTGGGTGATGGCAAAACCGACGACACCGCCGCGATCCGCGCGGCCATTGCGGCGATCAACGGCATCAGTGACAAGTACCCGGGGACGCCCTACTACTGCGAGATGCAGGAACTACTCTTCCCCCAGGGCAAGTACCTGATCTCCGATACTCTTGGCATCGGCAATGGGCGCTTCCGGGGCGATGGGGCGATCCTCGAGCAGAAGGACGCGGACAAGAGCATCCTCGCGGCCCAGAACGCCTGGCGCATGGACATCTCCGGCTTCACGTTCCTGGGCGGCAAGAGCCATCTGGTGCTGCACAACCCCAATATCGATACCGGTCAGATCCACGTCGACAATTGTCGGTTCTACGCGGCCGGGCAGGTGGCTTTGGATGTGGACATCGTCTCCACCACGTTGGCGGTGCGTGACTGCATCTTCCTGAACTGCCGGCAGGTGTGGATCAACCGCGGCTGCGACCAGGCGGTGATGCGGGACTGCTGGATCACCACGGATGCCGAGATGCGGGACATGGCCGCCATCGAGCACCGCGCGGGGCGACTGACCATCGAGAACCTGTGCGGCGTGCCTTTGGTCAACGGTAGCGACCAGCGCTGGATCGACAACTACGGCGGCAATCTCACCTGCCGCAGCGTGCGCTTCGGCGGCGAGGGTGGAGGCTTCACGCCTATCGTCAACTACGCCCGCTACGGCACCACCTGGGGCCCGACCATCACCCTCGATGACTGTCTGGTCTGTGCCAATGGCAATGCCCGGCGCAACTGCGCGGTGTACTGCGAGGAGGTGCCCAACCAGATACACATCCGCGACTGCATGCTGGCGGGAGCCACGCCGATTGCGGTGAGGGAGGATCTGGACCTGAGCAGTTACTTCGCCGCACCCTCCCCGACGGTCCTGAGCTTCCTTTCCACCGGCAATGCCGGGGTCAACGCCGGTGCGCTGCCGGAGCTGCTCCAGGCGCCCATCGTCAACGCGCCGCCGGCCAGGGGCCTGACGGATGAACAGACCCAGGTGGCGCTGGACGCCGCCGAGGCGGCAATCGCGGGCGCCGCCGGGGAGGATGCCACCGTCGGCGAGTTCGGCGGCCACCGGCAGCAGTCGGAGCCGGGCACGTTTGTGGACCTGTCGCCCGCAAGCGTCACGTGGCACCTGGATGACTTCATGGATGCCACGGCGGAACGCAACTCCGAGCACCTGGCACTGCGCCCGGTGGGCAGCGATGTGCTCATCCTGCGGCGCACCGGGGCCAAGGACAACTGGCCTCACGTAACGATGGAGGGCGTGCGGCTCGATCTGGACGAGACCCCGTACCTGACATGGAAGCAGAAGTCCACAGGCTCGGAGGCGCCCGGCACGTACGCCGTGCGGGTGCTGGACGAGGAGAGCGGCACGGAGCTCCTCCTGGAGGAGGATTACTACGAGCCCTGGGATGACTACCGGGCCTACAACCTGCGGGAGCTGCTGAAAGTCGGGGGAGAGAGAGCCTTGCGGATCCGGCTCTACTATCTGGGGATCAAGCACATCGAGAAGGAGGCGGTGATGGCGCAACCGGGCGACTACCTCGTGCTGGACTTCCTGAGGGGCGAGAGGGAGTGAGGCCGCCGCGGGCAGAGATGGGCGGACCTGTGTCCCGCCATCCTTCGCGTCTCCCGGTCTCGCAGGGCGTGACGGGGAGACGCGGACGGCCAAAGGCTCGCGGCGGATGACGGCACCCGGCCGTCTACCGTAGCAGCGTGACGAACAGCCGCCCGGGACCATCCGCCGCGGTGAAGTCCACCTCCGCCACGTAAAGCTGCGGGCCCTCCGCCCAGAATGGGTCCTCTCGCTTCGCGGGCAAAGGGATGGCGACGGTCTTGGTCTGACCGGCCGCGATGATCTCCACGGCCTTTGTCAGCACGCCCTCCGTGTACTGAACGGGCAGCCGGAAACGCACCCACACATCGCGCAGGTCCACCTCCGACGTGCACTGGAGGCTGATCTCGCCCACCCCATCAGTCTCAAGTAGCATTCGGACCCGCGGGAAGTCATCGCACATCGGGGGCTCCGTGGGAGTGTCGCCTGCCCCGGGCATGTGGATGCTGCCGATCCTCGTGGGCAGCCCCTTGCCGGCGGCGTGCGGCACGTTGACGATGGCCGCTCCCTCCACCGCCCGGACCTCCACCGCCGCTTCGTCCATGCTCACCGCCTCCACCTGACCGCCCTCCACCACGCAGGTCAGCGGCGTCATCGCGCCCAGATCGGCGGGATGCGGCCGGTGGAGCGTGTATCGGCGCACCGTCGCCTCCTCCTCAAGCGGGAGGGCCTCCAGGCGGCTGCGGTGGACCTGCCGGTGATACGCGGCATACTCGTCCTGATTGCAGTACCACCAGTTGTCCCTGCCCGCGAGGTCCTCCCGGAACAGCTCCTCGAGCTTGCGCCACTCATCCCCCGTCTGCCACGGATGCACGCCCAGCGAGATGCAGCGGGAGTGCTCGCTGAAGGCATCGCCAGACTCCAGGATCTTGCCCAGGCGCTCCCGGAATTGCCGGGCATTGACCTCGCGATCCCCGGGCACCACCTGCAGGACGCTGGAGAACTCGTTCGTGGGCAGATAGGGGTTCTCGCGTACGAAGTCCAGGTATAGGCAGTGCGAGAACCCGGCGCGGTTCAGGGCGCGCGTCGTGGTCTCCCAGAGCCGGGGATGGTCGTCGCTCCGGAACTGCCCATAGGGGAAGGCGAAGCTGACCATTGGGCGGTCGGTCTGGGCCTCGCGCTCCACACGGTTGGCCAGTATCTCGCAGAAAGCGGCGCCGGGCGTGACTTGTGCCAGTTTCGGGTGGGTCTGTGTATGGCCTCCCACCGAGCAGCCATCCTGCATCAGCTCGCGCGCATAGTCGGCTCCGAACTGCCCCTTCGCGTCGGTCTGGTTGAGGTAGAACGTGCCCTTGAGCCCATTGCGGGCCATGACCTCGCGCATGGTCAGGCTGCCTGCGTGGTTGTCATCCCAGCGGGCCGACAACGCCCACTGCCGGTCGTCGAACACCGGGGCGAAGCGGACGGTCGCCCGCGCGGCCTCCTCGGCTGAGGCGAAGCGGACGTCGACTTGCTGGGTGTACAGGCGCAGCGGAGCGGGAGGCTCCAATTGCGCGGCGGAAGACACGGTGATGCCCAGCGCCGCCAAAGCGGCCTGACACAGGGCAATGGGTCTCGTCGGGTTCGTCACGATGCTTGCTCCTTGATGCTGTGGCGCTTGGATACAGGGCAGGGCCCGGGGCCTGCGGCCCCTCAACGCATCAACGGCGTGACCGACTAACGTCGTGGGGCTCTGCCCCACACCCCGCCAGGGGGCCGGTCCCCTGGACCCCAATTGGTACGGCACGGCAGTTCCGGCATGCGTCACCGGCTCCTCAATGCGTCAACGGCTTGACGGCCAAAGTCGTGGGGCTCCGCCCCACACCCCGCCAGGGGACCGGTCCCCTGGACCCCAATTGGTGCGGCACGGCAGATCCGGCATGGGTCACCGGCCTCTCACCACCACCGGCCGCAGCCAATGGGCCCAGTCATTGGCCGCATCGCCGACGGCATCCACCATCAGAGTCAGTCGGACCTGTCGTCCCGCATAGCCGGTCAGGTCTACCTCGAAACGCTCGGGACGCTCCTTCTCGGTCTGCCGGCCACGCCAGACGCGGTCGCCATCCACCACCACCCAGAACTCCACCCCATCGGGGCTGTCGGCCAGGAGGGTGGTCCCGAACTGCAATGTGAGCCATTCGCCATGCCCAACAGCCGGCAGTTCCAGTGTGTACGTCAAGCTGCCCTTGCCCTTCTGCGGCTCGTTCGGGTGCTGGTAGATGGTGGGGTACAGACGGCCGTCCACGCCCTTGCCCCAGGACATGCGGCAGTCCAGGCAGTTCTCGGCCTTCGCCTCTCCGAACCGATCGCACAGATCGGCTACCAGCAACTCCGCCGGGATGCGCGGTGCGAAAAGCCCCGAATCGGCCGGAATCGGCTCCGTGCTCGGCAAAGCCTCCGACCAGTCTCCAATGCCGATGATGGGCTTGGCGAACTCGAAGGCCTGCTCCCATTCGTCGGTGTCCGCCGCGCGAAAGACCTCCCAGAGCAGGCGCTTGCGGTCCGGGGCGGAGACGTTATCGCCATCTTGCCTGCACGACCATAGCCCCAGATGCAACCCGCCCTCGCCCCGGTGGTCCACGTGGCGGTGGAGGATGAAGGCCTCGATCCCAGGCATGTGGCGGACCTTGTGGTAGGCGTAAGCATACGCCGCGGCCTGGACCCGCTCCCCGTCCGGGCCGTCGGGACAGTGGAACCCCTGCTCGGAGAGGATGATCCGCCGCGGCCGCCCATTGTATGAGAACCGCTCCTGTGCCAGGAAGGCCGGCAGGACCTCCAAATTCTTGAAGGTGATCCGCGGAGTGTCGAAGCCCAAAGCGGCCGTCTTGTCCAGCCAGAACCGGGGCTCGAAGAGGTTCTCCGGATAGGGGTGGAACGCCACATGCCAGGGGAAGTTGCCCTCGGCCGCAATGGCCGCATTGAGCCGCTCCAGCAGCTCGTCTCCCGGAATGCACTTGAGCGGGTCGGTGTCGAAGCGCGCCGTCCAGTGGTGATCCATCGAGCAGTAGACCCGGACCCTGCTGTGGTACTTGCGCACCGAAAGCCACGCGATGCGAAGCTGGTTGGCGTAGTCCCGGGCCAGTTCCTCGGGCTCGATGCGTCCGGTGTTGTGCCAGACGAAGTGGGCCTGCAGCTCATTGCCGATGATGTACCCGCTCACCCGGCCGTACTCGCCGGAGGGGTCGGAGTACCTCTTGGCGAGGAACTCCAGCGCCGCCCGATAGTGCAAGAGCCCCTCCTCGTCGGTGAGGTTGAAGGCCCCCAGATGGTTCGGTGCCCCTGCCAGATCGGTCTTGGGGTGGAGCAGCGGATTGCCCGGCTCCGGCCGGGTGGGCACCCCGTTGAGCAGGATCAGCGTGACATTGATCCCCGCCTCGGTCATCCGCTTGATCTGCGCGTCGAAGCCCCGCACATAGCCCATGTTGATGCCGATCCTCCGCCCATCCACCTCCTGGAAGACCTCCGGATCGGGGTTGCGCCAATCGATGAGCCCATTGAGGATCACATTGGTGTCGATGTGTTTGACCCCGAGAGCCACCAGATCGTCCACATCGACGGGACAGGTGACGCCCTTGATGCTCTGGGGCCAGGGCATGTCGGCGTCCCACGCCGACAGGCCGGACAGGTCGTCGCAGCAGTGGGCCTCGCCCACGGCCTCCCCGGCGCCGCTCACAAGCACGAACTTGCTGAACAGCCGGTCTTGCGGCCCGGAGAGCCGTGGGACTACGATCTCCTCGTCGCCCACCTCCCCCTCCCAGGCTACGGGAAACTCAACGCCTTCGGGGGAGTAGGTCTGGTAGGGGCGCAGCTCCAGCAGTTGCGCCATGCCGGTGTAGCCCGAGACCCGCAGGCAGAGCGTCTCAGGCAGCGCCCGGACGGCGACGATGCCCACAGGCGCCTCAGCGGCCCAGAGGGGCAAACAGAGAGCAGCAAGCGCAATAGGAAGGGGCCAGGGCATGGTGAAGGCTCCTGGTGTGCGGGATAGGGAAGAGTACGGCAAGACAACTGAAGGAGGATAGTTGGCGAAGGGGGTGCGGAGGACCTGCTGGGAAGGCGATGAGGCGGGCGCCGTCGTGAGGGGGTGGGTCTGGAGCAGTATGTGGGGAGTCGGTCCCATGCGCAGCAGAGCGGAGGTCAGGTTCGCGGTCGTGGCGAATGGGGACGAGTCGTAACGAGCGATGAGCTTAGAACAAGGTCGCAGAGAGAAGCGAGGAGGCCTACACACATGCGACAGTCCTCGGTCCTGTTCCTCTTCACCCTTCTGCTGTCGGTAGCGCATGCCGATGAGCACCCCGCGCTCAATGCGGTGTCGTGGCTGACTGGCGGACCCGGCGCGGGGTTCGTTGATGGCCCGCCGGGCGTCGCCCGGTTCAACCGCCCAGGCGACATTTGCTGGGGACCAGACGGTGCGCTGTATGTGGTGGACAGGGACAACCATGCCGTGCGCCGCGTGACCAGTGAAGGCGTCACAACCACACTGTGTGGCGGTCGGTGGTCGCTGGACGAGAACCGCTGGATCCCGGAAGCCGCCTGCGTTCAGGGGACACGTGAGTTCGCCCGCCTCTGCGCCCCCTGGGGATCTGCTCGGACGACAAGGAGGCTCTGTTCGTGATGGACAGAGCCAGCGCTGAGAACCACGAACCCGCCGGAGCAGTCCGGCGTGTACTCCTGGATGGGACGGTCTCCACGTTCGCGACGTGCGAAGGTCTCCCGCGGGGGCGGCTCAGTCGCGATCCCGGCACAGGCGCCATCTACTCCACTGGCGGGAGCTTGCTGTGGAAGACCCTCCCCGACGGCCGCCCCTCTGTAGTCTCCGGCGTTCGCGGCGAGGCTCGCAGGCCAAGGGACGGCAAGGCCCAGGAAGCCAGGCTGCAGCATTGTGACGCAGCGTACGCTGAGCCGCAGGGCATCGCCTGGCATCCGGGAAGCGGCCTCTTCATCGCGGATTTCGGCGTGCTCAGGCGCCTATCTCCGGACGGCGAGGTGAAGACCGTCGCGGGAGCTCGCTTCAACGAGGCAACAGGGGACTGGTTCGTGATCCGGGACTTCGTCAACGGCGGGCCAGGCGTCGGCGGCTTTGGCAAGGCGCCGCAGTATGCGGTGGATATGCTCGCGGGCAAGGCCGAGAACACTGCAGGTGCGCGGTACCTCGCGGTGGCACGCGACGGAACGGTCTACGTAGCGTGCGACGGGAACCCTTTCATCCGTATCTGCGCGCCCGACGGAACCCTCTCTACCCTTGTGACTTGGCTGTGGGACAATGACCGGGGTGCATATGCGCCATCTCCGCTCCTGCTCGACCGAGAGGGCAACCCAGCCCTCTTCCCGGCTCCGTGCGGCCTTGTCGTTGGCGCTGACAACGCCCTGTACGTCAGCGATGCTATCCTCAACGCCGTCTTCCGGGTCGAGATAGCACCAACAGGGGCCGCCCCTGCAGCCGGCTGAGGAACAGGGCCATTCCCTCTTGCCGCCCAATGCACGGGGCGCCTCGCCACAGCACTCAGAACGGAGGCTCAGCCATGCAGGTCCCTCAGAAGGTCGCGCAGCGTCTGCAGACGTCCCTCAAGCGGTTCCAGCCCATCGTCAGCTCCGCCAAGGCACGCGATGTGAACGAATCTGACACGGTGATGATCGTCACTGACATGCTCTCTGAACTGCTCGGCTGGGACAAGTACTCCGAGGTGACCTCGGAGCACGCCATCCGCGGCACCTACTGCGACCTCGCCCTCTCGATCGACGGCGCCCTGCAGGCCATCCTGGAGGTCAAGTCGGTCGGCACGAGCTTCCGTGAGTCGCACCTCAGACAGGCAGTCGACTATGCGGCCAACCAGGGGCTGGACTGGGTGATCCTCACAAACGCCGCGGAGTGGCGGGTCTACCAGGTGCAGTTCGCCAAGCCCATTGGCTTCAGCGAGGTCACCGCGCTGGATATTCCCGACATGAACCCACGCGAGGTGGCGCACATCGAGCAACTCTACCTCCTGACGCGCGAGGGGTTTGCCAAGAGCGCTCTCTCGGAGTACCGAACGCACCATCTGGCGACGAGTCGCTATCTGATAGCGGCAGCACTGCTGGAGGAGCCTGTGCTCCAGTGCCTGCGGAGGGAGCTGCGCAGGTCCAACCCGGATGTCCGCGTTGACGTGGACGAGATCAGAGAGAAGCTGCTGCAGGGCGTGCTCAAGCGCGATGTCGTCGAGGGAGAGGATGCAGAGGCTGCTTTCCGGGCACTGGCGAAGTCGCGGAAGCAGGCTCTGCGCGCGAGCAGGTCGCGCGCGGATGAGTGCTGCGAGGTGGACGCGGGCGAAGCAACGGAGAAGACAAAGGACGAAGCTACAGACGAGGCGGAAGCTGTGGAGTAGCGGACAGAGACGGCACGCGGGTCGACCACCCGTCCGTCACCCCCTGTAGCGGGAGGAGGTCGCCCATGGCCCCAAGGCGCCAACCAATGCGGCGATCGGGGACCTAACCTCGGGCAACCACTGCGGCTCCAGAGCCCAGAGGTGAGGGAGAGGCGCCTCGAACCGCGGAGCCGAACGCTGGCGTGAGGTGCGTCTGGAGGTACGGCGCTATGCTGCTCTCCGGCTGGCACGACGCTGACGCAGGCAGCAACGCGACCCGCCTACCTGTCGTCTACGCAGACCACGATGACGGCTTCAAGTCCGCACTGTCACGGTGGCGCCCCCGGCTGGTGCGCTGTACCGAGGCACCCGACCACAGCGACCGCCCAGGCTGCCAGTATGTCGTCAAGCTGCGCTACAGTGATGACGCCACGGCAGCGGCCATCAGCGAGACCGTCAGCCTGTGGCTCTTGCGCGCGATGGGGCTGCAGACGCTGGAGGCAGTCTTGGTCGTACTGAGCCCCCAATTCGCGCAGTCACTCAGAGACGTGGGGGCAGTGGATATGCCCGTGCTCCCCGGCCCGCATTTCGGGACGCGCCACGTGATAGAGGCGGTGGCGGGGCCCCCGACCCAGTTTGACGACCTCCAGACGCCATCGGACCTCGTGAGCATCTGGGCGTTCGACACGTGGGTCGCCAACATGGATCGCCACCACTATGGGAACCTGCTCCTTCTGCCCGCGTCTAACACCACATACGACCTCGTGGCGTGCGACCAGAGCGATTGCTTTGGCGGCGCCCAGAGGCTGGCGAGTGGGCAACTCGGGGAGGTCAGCAGGTGGCACCGCCCGGCGGAATGCAGCCCCCTAACGCTCCGGGCAGTCCTGGATGGGGGGGGGCCGACCGCTATCGCTGGAGCCATCGAACGTGTGCGGAGGGCGGCCGAGACCATCCCGGAGGCCGTCGGGGCGGTGCCGGAGAAGTGGTGGGGGCACGTCCGTGCGGATCCCGAAGCGATCAAGCGCTTCCTTCGCACTCGGGGTGCGATGCTTCGCGACGTCTTCAGTCGACACGAATGGGGTGACCTGGGCGATGTCAGCAACATCCCCCTCATCGGATAGCCGCTGGAACTACGTCATCTTCGACTACGTCACCGATCCCGAGCGTGGCCAGAGCCTCCCGGCCGGCGTCGCCATCGCCGATCCGGGGACCGGCCGGGTGATGCTTCGCTTCCCTGCCCCCAGTGAGAAGGTCCGGGGGATCGCGGGGCCACAGGCCCGCATGCTGATGGGCACAACCCGGGAGCAGATCGAGGAGTGGGCAGCCACAGGCAACATCCCCTACGGCGACGCTTCCATGGTGCCGGGCTCGTCTGCGTGGTGGGAGCTGGTTCGCGACCTGCTGTCCTTCAGCGTGCGCGCTCGTCCTCCCCTGGCCATTGACTGCACCGCGCCCGAGGAGGATCTGGAGAGCCTCTACGAGGCCGTCGTCGGTCCATCGTTCCCGGCAAGCGAGGCGCGGCAGCGCATCGACTCGCGGCTCAGGCGCGCTCTGGGCGATGAACTCGGCCGCCGCCTCCGGCCCGCCGTGCAGATCCCGGGCTATGAGCAGAAGGCAGTTCAGGTCCGCTGCGCGGCATGTTCACCATCAGGTTGGGTTGTCGTCGACGCCGTCAACCTGAGCAACTCCAGTCAGGCGGAGGCCAGCGCCGATGCCCTCGCGAGCAAGCTAATGCGTCTGCAGCGCGGGCAGGCCGTCGCCGCGCTATTTGTCGGCTACCTGGCGTCTCCCGGCGGGCTGAACGGTGAGACCTATCTGAAGCGCTGGATCGAGGAGCAAACAGGTGCGAGGGCCTTCGACACCACGACCGAGGCCGAGGCCTTCCGACGGGCCGTTGCCCGCAGCCTCGATGACGCCCTCGGGCAGCAGACCCTCCCGCTGTGATGGCTCCGCCATCTGAGCACCCGTGACGCCGTTGTGGGAGGCCCCTGTATGCCCACCCGCAAGCACTCGTACGACCCCAACTACGCTATTCCGCCCGGTGCCACTATCGCGGCGGAGCTTGATTTCATCGCCATGTCCCGCGCCGAGGCCGCCGGCCGCCTCGGCGTCAGCGAGGAACACTTGGCACGCATGATCCGCGGCGACGTCGCGATCGATCCTGAGATGGCCCAGAGGCTGGAGGTCCTGCTGGAGATCCCAGTGCGGTTTTGGGTCAGCGCACAGGCGTACTATGACGAGCTGAAGAGCAAGCTGGAGCGTGAAGCGTCCTGCTCATCGTGAGGCGGCTCCGCCCTCCTTCTACCGCCACCGCCGCCTTTGCCCCTTCGGCCGATAGCCCAGCCGTCGCTTCAGCTCTTCAGGGACGTTGTAGACGATCGGGCACACCCCCGCGCGGCCCACGACGCCCATCAGGCGCGAGCGGAAGCCGCTCTTCTTCAGGAACGGGAAGTACCGGCAGTCTACCGGACGGGCCTCTTCCATGATGCACCGCAGGCCAACCAGGAACGGGCACGGCGGACCGATGGCCACGCGCTCACCAAACTCGCTGAGCTCCACGTACCTGTCCTCGAACTCCTCCGTCGTGATCCCCAGCTTCGCCGCCATGCGTCTGACGTTGGCTTCCTCGGCCAACGGCGTGGACTGGACGCAGCAGTTGCGGCACTTGTCGCAGTCGATGTGGGCGGAGACCTCCATGTTGATCTCCCGCACCAGACGATCCAACTCCCGGTCGGATCGGTACACGTGATTCTTAACCCAGTACCGGAAGGCCCAGTTCTCTTCTTCCTTTTGCTCCGCCAGCCGCGCGATCTCTCTTAAGTCCGTCACCAGTCTGTCTTCCATAGGACAGCCCCTTTTGCGGCATCCGCCGGGCGCTACTGCTCTTCCACGTCGCCTTGAGTGTCTCTCTCTCGCTGGGCCAGCACGACCTGTGTCCCGCGCGCGGAGGCCGCGTCGTACACCGGCTCCAGGTACTCCTGCAGCGGCCTTTGGGCCCGCCAGAACGGGAAGGGCCCCAGGCGTTTGGCCAAGACGGCCGTGACCGGCGGTGTACGGGCCTCGCCGAGAAGGTCCTCCGGGAGGTGGCCGCCACGCCAGAAGGCCGTCTCATCGCCGGGGAGCGGCTCCGGCTCCGGCGCGGGCTCCTCCTCCGTCTCCGCTTCGGGCGCCGCCCCTCCCACCAGCTCCATCAGGTCCTCGCGCTCCATGCCGCGGAGCCTGAAGATCAGGAACGGATCGCGGTCGAACTCCTCTCCCAGGAGGTAGTAGACCGCCGCGATGTGCTTGCAGGGGTTGGACCAGTCCGGGCAGGAGCAGTCTGTGTCCAGGTCGCTGAGGCGCTGTGGGAACAGGCTCAACCCGGCCTGCTCGAAGACCTCTTCGATCTCCTCGGGCATCTGGCCGCCCAGCAGCTTGGCCACGAAGATCGCCTGCTGCGACAGGGTCTCGCCCACCTTGGCCCACTCCCGCTGGGAGAGCACTTTCACCGTGATCCTGACGCTGTAGGGCGTCTTTCGTGACCCCTGGACCTCGGCCGTGACGATCCCCTGTTGCACCTCGATGGAGAGCACCTGGCCCTGGCGGGCGTATTTGCGGCCCCGGCCGAGGCGGGCGCCGATGTCGAAGCTCTCCAAAGTGGCGATCCAGCGCTTGGCCCACCAGTTGCTTCCGAAGGCGCCCCGGCTGGTGGTGGCCTTGATGCCGCCCTTGGCCTCGCGCGGCCTCGAGGGCGGGTAGTAATCCCAGTCTCTGTAGGACATGCGTGGCTCCTTGTGTGCAAAGCGACTTCGGGGCCGTCCACCATTGGCCGCACGCCGTTGCCGTGCGTCGTGCTCCCCGCCTCCCGTCCCCGCGGCCGTATCGCGGGGTGAGAGAGGGGAGCGATCCGGCAGGGCGGGACCGTTCGCCGTCCCTGGGGCCGCAGGCGTTTGGCCTGCATCCCCGCCGTTCTGCGCCAACGACCCGGGAAACGGCGTCAGTCTCCCACGGCGCTCTCGCGCAGCGTGAACAGCTCTCGGAGCTCATCGTTGGTAAGCTCGGTGACCCAGCCCTCTCCGGTCCCCACCACCCACTCGGCCACTTCTCTCTTGGCCTCGATCATCTCGTCCAGACGCTCTTCCAGCGTGCCGACGCACAGGAACTTGTGCACCTGGACGTTCTTGGTCTGGCCGATGCGGAAGGCACGGTCGGTAGCCTGGTTCTCCACAGCCGGGTTCCACCATCTGTCAAAGTGGAACACGTGGTTGGCCGCGGTGAGGTTCAGCCCCGAGCCGCCTGCCTTGAGGGACAGGACGAACACCGCCGGGCCGTCTTCACTCTGGAAGCGCTCCACCATCGCATCCCGCTGCTTTTGGGACACAGCGCCGTGCAGAAACAGCACTTCGCATCCCAGTTGGCCCTGCAGATGGCGCTGGATCATGCCGCCCATCTCGGCGTACTGCGAGAAGACCAGCGCGCGGTCGCCCGCCGCGGTGAGCTCCTCCACCATCTCCGTCAGGCGCGCCAGCTTCCCGGAGCGCCCCGGCAGTGCCGAACCGTCGCCCAGAAGCTGGGCGGGATGGTTGCAGGCCTGCTTGAGTTTGCTGAGGGTGGCCAGGACGATCCCGCGCCGCTCGATGCCCTCGGACCCCTCGAGGGCCTTCTGCGTCTCCTGCACCACCGCCTCATACAAGGTGGCCTGCTCCCGCGTGAGATTGCAGAAGACCTTCATCTCGAGCTTCTCGGGCAGGTCGGTGATGATGGACTTGTCCGTCTTGAGGCGCCGGAGGATGAAGGGGCCGGTGAGGCGCTTGAGTTGCTCGGCGGCCGCGGTGTCGCGGTGGGCCTGGATCGGGACGAAGTACCGGCGCTTGAAGTCGGCCTGGCTCCCCAGGAGGCCCGGATTGAGGAACTCCATGATCGACCACAGGTCGCCCACGTTGTTCTCCACCGGAGTACCGGTGAGCGCGACCCGGGTGTCGGCGGGGAGCGAGCGTGCCGCCCGGGCCTGCCGGGTCTGGGAGTTCTTGATGTTCTGGGCCTCATCCAGCACCACGGCGGCCCAGGGGATGCTCTGCAGCATCTCCTCGTCGCGGTAGAGCAAGGCGTAACTGGAGATGACGATGGCGTGCTCTTTGGCCGCCTCGATGAAGGCCTCGCCCTTCTGGCGGTCGCCTCCGTGATGCAGCATGACCGGCAGCTCGGGGGTGAAGCGGGCGGCCTCCTTGCGCCAGTTGCCCACCACCGATGTCGGGCAGATCAGGAGCGTCGGCCGCCGGCCGTTGCTGCTCCAGCTTCGCTGCACCATGGCCAGAGTCTGGATCGTCTTGCCCAGACCCATGTCGTCGGCCAGACAGGCGCCCAGCCCCCATCTGGCCAGGAAGGTGAGCCATGAGAAGCCCCGGACCTGATAGGGCCGGAGCGTGCCTGAGAAGCCCTCCGGACTGGGGAGCTGCTCCAGGGCCTCGTGTCGGTCCAGATCCTCCAGCAATTGGCCGATCCAGCCCTCTCCGCTGACTGCCTGCACCGGCAGGCCGCCGGCCTCCTCTGCGGCCCCCAGCGCCATGCGCAGGAGGTCCCTAGCTCGGACCTCGGTGGTTGCCTTCTTAGCCCAGAATGCGGCGGCCGCGGCGATGCTTTCGGCGTCCACCTGCACCCACTGGCCCCGCACCCGCACCAGCGGGCTCTTGAGCTTCGCCAGGGCCTGTAGCTCCTCCAGAGTCAAGCCGTCATCACCCAGCGCCAGCTCCCAGTCGACGGCGATCATGCTCTCGAGGGTGAGGCCGGCCGCGCCCTGCATTCCCGGGCCGCGGGCGTGGGCCCTGGCGCTGAGCTGCAGCTTGGTGCCCGTTCTTGTCCACCAGGCCGGGAGCATGACCCCAAAGCCCGCCTGCTCCAGCGCTCCGGCGGTCTCGGTCAGGAAGCGATGGGCGCCGGTGGCGTCCAGCTCGTACCCGTCGGGGGTCGCGTCGCGCAGGCTGGTCTCGATCTCGGAAGACAGGCGCGAGGCCTCCCCCAGGGCGCGCAGCAGGTATTCCTTGGCGCTGAACCCCTGGCGTTTGAGCAGTCCGGCCTTCTTGCCCCTGGCCTTCCACGCCTCCGCGGTGGGGACGATGAGGCTGGGATCATCCGCGGCCTGGAGAAGATAGCTCACCCGCCAGCCCTCGGGCAGCTCCACGAAGGCGGCCGGGCTTCTCAATGCCGGGTCGGGCTCCTCATCCTCCGTTGCCGTGGGCTCTCCCAGGCGGAAGCAGAGCCGGAACGGCGCCACCGCCTGAGCCATCACCGGCCGCGCCCACTCGCGTACCTGGGCGGCGAAGGCGGAAAGCTCGCGCTCGTGGCCGACCATCATGCCGTCGGGCGAGCTCAGGGCGGAGAGCCACTGGTCGTGAAGGCTGTCGAAGACCTCCGCCCGAGAGGTGCGTCGGCGGCCGGTCTCGAGCGCGGTCTGTCCGCGGACCAGACCGTCGACGATCCAGCGGACGAACTCCTCCAGTACCACCGAGGCCGGGTGCTCCGGGGGCCGCGGATCGTCGTCGGTGGGCCTCGTCAGTGCCCGAGCGACGGCGGGGAGGGCGCGAGCCAGTGCGTCCCGGCGTGAGGCGTCGGTACCGGTGAGCACCGGGTACCAGACGGCCCGGAACTCGTCGCCGCGGCGTCGGATGCCCGGCAGGTACTCCTGACGGGCCACCAGCGACCCCGCGAGCCGCATGGCGGCCACGAAGGTGCGCAGGTCCTCTCCAACCAGCACGCCGGGAGCCAGGAGCGGCTTGTCGGCGCAGGAGCACAGCAGCTCGATGGCCTGCCGGGCAGCCAGAGGCGAGACGATCACCGACCAGGGCGCCGGCATCGGCTCAGCGCCGGTGAGGTCACCCATGCCCGGCTGAACAGGCTTGCCCTCCACGGTGGGCAGCCAGGCCAGGACCTCCTCGGTGGCGGGCCCTTTGGCTGCCTCCGGGTCGTGTAGGCCGGCCTGAACCATCGCGGCGGCAAGATCGGCCTTCCCGGCCGCCCACGGCAGCGGCGGAGCCACGGCGTTCTTGCCGCCGCGACGGCGCCGTGCCGGCTTGCCGCCGTCGTCCGGCCTCGTCTCCGCCCACAGAAGCAGGCGCCAATCCTCGAAACCGCCGTGCAGGACGATCATCGCGCGTCGTGTGCTCTCCTCACATCGGTCTACGGCCGAACATGCTCGGTGGGCCTCGAACGCTTCCTCGCCGGCGTCTGGTTCCGGACCGGAACATGCATCACCGGGCCCGGTTTGGGGAATGCTATACTCAGGATGCCCGTGGCCGGGTATGGCCCTCCCGGCATCAGACGTGGGGCTCGACCCGGTTGCCTCGGGCATCGGGGAGCGTGCTGACCTTGTGGAGGTGAGCCCACGTGTGTAGCAGAGGTTTCACGCTGGTGGAGGTGCTGGCCGTGCTGGCCATCGTCCTCGTGGTCCTGGCGGTGGTTTTCCCCGTCTTCGCCAAGGCCAGGGCACGAGACGATCTGATGACGTGCGAGGCCAACATGCGGCAACTGGTGGGTGCCCTCTTGCTCTACGCTCAGGACCACTCCGAGCTTCTGCCGCCGTGGTGCCTGTACGGCGACGCCGCGGGCGGCGGAGTTCCCGCCGGGCCGGGGGGCTGCACCTGGGATAGCCAGATCAGTCGTTTCTACCGCAGCAGCGACATCCTCCATTGCCCGGCAAGCCCCTACGGCCCCAAGACCCGCTCGTACGCCATGCCCAGGTACGTCAGCGGGATCGCGGTCTATCGTCCCTATTCGCCGGCGACGGTGGTCTTGCTCTTCGAAAAGGGCGCCTACCTACCCGGCGAGAGGCCGGACGCCACCGCTGAGAACTTCGCCCAATCCACGTGCTGTCCCGACAGGCCGCAGAACGCGCCATTTCACCGTCACAGCAAGAACTTCGCCTTCCTCGACGGCCATGTGAAGCTGTACAAACAGGACACGGGGCCGTTCCTGTGGGTGGGGCGAACCAACGTGCTGCCCGGCACCTGTGTGGTGCCCGGCGATGCGCCGCTCGGCGACTGGTACCGTCCGGAACTGAGCGGTCTGGACGAGCCTACCAGCAAGTTGCGGCGCGGACGGGGATAGGGCACGCGCCGCGCCCCCACGCCTTCTTCCGGTTCGGAGCACCTGCGTCCTCGGGGCCTCACTGTTCCGTTCCGGGGCTGCCGTCGTGCCCGGCCGCCATGCGTGGCGCGTTCGCCTCTGGTTTCGGGAGCGGCCTCTCAGTCTACCAGCGGCAGCTTCACCGTCTCTCCGCCGTTTTCCGCCGACAGGTCCATGGCCAGGCAGACCTCGTGGGTCTTCACGGCATCCTCGATGTCCGGGCAGGGCCGTGTGTCTTCAAGGATGCAGTCCACGATGTGGTCGATCTCGCCCTCGAATGGATGGTGCTCCACCTCGCCACTGTCCGGCAGGATGGCCGGGACTTCCGTCCAGCCGCTTGCCGCGGGCAGCAGCGTTTCGGACCAGACCTTATTGTCCCGGATCGAGCCCTTGTCGCCCATGATGTCGATGTTGAACTGATAGGGCATGACGCAGTCCACCGAGCTGCTGATCTTGCCCACGGCCCCATTGCTCCACTTCAATGCGCCCACGACGGTGGCCGGGTACTCGTAGCGGTCATCCCAGCCGCCGGCATAGGCACTGACCTCGACGATCTGAAGCCCCGTCAGCCAGCGGATGGCGTCCACGGCATGGCAGCCGCCGAACAGGAAGCTGCTGCCGCCGGCGGCCTTCGTCCTGGCCCACTCCCAGCCCGCATACCAGTCGCTCACCCCGTGCCAGTAATCGGCCTCGGCGTAGAAGATGCTGCCGATGCTCCCGGCCTGAACGAGCTGCCTGGCGTTAACCAGCGAGGGGCACCAGTGCAAGACGAAGCTGACCACGCTCTTGACCCCGCTTTGGCGCACCGCATCGCGAAGCTCACGCACGCCGTCGATGGACAGGGCCATGGGCTTTTCCATGATCATGTGCTTGCCCGCGGCTGCGGCCCGGACGCCCTCGGCCACGTGGAGGTCACTGGGGGTGCAGATCGACAGGAGCTGCACGCCGTCATCGGCCAGCAGTTGGTCGTAGTCGGTGTAGATGGCGATCCCGTCGGGGTCGAGCCCGGCCGCTGCGGCGGCCCTCTTCGCCGATGCCTCCTTGCGGCTGCCTACGGCGGTCACCCTGCAGTGCGGGTTGTTGGCATAGGCCTTCAGATGCTCCACCGCGACCCAGCCCGCACCCCAGATGGCACAGCCGATCTTCTGATCACAAGACATGACGACGGCACCTCCTGGCGGCCGGTATCGCGTCCCCGGCGGCCGACGTGGTTTGGTGATGGTGCTCCGCACCCGCGGTGCAGAGTGTTTCGGCGAGAGGAGCGCGGAGACCTCCGGACCGACGCGCAGCCGGCGAACGGCGCGGCGGGCAGCATCCCAACGGCGCGGCGAGCGCCCCGCCAACGGCGCGGCGGGCGCCACCCGACGGTGCGGCGGGCAGCATCCCAACGGCGCAGCGAGCGCCCCGCCAACGGCGCGGCGGGCGCCACCCGACGGTGCGGCGGGCAGCATCCCAACGGCGCAGCGAGCGCCCCGGCGAACGGCGCGGCGGGCAGCATCCCAACGGCGCAGCGAGCGCCCCGGCAACGGCGCGGCGGGCTTACGGCCGCCGCTAGATGACGCCCCCTGCGGGGGCGCCGACGGTCCTGCGGACCGGACGGCGACGGCGACGGCGACGGCGGCGGGCAGCCTGCCAAGGGTGCGGGGGGCGCCACCCGACGGTGCGGCGAGCGCCCCGGCAACGGCGCGGCGGGCTTACGGCCGCCGCTAGATGACGCCCCCTGCGGGGGCGCCGACGGTCCT
>Ga0334883_1000769_pt1 | contig 53880 bp, 48 predicted proteins | sample GraSluR1_MG_6_FD_207230 | JGI IMG/M metagenome (GOLD analysis project Ga0334883, IMG submission 207230) | Sludge microbial communities from methane-producing bioreactor in Wageningen University, Netherlands - Granular Sludge_09_05-R1 | ecosystem: Engineered > Bioreactor > Anaerobic >...
AGGTCACTCATGCTGTTGCCATTCCCGTCCACTGAAAGCTAAGCTGTGAAGACCCTGCGAGAACATCGCGGCTTTTACACCACGTCCCGGGGCACTACCCCAAGGCTTCCGGCTGAGGCGCCGCCCTCGACCGATATCGTGACTTCATGAGAGCCTGACGAAATGCGTCCCTTCACTGTCGCGTCCGACCGTCGGTTCCGAGCCGGCGCTCGGCCTGCAACGAGTGAGAGGGGCGACGAGATGGCGCAGAGCGTCAAGGGAGAACGTGAGATCGTAGGCGGAGTGGATACTCACCAGGACCTGCATATGGCAGCGGTGGTGAGCACCGATGGCGAGCTTCTCGGTACCGAGGCCTTCTCCACCACTCGAGCAGGCTATCGGGCCATGCTGGCCTGGTTTCGCCACCATGGTGCCCTGCTCCGTGTCGGCGTGGAGGCCACTGGCACCTACGGAGCCGGGATCACCCGTCACCTGGCACTGGCCGGAATCCCGGTGTTGGAAGTGACCGGACCCGATCCCGCCCTGCGCCGCCGCAGCGGCAAGGACGACGCTCTGGACGCTATTGCGGCGGCCAAAGCTGCACTGGAGCGGCCAGCGGGTGAGCGTGGCCAAGGATCGCTCTGGAGCGGTGGAGGCCCTACGGGTGCTGCGCACCACCCGCAAGACGGCTGTCCAGTGCCGCCGCGCCACCCTGCAGCAGCTCCACAACACTATCGTGGCTGCGCCGGAAGAGATCCGCGATCTGGTCCGCTACATGACCCGCATGCAGCTTGTCCGTACCTGTGCCGCCTGGCGCCCGGACGCCATCGCCTTCCGCGATCCGGCCGTGGCCACCAAGATCGCGCTCAAGTCGCTCGCCCGACGCATCTTAGAGCTCGGTGATGAGGTGGCCGACCTGGATCGACTAATCGAACGCTTGGTGGCGGAGCTCGCCCCCGGCCTCCTCGCTCTCCCGGGGGTGGGGACGCAGAACGCCGGTGAGTTCTTGGTTGCGGCCGGGGACAACCCCGAACGGCTCACCTCGGAAGCCAGCTTCGCCATGCTTTGCGGGGCGGCTCCGCTGCCGGCATCCAGCGGCAAGACCCAGCGCCACCGCCTCAACCGCGGTGGGAACCGCCAAGCCAACTCGGCCTTGCACATGGTAGTGGTCTCCCGTATGCGTGCGGAACAGCGCACCAAGGACTACGTGGCACGCAGAACTGAAGAGGGTCTCTCCAAGCGAGAAATCATGCGCTGCCTGAAACGCTATGTGGCGCGCGAGGTCTACCGGGCCCTCACCAGTCCAAATGCCCCTTGACAAACATGAGAGCGTCCGCGGCGTTCAATATCTGTCTATCCGCTACACCGAGCGCCTGGCCGAAGCCGGTGCCGTCACCTCGGTGGGGTCTCGTGGCGATTCGTACGATAACGCTCTGGCCGAGACCATCATCGGCCTGTTCAAGACAGAAATGATCAGAAAGCGAGGCCCCTGGAAGAACCTAGACGATGTGGAATACGCCACTCTGGAGTGGGTCGATTGGTTCAACAACAGCCGGCTGCTCGGCCCGATCGGCTACATTCCCCCGGCAGAACTGGAAGACGTGTACTATCGTGAGCAGGCCTTGGCCGAAGAGGCCGGACTCAAACAATCGAGTCTCCACTGAACCCGGGGCGGTTCAGCAGCACCATTTGGCCACAGTCATCGTTCCCGAAAGGAAAGCGCTGCCTGGAAGATGGGCTTCCTTTCCCATCTTCCTCCCACGCCTCCACTGGAAGGACCGGCCCTCCATCGGCTCAGCCGGGCCAAGTTCTCTCTGGGCGGCGTCGCGGGGGTCTTGACAAAGGGTACGAAAGGTACATAATGGCCATATTGGCACTTCTGATTCTACGGGAGGGAACGCGATGACCACAGTCACCGCGAAGCAGTTGAAGGAAAGCTCGGCAGAGGTGCTCAGCCGTGTCCAATATGGCAATGAACGCGTGGCCGTCACTCGTCATGGCAAGGAAGTTGCTGCGGTTGTTTCCATTGAGGACGCTCGTCTACTTGATCGTCTCGAAGAGATGCTTGACGTTCACGACGCACTGGCCGCCATCGAGGAGGCCGAGCGCGATGGCACCATCAGTCTGGGCGAGCTGCGCAAGAAGCTGGGTCGCTGACAGGCAGTGTCCTATGAGATACAGATAGCGCCGGCCGCCGAGCGCGCCATCGGCAAGCTGCCCACTCGGGTTCAGGCCGCAGTCTTGGACAAGCTGGAAGAACTTGCAGAAGATCCGCGACCAGCCAGCTGCGAGAAGGTCAAAGAACTGGCGCAGTACGGGGTTTATCGCATTATGGTCGGCAGAGATCATCGCATCGTCTATCAGGTGAAGGACGAGGTCGCGAGGATCCTCGTCGTCAAGGTGGCTGATCGCAAAGAGGTATACCGGCGTCTGGATGACTTGAAGCGCCTACTGAAGTAGGCTGCTGCAGGGCATGTCACGTGCACCCCTCGGGATCTGAGGCGCCGTCGGTGGGGTTCGACATCTACACATAGTGTTCATTCCTGAGCAGAAAGTGTCAGTGCTCAACTCGAATGCGGGCGCGTCGACACCTCTCGCCTAAAGCGAGCCGGGTTCCTCCAGACACCACACTGCAGGTCCTCTCGGGCGTCAGGCTGCGCATATTTCTGGGAGAGAGGGCCGGATGCATCCGAGAGCGTCCCTGCCTCCGCCCCGATCGTTGGTGCCGGCCTTGGTCTTCACGTCATCGGGCTTCTCGGGGTTCAGAACGCAACGCCGGTGGTCATCATGGTGGCGGGGGCGGTGGATTCCGGCTTAGTCCTTCTTCGAAGAGCTCTTGCACACAAGTCAGCACACTACCTCTGTCCCGTGCACGCTGCGGCCTGGCGCTGTACCATGAACACGTCCGCCTTGGTGGAGGCAAGACCGGGCCGGGCTGCAACGGTCGCGGTGAAGTACCCGCACTTGACCGAGATCCTGTTTGGCGACTCGCGTGGTGAGCATGGGAGCGTACGCATACAGCCCTTATCTCTGGCCGGCGTTCATCTCGACCCTCCTGGTCGCCTCGCTGGGATGGTATGGCTGGCGTCACCGGTGGATCGCCGGTGCCCTGCCCTTTGCCGTCGCCGCCGCCTTTGCGGTGGCGTGGTCGGTGGGCTCCATGCTGCAGACGGCGGCCGTCCATCCCGATACCAAGATCTTCTGGCTCCGGTTCCTGACCGTGTGGCAATTGCCTGTCGTGACCGCGGGAACCGGTTTCGTGTTGCAGTTCGCCGGCCTCGGCAGATGGCTGACGAGGCGCGTCATCATCCTACTTGCGATACCACCGCTCTTGTTGGCCGGATTCATACTGACCAACGATCTCCATCACCTCATGTGGACGGGGTTCGTACAAATTGACGACGGCGTCACCCCCCTCCGCGGACCGGTCAACACGGGCGCACTGGTCTACAGCTATCTGCTGGGTCTGTTCAATGTGAGCGTGCTTCTGTGGCTGCTGGTCAGGTTTCCCCGGTATCGCTGGCCGGCGCTCCTGCTGATCGTCGCCCATCTGGGGGCTCGTTTTGTCTTCGAGTTCGGGCTTCGCCTCGGATTCCCCAGTCACTGGGATTACGGACCCTTCGTGCTGCTCTTCACCTTCGGCATGTATGCGATTGCGCTCTTCCGATTCCACGTCTTCGATCCGGTCCCGGTGGCGCGTGCGGCCGCCATCGATCACATGCGCGAAGCCATGATCGTGCTGGATGTGCAGGGGCTCATCGTCGATGCCAACCCGGCCGCGCAAAGGACTCTGGGAGAATCGATCTCGCGTCTGCGCAGGCGCGCGGTGGGTGAACTCCTCCCCGAAGGCGGTCTCGCCGTGGACACGACGTTCGGGAAGGTACCGGCACGATCGGAGTTGAGCCTTGGGGAAGGCGCTCGGCAACGACACTACACTCTGGAGGCCACGCTCCTCAAAGACAGGCGGGATCGCGACCTCGGCACGATGCTTCTGTTCCAAGACGTGACCGAGCAGAAGACGGCCCAAGCACTTCTGCTGGAACAGGAGCGGGTGGTGGCCGTCCTCGAGGAGAGAGAACGTCTGGCCCGCGAAATCCACGACGGCCTGGGCCAGGTCTTCGGCTTCATGAGCATGCAGGCGCAGACCGTGCGGAGTCGGCTGCGCGCCGGTGACGGGGAGAAGGCCGACACCCTGCTCGCCCGTCTTGTCGAAGTGGCGCAGGAAGCCCACGAGGACGTGCGCGCCTCCATCTCGGATCTGAAGACGGCTTCGGCGAAGGAATGGTCCTTCGTTCCCACGCTCGAGCGATACCTTGAAGGCTTCCGTCTCGACCATGGAATAAGCACGGAGCTGGCAGTCGGTCCTGACATCGATGAGACCACGCTCGAGGCCACGGTTGCGGTCCAGCTGTTCAGGGTGGTACAGGAGGCTCTCACCAACGCCCGCAGGCACGGGGCAGCCACCTCTGTCTGCGTGAGCATCGAACGCGAGGACTCGGTGGCGCGGATAATGGTGGAAGACAACGGCTCCGGCTTCGATCCCGGTTCCGGCCTGGACCCCGGCCACCTGCGCACAGGAGAGAGTGGACACTTCGGACTCACCTTCATGCGCGAGCGGATGGCACAGGTAGGTGGGCACGTGGAGATCGATTCCCAACCGGGGGCGGGAACGCGGATAATACTCACGGCTCCCTTGGCTGCGGGAGCTCCACGCGAAGGGGACGGCGGTGAGAGTACTACTGGTTGACGATCATGCTCTGCTTCTGGAGGGGCTGCAGAACCTTCTGGAGGAACAGGGAATCGAAGTGATCGGGGTGGCGCGGAATGGGCAGGAAGGGGTCGCTCAGGCCAAGGCACTCCGACCGGATGTGATTCTCATGGATATCCGCATGCCCGTGTGCAACGGGCTGGCCGCTACTCGCCTCATCAAGGCCGGCATGCCGGAGAGCAAGATCGTCATGCTCACCACCTCCACCGAAGAGGAAGACTTGTTCGAGGCCGTGAAGGCGGGTGCCTGCGGCTACCTGCTCAAGAGCATGGATGCCGACGCTCTTGTCGAGGCCCTGCACGATATCGAGCAGGACATCCCTCCGTTCGCTCCGGGGCTGGCCTCAAAGCTGTTGAACGAGTTCGCCCGCAGAGCGACGTCCTCGATGAGTGAGGGGCCGCAACCACCGGAGCCGCGAGGAACGGGAGCTGAGCCGGTCGGTGCCGCGGTCGATCTCACACAGGCTCCACCGTCCGGTTCTTCCGCCGGCACCCACACTGAGGAGGAGCCGCTCAGCCTGCGCCAGAGCGAGATCCTTACCCTCGTTGCCCAAGGGCTCACCTACAAGGAAGTGGGCGCCCGCGTCCGCCTGACTCCCCGCACAGTCAAGTACCACATGGCTGAGATCATGCGAAAGCTGCACCTTACGAATCGTGCTCAGGTGCTCGCCTATGTGGGCCGCACGGGTACGCCGACAGAACGACAGGAGCCCACCGTCTGACCTCCGGGCACCTTCTGCGGCGCCGCCTCGGTGCCGGTGACAGGCGCATGTACGGAAGACGAGGGAAGGGCCTCGCGGCCCTTCCCTCTACATCTCACGCCCTGCTCGCCGCACGTCGCGGCCGCTTGTCACGCTCGCTACTTGGAAGCCTTGTGAACCACGATGGAGCCGCCGCCCAAGGCCGTGGTCGGCTCGGCATCATCCGCGGCGTCCATGCGGTTGTCGTAGATGATGTCATCGGAGGTCTTGTCCCATATCTTGATTCGGAAGAGATCCGGCTTGCCCTTGCCGAGCAGGTCGCCGTCGACCGCCGTGAGCATGAATCCGTAGAGCCCGGTACCGTTGATCGTGCCCGTACCCTGGTACTGAGCTTTCGCGCCTGCCACCACCAGCCAGTCGTATTCGACTGACTGGAAGTACAGATCGGCGACCAGGAATTCGAACTGCGTGCTTCCGCTTGGCACGGTGGCACCCTTCTTGTACTTTGACTGGAAGCCGAAGGTGGCCTTTCCCACCAGTTCAGGGTTTGCCGCATAGGCGCCCGCCGGCGACGTGATCCAGCCTCCGCCGGTGACGAAGCCTGCACTCGGATCGTAGACCACCACGTAGCAGAACGTCGCGCTCGCTTGATCGGTGCCGCCGCTTGTGCCGTCGCTCACCGTCAGTTCGACCGTGTAGACACCGGCCGCGGTGTAGTCGTGCGTGCGGCTGAAGTCGCCGCACGTGATCAGATCTGCCTCCACGGTTCCGTCCCCCCAAGTCCATGTGGCGGAGTGGGTGTCACCCTCATCGGGGTCGGACAGCCGGCCGGAGATGGTGACCGACGCACCGAGCGGAATCGGCGTGGCCGGGCCGGTGAGGGCAGCGAGGATGGGGGCATGGTTGATCACCTGGCCGCCGATGGTCAGTCTCTCGACGGACTCGTAGTAGACGGACTGGAGCCCATCAGCGTCTTCGACCACGATGCTACCGGCCTCCGTACCATCGGCGTCCAACGTCGGCTCGACGTCATAGGGTCCCAGCACGAGGCTGTCGTAACCTTCGCCGCCAACGACCCAGATCGAGGAGCGGACATCCGGGGAGATGGTGAAGACGTTGTCTGCGTCTCCACCGATGAGGCGAACGTTCTCGATGTTGGCCAGGGAGTCGTCACTGCCCACGGGGCCCGAGCTGTTGCTCCACGCCAAGGTCGTCTCCGTCAGCGTCACGCTCAGCGTGAAGTCCCCGTCGCAGGTCTCGACCACCGTGTCGTCGGTTCCGCCCCCCGCGAGTTCGGTGATGGTGTTCATCCCGGGGCCACCCCGGTATTCATCGCTGCCGAGGCCGCCGGTGAGGATGTCGTCGCCCTCGCCACCGATCAGTACATCGTTTCCAGTACCACCAATGAGCGTATCGTTTCCGCCGGCGCCGTCGAGCACCACCGGGCCCGCACTGAAGAATTTTGCATCGAGGGTATTGTCACCCGGGCCGCCGGTCAGGCGGGCGGCTTCGATACCGGACAGGTTATCCTTGGTGCCATTAACATCGAGTTCGGTATTGGACAAGGTGAAGTTGGCGTTCCTGGTTTCAACCAGCGTGTCGAGCCCGTCTCCGCCGGTGAGCGTGTCTTTGCCCGGGCCGCCGGTCAACACGTTGTTCTGCCCGTCGCCGGTGATAAAGTCGGCTTCGTTCCCACCGGTCACGTTCTGAATGTTGCCGACCCCATTGGTCGATGTGGCGCTGCCGGTAGGGAGGTCGACCGTGACCTTATCCGTGCGGGCGGAGTAGTCCAGGGTATTGACGCCGCCGCCGCCGTCCAGCGTGCCGCTGAGCGTGGCGGCGGGCGCGAAGACGAAGGTATCGTCACCCGAACCGCCCACCAGGCTCACGTCGTCCCCCAAGGTGATGCTCTCGTAGCCCGCGATGCTGACGGAGCTACGGACTGCTCCCGTCGGATCCTTCAGGTGCCAGGTCGTCGGCGCGTCGATGGCTACGACAAGGATGTCGCCCGAGGCCATCAGCCCGATGAGGTCGGCGACGTCTTCGTGAATGGTGCCGTCGCTGCCGTCGATCACGTCGGGGATGGAGTCTCCGTCGTTGTCTGTGATCGTGAATGTTGTTGCCGCCAGGGCGGCTCCCGGCACGGCAAGAACGAACGCGGCAATGATCCCCGCGAGAAGGACCATAAGGTAACGTTTCTTCACGACTCCTCCTTACTTCTTTTTCGAAACGCGCGAACACCGACGAACTGGGACACCGCATGCGTGACCAGGCGCATCGGTCCGCCGGTTTGCTGCCTATGTCGATTGTGCGGCGGAGAGCGCAAAGAGGGAACTGTCCACCGGGACAGACTTGGGGACAGTCCTTCGGGTAATGACTGTCCCTCGACTGTCCCAAGGGACATTGTGAGCTCCGGGCCTCCACCTTCACACTAGGGGCAGAGGGAAATCAAGCCGGAGGCGACGGTCACGAACACGACCATGAACACGCGCATTCTGCTCTACGGCAACTCCGTGCTGCTGGGGGGCATCGGCGCCGGTCTGCGGGCGGAGGGGCGGTACGAGGTGGTCCGTGCCTCTCGGTCTCTACCGGACAGCAGCGATCTGGAGGCGCAGGAGCCTGACGTGATCATCTTCGACATCGAGGCGCCGGGCGCGGCGGCCGCCTTCTCCGCGCTCGAGAGCCATCCGGACCTGACCATCCTGGGAATCAGCCCCGACGCCAACGTCATACGGGTGTGGTCCGGCCGCCAATATCGCGAGCTGTCGATGGGGGATCTCGTGGCGCTCATCGAGGCCGGCATAGGACCTGCGGGGAGGAGCGAACAGGGCGCTGTCGACAGGGAAGTATCAACCAAGTAGGCAAGCGAGGAGGTTTGACGTGCACGGGTCACATCGCAGCCCGAAGAGGCATGGGGGACTTTCCATCTTTGTGCTCACCCTGACACTGCTGGTCGTGGGTCTGGTGCTGCCCGCGACTGCGGCGGCAACTGAGCCCTACGTGCAAAGCTTCCCACCCGCCGACGTCACTGTGGAAGCCACCATGCATCGTGATGGTACCGGGTGGGCGTCCTACCGTGTCGCCTGGAGCGTCTACGACCCTGACATCATTGAGTGGTGGGGGCTGTACAGGAACGGCGTGCGGGTGGCATATTCCAGCACTCTCGCCGACTGGCATGGCTACAGTGTCAGCTACGACTGCAGGCTGGGAGACACCGTGTTCGAGCTCTACGTCCGAGATAGGCTGGGCAACCAGTCATATCGCGGCTTCACGCTGCACGTCGTGGATACCACTGCTCCCAACCTGACCGTTCCGGCCGACGTGACGGTAGATGCGACGGGATCCGTGGGAACCCAAGTGTCCTTCGGCGTCTCAGCCACCGATCTGGTGGACGGCACCGTGACGCCTCGAACCGCGCCGGCCTCCGGCCTAGCCTTCCCCATTGGCGAGACAACAGTCTGGGTCACCGCCACGGACAGTGCGGGCAACACCAGCACCGATTCCTTCCTCGTGACGGTGCTGGGGCCGACAGAGACGATCGACAGGTTGGTTGGGGAGATCGTGGGCGCTCCGGAGGACCCGGCGACCAAGGGGGGCATAGCCCTGACCATCAAGGGCAGTCTGCTGGCCAAGCTGGATGCGGCTCTTGCCGCCCTCAATCGGGGCAACAAGAATGACGCCAAGGTGGCCATGAACGACCTCAGGGCCCTCATCAACCAAGTGCTGGCTCAGACGGCCAAGGCCATCTCGCCCGAGGCGGCGGCAGCCATAACCAGCGGTGCCAATGGCTTGATCGATGCACTGGGGGCACCGGCCCCGTCTGTGCCCGTAACTTACGCGGACTTCACCGGGCTGGACGACAACGGTACTGAGTGGCTGGTGCAGGTGGACGCCGTGGCGAACGATGAACTCCCCCTCGGCGCCGGAACCATCTCGCTTGCCTCCTCGCAGTTGCTCCCCGACGGAACCCAGGTGCAGCAGGCCTTCACGGTGAGCGTCGAAGGTTACTTCAGTGTTGAGTACTACCCGATTGGCCTGCCCGGCGGCTGGGTCGACGCGGGCGCGGCGGTGGGCATGTGCGGGCCCGTGGTGGCCTCGACCGGTGGAGCGGGAGTCCCTGCCGTGGGTGAGTACTACCTGTTCCTCGGCTGGGACGGCGCCCAAGGTTACACAGACTCGGATGGAACCGTGGGTCATTACCCCGACAGATGGACTGTCGTTCCGTGGGGAGGAAGTGATATTGCATCCTATCACCTCTACCTGCGCGCCCTCCAACGCACGGTTCTGATGGTGTTTGCCAGCTACGGGATGTCCTATCGCTATGCACCGGACACGAACCCGGATACCTACTTGAGGTCTCTCTGGCCGGTTATTCGGGGAGACATCTCGGTGATGGGCGGCAAGGACTACTCGGTCTACTAGGCTACTCCCGGTCCGGCCCGCCGCGTCCGTAGTGAGGTCGAGAAACGCTTCCCAGACTGTGCCTCTTCCTCGCCTCGCCGTCCGATGACGAGGAGATCGACGTGACGCTGGCGGCGCGCCTGCTGAAGCTACGTCGATACCGCCTCGGCGGCGCTGGCCCAAGACCAGGAAGCGGCAGCGGTGAGCGCTCTCAACAACTTGATCGCCGAGGCCAAAGGCCACAATTGGCGACGACGAGATTAGTTCAGGCTGACAGTTCTTCGGGTATTTGAATAGAACAGCTCGCCAATCATCTGAGTCCGAGAGAACCCCTCTTGGGCCGGGAGCGGAATCATGAAGAAGACACTCGTCATCTCCGGGATAGCCTGCATCCTCGTGGGTGTGGCAGTGCTCGTGCTCCTTTCGGTCCTTTGGTACTCCGGACCCAGCGCTGGGTTCGCGGTCGGCGACATGGATCGCCACTTCATCGAGGAGATGATCCCGCACCACGAAGATGCCGTGGCCATGTCCGAGCTGGCGCTCACCCGGGCGGAGCACCCGGAGTTGAAGCAGCTCGCGGAGACCGTTAACCGGGATCAGACCCGAGAGATAGAAGAGATGCGGGCCTGGTATCGCTCCTGGTACGGAGTGGATCCCCCCGCGGGTGACGACGTGTTCCGTGGACATGGGTTCCGTGGACATGGGATGGGTCAGGGCATGATGGGCCGATTCATGATGCACGATGGAGCCGACATGGAGGTGCTTCAAGCCGCCACGGTGTTCGATAAGGAGTTCATCCGTCAGATGATCCCTCACCACCAGATGGGGGTGATGATGGCCCGCATGGTCCTTTCCCACACCGACCGCCCGGAGATCGAGGAGTTGGCGCGCTCCATCATCAGGACGCAGACCAACGAGATCGACCAGATGCGAGCATGGTATCGAGCTTGGTATGAGTAGGCGGTATTTGCCCCGGCGCGAGAACACTGAGTCGTGAGGAGGCGCTCACATGATGTGGAATGGTGGTTTTGCCGGAGCCGTGATCTGGATCGTGGTCATGCTGGCCGTGTCGACCTTGATCGTGGTGGGAGTCATCCTTCTGGTCCGCGGCCTCTCCGGCCGACGTGACTACGGACAGGCGGGTTACTCCCAGGGACCGCCGCCTGCCGGAGCGGGACCCAAGACCTCCCTGCAAATCCTCGAAGAACGATACGCTCGCGGTGAGATCGACCGCGAGGAGTTCCTACAGAGAAGACGCGATATTACGGGAGGCTGATGCCTACCTCGGGATGAGCCGCGTCGTGATCTTGGCGGCAGTCTCGCCCTCGTTTCAGCGCAGCGCCGTCGTATCCTTCCCCAGCCCGTGCGGCTGTTAGGTGGGTATCTGCTATCAGGGGACCGAGATCGAGCCTGCCGTCTGTCCCTTGTCCGCGGAGTCGTAGGTCCAGCCACTCAGAACGACCCCGGTCACCGTGATGGTAAAGGTCGTGCCGGACCGCGGTTTCTTCAACTTGTTCGACTCCACCGTCACCCGGCCGGCGTTGTTCGTGAGGAGGCCGTTGGTCGCGAAGTCGGCGTCGAGGGCAAGTGAGCCGTTCGTCGGCGGGGACGATGGCATAGGTGAGATCGTCCCCGCCGACGTCACTGCCGGCCAGCGTGATGGGCACTGGGGTGTTCGGGGTGGTGGTGACCGACTGTGGGTAGGCCACGGGCGGCGTATTGGGCGCGGCCCCGCCCGACGCGAGAGCGGCGGAGGCGTCAACCAACCCCCATCACTGCCTGAGGATACCGTCGCGCCAAGTGGCCGCTCTTCCGGTCACGTTTCGCATCACGCTCTCCGGGTACGTGTGGGGGCAGTTGTGTAGAAGCCGGGAGAGGGGCGTCGTGGATTTCGAGAGCGTGGTGGGGGTAGTCGGAACCGTCATCGAGTCAGTCGGTGTGGCGATCATCGCCTTTGGCTCCCTCGGGCCGCTCCTTATGCAATTGGTTCGCCTGGCGCGTGGCCGGCGGGAGGCCGGTGGGTGGGCCGTGGTCCGTCGAGACGTGGGGCGGGCGTTGTTGTTGGGTCTGGAATTCTTGGTCGCAGGCGACATCATTCGCACGGTGGTCGGCACCATCAGTTTCGAGAGCCTCGGGCTCTTGGCGGGGGTGGTCGTCATCCGGACCTTCCTCAGCTTCACCATCACGGCCGAAATCGAAGGTCGCTGGCCTTGGCGGAGCGGAACGTAGAAACACAAGACTGGGTCACGGCATGCGGCTGGGAACGGTGACCGAGCAGGAGAGGAGCACGCGAGAGGCCATGGCGGACATAAGGACTTACGACGCGATCATCATTGGAGCAGGACAGGCCGGAGTACCGCTTGCGCGGACGCTGGCAGGTGAGGGGTGGAAGACGGCGCTGGTGGAGCGCGAGCATGTGGGAGGCACCTGCATCAACGACGGGTGCACCCCAACCAAGACAATGGCCGCCTCGGCGCGCGTGGCATACCTGGCCCGCAGAGCGGCGGATTACGGGGTGAAGACGGGCCCGGTGGCGGTCGACATGGCCGCAGTGAGACGGCGCAAGCGCGATATCGTGGAGAGCTGGCGAAGCGGCAGTGAGAACAGGCTGCGGGCCACTTCGAACCTCGATCTCCTCATGGGGGAGGCGGTCTTTGTGGGGCCGCACCGGCTCGAGGTGCGCCTGCCCGGGGGAGGCGTCCAGATTCTCGACGCCGAGCACATCTTCATCGACACCGGGGGCCGTCCGGCCGTACCCGACCTGCCGGGTCTGGATGAGGTCCCTTATCTCAATTCCACCTCGATCATGGAACTCGAGGAGGCACCCGCGCACCTGGTCATCCTGGGCGGTGGCTACATCGCCGTGGAGTTCGGCCAGATGTTCAGACGCTTCGGCAGTGAGGTCACCATCGTGCAGCGGCGGGGAACCCTCCTTGCCCGCGAGGATCAGGAGGTCTCCGAGAAGGTGGCGGAGATATTGGAGGAGGACGGTATCACCCTGGTTCTCGAAGCGCAGGCCAAGGGCGTGAGACGCGAAGCGAATGGAGGTGTGGAGCTCCAAGTGGAGACCGCGGACGGGCTGCGTACCGTGACCGGCTCCCATCTGCTCGTGGCTGTGGGAAGGACTCCCAACTCAGACTCGCTCAATCTGCCGGCCGCCGGAGTGGAGGTGGGCCGAGGCGGATTCATCGTGGTGAACGAGCGCCTCGAGACCAACGTGCCCGGCATCTTCGCGCTTGGCGACGTGAAGGGCGGACCGGTCTTCACCCACATCTCCTACGATGACTTCCGGGTGGTCCGCACCAACCTGCTCGAGGATGGCGCCGCCGCCATCACGGACCGGCCGGTGCCGTACACGGTCTTCATCGATCCTCAGTTGGGCCGTATCGGTCTCAGTGAAAGGGAGGCCCGCGAGAAGGGGCTCGACGTCAAGGTCTACTCCATGCCCATGAGCTACGTCGCCCGCGCTCTCGAACTGGATGAAGCACGGGGCCTGCTCAAGGCGGTGGTGGACGGGGAAACCGATCGCATTCTGGGCTTCGCTGCATTGGGCATCGAGGGTGGCGAGTTGATGGCCGCCATCGAGATCGCCATGCTGGGAGGAGTGACGGCTTCGGAGCTTCGCGAAGGCATATTCGCCCACCCCACTTTGGCCGAATCGTTCAACAATCTGTTTGCCGGTTGACAAGGTTGCCGGAGGAGGGTGTCATACCGGTGGTCACTCTGACACGACAAGTCCCCGGCTCGGGTTCCTCGGCCCCGGAGCCTGGAGAGCCTTGGGCCCTGGGCGTGGATCTTGGCGGCACCAAGGTGCTTGTCGCCGCGGTCTCCGCCGGTGGCGAGGTGGGAAGACGAGTGCGCTGCCCGACTGAAGTGGAGGCCGGAGCCGAGGCCATTCAGGAGGAGATCACCCGGGCGGCACGCACTCTGCTGGATGAGGCGGCGACTTCACCTGTGGGGCTGGGCGCGGCGGTGGCCGGCCAGATCGAGGCCGGAACGGGAGTGGTTTCGTTCTCTCCCAACCTCGATTGGCGTGATGTGCCGCTCCAGGAGGGTCTGAGCCGGGCGTTGGCTCTGCCGGCGGTCGTGGTCAACGACGTGAGGGCCGCCGCATGGGGTGAGTGGCTTCACGGGGCCGGTCGCGGCACGGACGATCTCATCTGTATGTTCGTGGGCACAGGCGTGGGCGGAGGCATTGTGAGCGGAGGCCGGATGGTGGAGGGGTGCGCCAACACCGCAGGGGAGATCGGCCACCTCACCGTTCTCATGGACGGCCCCGAGTGCCACTGCCGTAACCGGGGATGTCTCGAAGCTCTGGCCGGCGGTTGGGCAATTGCCCGCGATGCTCAGGCAGCCGTGGCCTCCGGCGCTGAAGAGAGCCGGCTCTTGTTGGAACTGGCCGGAGGAGACCGGCATCAGATCACGGCGCGGACGGTGGTGGAGGCTTTTCGTAAAGGCGATCCGCTCGCGGGGCGGCTGATAGAGAGGGTGATCGAGGCCTTGGCGGCCGGCATCGTCGGACTCGTGAACGCCTTCAATCCCTGCCGGATCATTATGGGCGGCGGTGTCGTCGAAGGCCTGCCGGAGCTGGTGGAGAGAGTGCGTCCCAAGGTTGAGGAGCGGGCCCTCCGAGCCGCCACTGTGGGGCTGGAGATCGTGCCGGCGCAGCTTCATGGAGATGCAGGGGTCGTAGGGGGAGCAGCTCTCGCCCTGAGGATGTTCGGGGAGCATGGCCTCAACCGAAGTGATGTGGAGGTTGGAGATGCGGAGGGTGGTACTGTCTGACCGGCGGCGCGACACCGTGGAGCCGGACGCATGGGCCGCCTCCCGCCGGGCCGCCCCCCAACGGGCCGCCCCGTCCCGGGGTGCAGTCACGGGGCTCTTCGGCCTGCTCGCTGCACTCCTGGTTGTCGCCTGCCTGTCTCTCGTGGCCTGCGGCGCCGATGAGAGTGAAGCTGAGCCCCCCTCACCCACAGGTGTGCCGGGGCCCGACGGCATGGGCAAGGTGGTCGCTACGTCCGACGGCGCCGGCACCTACATCGACATAACCCCGGATGAATTGGCTGCCATGCTCCAGAACAAGGACTTTCTCTTCATCAACACGCATATCCCCTACGAGGGGGAGATCGAGCAGACCGACCTCTTCATCCCCTTCGACGAGGCCGCCGAGCAGCTGAGCCGGCTTCCGGCCGACAAGGCCGCCAAGATCGTCGTGTATTGCCGCAGCGATCGCATGAGCCGCATCGCGATCGAGGCGTGGGTCAGGGCCGGCTACACGAACCTCTACAATCTGGACGGTGGGTTCGTGGCTTGGGAGCGGGCCGGCTACGAGCTTCTGCAGAAGTAAGCGGCGCCCCTCGGCTCAAGTGCGGCCCGGTTCGCGCCGCTGGCAGGTCCACGACCTCGTCCGGCCTGCGACCGTGGCCCCCGTCCGGCCCCGCCTCCGTCCAGGACCCGGCTCAGATGCGCGCCGGGTAGAAGAAGGCTCCCGAGGTGCCGGGGCCGGTGTTCGCTCCCATGCTGGGGCCGATCCGATAGTGAACGACATCCGACACGGCGGGATGGGAGGCAAGGAGCCGGTCCAAGGCTTGGGAGAGGGGAGCGGTGGCGCGGTCGGCGGTACCGATGGCCGCGCGAAGCGGGCTTCCCAGTTCCGGGCGCGTGCAGAAGGCCGCCATGGCCTGGGCGGCCGCCTCCACGTCGCCGGCCGTTCCCACCACTTTGAGTTCGGTGCCGATGTAGGACAAGATGGGAATGCCCGCAGTGGCCGCGTTCTCGGGGATGGCTACGCGTCCACCTGAGCGCATGAGTTCGAGCGCGTGGACGATGAACACGTTCCCCACCGTTGCCGCCGTTGCTTCGGCAACCGTGGCGGCGTTCTCCAACGAGGCTCCGGCACGTAGGGCTTCGGCCGCTTCCCACACACAACAGGAGATGCCGAAACCGGCCAATCCGGTGTCGACCAACTGGACGGGAACCGGGGAGTCGGCAGCGGCGAGGGAAGCACTGTTCAGCGTTCCCGAGACGGCCGACGAGACGTGAATCGACAGGATCTCCGAAGCTCCATTCGCGACGGCTTCCTGGTAGGCGGCCGCGAACCGGCCGGGGCTGGGTTGGCTGGTGGAGAGGACGGGGGTGGCGCCGTCGGCGAAGAAGGCGTAGAAGGAATCGGCATCGATATCGATGCCATCCACGTACTCAACTCCGTTGATGACGACGGTCACAGGAACCACCGTGATCCCATAGCGCCGGGCAAGCTCGGGGGGCATGAGGCTGCTGGAGTCGGTGATGATGGTGACAGGCATGAGTCAACCTCCTTTGGTTCTACCTCGTGTGAGTGCAAGGCACTGCCATCAGGTCGGCCCCCATCACGTCTGCCGGCCTGCATTGGGGCCGGGCACCACGGTGACATGGTAGTCGCGGCCCTCCCACCGGTTCTCGTCAGTCCAATACATGGTGAAGCGGACCGGACCTTCCTGTTCGCGGGCGACGGCCACATCCGTATAGTCGATCCCGAGCGCTGTGCGCGAGGATTCCGTCAAGGTCTGTGTCTTCCAGTCATCGGTGGTCGAGAGAAGGCGAAAGTGCTTTGGCGTCTGCACGCGAAGCGTGCATCCGCGGGCCACCGTGCGCGGTTGCCGGTTGGGTTTCCAGATCTCGAGGTCCTGCCTTCCCTTCTTGCGAACAAGGTAGCGCTCCTGCGCCGCCTCCACCCGGTCGAAGATGGTGCCGTCGCGGGCCGAGCGCAGGAGCTTGATGTATTCGGCATGGGCCCACATGAGCGGCATGGCCGAACCGGTGGGCCTGCCCAGATACATGTGAAGGGAGGGACGGTCGGCTTCGTCCCACACCTGCTCAGGCAGGAGCCCGCTCGAGGAGGCAAAGCGTTCTACGGTGCGAATGAACGGCGAGACATCGTTTGCCCGGCAGAGTTCGTAGTGGCCGCGTTCCCCGGTGAGAAGCGGCCAGGCCCGGCCCCGGCCCCACCCCTCGAAGGGTCCCCCGTCGTCCCGTTGGCCGTACCCGTCGTGGTTGTACCGGCGCCAGCAGGGGCCGGCCGGCGTCTCCACCTTGAGCACCTCATCGATGGCGGCAACAGAATCCACGATGAGGGGATCGTCAGGTGCACGGATACCGTACCTCACCAGCTCCAGGAAACCGGCGTCGACGATCTCCTTGGCCGGGAAATCCCATTGGTCGCCCGGCCGCAGGTTCTTGATGCGCAGCACCGCTCGGTCGGGGTCTTCCTCCGGCCTCGGATCATCTATGTCCACGGGGAGGATGCGAATGAAGTGGCGTGGGATGTCGGCACACAGGGTGCCCGAGGTGGTCACGGTCCAGGCTTCGAGGTGGGACTCGAGGAAGTCGGCGTAATCCTCGCAGAACGCCGCCGTGGCGTGGTCTCCTCTCTCGCGGGCGAAGAGGGCCGCGCAGACGAGTGCGGCGATGTTGGAGGCCAGAGTGGAGGGGGAGTAGCCCGAGGCCTCTTCCCACCGTTCCTGCTGGGTTGCCGGTCCGTGTCTCACCATGTAGGCGGCGGCCCTGAGGACCATGGGATAGGGGTCGAAGTCGGCGAGTGCGTTCTCCTTGTGCAGGCGCCGGGCCAACATGACCGGGAAGGCCACCTCGTCCAATTGGATGCCGCTCCAATAAGGACGGCCGTCCACCCAGAAGTTCTGCGCGAAACCGCCGTCCTCGTGTTGGCTGGCGGCGAGGTAGATGAGGGCGCGGAGCGGAGTGTCGGCGTTGCCGGCAGCCAACAGCCCGGTGGCGCTGTTCACCATGTCGCGCGTCCAGACCAGATGGTAGCCGCCCACGTCGTCGTCACCCCGGGCCTCCCCCCAGGGAATCGCCATCGAAGCGATGAGCGCTCCGGGGAAGACCTTGTCTTCGTGGGCGAGCAGAAGATCATAGCTGCTCCGATACAGGCGGCCGTCGTCATGGGAGGTGGAGTCGAGAGGCAGCATTCGCTCGCAGGGCCGCTGCCACTGCTCTTCGAAGCGTTGGGCCTGGGCGGCGAATGGCGTGCTCAAAGCCTGGAAGAGAGTGGTGACGGCCGCGTGGAGACTGTTGCCGAAGGCGAGTCCCAAGGTGAACTCGCGGTCCTTCGTGAGGGCGAGTTCGCCGGTGAGGGCCACATTGCCGTCGAGGGCCCGGTGGAACTCCCAGTCCATCTGGTGGTTCAGGGCCAAGTCGGTCCAGCCGTCCGAGCGGCCCACGTACCCGGCCGATCCGCGGGAGAACGGGATGGTCGCCCCCAGCGCGAGCCACACTCCTCCCTTGTCGGCCACCAGCAGGAGCCGTCCTCCCACCTCGATGACCCGGCCGTTGTTGCCCCAGCCGCCCACCTGCAGGTGAGGCGCGCAGAGCACGTAGAGGCGAAGCCCGGCCGGGACACCGGCGACAGCCTCCACCCGGGTGTGCTGGAGGACGCAGGGCAGGTGGGGTGAGGAGATGATGTCCTTCACGATGCGGTAGCGCTCCTCGGGGTCTTCGTTCGTAACCCGATAGCCGAGGGCCCAGCCACCCATCCTCTCTGTGGTCGAGCGTAGATCGCGCTTCTCCTCGTGGAAGAATCCGGTGTCGTCCGTCACGAGATACTGCAGGTCGCGTACTTGGGCCCGGTCGACGGTGGGATAGAAGATCTCGGTGAGGCAACCGTTCCAGAGGGTGAACCAGACCAGACTGTCGCCCGAGTAGGCGGTACCGACACCGTCCTTGCCGCCCTGCGTCCAACGGGGCTGGACACCCGGCCACCCGAAAGCGTCGCGTCCCCGCTGTGCTCCGTCCACGTGCACTCCTCTCCATGTCTCAAGTGCTGCAAGGCGTGATTCTTGCGGCCGTCCTGCCCCGCCGGTCGACAGGCTCATGCAGCTTGCCGCCGGGCCCGAAGGAGTCGCCCCACGCTGCATGGTGCCGCGATTCTTCCCGGGGCGCGAGGCTGCAAAACGGGTCTGCGGCTATCGATGGCACGATTTCTTGACTCGGACGCCCGGATTTCCCCACGAGTTCTTGGATGCCGGCACATCAGCGGTTTGCTGGGTGGACCATCATGGTAGAAACAAGGACTGAGGGGCGGTTCGAGTGCCCACGAAGAAGTGTGCGCAAGAGCTCAGAGAAAGGCTGGTGGGGAATTGACGAGTATGCCTGCGGTTGGACCGATAAGCGACTATGGTCTTCTTTCCGATTGTCAGTCGGCCGCACTGGTCAGTCGTGATGGCTCTCTCGACTGGCTGTGTCTGCCCCGCTTCGATTCACCCTCAGTCTTCGCCCGCATCCTCGATTCCGGGGCCGGTCACTGGTCGATACGGCCTTCCGGAAGAATCCGCAGCCGGAGTCGGCGGTACGTGGAGGATTCGCTGGTGCTGGAGACGACGTTTGAGGGCGCGGAGGGCGCGGCCGTACTCACCGATGCGCTTTGCCTGGGGGTGGGGGAGCGGGAGCACGACATCGGTCTCGCTTCTCCCCATGTCTTGGTGCGGCGCGTGGAGTGCGGGCAGGGGTCCATCGGCGTGGAGTTCGAACTCTCCGCCCGCCCGGGGTACGGTCTTGTCGAGCCCGAGTTGAGAGGTGGCGGTAGGCGTTTCGAGGTGTCGGCAGGTTCGGAGACGTTTGTGCTGCACTCCACCGTGCCGCTCACCGCCGTGGAGGACTCTATCGTAGGAAGGTTCACTCTCGACGAGGGGCAGGCTGCATCGTTCGTCTTCGCCTACCAGGCCGGGGGACCCGAGCCCGATGAGCCGACGGAACGGCGCGAGGCGCGGGCAGACACCCTCGTAGCCAAGGCGCCGGCCGAGACGGACGTTTCCGCCGTCGAGGCTGATGCCCCCGCCGCCGAGGCCGACTCCCGCGCCCTCTACCTCCTCGAGGACACCGCCGAGGGGTGGCGCTCCTGGTCGGCCCTCCATCAACGCTATGAGGGGCCCTGGGAGGACTTGGTGCGCGTGAGCGGCCGGGTGCTTCAAGGGCTCACCTACCGGCCCTCCGGTGCCATCATCGCCGCTCCCACCACCTCGCTTCCCGAAGAGGAGGGGGGTACACGCAACTGGGACTACCGTTTCGCGTGGCTGCGCGACTCCAGCATGATCATGCAGGCTCTGTGGGTGGCGGCCTGCCCCGATGAGGCAGCCATGTTCTTCTCCTGGATGGCCCAGGCCACCGAGGCCGACGTGGAGCAGGAAAGGCCTCTCCAGATCGTCTACGGGGTCGAAGGCGAGCGAGACCTCGTGGAGCGTGAGCTGCCGCACCTCTCCGGTTGGCGTGGCAGCCGGCCGGTGAGAACGGGAAACGGCGCCTACTCCCAGCAGCAGGTCGACATCTATGGAGAGATCCTGGACGCCGCCCACCAGTTGGCCGGTTCGGTGGACATCTTCGATGCCCCCAACCGGCAGCTGCTCGCCAAGGTGGCGGAGTACGCCGCCTTGGTCTGGCGGGAGCCCGACCAAGGCATCTGGGAGATGCGGGGAGAGCCGCGTCACCACGTCTACTCCAAGCTCATGTGCTGGGTGGCGCTCGACCGGGCGGCCACGATGGCCGCTCACCTCGGTGTGCCGGAACGAAAGCCGGAGTGGGAGCAGGTTCGCGAACAGATACGGGAGGCCATAGAGACCAGGGGTTGGAACGCCCGCCGGGGAGCTTTCGTGCAGGCCTTCGATACCGAGGCGCTCGATGCGTCTGTCCTCATGCTTCCCATCGTGGGCTTTCTGCCGGCCACGGATCCCCGCGTTCTCTCCACGATCGAGGCTGTGGAGAAGGACCTCACCGATGCGAGGGGCTTGGTCTACCGCTATCGCTCCGATGACGGGCTCACCGGACAGGAGGGGCCCTTCCTGCTCTGCACCTATTGGCTGGTCCAATGCCTGGCCCTGTCGGGACAGGTGGACCGCGCGCGGCGTCTCTTCGAACAGGTGACCGGCTACGCGAACGATCTAGGGCTCCTCGCCGAGGAGGTGTATCCCGAGCGTGACGAGCTTCTCGGCAACTATCCGCAGGGTCTCAGCCACATCGGACTGGTGAACGCCGTCTGGGCCATACACCAGGCCGAATCTGGAGATGGAGGATGATGATGGAGTCCTTTGACGCAACCGCCCACGCGGCGGACGAGATCGACGAACTATGTGTGAACACGCTCCGCTTTCTCGCGGTGGACGCGGTGCAGCAGGCGAACAGCGGCCATCCCGGGCTCCCGCTGGGAGCGGCCCCCATGGCGTACGTCCTCTGGACGAGGTTTCTCAAGCACAACCCAGGCAATCACCGCTGGCCCGATCGCGACCGTTTCGTACTTTCGGCGGGACACGGTTCGGCCCTTCTCTATGCGCTTCTCCACCTCACGGGCTACGAGCTGCCGCTTGAGGAACTGCGGCGATTCCGGCAGTGGGGGAGCCTCACTCCGGGTCACCCGGAGCGAGGCCACACGCCGGGGGTGGAGGTGACCACCGGCCCGCTGGGCCAGGGATTCGGCAACGCTGTGGGGATGGCGGCGGCTGAGGCCCACCTGGCCGGTCGCTTCAACCGCGAGGGATTGCCCGTGGTGGATCACTTCACCTACGTGTTGGCCGGAGACGGCGACCTCATGGAGGGGGTGTCTGCGGAGGCGGCCTCGCTGGCCGGGGATCTGGGGCTGGGCAGGCTCATCTGTCTGTACGACGACAACCGCATCACCTTGGCTGGGAGCACCGATCTCACCTTCCGCGAAGACAGGGCGCTCAGGTTCGAGGCGTACGGATGGCACACGGTCGCCGTGGAAGACGGCAACGACCTGGCGGGCATCGAGCAGGCCATTGAGGAGGCCCGCGCAGAGACCGCGCGCCCCTCTCTCGTACTGGTGCGCACGCACATCGGTTATGGCTCCCCCGGCACGCAAGACACCTTCGGAGCCCATGGCTCGCCGCTCGGAGAAGAAGAGGTGCGTCGCACCAAGCAGAATCTGGGCTGGCCCACCGAGCCGCCCTTCCTGATCCCGGAAGGGGCACTCTCGGTGTTCCGGGCGGCGGTGGGGCGCGGAGCCCAAGCCGAGCAACACTGGGAGCAGGTGGTGTCGGAGTACGAGTCTGCCTACCCGGCGGAGGCCAAGGAGTTCCGGAGGACTCTCACCGGTGAGTTGCCTCACGATTGGGATGCCGGAGTGCCCGACTTTGCCCCTGACCCCAAGGGCCTCGCCACTCGGGCCGCCTCCGGCAAGGTGCTCAACGCCCTGGCCTCACGCATCCCCGAGCTTCTGGGTGGGTCCGCCGATCTCAATCCCTCCACGAAGACCGCGCTCGAGGGGGGAGGTGACTTCCACGATCCACTGCAGCAACCTGCCGACGGTCAGGGAGCGGTAGGAGGTGTGTGGGGCCGCACCGGGCGCAACCTCGCCTTCGGTGTGCGTGAACACGGCATGGGTGCCATCGTCAACGGACTGGCGGCCCACGGGGGAACCATACCCTTCGCCTCCACCTTCTTCGTGTTCTCCGACTACATGCGTCCTCCCATGAGGCTGGCCGCGCTGATGGGGTTGCACGTGGTCTACGTCTTCACGCACGACAGCATCGCCGTGGGAGAGGACGGGCCCACGCACGAACCGGTCGAGCAACTGGCCAATCTGCGGGCGGTGCCCGGCCTGGTGGTTCTACGGCCGGCAGACGGCAACGAGACGACCGTCGCGTGGAAGGTGGCCATGGAGAGGAATGACGGGCCGGTGGCTCTGGTGCTCACCCGGCAGGCCGTACCCACGGCCGACCGGAGCGTTCTCGCCGCGGCTGAAGGTGTGCGCCGGGGTGCCTATGTGCTGGCCGCGGAAACAGGCGGGCGGGCCGATGTCATTCTCATGGCCAGTGGTTCGGAAGTGCCGCTGGTTCTGGCCACGCGGGAGCGTCTCGCGCAGGAGGGCGTATCTGCTCGAGTCGTGTCCTTCCCCAGTTGGGAGCTCTTCGAGGCCCAAGGCGGAGAGTACAAGGAGTCGGTGCTTCCGGCGGGCGTGAAAGCCCGCGTGTCTGTCGAAGCAGGCGTGAAGCAGGGCTGGCACCGCTACGTGGGAGAGGACGGTTCGGTGATAGGGGTCGACCGCTTCGGTGCCTCGGCTCCGGCGGAGAGGTTGATGCGTGAGTACGGCTTCACCGTCGACAATGTGTGCGCTCAAGCGCTGGAGGTCGTAGCGGGAAGAAGGGAGCGTCCGTGAAAGTGGGGGTGGCGGCGGATCACGGTGGGTTTGACCTCAAAGCCGACCTGAAGGCGGCACTGAGGGATGCGGGCCATGAGGTAGAGGACTTCGGTGCTCATGACGTGGAGGCCGGGGACGACTACCCCGACTTCGTCATCCCGCTGGCTCGAGCGGTGGCCGACGGCCGGGTCGAACGCGGAGTGGCGGTGTGCGGCAGCGGCGTGGGAGCATGCGTGGCCGCCAACAAGGTCGTGGGAGTGAGGGCTGCGCTCATCAATGATGTCTTCTCCGCACACCAAGGAGTGGAGGACGACGACATGAACGTCGTCTGCCTGGGTGGCCGAGTGGTGGGGCCGTCCCTCGCCTGGGAGCTGGTTCAGGCATTCCTGAGGGCTTCGTTCATCGGTGGTGAGCGCCATCGGAGGAGGTTGGCCAAGGTGTCGGCCCTGGAAATCCCGTACGGGGGCACAGCCCAGAGGAAGGAATTGACATGACTGAACACCAGCACGACATCGGTATGATCGGGCTGGCGGTGATGGGCCGCAACCTCGTTCTCAACATGGCGGATCATGGTTTCGGCGTGGCCGCCTACAATAGGACAGAGGCGGTGACCCGGGAATTCGTTGCGCAGCTCGAGCCCGGGCAAGAGGTGGGTCCCTGCTACTCGCTCGAGGAGTTCGTCGGCCGTCTCAAGAAGCCACGCAGGGCCATGATCATGGTCAAGGCCGGCAAGCCGGTCGATGCGGTGATCGCCGAACTCGAGAATCTGCTGGAACCCGGAGATATCGTGATCGACGGGGGAAACTCCTACTTCCGCGACACCGAGCGCCGGGAGCAGTCACTGGGCACGAAGGGCATCCACTTCCTGGGTGTGGGCATATCCGGAGGGGAGTTCGGAGCGAGAACGGGGCCGAGCATGATGCCGGGGGGGCCGAGAGAGGCGTACCCGGCGGTGCAGCCCATCTTCGAGGCCATCGCCGCCCGGGCCGAAGGAGACCCGTGTGTCGCATACCTGGGGCCGGGAGCCGCCGGGCACTACGTGAAGATGGTACACAACGGCATCGAGTACGGCCTCATGCAACTCATCGCCGAGAGCTACGCTCTCCTCAAGCAGGCGCTCGGCCTCTCCAACGACCAACTGGCTGAAGTCTACGCCGAGTGGGACGGCGCGGAATTGAGTTCCTACCTGGTCGAGATCACTGCAGACATCTTCAGGCACCGCGACGAACTGACCGATGGGCGCCTGATCGACTTCATCAGGGGAGAAGCCGAGCAGCTCGGCACCGGCATGTGGACATCGCAGAGCGCCATGGACCTGCAGGTCCCGGCTCCCAACATCGACATAGCTGTGGCCATGCGCAATCTCTCCGCGCTCGGGGAGCAGCGGCGGACGGCGGCAGAACTGCTCGCGTCGGCCGAAGGAGCCGAGTATGCAGCCGGGGCCGGAGTCGGTGGGCAGGCCGGCGGCGGCCAGGCGGGCGGCGGCGCGCAGGCCGGTGCTGCGCGGCCGGAAACCCTGTCCCTAGCGGTCGAAGACGTACGTGGCGCCCTCTACGCGGCCGTCATCATGACGTATGCGCAGGGTTTTGCCCATCTGCAGGCCGCTTCGAGCTCCATGGGCCTGGACCTGCGGCTGCACGATGTTGCCGGTGTGTGGCGGGGCGGCTGTATCATTCGGTCCGCACTTCTGCGTGATATCAGAGCGGCGTTTGAGCGGCAGCCGGAGTTGCCCAATCTGCTGCTCGACCCCCATCTCTCCCGCGAGGTGGCCCGGCGACGTCCTCACCTGGAGCAGGTCATACACGCGGGTGCGACGGCAGGCGTCCCTCTGCCGGGCCTGTCGAATGCCCTTGCCTACCTGGACGCATACAGGGTGCCCTGGTTGCCTTCGAACCTCATCCAGGCTCAGCGCGACTACTTCGGAGCGCATAAGTACCGGCGCATCGACCGGGACGGCATCTTCCACACGGAGTGGCCGTCCGGCGACGATAGGCGATGAAGGGGCGTCGAGATGCCGGATACCGGTAGTGTGCGTGGCGGAAGCGGCGAGCCGTGGCCGGAGGTGGTGGTTCACCCCGATGCCGAAAGCCTTGCGCTCGCGCTTGCCACACTCTTTGTGGAAGAAGCCCGTCGAGCCGTGAGGGCGCACGGAGGCTTCCGGGTTGCGTTGGCCGGAGGGTCGACCCCCAGGTGGGCGTACGAGCTCTTGGCGAGGCCACCCTTCTCGGAGTTGGTCCCTTGGGCGGATGTGGATGTGTTCTTCGGCGACGAGCGTTGTGTGGAGCCGGATGACCCGCGGAGCAACGAACACATGGCCCGCGAAGCCCTCTTGGATCACGTGCCTCTCCCGGCCGGCCGGATTCACCCCATGCGCTGCAGGGGCGAAGGCCCTGGCGGTGGTGGCGGTGCCGGCAAAGGTGTAGCCGCAGAAGGGGCGGCCGGCGTCGGTGCCGGCGTGGCAGGTGCGCTTGCCGCAGGGGTGTCCGGTGCGGGCGGCGCCCTTGTACCCGGTCTCACCGGCGAAGGTGCGCTCCCCGAGGTGGCCGCCCGCCGGGCGGCCACTGAGTACGAGGAACTGCTGAACGCCTACTTCCCCCGGACAAAGGAAGAGCGGCCGCCGGAAGCCGGATCCCGGCCCCACGCCGGAGCCCCGCTGGAGCTCGGCGAGCGCGGTCTCGACCTGGTGATCCTGGGGCTCGGTGACAACGGACACACAGCCTCTCTTTTCCCCGGGTCGGACGCTCTCTGGGCCACGGAACGCCGGGTGGTCGCCGCCTTCGTGGACAAGGAAGCGGGCGCCGGCACCACGGCCGCCGGGGAAGACCTGTGGCGCCTCACCTTGACGGCTCCGTTCATCAACCGGGCGGCGGTGGTGGTCTTTGTGGTGAGCGGTTCGGCCAAGGCTCAGGTGGTGGAAGAAGTGCTAGAGGGGCCGCCGGACCCGGAGCGTCTGCCGGCCCAACTCATCAAGCCGCGGAGCGGCTCGCTCGTGTGGCACCTCGACGAAGAGTCTGCCGCACACATTCGAAGGAGGTTGACCCCATGAGTGGAGCTTCTTCCACCGGGAGACGCATCGATCTGTTGTTGGCCGATGTGGACGGCACGTTGGTCACCCGCAGCAAGCAGCTGACAGAACAGACCCTGGCGGCGGTGAAGACCCTGAAAGAGAACGGCATCGTCTTCACAGTCACGAGCGGGCGTCCGCCTCGCGGCTTGGTGCCGCTCATCGAGGCCCTCGATATAGCCGCGCCGGTAGCCGGCTTCAACGGCGGCGTGTTCTTCGAGCCTGACCTGACGATCATCTCCCAGGCATTGGTACCGGCCGAAGTAGCCGCCAGAGCCATCGGCACCATCGTTGAGCACGGCCTCGATGTCTGGGTCTACTGCGGAACGGATTGGTACATCCGCGATGCTGATGCACCTCATGTGGAGAGGGAGGCCCACACCGTTGGATTCTCTCCCGTCGTCTTACCCGGCTTCGATGATGTGCTCGACCGGGTGGTCAAGATCGTGGGAGTGAGCGACGACTACGATGCGGTGGCCCTCGCCGAGAAGGATGCACAGGAAGCGTGTGGCGCGAGCGCCTCGGCAAGCCGTTCCCAACCCTACTACGTGGACATCACCCACCCGGACGCCCACAAGGGCATGGTTGTCACCCGGCTCTCGGAGATACTGGCCATCCCCTTCGCCCGCATCGCCACCATCGGCGACATGCCCAACGATGTACTCATGTTCCGCCGCAGTGGCCTCAGCATCGCCATGGGTAACGCCGGCGACGAAGTGAAGGCGGCAGCGCACGAGGTGACCGCATCGAACGAAGAGGAAGGTTTTGCCCGCGCGGTTGAGACCTACGTGCTGGCCTCGCAGGGCCGAGGCGGGAAAGAGACGGGGCTTGGAGGCCCCGGGTGGAGGGAAGGAGCATGACGATGGACAAACCACATGCGGATGCACTCGTGTTCTTTGGGGCTACCGGAGATCTCGTCTACAAGGAGATCTTCCCCGCGCTGCAGGGACTGGTTCGGGACGGCAGAGTCCGCATACCGCTCATCGGAGTGGCCCGCTCACCGTGGACGATCGCTCAATTGAGGGACCGGGCCCGAAGCAGTCTGGAGCGCAAGGGCATCTTTGACGAAGAGGCCTTCGAGACGCTGGCGGGCCTGCTTGAGTACGTCTCGGGCGACTACGGGTCTCCGGAGACGTACGTCCGTATCCGGGAAGCACTGGGCGATGCCCAGCACCCCGTCTTCTACATGGCGGTTCCGCCCAGTGTGTTCCCGGTAGTGACCGATGCCTTGGCCGCCTCCGGTTGCTCCCAGGGGGCCCGCGTGGTGGTGGAGAAGCCCTTCGGACGAGATCTTGCTTCGGCCAGCTCACTGAACGAGACGCTGCACAAGCACTTCGTGGAGGAATCGATCTTCCGCATCGACCACTTCTTGGGCAAGGAGCCGGTACAGAACGTCACCTACACGCGTTTTGCCAACCCCATACTGGAGCCGATCTGGAACTGTGATCACATACGCAGTATCCAGATCACCATGGCAGAGGACTTCGGGGTCAAAGATCGGGGCGGCTTCTACGAAGAGGCGGGGGCCATCCGGGACGTGGTGCAGAATCACCTCCTACAGGTTCTCGCCATCGTGGCCATGGAGCCGACCGGAGGCGAACCCGATGGCTACCGGACCGAGAAGGTGAGACTGCTCAAGGCCATTCGCCCGTTGGAGGCCGCCGACGTCGTTCGGGGCCAGTACGAGGGTTACCGATCAGTCAAGGGCGTGGCCCCCGATTCCGTGGTGGAGACGTATGCGGCACTGCGGCTGAGCATCGAGAATCAACGTTGGGCTGGAGTGCCGGTGTACATCCGGACCGGCAAGGAGCTTGCGGTTACGGCCACGGAAGTCTTCGTCGAGTTCAAGCGACTGCCACGGGAAGCGTTCGGAGAAGATGTGGCTCCGGCCTCCAATCATCTGCGCATGAGAATTGGTCCGGGCATCGATATCGGCTTGGGGCTGCGGGTGAAAGTCCCCGGGGAGCAGATGATCGGCAGGGATGTGGAACTGTCGCTCACCTCTCTGCCCGCGGAGGGTGACCCTCCCTACCAGCGCCTGTTCTCGGAAGCCATCGCCGGCAATCCCGAACTCTTCGCCCGGCAGGATGGAGTGGAGGAATCGTGGCGTATTGTGGCCCCCATACTCGGGGACGTCACGCCCGTTTACAGCTATGAACCCGGAACCTGGGGCCCCGACGAAGCGCGACGGCTCATGGGCGAGCACGGGCCCTGGCTCGATCCGTCCGTTCCGGTGGATTCTTGACTGAACGGACGAACTTGACTGACCGATACGCGAAGGGAGGACGTCATGGACGGCCCACGGGACCTGCACGCGCTGTGTGAACCGAGAATTGCGAAATCCATAGCCGCGAAAGCCGGGGCCAGAAAGGCGAAGGAGGCGGAAAGATGAGCCGGGAGGCCCCCAGATTGACCGATTCAAATTCCTGGAAGGCCCTGCAGGCCCACTATCAGGATGTCCGTGGCCTGCACCTCCGTGAGCTCTTTGCCCAAGACTCCTCGCGGGCGGAGCGCTTCGTTGCCGCGGGAGCGGGGCTGTCACTCGATTACTCCAAGAACCGTATCACTGACGAGACCATGCGCCTGCTCGTGGAGGTGGCCCGGGAGCGGGGAGTCGAAGAGCGCCGCGACGCCATGCTCCGGGGCGAGAAGATCAACACCACCGAGAACCGTGCCGTCCTGCATGCCGCACTCCGGGCGCCACGCACGGCGAGCATCATGGTGGACGGCCACGACGTGATGCCCGGTGTGCACGAGGTGCTCGACCGTATGGCGGCATTTGCCGAGCAGGTGCGTTCCGGGGAGTGGAAAGGCTTTACCGGAGGGGGCATCAAGAACGTGATCAACATCGGCATAGGCGGGTCCTATCTGGGCCCGGAGATGGCCTACCACGCGCTCAGGCCCTACAGTGAGCGAGACATGGAGTTCCGCTTCGTGGCCAACGTGGATGGTGCAGCCTTCACCGAAGCCACTGCCGGCCTCGATCCGGCCGAGACCCTCTTCATCATCTCGTCGAAGACCTTCACCACCCTGGAGACGATGACCAACGCGCGGGCGGCCCGGGCGTGGGTGGTGGATGCCCTGGGGAGCGAGGCGGCGGTCGGCCGGCACTTCGTGGCCGTGTCCACCAACGAGGCCGAGGTGCAGAAGTTCGGTGTCGATCTCGCGAACACCTTCGGTTTCTGGGACTGGGTGGGCGGACGTTACTCCATGGACTCGGCCATAGGCCTCTCCACCATGATCGCCGTCGGGCCCGAGCGGTTCCACGACCTGCTGGCCGGCTTCCGGGCCATGGACGAGCACTTCGCACACACGCCCCTCGAGCAGAATCTGCCCGTGCTGCTCGGGCTCCTTACTGTCTGGTACAACAACTTCTTCGGGGCACAGACCATCGCCGTCCTGCCCTATGCCCGTGCCCTCGCCCGCTTCCCCGCCTACCTACAACAGCTGCAGATGGAGAGCAACGGCAAGCACGTCGACTTGGAGGCCCGCCCGGTGGACTACGAGACCGGACCGGTCATCTGGGGCGAACCGGGCACCGACGGCCAGCACTCCTTCTATCAGCTGATCCACCAAGGCACCAAGCTCATTCCGTGTGACCTCATCGGCTTCTTGGAGCCGCTGTCCCCCCTCGTGCGCCAACACGATCTCCTCATGGCCAACCTGTTCGCGCAGGCGGAGGCGTTGGCTTTCGGCTCCACTGCGGAGGAGCTGGCGGCGCGGGGAGTGGATGCCGCCCAGATCCCCTTCCGCGTCATGGAGGGCAACCGTCCCACCAACGTCATCCTGGCCGATCGCTTGGACCCCCGGACGCTTGGGAGTCTGGTGGCGCTCTATGAGCACAGCGTCTTCACTCAAGGGGTGATCTGGGGAATCGATTCCTTTGACCAGTGGGGAGTGGAGCTCGGCAAGATACTTGCATCCCGCATCGTCGCGGAGATCGAAGAGGAAGGCGACGCCGATCTCACTCACGATGATTCCACGAACACCCTGATTCGTCGCTATCGGCAGGCCCGGGCGAGGTCGGCCGGCGACAGAGACTGAGGCGAGGTTGACATGGACTTCTCTGTGGTGGAGGCGGAGTACCTGCGAGACAGGGCGGTGCCCGACTTCGAATGGAACCAGTTCGACGAGCCCTCCCGGCCTCGGCCTCTGGCCGTGGGCGTGCGGGAGGCGCGCGTAGCTCTCGTGTCGACGGCGGGTGCGTATCTTCCGGCCACCCAGGAGCCCTTCGTCTTGAGGAGCCCGCTGGGCGACGATAGTTTTCGCGTGATACCGGGAGAGGCGACCCGGGACGAGATCTCCTTGGCACACGTGGGGTACGATATCCGCCGCGCCGCCGAAGATCTCGACACGGTATTTCCTTTGAACCTCCTGCGCGACTTTGCTGCGCAGGAGATGATCGGGAGCGTTGCCCCCCGGCATGCGGCCTTCATGGGGTACATACCGAAGACCGCGCGGCTGCTGACGGAGATAGGGCCGGAAGTCGCCCGGATCTTCCGCGATGATCACGTTGACTTGGCAATTCTCGTACCGGCCTGACCGGTCTGCAATCAGTCCGTGGGGCTGATTCAGCGGGTCTTGGACGAAGCCGGTATCCCCACCGTCTCTCTCACCTTGGTGCGCGAGATCACCCAACTGGTGCAGCCTTCAAAGGCCCTCTATCTGCAGCATCCTTTCGGGCTCACCCTGGGGGCAGTCGGCGACCGTGACACTCACGAGGCCATTCTGCGGGAGTGCCTGCGCTGGGCGGAGGAGGAGCTTCCCCCGGGGACCATCGTGGACCTACCCTACCGCTGGGACAAGGACGATCTGCGCGAGCGCCAGCTGCGCAAGGAGGCGCACTAGGTTGACGTGCGCAGGATACTGAGCAGCTCGGTGATATCGGGCCGGTCGACCGGGTCTTTGCTGGTATGGGCGAACAGCACACGCCCGTCGCCGCCGATGATGAAATCGCCCCCGAGCTGAGCGGAGTCGTCCTGGACGCCTCGCCACTTGCGTCCGGCCCGGTGCAGCTCGACATAGGTCCGGATGGTGCGGGCGTTCCAGGAGTGCAGATACGAGCGCCGTAGCCCGTAGGCCTTGTAGGCCTCGCGATGCTGGTCGAGCACGACGGGGAAAGGGGCCCCCGTCTCCCGCTGCCACTGCTGCATCTTGGCGGCGCTCGAGAAGGAGATCAAGAGAACCTTCGCTCCCAGTTCGGCCAACTCGGATTGGTGGTCGCGCAACTGCGCGACGTGCTCGCGGCAGGGCAGTCAACCCGGGTGCCGGAGGAAGACGAGGAGTAGGAAACGGCCGTCCCGGAGGGCGTCCTCGAGGGCGATGAGGCCGCCGTCCAACGTGGGAAGGGTGAAGGTGGGAGCGGGATCACCCACCTCGGGAGGCCGAAGTATCGTGTCTTCTCTGGCGGGCATCGTCCTCCTGGTTCAGGCTGCTGCTCGGTCGGTCTGTCTGTTGCGCGTTGATCCCCCGGATAGAGAGAATGCAAACGCGGGGAAGAGGGGGAGACGGGCCGCAGGTGTCCGCGTGCTGCAGGTGTCGGGGATGTCGGTCGTGGGAATCAACGGCTTCGAGGACTGCATCGGCGAACGGCGCAGTCACGGACGCTTGTGGAAGCGTGGACAAGGATGGCGGACATGACCGAGATACCGGTTCTCACGGCGGACCAGATGCGCGAGGTCGACCGCGTGATGATGGATGACCTGCGTATCGATCTGGTGCAGATGATGGAAAACGCCGGTCGGCTGTTGGCCTCCTTGGCCCGCGAACGATTTCTGGGGGGTGATCCGCAGGGGCGCCGGGTGGTGGTTGTGGCGGGCACCGGCGGCAATGGCGGCGGAGGCCTGGTGGCGGCCAGGCGGCTTCATTGCTGGGGGGCCCAGGTAGAGGTCATCTTGACCAAACCAGGCGCCGCCTACCAGGGCGTGCCTGCGCAACAACTGGACGCCGTGCTGCGCCTCGGTATCCCGGTCTCGATCTCGGCCGAGTTCCCGGGTGTGAAGGCAGCGCGCGAAGACGCCGGCCGGACCGGTGCCGGCCGGACCGACGGCCCGCGGGCGGATGTTGCACCGGACGTCATCCTCGACGCCATCATCGGCTACGGGCTTGAAGCCGAGCCTCGAGACGCGGCGGCCGATCTCATCCGGTGGGCACTCGCCAACAGTGCTCCCGTCCTCAGCCTGGATGTCCCATCCGGCCTCGATGCCACCTTCGGTGTACCGAGCCCGGCCACTGTCAAGGCCCGGGCCACTCTCACGCTCGCGTACCCGAAGACGGGCCTCCTCGCCATTGGCGCGGCGGAGTACGTGGGTGAGTTGTATGTGGGCGACATCAGCGTGCCGCCCCACGTGCCGGAACAGCCTGCACTCGGGTTCGGCTCCCCCGTTCTCTTCGCACAGAAGGACATTGTCGAGTTGTCGGGCACGGCAAGGCCCGTTCCCCTGGCCGTGGAAGTGTCCCTCCGCGGTCTGCTCCGGGCCACGGCACATGCCCATCACCGAGCTTATGCCGCCACCGACGGAGTCGACTCCGAATGGGCGCAGTGGTACGGGAGGCAGGCAGGCGCGGCCCTCGGGGGGCTCGTGGGCGGAGAGATCGGCGCGGAGGCACTCGGGCGCCTGCTGGCCGAAGCACATGAACTTCACCACAAGGAAGCTGTGCAGACTCCATGGGAGACTTTCTTTTCGCGTTTCTTGCTCGAGAGGCTTGAGCCTTGCGCTCACACAATCTCGGGGGACGGCAGTTGATGGCGCGTGCGAATAACAGCAGGAATCGGCAAGACCACTACGACCTCGTGGTGATCGGAGCCGGGTCGGCCGGCCTCACCGCGGCGCGGTTCGCCGCCCGGCTGGGGGTTCGCGTTGCGCTTCTGGAGCGGGCTCGCCTCGGGGGAGACTGCACCTGGACCGGCTGTGTTCCCAGCAAGTCAATTGTGAGGACGGCCGCTTTGGTGCACCGGGCACGGCAAGGCGACCGCTTCGGCCTGCCGGTAGTTGAGCCGGTTGTGGATCTTGCTGCCGTCATGGCTCACGTTCGCGACGTCATCGCGGGCGTGAGTGAGGGAGAGACGGCAGAGGCGCTTCAAGACTTGGGCATAGACGTCATTTTTGGCCAGGCCAGGTTCCTATCTCCCCACCAACTGGCCGTGGAGGGAAGGACCCTCACGGCCCGAAAGATCATCATCGCGAGCGGCTCTCACTCGAAGGTGCCTCCTGTCGAAGGGGGAGGCACGTGGGCGGACGCTGCCGGAATGGGCCTCACCGGCGCATCCCCCGGGGGCCGGGGCCCACAGGGGCCGCCGCGAGAGCCGCAGCCGCAGGACCTGCAGCCGCAGCGGGTGTTCACCTACGAGACCATCTGGAATCTGCGCGACCTGCCCCGGAGGCTGGCCGTGGTGGGGGGCGGGCCGCTCGGCTGCGAGATGGCGCAGGTGTTCGCGCGGCTGGGAGCGGAGGTGACTGTCATCGGGCGGGCGGATCGCCTGCTCCCCCGTGACGAGCCGGAGGCTTCGGCGGTGCTGGCCCAGGTCTTCGCTGAGGAGGGCATCACGCTGAGGCTGGGGAGCCGCGTGGGGGAGCTTCTTCCTCGCGATGGCGGGGTGGAGCTCACGATAGCCGGAGAACGGATGGTGGTCGATGCGGTTCTCTACGCCGTGGGCCGGGCACCCAATGTCGACGGCCTCGACCTCGAGAAGGCGAATGTCCGTTTCTCGGAGTCTGGGATCGTGGTGGACGACACGTTGCGAACCACTCAGCGGGACATCTATGCGGCGGGCGATTGCACCGGAGGGTACCAGTTCACGCACTTGGCGGGCCGGCAGGGTTTTGTCGCGGCGCGCAACGCGCTCCTGCCGGGGAGCACATCTGCCGCGAAAGGAGCACTGCCCTGGGTGACCTTCACCGACCCCGAGGTGGCCCACGTGGGCTTGGGTGAGGAGCGAGCCCGCGCTCGGTACGGCGCCAAGGTGCAGGTAGCGATGTGGCCGATGACGAAGGTCGACCGGGCCAGAACAGACATGGATACGAACGGATTCGTGAAACTCGTCCATCTGAAGAACGGCACCATCTTGGGGGCCACCATGGTGGCGGGACGGGCGGGTGAAGCCATCCACGAGTGGGCTTTGGCCATCGACCACGGCCTCAGGGTCGGTGCTCTGGCCACCACCGTCCACGCGTACCCCACCTATTCGGTTGCCACTCTGGAGTTGGCGGCCGAGGCCCATCTCGACCGCGTCTTCAGCGGAGCCACGGGCGCTCTGCTCAAGCGGCTGGCCAGGTAGGTGGTTCATCTGGGGAAGGATGGATGCTGTCGCGGGTGGCGGTTCCGTCTCGTCGCACGGGGACTGGTGGCACTGCGTGTCCGAGCCGCGTGGCGCTCATGATATGCTGATCAACTTCGAACACTCGAGTGTCGAACATGTGAGTGCTCGTTCTTCGTGAGTCTGCTTGGCATGTGGGCTCAGGCGGGAGCCGATGGTGCGGTCCTCAGGAATGTGGCCCTTGACCGCGCCCGTGCCGATCAGACCGATCAGACCACCAGCCGTGCCGTGCTGTACGAGGAGGGCCGATGTCAGCTGCCACTGAGATCATTGCAGCCCGCACCATGAACGCTCTGCATATCTGGCTGGACCTCGGGTTCCTGCTGCTGTTCCTGTTCGTACTGCTCTGGACCAAGCGGTACCAGGCCGTTATCGTCGGCATGTTCGGAGCTGCGCTCTACTTCCTCGTCGATTACGGGGTCTTCTATCTTCTTCTCGAAACCCGAGTCGTCGAAGGGGCCGATACCTTGTGGTTCCTGCTCTGGTTGTCCGTCAGCTACGGGTTCACCAATCTCGTCTGGATCTGGCTGTGGCTCGATCGTGACCGCCGCACGGCGGAGTGGTCCATCTTCATTGTGGCGGGCTGGCTGATGGTCGCGATCATGAGTACCACGTTCGGTTCCGGCACGCATCAGATCTCCATAGTGCGTGGTACCGCCTCGTACCATGGCGTCATGGCTGCGCTGCTGTTCATCGGGTACGGCATTCTCTGTGTGTACAACATCAGGCAGAAGGACTCGGCCAAGAGAGCTCCCCTGTTGTGGATACTGGCCATCGGCATACTTGTGCAGTTCAGTTGGGAGGCGGTCCTGGCTGTCACCGGCATACGGAATCTCGCCTGGAACACCATAGTGGTGAACTCGCTACTGGAGACCAACATGGGATTGCCTTTCCTCTATCTCATCCATCGAACGGTCACGCGCAGGTGGGACGAACAGCTCACGCGCATAGCGGCATAGACCGCCCGTGGAGGACGACCGCACGGTACGGCTGGCCGATGTGCTGGAATCCGGGGGCCGGCTCGTCTACCGCTACGATTTCGGTGACGACTGGGAGTTCGACGTGAAGGTCGAGCAGGTGTCACCGGCCTCCGAAGGCGTGGTGTACCCGCGGGTGACACACGGACGCCGCTCGGCTCCCCCCGAGGACTGCGGCGGCGTATGGGGCTTCGAGGATATCCTCGTGGCTCTGTCCGGGGGCGCGGGCGACGAGGAGGAAGCCGAACGGCTGGAATGGCTGCGTGAGCAGTATCCGTACTTCTCACCAGAGGAATTCGATCTCGACGTAGCCAACGAATGGGTGCGTCGGCCCCAGCCTTTCTGGGAATAGCCCGCTGCGCACGCAGCCTCGTCGGGCGACAGCTGGGGGCGCGGACCAGGCATATGTTCGTTTCAAGGCAGAAACAACCGGGAAGTACGCAGGAAAGGCAGTCCGCACGGAGTCGTTTGTTACAGGGTCGTGTGTCCGACACCGTGGGAAGTAAACCCCGGCAAGTCTTTGCTCATGAAGGGAACGTAAGCATGGACGAGAACAGCAGGTGCCCGGTTACGGGCAAGACCGGCGGTAACCCCGGCCACTCCGGCGGCAGGGGCACCGGCAGCCGCGAGTGGTGGCCCGACCAACTCAACCTCGATATCCTGCATCAGCATCCCCCCGCCCCCAACCCCATGGATCCCGGTTTCGACTACGCCGAAGAATTCAAGAAGCTCGACTATGACGCACTCAAGAAAGACTTGGCCGCCCTCATGACCGACTCCAAGGAGTGGTGGCCCGCCGATTGGGGCCACTATGGGGGCTTGATGATCCGGATGGCTTGGCACAGCGCGGGCACCTACCGCACCGCGGACGGAAGGGGAGGTGGAGGCACCGGCAACCAGCGCTTCGCGCCCATCAACAGCTGGCCCGACAACGCCAACCTGGACAAGGCGCGCCGTCTGCTGTGGCCCATCAAGCAGAAATACGGGAACCATATCTCCTGGGCCGACCTCATGATCTTGGCCGGCAACGTGGCGCTCGAGACGATGGGTTTTTCGACCTTCGGCTTCGGCGGCGGCCGCGAGGACATATGGCAGCCCGAGGAAGACATCTACTGGGGCTCGGAAACCGAGTGGCTGGGTGATGAGCGCTACAGCGGTGACCGCGAACTCGAGGAACCTCTGGCCGCCGTACAGATGGGTCTCATCTACGTGAACCCGGAAGGACCCAACGGAGTCGCCGACCCGGTGGCTTCGGGCCGTGACGTACGCGAGACCTTCGCCCGCATGGCCATGAACGACGAGGAGACGGTGGCGCTCGTTGCCGGTGGGCACACGTTCGGCAAGGCCCATGGGGCGGGCGACCCCGTTCTGGTGGGTCCCGAGCCGGAGGCGGCATCCCTCGAAGAGCAGGGCTTGGGCTGGACCAACCGTCACGGCATCGGCAAGGGTGGCGACACGACCACCAGCGGTCTTGAGGGTGCCTGGAAGCCCAACCCCACCACGTGGGACATGGGCTACTTCGACATGCTCTTCAAGTACGAGTGGAAACTGGTGAAGAGCCCGGCGGGCGCTCAGCAGTGGACGCCTGTGGACGTGGACCCGGAGGATCTGATTCCCGACGCACACGATCCCGCGAAGAAATTCCCGCCCATGATGTCTACGGCCGACCTGTCGCTCCGATTCGATCCCATCTATGAGCCCATCTCCCGCCACTTCCATAAGAACCCGGAAGCGTTTGCCGACGCATTCGCCCGGGCGTGGTTCAAGCTGACCCACCGCGACATGGGTCCCAAAGTCCGCTACTTGGGTCCGGAGGTTCCGGAAGAGGATCTGATCTGGCAGGATCCGGTCCCCGCTGTGGATCATCCCTTGATTGACGCGAAGGACATCGCCGACCTCAAGGCCAAGATACTCGAGGTGGGTCTTTCGACGGCGGAGTTGGTCTCCACCGCCTGGGCCTCGGCCTCGACGTTCCGCGGCTCGGACAAGCGAGGTGGGGCAAACGGGGCGCGCATCCGCCTGTCTCCGCAGAAGGATTGGAAAGCCAATGAGCCGGAACGGTTGGCGAGAGTCTTGAGCACGCTCAAAGGCATTCAACAAGGCTTCAACGACGCTCAGACCGACGGGAAGAAGATATCGTTGGCCGATCTCATCGTGCTGGGCGGGTGTGCGGCGGTGGAAGCGGCGGCCAAGGCGGCCGGCCACGACATCGAGGTGCCGTTCTCTGCCGGCCGCACGGACGCCTCCCAGGAACAGACCGACGTGGAAGCCTTCGCCGTGCTCGAACCAGAAGCCGATGGGTTCCGCAATTACCAGAAGAAGGCGTTCACCATCTCGGCCGAGGAGATGTTGGTGGACAAGGCCCAGCTCTTGACCCTGAACGCACCGGAGATGACCGTGCTTGTGGGTGGACTGCGCGTGCTGGGCGCCAATGTCGGAGGGGCGCAGTACGGCGTGTTCACCGAACGGGCGGGCGTGCTCACCAACGACTTCTTCGTCAACCTGCTCGACATGGATACCGTCTGGAAGCCGACTTCCGAGGCCGCAGACACCTTCGAAGGGCGTGATCGCACCACGGGCGACCTCAAGTGGACGGGCACGCGCGTGGACCTCATCTTTGGTTCGAACTCGCGTCTACGCGCGCTGGCCGAGGTCTATGCCCACGCCGACGCCAAGGAGAAGTTTGTCCGTGACTTCGTCGCTGCATGGAACAAGGTCATGAATCTGGATCGGTTCGACGTGCTGTGATCAACCTGTTCGTCAACGAGGCCTTCGGGGTTCTCACGGGACTGCATGATGTGGCCGGCCGGAGGGCTTCCGAGGTGGCTCTCGGGTCCCTCGGTGCTGACACAGGGTCGCTTCGAGCATACGGCCGAGTAGCTGCAGGCGGTCACCCGGAACGCTTCGAGGTGTTCTTCGAATAGCAGCAGACGTGGCTCGGTGTCTATCTCTGACCACAAGAAGGCGCTAAGAGGATCTTGTTCGGACCGCCAACCTTCTGGAGTGCTGTGTACGAGGACCCGGCTTTCCGGGAGGTCATCAGACGGAGGGTCTTGGAGGGCCTTGCTTCGGGTGACCCCGAGCGCATTTTGCCGTCTTGTACTACAATGAGCGAAACGGGCTCCACAATCGATAGCTAGCCGGAAGTTTTTGCCTTAACTGAGGCCCGATCCCGCTGTTGACGCGGGTTCGGGCCTCTTCTTGGCGGGTTGATGTAGCCAAAGTTATGGTTGCCTTAGTGGGTATGGTGTCCTATAATAAAGGTATGGCAAAGCGAGGCGGCTCAGTACACGTAGCCACAATAAGGACCAAGGGCTCCCAGGGCCGGGTCTACACCTCCTATCTCCTTCGCCGCTCCTACCGGGAAGAAGGCCGGGTGCGTCACGAGAATCTGGGCAACCTCTCGCACTTGCCGGAGGCGGCCATCTCGGCCGTGCGGAGGATTCTCGCGGGGGAGACCCTGGTCTCGGCCGAAGACCGCTTCTGCGTGGAGCGCTCCCTGCCCCACGGCCACGTGGCCGCGGTGCTCGGGGCCCTGCGCGCCTTGGATCTTGAACGACTTCTCTCGCGCGAACCCGGCCGGGAGCGCGATCTGTGCGTAGCCCTCATGTGCCAGCGTCTGCTTGGTCCCGGCTCCAAGCTCTCCGCCACCCGACGATTCGCCACCACCACCCTGGCCGAGGAGCTTTCTCTCGGTGAGGTGAGGGAGGCCGAACTCCTCGCGGCCATGGACTGGCTGCTTGAACGTCAGGAGCGTATGGAACGGGCCTTGGCCCGACGCCATCTTTCCCCCGGGGGTTTCGTGCTCTACGACCTCTCCTCCAGTTACCTGGAAGGGCGCTGCTGTCCGCTCGGGGCTCTCGGATATTCCCGCGACGGCAAGAAGGGCCGGCTCCAGATCAACTACGGCCTGGTGTGCTCGCCCGAGGGCCGGCCGGTATCGGTAGAGGTCTTTCCCGGCAACACCCCTGACCAGGAAACGCTTCATGACGCCGTCTCGCGGGTGACGGCGCGCTTCGGGCTTACGCGAGTGATCTTCGTGGGCGATCGGGGCATGATCACCCAGGCTAAGGCCGATACCCTCAAAGAGCAGGGCGTGGGCTTCGTGAGCGCGCTCAAGAGTCCCCAGATCAAGGCTCTGGTGGCGAGCGGAGAGCTCCAGCTCTCCCTCTTTGACGAGACCGACTTGGCCGAGATCAGCTCGCCGGAGTTCCCCGGCGAGCGCCTCATCGTCTGCCGAAACCCCCAGGTGGCGGCCGAGCGTACCCGCAAGCGCGAAGCGCTGCTTGCCGCCACTGAAGGGGAGCTCCTGCGGGTGAAAGCCATGGTGGAGAAACCCCGCGGACGCCTGCATAACGCCGATGCGGGCACTATCGGCGAGCGGGTGGGCCGGGTCGTGAACGCCTACAAGGTGGCCAAGCACTTCGAGCTTACCATGACAGACGGAAGCTTCTCCTTCGCCCGCAAAGAAGAGCAGATCGCCCGCGAGGCGGCTCTCGATGGTCTTTATGTGCTGCGCACCACCTGCAGAAAGGAAGAACTCGGCCCACACGCGGTGGTCAGGGCCTACAAACAGCTCAAGGTGGCCGAGCGCGCCTTTCGCACCATGAAATCCTCAGAACTTGAGATCAGACCCATCTACCATCGGCTACCCGAGCGGGTACGCGCCCATGTGTTTCTCTGCATGCTCGCCTACTATGTCGCCTTTGAACTCAAGGAGCGCCTGGGCCCCCTGCTCTTTCAAGACGAGACGCCCCAAGCGCCTCTCGATCCGGTCCGGCCGGCCGAGCGCTCAGAAGAAGCTCGAACCAAGGCAGGCACGAAGCTGACTGCGGACGGCTTCGTCTGTCACACGTTTCCTGACCTCTTGGCGGAGCTCGGCACCCTCTGTCGCAACCAGGTGCTCATCCAGCCCGGCGGACACACCTTCAGCCAACTCACCAAACCGACCGACCTGCAGACCCGGGCCTTCGAGCTGCTCAACCTCCGCCCGTAGCCAAAGCGGCGCCAGCCATCATCGCCACAAACCCGGTGAGGGAACGGGAGTCACCTGCAGGAAGGGCAAAAACTTCCGACTAGACGGGGAAGCCCGGCGTCATTGAGGATGCGCCGGTAGTCACGGAAGAGGTTGTCACCATCAAGAGGCCCCCCCAGGCGGTTGGTGAAGACGAAACCCGAATCCACCCACTTCGTGCCTCCCCAGCGGGCCTCCTGTTTCTGCCGGAGTGGAACTCCTCTCCTGGTGCATGCCGTGGGAGGCACAACCCTGGAATCCACTCACCCACTCGCGCACGAACGCCGGCTGGCCATCGAGCTCCAGCGTCTCGAACGCCTCTGCCCAGCTGAGCACCTTCTCGGCCGTCTTGCCGACCTTGCGGTCGGCCACCAGAAACACGAACTCTGTCTCGATCCCCAGAAGCTCAGTCATGAGGTAGCGCTGAATGTCGAGCTGACCCACGTAGGTGAGCCCCAGGTTCTTGAAGATCAGCTTCTCCGCTGCCGTGGCAGGGTAGCTGCCCTCGCCTGACTCCAGCTTGGCTTCAATGCAGAGGGCGTGGTCGTGGTCTGAGTGGATCACCAGGTCGGGCTTGGCGTTGAAGGCCCACTTGAAGCGGGAGACCTTCAGTATCTCGGTCGGATCTGTGAGCGTCTTGGCGTAGGCGGGAAGTGACCAGGTACTGGGGCTCTGGATCTCTCTTCTTGAGGGTCGGGAGCCGGCGCCGAAGTGGGTGTTGAACTCAAGGACACCACAGTTCTTCAGATACTCGCTTTCCGCCGGCTGCAGGAGTTCAAGAATAACTTCCCGCTTCTTCTTGTTGGCCGCTTCCAGCTTCTGCGTGGGGGTTCCCTCTGCGGTGGAACGCCTCGGGTCGAGGGTGGCCCAGAGATCCCGCAGGAAGGCGTACTCGAAGTAGAGGGCAGACTGGGTCGGATGAAGTGGTTGGCCGTAGCCAGCCACCTTGAGGAACCTCTCCAGGTTGTCGCCCACCAAGAGCAGGTGGTAGAGGAGAGCGGCCAGATTGCGCTCTTCCCGGCAGATGGCGTGGTAGGGGCCGGGGAAACCGGTCAGGGTGCGGAGGTTGGCTGGCACAGGCTCCAGGGTGCACATTGAACTGCCACGCTCCTTTGTTGGTTGTCCCGGCTGCTTGCCCAGGATAACTCATGCTGCCGACGGCCGGCTCTTGGCGCCAATGGCAGCCGTGGCATCTACGCATGGGGCGGGTGGGGACGGGAGAGGAGAGACACTTGTTCGCGCATCATGCTCGCAGCGCGGATGGCTCATCCAGCACGTCCGATGCCACGACGGATCAATGGGCAGCAGCCCCGGCCAATGCTGAGAAGGTGTGCGCCGATCTGCTCGGTGGTGCGGCCTGGACCGCCATCCCCTACATCTTTCCGGGAGCGGCCGTGGCTGAACTCTCTTATACCCCGTTTGGCAGGAAGGAGAGCTTCCGCCTCATCTGCCGCCGGGTGCCTCCCAGCCCCGGGAGCCAGCTCGCCCTTTTCACCCCCTATGCCTACCATGCCTTCATCTCAGACCGAGAGGGCCACACTCTGGAGCTGGAAGCCGATCATCGCCGCCATGGGCGAGATCGAGAACGTCATCCGTGGTCTGAAATACGGGGTGGGCCTCAACCATCTGCCCTCAGGGAGGCGTTGAGGTTACGGCGATCACCGATGCCGGACAGATCCCCCTCGATCAAGTCAAGAACGAGATCATCTGGGCCAAGTGGATCGAGAAGAGGAAGGTCGAACTCGTGATCTACCTGGGCGGCTGAGCCCAAGGCTTGACGCTACCATGCCCTCATGGTGGTGCGGTTCACGAAGCGGGCATCCCGGAAGAACCGGGTGAGAACGTCCAAACAGCAGGGCCCAAACGGAGGACAGTCCGTCTCGGGCATCTGAGGCGCGGCACCTTCTTGCGCTTCCATGCGGTGTTCCTCATACATTCTTCATACGCGGGCGGTACGTTCATGCGGATGGGTGGCTGTTGGCATGGAGGCGGTGAACACATGAAGAGACGTACGTGGTGGTGGATCGTAGCAGCGGTGGTGGCGGCCGGAGCCGTAGCGGGTGGTGTGATTCTGCTAACCGGCGGCGACAAGGCTCAGTCAGACCCCGCATACACGGAAGTGGTGGTGGAGCGCGGCAAGGTCCGGCAGACGGTCTTTGGGTCCGGTACGGTCGCGGCTGCCAAAGAGATCGTGGTGCGCACCCAGACCCAGGGCACGGTGACGTCCATCGGCATCGCCGAGGGGGATGGCATCGACCCCGGTGCGGAGCTCTTCGCCGTTGACGGGAACGGTGCGTACGCGTTGACGGGTATCGATGTCTTCTACAGGACGCTGACGTCGAGTAGTGATTCCGGCGATGACGTGCTGGCCGTGCAGAAGACGCTCGCCGCCCTCGAGTACTACGAGGGCGACCAAGACGGCACGTACGGCTGGCGCACCCAGGATGCCGTCTACGCCTTCCTTGAAGACAGCGGCCGCACGGCCACCACGAAGGCCGGCCCGGACGCCTTCTGTGCGGTGGGCACGGACTCTCTTGTGTTGAGCGTCGAGGCGGCTGTGGGAGATGTCGTCCAGAACGGGGACACCATCCTTGTGCTCACCCCACAGGCCCCGATGGAGGCCACCATTCAGGTCAATGAACTCGACATCTCTCTCGTGTATGAGGGCCAGAAGGTGGAGTTGACGGTGGACGCTCTCGTCGATCAGGTGTTCTCCGGGACGGTGAAGAGAGTATCGGCGGGTCTCGTCTCCTCTGGAAGCGGCACATCGGGTGCCTCTTCCTCGGGCAATGCCACCAGCGGGGTTGTCACCTTTCCCGTGATCGTTGCCTTTGACGAGATCGTGCCTGGACTCAAGGCTGGCATGAGCGTGAGCGCGGACATCATCACCCACGAGGCGGAGAACGTCTTGGTGCTGCCTGTCACGGCGGTCATGGAGCGAGACGGGAGAGGCATGGTCTTGGTGGGGGAAGTTTCTCAGAACGGGGGCGAGGTTCTTCCTACCCCCCTCATCGTGGAGCTTGGGCTCTCCGACGACAGCTTGATTGAGATCCGCGACGGACTATCGGAAGGCGCCCTTGTACTCGTGCAGGCAGCGTCCGGCGTCACCGTGTCCACGGGTGGATCCGGCGCCGACATGCCGATGATCCCTGGAGCCGGCGGATTCGGCGGCGAGAGACCACAGGGTCTTCCTGCTGGCGGCCAGGGGGGTCCTGGAGGAGGAGGCCGATGACCTGCGCGTCGGTCATCGAGATGAACGGCATAACCAGGGTCTTCGGAGCGGGTGACTTCGGGGTCAGGGCCTTGGACGGAATCGATCTGCACGTCGGCAGGGGAGAGTTCCTCGCACTCATGGGACCCTCCGGCTCTGGAAAATCCACACTCATGAATATCCTCGGGTGCCTGGACCGACCCACCTCCGGCCGGTATGTATTGGGCGGCCGGGATGTCTCGGGGCTCAGCGAGGCCGAGCTTGCCCATACGCGCCGTCACTCCATCGGCTTCGTGTTCCAGACCTTCAACCTGCTTCCTCGGCTGACGGCCCTTCACAATGTTGAGCTCCCCATGATCTATGCGCGCGTGAACGGCAAAGAGCGGCGTCAAAAGGCGATCAGGCTTCTCGAGACGGTGGGGTTGGGCCACCGGCTGGAGCATAGGCCGAATATGATGTCGGGCGGTGAGCGGCAGCGGGTGGCCGTCGCCCGCAGCTTGGCCAACGATCCCGAGCTGCTCTTGGCGGATGAACCGACCGGCAACCTCGACTCCCGTTCCGGGGAGGAGATCGTCAGCCTGCTGGTGCGTCTGCACGAGGAAGGCCGCACGATTCTCCTCATCACCCACGAGAAGGAGGTCGCCGATCGGGCGGGAAGGGTGGTCTACATCCGTGACGGCCGTATCTCTGGAGAGGGGAATCAATCCCTCGCACCCGCGATGCGCGGGGAGGAGGTTGCACGATGACCCTCTTGGAATCGCTGCGCATGGCACTTGCTGCGCTCGTGGCAAACAAAGGCCGCTCAGCGCTTACGGTGCTCGGCGTGGTCATAGGCATCGCCGCCGTCATCGGACTCGTCTCTGTGGGTCAGGGAGCACAAGCCCAGGTCGAGAGTTCCGTGGCCGCCCTGGGTAGCAACCTCCTGTACGTGCGCCAGTCCCCGCGGGTGCTGGGAGCCAAGGAGCTCTCGCAGGCAGACGTGGAGGCGATGGCCGGTGTGCCGAATGTGGTAGCTGTTGCCCCGGAGGTCTCTACCAGCGCAACGGTGTCGTTCGAGGGGCAGGAGGCAACACAGAGCATCACCGGTACCACGTCGGCCTGGGTCGACGTGCGAAGCTACACGGTCGCAGAAGGCCGCTTCCTCACCGACACCGAGGTCGCGAAGGGGTCCCGGGTGGCGGTGGTGGGGGGCGAAGTGGCAGCCGATCTAGGTATGGCGGGCAGTCTCCTGGGTCAGACGATCAAGATAGATGGCCTGCCCTTCACGACGGTCGGAGTGTTGGAGAGCAAGGGGAGCGGCGGCATGACGAGCGGTGACAGCGTGGTGGTTCTCCCGGCCACCACCGTGCTTCAGCGGCTCACCGGCGGCGATGGATTCAGCGGCGTGGGCATCGAGGCCGCCGATGAGCAGTCCATGGCCCAGGTTGAGGACCAGGTGACCACTCTGCTCAGGCAACGCCATAAGATCGCGGACGGAGCCGAGGATGACTTCACCATCAACAATCAGGCAGACCTCATGGAAACCATGAGTAGTGTCACCGGTACCCTGACGGCACTGCTCGGGAGCATCGCCGGCATCAGCCTCCTGGTGGGAGGCATCGGCATCATGAACATCATGCTGGTGTCGGTGACCGAGAGGACTCGCGACATCGGTATCCGCAAGGCCATCGGTGCACGGCGCAGCGACATCATGGGACAGTTCTTGATCGAGTCCCTGGTGTTGTCGGTTTTCGGAGGGGTACTCGGGGTGGTATGCGGATACCTGCTCTCGAGAGCGGTAGGTCCCCTGCTTGGATACGCTGCCGTCGTGACCCCGGAGGCGGTTGGATTGGCCGTCGGTGTGTCGGCTGCGATCGGGGTCTTCTTCGGTGTGTATCCGGCGTGGAAGGCGAGCCGCCAAGACCCGATAGAGGCGCTTCGCTACGAGTGAGTGCAGGCAGTGCCTCCTCCCTCGTACCGAAGGTGAGGTCAAAGAGCTGCCTCTCTGCCTGCAGGCGAAACAGCAGCGAAACCACAGCTTCTCTCTCGGCGGGTTCATCTGTACGTAGAGGTGGTAGAGGAAGAGGAGTACCTCTCCCCGCTCCTAGGCCTCTTCTGCTGTGATTGCATGTCGGGCATCGGCTTTGTCTTCCCGGGCCGGCCGGCCCCTCCACCCGGCTGATCCAGGCCACGTATCGAGCATCATCAACAAGCATGACCGCGTCCATGCTCCCGACGGTTGTGTGTGTCACTTGAGGGAAGGTCGGAGAGCCTTTATGCTGAGAGGCCATGGAGGGGAATCTGCGTAATCGGGATTCATCCGGGGCGGCCTTCCTCGTATGCCGGGCCCGAGCGCTGACGGCCGTGGGTGGATTGCGGGCGGTGGTTGTGCGCGCCACATCCCTGCCGACGACCCACCGGCCCGCCACGTCCCTGCACGAAGCCCACCTACCTGTTGCCGCCTCCGCGCGCGCCGCCTGCCCCCGCGCCGTCTCCCTGCCTGCCACTCACCTCAGCGTTGCCGTGATGGAGGGCTGAGGCCGTGGAGCTGGTCCTCAAGATCGGGCTGATAGCGGTCTACCTGGCCTTCTCCGCCATCAGGATCTACTACGAGATCCGGGCCCGGCGGGCGGGGCTTCAGACCGTCATCGAGGAGAGCAGGCGCTACTCGGTTCTCTTGAGCCTCTTCATCTGCTATGAGGTGTTGACCTTCTTCCTCTACCTGCTCGCGCCGGAGCTGCTCGCGTGGGCTGCGCTGCCGTTCAGTCCCCTCCTCCGCGGGCTGGGGCTGGCTCTCGCATTGGCGGCCCTGGCTCTGTTTATCTGGGTTCACCAACATCTGGGGAGCAACTTCTCTGTGAGGCTCCGGATTGCCGACGGGCATACACTCATCGTGACCGGCCCGTACCGCTTCGTGAGGCACCCCATGTACTCGGCCTTCTTCCTTCTGCATGTGGCCGCCTTTCTCATGACGGCCAACTGGTTCATAGGGCTGACCTGGACCGCGGGGGTGGTGGTTGTGATTCTGCTGAGGATACGACGGGAAGAAGCTATGATGCTGGAAACATTCGGCGAGGAATACGGTGAGTATATGCGCCGTTCGGGATTGCTGCTCCCCGTCTTGCCTCTTCCCCCCTCGAGGTCCGCGCCCAAGGCCCGGTAGCAGCTCCTGTGCTCGGCAACGAAGGAGACCGATGAGACGTGGGCAGTCGACATTCACGCGTCTGGTGCGGGGTGGTATGAGGCGCAATCTGCTGATCCTTGGCCTCTACTGCGTATTCCTCGTCGTGATCATCATCGTGTATTCGCTGATCTTCGGCGGGCTCATGCGGACTCTGGAGGGTGAAGAGTACTCGTTTGCCACCTCCGTCTACTGGACCATCACCGCCATGACCACGCTCGGTTTCGGCGACATCACCTTCACCAGCGACGCGGGCAGGCTCTTCTCCGGCCTCGTGACGCTGTCGGGCGTCTTCTTCCTGCTCATCGTCTTTCCCTTCGGAACCATCAGCCTCTTCATGGCTCCCTGGGTGGAGCGGAGCCTGCGCTACAGGCCGCGGGTGGAAGCACCGGCTCAGCTTGCGGACCACGTGGTGCTGTGCGGGTGGGATGCCGTCACTCACGCGCTCGCGCAATTTCTGCAGGCCGGAGGTATTCCGTACGTGCTGGTTGAGCCCGGCTACGAGCAGGTGCGCAGGTTGGACGAAGAGGGCATCAAGGTCGTCTACGGCATTCCCACCGACGCGCGGGTGCTCCAGCGGGTGCGGGTGGAGTCCGCCCGTATCGTGGTGGCCAACATGGTGGACACAGACAACGCCAACTTGGTGCTCACGGTGAAGGCCTTGTGCGACACGCCGGTGGTGGCGGTGGCGACCGAGATCGAGCGGGCCGACCTGCTCAAGATCGCCGGCGGAGAACACGTGGTGCCGCTTCGGGAGATCCTGGGCGGGTATCTGGCGGTGCGGTCCACCACCTGGGGCGCCATGTCGCATGTGGTGGACTCCATGGGTTCCCTTCTGTTTGCGGAGATACCCGCGCACGGCACCCCGCTTGCCGGGCTCACCCTGGCCGAGACGGGTATCCGGGAGAAGACCGGGGTGTCGGTCATCGGCATCTGGGAGAGAGGCCGGTTCGCCCTGCCCACGCCGGACACGCGCATAGACGAGGGCACGGTCATGCTGCTCGCCGGGAGCGCCGAGCAACTGGAGCTACTGGAACGATTCGTGGGAGAGAACTCGAGTGAGGACTTGGTGCTCATCATGGGGTTCGGCACCGTGGGGAGGTCGGCGGCAGGCTTCCTGGAGCGGGAGGGAGTCCCCTACGTGGTCGTCGACAAGAATGCCGCCGTTCTCTCCGAAGACATACCGGAGATCCGGGGGGCGCGCAGAGTGGTACAGGGCGACGCCAGCCGGCGGGCGCTGCTGGAAGAGGCCGACGTGGAGCATGCCCGAGGGCTCATCATCACCACCAACGACGACGGCGCCAATGTGTTCATCACTCTTGCTTGCCGCCACCTCAATCAGCACATCCGCATCGTCGTCCGGGCCAATCGCGAGGAGAACGTGTCGGAGCTCTACGCCGCTGGAGCCGATTTTGTGGTGTCACACGCCTCGGTGGGCGCGAGCATCCTCAGTAACGTCATAGAGGGTCGAAAGACGATCTTCCTCACGGAGGGGGTCCACATCTTCCTGCGCACAGTACCTGCTCGGCTGGCCGGGGTGACCTTGGCCGCCTCCCGCCTGCGTACGTTGACGGGGGCCACGTTGATAGCCGTGCAGCGGGAAGGTGAGGAGGAGCCCGATCTCAACGTCGAGCCCGACACCGTACTCGAGCCTGGGGCCACGCTGGTCTTGGTGGGGAGCCCCGAGTCGGAGGGGTTGTTCAGCGAGCGCTTTCGTCAGACCGGGGGAGCTCCCCCCACGACCACGATGCCTAGGTAGCCGTCGACCGTCAACAAGTCTCCCGTGCGAATGACCTCGGTGGCTGCGGGAACTCCGGTCACACAGGGCAGGCCGTACTCCCGGGCGATGATCGCTCCGTGGATGAGCATTCCCCCCCGTCGCTCGACGATGGCGGAGGCGAGCGGGGCCACGAAGGTCATAGCCGGATCGAGCGCATCGCACACCAGTATCTCTCCTCGCTCGAAGGCAAAGAGGTCGTCGCCGTGAGCGATGACCCTTGCCGTGCCCACCGCGAGGCCGGGTCCGGCCGGTTGGCCCACCAGCTGCCGTGCCTTGAGGTAGGGTCCGACCGCGGCCGGGGGCACCGCGGCCTGGGGCGTGGAACTCTCTGGGGCGGCCTCGGGCGCGACGGCCTCTGCGCCGTGGGCCCCGGGTGCGGCGCCCCCCTCGGCGTCCCTTTCTCCGGCGCCCCCCTTGGCGGTCGGCGCAACCCGCGTCTCGACCTGCGTACCCTGTGCCTTCTCGGCCTGCTCGGTAGCCGCGCCGCCAATGTCGTTCGACGGTTCCTCGCCTGATGGTCGCCCGCGCCGCAGCCGCTCGACCTCCCGGGCGGCGGCGAGGTGGTTCTCCAGGCGACCGAAATACACGTTGTCGTCGTCCCGCAGACGGTAGGCGGCGCGGGCCAGATCAAGGAGTTCCTCGTGGAATGTCCGCTCAGCACCGGAGAAGCGGGCCAGGTAGGCTTGGGCCCGGTTCTCGGCAGAGGTCCGGCGAGGTGGGGCGGCCTCCCCTGTGGTCGCAGCTGCGCGCACGTCCTTTGGGCCTTCCGGCTCGCGGTCCGCTGCCGCGTTGCTCCGCGCCTCGGTGTCGCGGTACGTCTCACTCTCCCGAAGTTCGCGGAGGAGGCGTCCCAGATTCCCTCTCTCGCGGGCGCGAACCGGCTCGGGAGTGCCGGGTCCGGAGCCGTAGCGGTCCAGATAGTCGTCGAGGAGAGAGGTCATGGCGGCGGCGCCCTCCGTGTCGACGCGGGCCGCCAGCTCCGCCAGCTGCCGGTTTCGGTCCACGCTCATGAGCCTTGTACCGGCGAGGAGGTCCATGAACTCGAAGGGGTCCTTGGGGGCGACGGCGTCGTTGTATGCTTCGCCGAAGAGACGCATGCCGTGGGCGAGGGGGATGAAGTCGCGGTAGTACACGCTCTGCCAATGAGCGACCACGGCCTCGCGCCGGGCGATCTCGTCTGCGAGGGCTTCAGCGGAGAGCGATTCGAGGTCCATTCTCGCCAAGGCGGCTGCTTCCCGCTCCATGGCAGGAAGGGCTTCTTCTTCCACCCGCTGTCTGAGCACCTTCAGATTGGCGAGACTGCGGTGGAGACTGAGATACCAGGGGCGTTCGTCCTTCACGGGCTCGCCGGCAGCGTGGGCCAGAGCGATCTCGTCGGCCTCAGCGGAGGGAGAGGCACCCGCGCCGCCCTTCAGGGTGGACACCGGGCGCGATTGAAGCACGAACAGCGGTTCACCGGTTCGTGTCCACTCCATGTCTTGGGGGGAGCCGAAGAGCTCTTCCGCGCTGCGGGCAGCACTGAAGACGAGGTCGACGCCCGCCTCGTCGAGTGGCGCAGAGTCACGCTGCTCCGGCGGCAGGGGTACCACGGTGGTACCGGCACCAGCCGACGCCACCCGCGCGCTTCGTACCGGGGCATGGTGCTCGAGGAGTGCTCCCGTCCGGCGGTCGAGAATGAAGCGGTCGGGTTCGATGAGCCCGTCGACAAGTCCCTCGTTCAGGCCCCACACGGCTTCGATGACGGCCTGGGAATGATCGAGCGGGCTCTCCGAGAAGGCAACGCCGGAGACCTCCCCCGAGACCAGTTCCTGCACCACCACGGCCATGGTGCTGGAGAAGACGTCGAGCCCCAGCTCCTGCCGGTAGAGGAGCGCTCGGTCGGTCCAGAGCGAGGCCCACACGCGCTGGACGGCGGCGAGGAGCTCGGCGCTGCCCGACACGTTCACGTACGATTCGTGGAGCCCGGCGAAAGAGGTCTGAGCGGCATCCTCGCCCGGGGCGGAGGAGCGGACCACGCAGCGGGAGGAGCCGAAGCGGGCCGCGAGAGCCGTCATCAAGGCGTTGCCCAGCTCAGGGTCAGGGGTGGTGCGGGCGAACAGGTTACGGATGCGCAAGGAGGCGTCCCACAGCTCTTCGAAACGCATGTCTTCGAAGCGTTTGCGGCCCAGTTCAAGAGCGATGGCCTCGCGCAGCCCTGCGGTCTCGACGAAGTGGTCGTAGGCGGTGGTGAGCACGCACAGTCCGGGAGGCACGAGGAGACCCTCACGAAGCATTGCAGCCAAAGAGACGGCCTTGCCCCCGGCGAGCGGCTTGTCGGCTGGTTGGAGATCTTCGAGGCCGGCGACCCAGGTCTGCGCGGAGGGCAGACCGGCGGATCCCGCAGCCGCGGACTCCTGACCGGCTCCGGGCGCGGCGGAGGCTTCTGGCGCGGCGGCTCCGGGCGCGGCGGCTGCAGACGGCGACATGGGTCACCCTCCCTCGGCGTGCGGGGCGCGCATGTGTAGTTCGACCACGTTCTGAAAGCGGGTCACCACGTAATAGGTGTCGATGTCGATACCGACAAGGGCGCACCCGGGAGAGGCCACGAACGACTCCAAGTGGGGATGTTTGGCCAGGAAGTGGGTGAGGACCTCATCTCGCTCTGCAGGCGTGAACTCACGGGCGGTACCGGTGGCCGTGACGGCCATGGCCTCCCGCACGTCCACCCCACGGTTGGAGCGGTTGTCGAACAGGAGGGCCACGTGCGGGTTCTCGGCCAGGTAATTGAACTTGCGGGTGGCACGCATGGTGGCAAACACGACGTAGGCGAGGTCATCGGGAGCCCAGAAGGCGATGAGGTTGGCATAGGGGCTCATCCCGGAGGCCGTCGAGAGGACGGCGAAGCGCTGACCGGCAAGCAGGCCGGCAACCATGGCGGTGGTCTCCTGTCTTCTCGCTGCATCAGTCTCGGCCATGTGTCCTCCCACTGGGCGCTCGTTGTCGAGGGATGTCGAAGCACCACCCCAAGGAGGCTGCATCTGCCCGAGGGCTTCCCCTCCTCGGGAGTATCACCTCCTCCTTACATTACCCCAAGACGGGTCGCCTGCCTCGCCTGCCATAGAGCGAGGACGCCGGTGAGCGAGGCGAACGCGAGCGAGACGCCGAGACCGACGAGTAGCGGTTGCGCTTCCCAACCATTGTTGAGCAGGGAGCGCATGGCGTCATAGATGTAGGTGGTGGGGTTCACGGTGAGATCGGCCAGGGCAATGGATTTCTGATCCAGACGGCGGACGATGTCGGCGATGGCACTCCCCGCCGCGCCGAAGTAGCAGATGACCTCCCTGCCGGAGATCTGGCGGCGCGGCACGATGTCCGCGAGTACCTCCTCCGCTCGCGCCGCCGCCTCGGCGGAGGCGAAACCGAGGGTCACCACTTCCTTGCCCATCTCCGCCTTGAGACCGGCCGGTGTGCCCTGGGCGACGATGCGTCCGCGATTGATGATGGCCACCTCATCGGCCAGACGGTCGGCCTCCTCCAGGTACTGGGTGGTGAGGAAGATGGTCATCCCCTCGGCGCGATTGAGGCGTGCCACCTCCTCCCAGATCGAGACGCGGCTCGCCGGGTCGAGCCCGGTGGTCGGCTCGTCCAGAAAGAGGATGCTCGGGTCGTGTACCAGGGCGAGGGCGAGATCGAGCCGGCGTTTCATGCCGCCGGAATAGGCGCCGACCCTCTTCTTGGGATCGACCTCGGTCAAGCCGACTTTCTGGAGCAGACTGCGGGCGTGGCTGCGGGCTTCTTCGCCGGGGTGGCCGAACAGCCGGGCCTGCAGCGTGAGCAGTTCTGCGGCGGTCATGAGGGGGTCGAGGCCCACGTCCTGCAACGCCACCCCGATGAGTCTGCGCACGGCGGCGCTCTCGGTGGTGACGTCGTATCCGCCCACGTAGGCTCGACCTTTCGTGGGCGCAAGAATGGTGGTGAGCATCTTCACGGTCGTGCTCTTCCCGGAACCGTTCGGACCCAGAAAGCCGAACACCTGCCCCGAAGGGATGGCTAGGTTCACCTCGTCGACGGCATGGAGGTCGCCGAACCAGCGACAGAGGCCGTCGGCGTGGATGCTGCGGTCGGTGGGGTCGCGGTCGTCCATGTCGGAGCGCACAATTCCCCGACCGCTTCCAGGGCAAACACGGAAGCCCCGCATCGATACGCAGGGTGGCTGGACCGACGGCGGCGCTGCACCGCACTTGTGCCACCGGCTGTCCTGTGCGCCGCCGTTCCTCTCGCGTGCCGCCATCCCGTTCCCATGTTTTGAAAGTCTTCGAAATGGTGATAAGAAGAGTGAAAGAGTCAGAAATCAAGCATGAGAAAGGAGGCGGCCATGAAGACCCGGTTGAACAGTCAAATCACGAGAATGGCTGCGGCTGTCGTGCTGGCCGTCGTCCTGCTGGCTTTGGCCACAGTGCCGGCGGTCACACCCACATCCGCCTTCGCCGCCGATTCAGTACTCCAATGGAGCGGGCAAGGGCAGAACATCACCTGCGTGAATGGCTTCTGGCACTGGATCCTCACACCGGGTGGGAACAACACCCTGACCAGCGCCACGCTGTACGTCACATACAGTGACGGTTCGCAGACAGTTACACCGGGCAGCACGCAGGGCCAAGGCGGGCCGCTTGGAGCGATGCACTTCAACGTCACTCATTCTGCGCTCGACGGCGTCACCCCCATCACCGCGGTGAGCGCTCACGTCGAGTTCTCGTACACAGGCGGGGGTGGCAACTTCATCCTCACCATCAGCAACTCCAACTGCGTAGGCACCACGACAACTACTCAGCCCACCACGACCACCGTGTCGGCTACCACCACGGTGCCGACCACCGGGACCACGACGACTACCGCCCCGACCACCACCACGACTACCGCTCCGACCACCACCACGACTACCGCTCCGACCACCACCACGACTACCGCTCCGACCACCACCACGACCGCCCCGACCACCACGACCACCGAAGCCCCGACCACCACGACCACCGAACCGGTGACCACCACCCAGACCACGGTTGAGGGCACCACCACGGTGCCTACCGACACCACCACTACCACCGAGGCGGCCTCGACCACCACCACGACTACGGCTGAAGGCACCACCACCACCGCGACAACGGTGGGCGGCACCTCGACGACCATCCCGGTACCCACCAGGATTGATGCGGGCGGCGGCGGGGCAGTCGGTTCAGGTGGCTCCTGGGCGGACAGTATGCCCCGGCTGCTCTTCTTCCTCGGGGCGCTGATAGCCGCCGGTCTTGCTGTGTGGTTCATGCCGAAGAGGAAGGTGAACTAGCCGACTCAGAGGCAACTGCGAGCTGCGCGGAGGGGCGGCCTCGCTTGC
>Ga0334883_1000774_pt1 | contig 53713 bp, 39 predicted proteins | sample GraSluR1_MG_6_FD_207230 | JGI IMG/M metagenome (GOLD analysis project Ga0334883, IMG submission 207230) | Sludge microbial communities from methane-producing bioreactor in Wageningen University, Netherlands - Granular Sludge_09_05-R1 | ecosystem: Engineered > Bioreactor > Anaerobic >...
TCCGGGAGTTGCCGACCAGCACGGTCTCGCCCAGTACCAGGACGTCGCCGCCCTCCAGGGCCAGGGTGTCGGCGGACTTCGTGGCCAGGAGGGGAACCTGGGGCATGCTGAAGTGCTGCACGGTCTCGTCGCACAGCTCCGCCAGCACCTCGCGGAACCCGAGGATGTCGACCTTGCGCAGCGGGGTCCCCAGGGTCAGTTCGACGACCTTGTTCCCGATCACCACCAGGTTGTCGCGCGGAAAGTCCTGGGAGTACCCGTTCTTCAATGCCGCTTCGCCGTAGTTCTCGACGATGGTCTGCGGCGTCAGCCGGGTGGGTCTCCTGACCTTGACGCCGAGCCGTTCCAGGACGGCGATGAAGGCCTGGTTCTCCTCTTCCAGCATCCGGGTCTCGGATTTCCCGGTCACCGGATGGATCATGTCGTCCCAGAGCATCCCTGCGGTCTGGCGAGCGTAGGCGGCTTCCTCCTCGGGCAGCACCTTGAGCGCGTCCTCGAACCAGGTCGCCTCCAGCGAGGGATTCAGGCCGTAGGGCGCCCCCACCAGGACCTCCTGCAGGGTGCCGTATTCGTAGTCCACGAACATGGAGGGGGGGCGGCTTGATTTCGAGGTCTTCATCAGAAGGTGTTCCTTCTGGCGCCGGACAGGCCTGCCAGGATGGAGTCGCCCAGGAGCCTGTCGCTCGGGTCCGGCCCCGGGTTCTGGCATGCTCTGCGACCTGTGCCGTCCTGGCATCAAGCCAGGGGCTCAAGAACCGCGAGCCTCCGGCGAGCCCACCCCCCCAAGTCCGGCATGTCTCGCAGGAAGTTCCTGGGAGGGATGGCGGACCTGGAGCCCCGCCCCATTGCTCCATCACGGCCGGCCGGGGGGGAAGAAGCCGGCACTGAAGAAAGGGGGCCCGTTCTGAATCCTCCTGCTGGGAGACCGACGTGAAAGACACCGAGCCCAAGGCATCCTTCATCTCGCAACTGAGGAGCCTGCCCCCGAATTTCTGGTTCGCGAACTTCATGGAGATGTTGGAGCGGCTGGCCTACTTCGGCGTCCGGGCCGTGGCCCCGCTCTACCTGGTGAAGGAGGCCTACGACGGGGGGCTGGGCCTGACCCAGACGCAGAAGGGCGACATCTTCGCCATCTGGGCCGTGGTTCAGTGCCTCGTGCCCATGGTCTCGGGCGGATACGCCGAGCGCTACGGCTATCGCAAGAGCCTGGTCGTGGCCTTCCTCATCAACATCGTGGGCTATCTGGCCATGGCCAACTCGGCGGGCATCGCGGCCAGCCTGACTGCCAGCGGTTGGGAGAACGCCAACTACTGGGTCTTCTTGGCAGCGGCCTGTCTTGTCGGTCTGGGGACGGCGATCTTCAAGCCGCCCGTGCACGGGACCGTGGCCAAGACCACCGATGCGAACACCTCGTCGCTGGGGTGGGGGACCTTCTACTGGGTCGTCAACATCGGGGGCGCACTGGCTCCCATGTGTGCGGCCCAGTTGCGCGGCGAGACCGACTGGGAACGCGTCTTCTATGCGGCCGCCATCGTGACGGTCTGCAACTTCGTGCCTCTCTTCCTGCTGTACAAGGAGCCCGAGAAGGCTCCGCCCGCTGAAGGCGAGGCCGAGAAGGGCCCCTTCGGAACATTCGTCGCTTCGCTGGTCACGATCTTCAAGGACCCCCGCCTGGTGGCGTTCCTGGCGATCTTCTCCTGCTTCTGGCTGATGTTCATGCAGTTGTGGGACCTCTTGCCGAACTTCCTGGACGAGTGGGTGGACTCGTCCGATCTGGCGGGCCTTTTCGGTGCGGTCTCCTCGGGTTGGGTGCTCGAGAGCGGCCAGGTCAAGCCGGAGATGATCATCAACATCAACCCCATGTCGATCATCCTGCTGGTGATCGGGGTCTCCTGGGTCATCCGCAAGCTCAACAAGATCGTGGCCATGGTCGTCGGGATGCTGATCGCGCTGGTGGGCTTCGTCGGGGCGGGCAGCACCCAGATGGGGCTCTTCTGCGCCTTGATGATCCTGGTCTTCTCCATCGGAGAGATGGCCTGCAGCCCGACCTTCAGCGCCTACATCGGCCTGATCGCGCCCAAGGACAAGAAGGCCCTGTACATGGGCTACTCCAACATCCCCTTCGCCATCGGCTGGTTCCTGGGCAACGCGATCGGAGGGCGACTGTATGACGCCCTGGCCAACAAGCTTCACCTGGCCCGGCTGTTCATGGTCGATCACCTGGGCTTGAGTCCGCAGTTTGCCACCAACGAGGAGTTGCTGCCCGCTCCTGAGGTCATGCAGACCATGGCCCATCTGCAGAACGGAGCCGACCCGGCTGCCCTCGAGGCCAGCGTGCGCGCCAGTTGGCAGGCCGTCCAGTGGGCAGGCCTGGCGGGCGAGGAGAAGGCGGCTCGCGTTCACGAGATCTACGCCCAGGCGCTGGGTCAGGTCGACCCGGCCGCCGTCCAGGCCGCCACGCGGACCCTGTGGGACATCTACCATCCCTACATGGTGTGGATCTACCTGGGCTTGATGGGGCTGGCCGGAATCGTCGGCATGATCGTCTTCTACTTCGCCACCCGCAAGGCCCTGGCGCAGGAGGCACAAGCCGAGGAGGCCGCGCAAGTTGCAGAAGCCGAGACCGCCGCACAGCAGGCTTCAGTGGGTGAATGCGCCGGCAGGCACGGCGCGCAGCCTGTCGACGGCAGCGCTCCTCCCGAGGCCTGACGAGAGAACGCTCCAAGAATCTGGGGAACCCGGGATTCCGCCCGCCAGCGGAAGCCCGGCCTCCCGGGTTTCCGTCATGTCTGCCAGGAAGTTCCTGGGAAGGCTGCCGGATTCCGGGAGCGAGCCGCCGCGTCGGGTCACCACCCGACAAGCGGAGCCAGAAGCCCCCCCTACACGTTGAAGCGGATGTTGAGCATGTCGCCGTCGCGGACCACGTACTCCTTGCCCTCGACGCGCAGCAGGCCCTTCTCCTTGGCCACGTGCATCGAGCCGCACTCCATGAAGGTGGGGTAGTCGATCACCTCGGCGCGGATGAAGCCCCGCTGGAGGTCGGTGTGGATCTCGCCAGCGGCCTCGGGGGCGTGGGCCCCGACCCGGGTGGTCCAGGCGCGGCACTCGTCCTCGCCGGTGGTGAAGAAGGTCTGCAGGCCCAGGCGCGCATAGCACTGGTGGATCAACTGCTCCAGGCCGCTGGAGGCGATGCCCAGCTCCTGCATGAAGTCCGCCCGATCCTCTTCGGGAAGCTCGGCGATCTGGGCTTCGACCTCGGCGCAGATGGCCAGGGCCGGCATCTGGCGTGAGGCGGCGAAATTCCGGACCTCCTGAAAGCCCGCCGAGTCCCCGCCCAGGTCGGCCTCGGGGATGTTGGCCACCGCCAGGCGCGGCTTGAGGCACAGAAGGCCCAGTCCCGACAGAAGCTTGCGCTGCTCTTCGTCCAGGGAGGGCAGTCCGTTCACGTCGCCGTCGCCCAGGGGGGCCTGCAGGGATTCCAGCAGCGCCTTCTCCTTGGGATCCATCTTCTTGGTCCGCTCCAGCTTGCCCTCGATCACCTTCAGGTCGGCCAGCAGCAGCTCGGTCTCGAAGCTCTCCATGTCGGCGCGGGGGTGGACGCCTTCCAGGTAGGGGTGCCCGAAGCAGCGCACGACCTCGACCAGGACGGTGGAGGTGCGGATCTCTGCCAGGGCCGCCGAACCCAGGCCGGCGCTTCCGCCCCCGGGCATGTCCAGGAAGTCGACCGTGGCCGGCGTGGTCTTCTTGGGCTTGAAGATGGCCGCGAGCTTCCAGAGGCGCTCGTCGGGGACCGGGACCCGGGCCAGCGGCAGCCGCTTGCCGGAGGGGTCGGACCGCGAGATCGAGGTCAGGGACTGGAAGAGGGTGGACTTTCCGGATTGGGTCAGGCCGGTGAGGCCGATGGACAACGACATGGGGCCGGCGCTTCTCCGGGAGGGCGTGGGATCCTGCGCTGGCGCGTCGCGGCCGCCCCCCGCACCGGGTGTGATCCATGTCATAACCGGAAGCCTTCGAGGTGACTAGACTGGGACGGATAACCGCAAGCCCCTGTCCTTCAGACCGAGGACCGGGCCGTTGGCCCGAAGGATTCCCGTCTGGATGAGGTTCTGCTGGGCGAGTTGGGGGGCAACACCCGGATCGTTCCTGCAGCTTTGCGGTTTGTGAAAGGAGCTCGACACTCAATATGGGCACGAATGCCGTGATGGACGCCAACCAGGCCGAGAACCCCACCCTGACCGCCAAGGCGATCATGGATGCGAATGAGGCCGCCTCGTTCGTGGCCTACAAGGCCAGCGAGGTCATCGCCATCTATCCGATCACCCCTTCCTCGCCGATGGGCGAGTTCGCGGACCAGTGGGCCGCCGAGAAGAAGGTCAACCTGTGGGGCGCGATCCCCATGGTCCAGGAGATGCAGTCGGAGGGCGGCGCAGCCGGCACCGTGCACGGTTCGCTGCAGACCGGCGCCCTGACCACCACCTTCACGGCCAGCCAGGGCCTGCTCTTGATGATCCCCAACATGTACAAGATCGCCGGGGAGCTCACCAGCACCGTCTTCCACATTGCCGCCCGCTCGCTGGCCGTCAACGGCCTGTCGATCTTCGGCGACCACTCCGACGTGATGGCCTGCCGCGCCACCGGGTTCGCGATGCTGTTCTCGAACTCGGTCCAGGAGGCCATGGACATGGCCGCCGTGGCCCACGCCGCCACCCTGGCCAGCCGGGTCCCCTTCCTGCACGCCTTTGACGGTTTCCGCACCTCCCACGAGGTGAACACCATCGAGCGCCTCGCCGACGAGGTCCTGCGCGAGATGCTGGACGCCGAGGCCATCCGCGCCCACCGCGCCCGGGGTCTGAATCCCGACCATCCGGTGCTCCGCGGCACGGCCCAGAACCCGGACGTCTACTTCCAGGGGCGCGAGGCCAGCAACCCCTACTACGCGGCCACTCCCGCGCTGGTGCAGCGCTGCATGGACCGCTTCGGCGAGCTGACCGGCCGCCATTACAGCCTCTTCGAGTATCACGGTCATCCCCAGGCCGAGCAGGTCACCGTGCTGATGGGGTCGGGCGTCTCGACGGTGCGGGCGACGGTGGACAAGCTTGTGGCCGAGGGCCGCAAGGTGGGCGTGCTGACCGTGCGCCTGTACCGTCCGTTCGACACCACCGCCTTCCTCAAGGCCTTGCCGGCGACGGTCCGCACCCTGGGCGTTCTGGACCGCACCAAGGAGCCCGGTTCGGCGGGCGAGCCGCTCCTGCAGGACGTCCAGACCGCGGTCATGCAGGGCATGGAGGACGGGATCGCCCCGTTCGCCAAGGTCCCGCGCATCGTGGGTGGTCGCTATGGCCTCTCCTCCAAGGAGTTCACCCCCACCATGGTCCGCGGCATCTACGACGAGTTGACCAAGGAGAAGCCTCGTCGCGGCTTCACCGTCGGCATCCAGGATGACGTCAGCCACACCAGCCTGCCCTACGACCCCACCTGGATCGTCGAGCCCGAGTGCTCGGTTCGCGCCGTGTTCTGGGGCCTGGGTTCGGACGGAACCGTCAGTGCCAACAAGAACTCGATCAAGATCATCGGCGAGGGCACCGACAACTTCGCCCAGGGCTACTTCGTCTACGACTCCAAGAAGTCCGGGGCCCGCACGGTCTCGCACCTGCGCTTCGGTCCCAAGCCCATCGACGCGCCCTTCCTGGTGCAGAGCGCGAACTTCATCGGGGTCCACCAGTTCGAGTTCCTGAACCGCTATCCGGTGCTGGACGTGGCCGAAGAGGGCGGCGTCTTCCTGCTGAACAGCCCCTTCGGTCCGGACCGGATCTGGGACGAGCTGCCCCGGCCGATTCAGGAGAAGATCCTGGCCAGGCGCCTGCGCCTGTACGTCATCGACGCCTACCAGGTGGCCCACGACGCCGGCATGTCCAACCGCATCAACACCGTGATGCAGACGGCCTTCTTCGCCATCAGCGGCGTGTTGCCGCGCGAGGAAGCCATCGCCCGCATCAAGGAAGGGGTCAAGAAGACCTACGGGCGTCGCGGCGAGGCCGTGGTGAAGAAGAACTACGAGGCCATCGACCACACCCTGGCCCACCTCCACGAGGTGTCCCTGCAGGGCCGTCAGGTCACCGGGCAGCCTCTGCCCTCGCTGGTTCCCGACGAGGCTCCTGAGTTCGTCCGCAACGTGACCAGCATGATGTTCGCCGAGCGCGGCGACGACCTGCCGGTCAGCGCCATCCCGGTGGACGGCACCTGGCCCACGGGCACCACGAAGTGGGAGAAGCGCAACGTGGCCGCCGAGGTGCCGGTCTGGGAGCCCAGCCTGTGCATCCAGTGCGGCAAGTGCGTGATGGTCTGCCCCCACGCCGTGGTCCGCTCGAAGATCGTCTCGCCGGAGCTGCTGGCCAAGGCCCCCGAGGGCTTCTCTTCGGCGGACGCCAAGTGGCGTGAGCTCAAAGACCAGAAGTTCACCCTCCAGATCTCGGTCGAGGACTGCACCGGCTGCGGTCTGTGCGTCCAGGCCTGTCCCTCCAAGGACAAGACCAACCCCTCCCGCAAGGCCCTGAACATGGCTCCCCAGCGTCCGCTGCGCGAGTCCGGCCGACTCAACTGGGAGTTCTTCCTGAACCTGCCGGATCACCCGATGGTGGCCGACGGGGGACTGAAGCGCAACCAGGTCAAGAACGTCCAGCTCCTGCAGCCCTTCTTCGAGTTCTCGGGCGCCTGCGCGGGCTGCGGTGAGACCCCCTACGTCAAGATGGTCAGCCAGCTCTTCGGAGACCGGGCGGTCATCGCCAACGCCACCGGCTGCTCGAGCATCTACGGAGGCAACCTGCCCACCACCCCCTGGACGGTCGATGGCACCGGTCGGGGTCCCGCCTGGTCGAACTCGCTGTTCGAGGACAACGCCGAATTCGGCCTGGGGATGCGGGTGGCCCTGGACCACCAGGCCCGCTACGCCCGGCAGTTGCTGGGTGAGCTCAGCGCCCACCTGGAGCCCGAGGTCGTCCGCGAGCTGCTTGAAGAGCAGTCGACCGAACCCGACGTCATCGAGCGCCGCCGCGCCCTGCTGGGCAAGGTTCGCGAGAAGCTGGTCGGCATGGACGACCTGCGCGCCGCGGATCTGCTCTCGGTCATGGAGAGCCTGGTTCCCCGCAGCGTGTGGATCATGGGCGGCGACGGCTGGGCCTACGACATCGGCTACGGCGGCTTGGACCACGTGCTGGCCCAGGGCCAGAACGTCAACGTCCTGGTCCTGGACACCGAGGTCTACTCCAACACCGGCGGACAGGCCTCCAAGGCCACCCCGCTGGGTGCGGTGGCCCGCTTCGCGGCGGCCGGCAAGCCCCTGGCCAAGAAGGACCTGGGCCTGATCGCCATGTCCTATGGCAACATCTACGTGGCCCAGATCGCCATGGGCGCCTCCGACAGCCAGGCCCTGAAGGCCATCCTGGAGGCCGAGAGCTACGACGGCCCCTCGCTGGTCATCGCCTACTCCCACTGCGTGGCTCACGGCATCGACATGTCGAAGGGTCTCACCCAGCAGAAGCTGGCCGTCGATTCCGGCCAGTGGCCGCTCTACCGCTTCGACCCGCGTCGTCGCCTGGAGGGCAAGCCGGCCCTGCAGTTGGACTACTCCGAGCCCAAGGTGCCCCTGGAGGACTACCTGAAGGGCGAGGGCCGCTTCCAGATCCTGGCCCGGATGGACCCCGAGCTGGCCAGACGCTACGTGGAGGAGGCCCAGCGCAACGTCCACGAACGCTGGCAGCGCTACAACCACCTGGCGCAGCAGGTCTAGGCGGAGTCCGATGATGGAGCTGGGCACCACCTGGTTGGGCCTGCCCCTGAAGCACCCCCTCATCGCTTCGGCGTCTCCCTTGACGGGGAGCGTCGAGGCGATCCGGAGGGTGGCCGACGCCGGGGCCTCGGCGGTCGTTTTGGAGTCGCTCTTCGAGGAACAGATCGATCTGGAGGCCATGGCCCTGGATGATCTGTATCACGTGGGAGCGGACAGCTTCGCCGAGGTCTCCAGCTACTTCCCCGAGACCAGCCGCGTCTACCATCGCCCCGAGGAATACCTCGACCTGGTGGCGGACGCCCGCAAGGCGGTGGACATCCCGGTGATCGCCAGCCTGAATGGCCGGACCCGCGGGGGATGGCTGGACTACGCCGGGAAGCTCGAGAAGGCCGGGGCGCATGCGCTCGAGCTGAACCTCTACCAACTGCCGCACGATGCCCGGATCTCCGGAGCCGAGATCGAGCGGAACTATGTCGAGGTGGTCCGGACCGTCAAGCAGGCGGTGCGGATCCCCGTGGCCGTCAAGCTCAGCCCGTTCTTCACGGCCCCGGCGCACTTCCTGCGCCAGATGGCCGTGGAGGGCGGGGCCGACGGCCTGGTGCTCTTCAACCGCTTCTATCAGCCCGACTTCGATCCCGAGACGCTGGAGATCGTGCCGCACCTGGAGTTGAGCCGTTCGGCGGAGGTCCGGTTGCCCATGACCTGGATCGCCCTGCTCTACGGGCGGGTCCCGGCGGATTTCGGCCTGACGGGAGGGGTGGCCAACGCCCAGGACGCGATCAAGGCGTTGCTGGCCGGGGCGCGGGTCGTGGCCATGGCCTCTGAACTGCTGCGTCACGGGCCCGAGAGGATCGGGCAGATCGTCGCGGAGATCCAGCAGTGGCTGGTCGAGAAGGAGTACCGCAGCCTCTTTGAGCTGATCGGCAGCCTTTCCCAGAAGAAGGCAGCCGATCCCAGCGCCTTGATGCGGGCGAACTACATGAAGGTCCTGCATTCCTGGCGCGGATAGCTCCGAGGACCCCCACCCGACGAAGAAGGCCCGCCTCACGGCGGGCCTTCTTCATGGGCCAGGATGGGCCGGAGTTGAGGTCAGCGCGAGGCCACCGGCTTGCGGGCCTTCTCGATGACCGGCTTGAGCAGCTCGCTCAGCGCCGGGCCGGACTTCTCTTCCAGCTCGTAGCGGATCCGGGTCGAGGGCAGGCCGATCTCGATCACGGCGCCCAGGTCGATCGGGGTGCCGATCACCACGGCTTCCGCCTGGGAGGCGGCGATGCTCTGGCGCAGCTCGTCGCACTGCTTCTCGGAGTAGCCCATGGCCGGCAGGACCGGGCCCAGGTGCGCCCACTTCTCGAAGGTGGCCTTCAGCGAGCCCACGGCGAAGGGACGCGGGTCGATGATTTCGCCGGCACCGTACTGGCGGGCGGCCAGCAGGCCGGCGCCGTAGCCCATCTCGCCGTGGGTCAGGGTGGGGCCATCCTCGACCACCAGCACCCGGCGGCCGCGGATCAGCTCGGGGTTGTCGGCCGTCATCGGCGAGTTGGCCAGGATGATGGAGGCCTTCGGGTTCAGGGCCATGATGCTCTGGCGAACCTGCTCGACGAACTCGGGCTTGGCGGTCTCGCACTTGTTGAGGATCACCACGTCGGCGGCGCGGGCGTTCACCTCGCCGGGGTAGTAGGCCATCTCGTGGCCCGGGCGGTGGGGGTCGGCCAGGGTGATGTGCAGGTCGGGCTGGTAGAATGGGATGTCGTTGTTCCCGCCGTCCCACAGCAGCACTTCGGCTTCCTTCTCGACCTCGTGCATGATGGCCTCATAGTCCACACCTGCGAAGACCACGTTGCCGCGCTCGATGTGGGGGGCGTACTCCTCGCGCTCTTCGATGGTGCACTTGTGCAGATCCAGGTCGGCCATGGTGGCGAAGCGCTGGACGGCCTGCTTCTCCAGGTCTCCGTAGGGCATCGGGTGGCGCACCACGGCGGTGCGGACTCCGGCCTCCTTGAGGATCTCGGCCACCCGACGGGTGGTCTGGCTCTTGCCCACGCCGGTGCGGACGGCGCAGACTGCCACCACCGGGATCTTCGACTTGATGGCGCTGTCGCGCGGGCCGATCAGGCGGAAGTCGGCGCCGGCGGCCAGCACCAGGGAGGCCTTGTGCATCAGGTCGGCGTGGTTGATGTCCGAGTAGGAGAAGACCACCTGCTGCACGTCGTGCTTCTGGATCAGCTCGGTCAGCTCTTCCTCGGCGTGGATCGGGATGCCCTGCGGGTAGAGGGAGCCGGCCAGGGCCGGGGGATACATCCGACCCTCGATGTCGGGGATCTGCGTGGCCGTGAAGGCCAGGACCCGGTATTCCGGGTTGTTCCGGAAGCAGGTGTTGAAGTTGTGGAAGTCGCGCCCTGCGGCTCCCATGATGATCACGCGAATCGGTTCGGCCATGGTGGCACCTCAATGCGGGGAAGCTCGCGCCAGCACAAGTGGGAGCTTCCGAAGAGTCGGAGGGAAGAAGTCCGGGCAGACAACGCGTCCTCCGCGCGACAGGTTTCTGTGGCAGTCCTGGGATTCCTGCGGCGGGAGCTAACGCAGCGCTTCCAGCGCCTGGCGAGCCGGCACGTTGTCGGGGTGGGCCGTCAGCGTGGCCTGGAAGTGCCGGCGTGCCTGGTCGCGCAGGCCCAGGTCCACAGCCACCTTGCCGGCCAGGAAGTGCAGATAGACCGGGCGGAAGGGCGAGGCGACGGCCTCCGAGTAGAAGCAACGGGGCTTGTGGGCCGGCGGCGAGGCCAGTTGGGCCTCCAGCATCTGCAGTTGCTCCTGTCGGTTCCCCGACTCGCGCATCGAGACCCAGGCGCGCATGGCCTCCTGGGTCCGCGAGGCCTCGTCATCCTGGGGCAGGGTCGGGTCGACGAATCCCCGTTCCCTCAACTCCTGGTGCAGAAGCTGCAGGCGGTCCAGGTCGGCCGCCGTGAAGGGCTGATCAAAGAAGGCCTCGCGGACGATCAGCGCTTCTTCGCGGAAGGTCCGCAACTGGTAGTAGGAGGGTTGGTCCCAGCTCTCGACCATGGCCAGGGCCTGGTCGAGGTAGCCTTCAGCCTCCTTCAGCCGACCTGCCCGAAGGGCCAGGTCGAAACGCAGGCTCACGATGTCCGCGGTCTCTCCTGGGGTCGAACCCAGCGCCAGGGCCTCCGCGGCCAGGCGATCGGCCTCGGCCCAGCGCTGGCGCAGGAAGGCCGCCTGCATCTTGAGGACCACCACGCCGCCGGGGGCCTCGGCGGGGCGGAATCCTTCCTTCTCCAGGATGGCAGCCAGGCGGTCCGCCTCGTCCACCCAGTCCTGGAACTGGGGGTCTTGCGGGTGGGTGGCGGCTGCGAAGAGCAGGCCTCGGGCCAGGAGCCAGCGCCCCACCGGGTCCTCCGGGAAGGCCTGAAGGAAGGCCCGGGCTTCGCGAACCTGCTGACGGGCGTCGCCGATGTCCTCCAGGACGCTCAGGAGGCTTCTCCAGGCCTCGGGATCCCCGTGGGTGGCGTAGGCCTGGCGCAGGAGGGCGGCCGCCTCGTCGAAGCGGCCCAGGCGGCGCAAGTCTCCCGCCGAGGCCTGCCAGTCCTGGTTCGGTCTGGTCTGGGGGGGGGAGGGGGGGGTCCAGCGCAGGTAGAGGCCATAGGCTGCCGTCCCGATCAGGAGGATCGTCAGTCCGAGCAGGAAGCGGGAAGTCTTCATGGGACCTGGGATTTCCCCAGAGGGCGGGGGCGTCCTTCCGCAAATCCCGGAACGCAGGGGTTTCTTGGCCCCCGGGCGAACCTGCCCGGGCCGTGTCTGAGACTCCTGCACCCGGGGTGGAGGCGGCCTGTGAGGCCCCCCAGACGCCCTGGCAGCTCCTCCGTACCAATCCGCTCTTCGCGCGATTGTGGCTTTCCCAGGTCCTCTCGATGGCCGGAGACTGGCTGAGCTACGTCGCCCTGCTGGCCTTGTTGTTGGAGCTGACCGGCAGCGGCATGAGCGTCAGCGTGCTGCTGCTGTGCACCTCGCTCCCCTCGCTTCTGGTGGCTCCCCTGGCCGGGGTGGTGGCCGACCGCTGGGACCGACGCCAGATCCTGATCGCCGCGGATCTGGTGAGGATGCTGTGCGTTCTGGGCTTCCTGTTCCTGCGCGAGCCCCAGCACGCTCCGCTGGCCTACGTCCTGACGGCGGTGCTGGCCCTGGCCTCGGGCTTCTTCGCACCCGCGGCGGCGGCTGCCTTGCCCAACCTGGTCACTCCTGGCCAGTTGACAGCGGCCAATGCCCTGATGGGCGCCACGGGCGGGATCATGACGGCCCTGGCCGCCTGGTTGGGAGGCTGGGTCTCGGCCCACCTGGGTCGGCCCATGGCCTTTGGACTGGATGCCTTTTCGTTCCTGGTCAGCGCCCTGGTGGTCTTCTCGGTGCGCGTGCCCTTCTCGGCGTCGCTTCCCGAGTCGGTCCATCCGGGGCACGTGCTGGCGCGCAGCGCGCGAGACCTGCGCGAGGCCTGCTCGCATGCCTGGGTGTCTCGGCCGGTGCGGGCCCTGATCCTGCTCAAGATGGCAGCCGGGCTGGCGGGGGGGGTCCTGGTGCTGCTCTCGGTGATGCCGGTCCAGGTTCTGGGCGCGGGGGACTTCGGTGTGGGCGTGCTGTACGCCAGCCGAGGGCTGGGGACCCTGGCCGGGGCGGCCCTGGCTTCGAGCCTGGCCGGGGCAGGGAAGGGCCGGCGTGCCTTCCTGGCCGCCTGGGGCCTGGCTCTCTCGGGGCTCCTGTGCCTGGCCTTCGGAAGGTCTGAAACCCTCCACCAGGCCGCCTTCTTCGTCTTCGGGGCCTTCCTGGGCTCGGGCCTGCAGTGGGTCTTCTCCGCCGCCTTGTTGCAGAAGGCGGTGGAGGACCGGCTCCTGGGGCGGGTGCTGGCCCTGGACAACGCCAGCATGACCCTGACGGCCTCGGTCTCGACGCTGCTGTGCGGCTGGGGTCTGGTGGCCTGGGGGCCCCGAATGGTGGCCGACCTCGTCGGAATTGCCGTTCTGGCGGCTTGTCTGGCGTGGTTGGGCGTGCACGCCTGGTGGCGCCCTGTGGACTTCGATTCCCGGCCTCAGCGGGCCAGTCGTTTGTCCAGATAGAGCTGCATCTCGGCCAGGGTCATCTGTCGCTCCGCCAGCGGCGGATTGTTGGAGAGGCGCATGTCGGCCAGGGCATCCCGGAAGGCCTGGACCTGCCGGGGGGTCATGAGCCGGGTCAGTTTCGGGTAATGGACCGTCTGGGCCCGGAGGGCGCGCGAATAGGCCTGGAGCTTGGGCAGGATGCGCGCGGCCTGCTCGGCACGCAAGGGGGCCCGCTGGAAGTCCTCCAGATAGTCCAGGCCGGCGATCAGGAAGTTGGCGGGATAGACCGCCTGGGTCGCCTGGGGAGGGACGGCAGGGCCGGTGGTGCTGGTCGCGGCCAGGCGGCTCAGGCGCTGGATCAGGGCTTCCAGGTCCGGGCTCTGGAGGGCCAGGGTCTCCTCCACCGCGGTCATCCCCGCCAGTTGCCGGGGATCCAGCACGCCTTGGACCAGTTGCACCAGCTCCAGCGAGAGCGAGTTCAGCTCCCGGGCCGGAGGGGTCACCTCGTCGAGGACCTTCGCCAGGCCCCTCAACTGGTCCGGGGTGAAGGAGGTCGAAGGCTCGGCGTCCACCTCGCGCAGGGCGCCCAGCAGCAGATCGCCGTGCACGTAGACCCACGTTGCGGGGTCCTCGGTGGGCTCGGCCCCGATGTACATCACTGGCAGACCTCCGGCCCCGGAGGGTGCCCCAGGCGGGGGTTGAGGGACCGGGGGAACCCCGGCTCCGGGGCCGGGGGTGGGGCTTCCGGCAGCAGCGGATGCGCTCGTCGCACCTGGCGGCAGATTCGCCGCCCCCGTGCCGGGCGGGACGCCCGCCGGTCCCGAGCCGGGAGGGACGTCGGGGGGGCCCGACCCCGGCGGGGGTTGGTCGCCCTGGTCTCCGGTCGAGGGCGGAGGCGGCGAAGCCGGGGTGCCGAGAGGGGCCATCGGCGTGGACGGGCCCCCTGAGACGGCGGTCGAGGTGGGCGCAGTCGGGCGGCGGGCCAGGAAGAGCCAGGTCAGGCCGCCCAGGATCACCAGGGCCAGCAGTCCCCAGACCAGGAGGTCGGGCTGCGAGTCGTCGTCGGAGTCGCTCTCGGTTCGTTGGAGGGCTGGCTCGGCGGACTCCTCTTCGGCGTTGGGGAGGGCTGGCTCGGCGGACTCCTCTTCGGCAGGCGGGGAAGAGGCCTGTCCGTCTTCCGGTCTGGGTTCTTCTTCTCTGCTCATGGGGTCCTCAACCAGGGATCCTGGCAGCCGTTCGGCATTTCGACGGCCACTCCTGGACCGGCCCAGAATCTTGGAAGCACGGGCTCGGCGTGCCATTCCGGGCCCTCGGCACACAGGGCCCCGACGTATCCCTCCTCACAAGGCACCTCCTGGATGGGCCACCGGGCGGCTTCTTCCGGGCGGTCCCGGGTCCAGGTGAGTTCCCGAGGGCTCGGCAGTTCGCCCAAGGGGACCGCGAAGTCGGCCAGGGGCAGCGCCAGACCCGTCCCTCGCGCCTTGAGGTAGGCCTCCTTGCGGGTCCAGACCCTCAGGAACTCGCGGGGGAAGAGCGGTTCGGGAACCTCACTCAGGGCTCGTCTTTCGGGTTCGGAGAAGAAGCGCGCGGTGAGTCCGCGGAAGTCCACCCCGGCCCGCAGATGCTCGAGGTCCACGCCCAGCTCCCGCTGCCAGGAGACTCCGACCAGGGCCCGCTCGCCCGAATGGGAGAGGTTGAATCGGAGCTCCGGCTGGTCCGCCAGCACGGGTTTGCCTTGCTCGCCGTAGGCGAAGCGGAGGTCCTGCGGTCGGCAACCCAGCGACCAGGCCAGGACCTCGCGCAGGCTGCCTCGGGCGCAGGTGAAGCGCCGCCGGATCTCCGGAGGGATGAAGCGGTCCGCCCGGGCACGCTCCTCCGGGCACAGCCAGCGTTCCAGTTCCGTTTGACGTGGCTCGGGAGGATTCAGGTCGATCCGCCACAGTTGGATGGGTTCCACGCGCAGGTTCTTCCAGTCCGGGTTCCGGGGCCCTTCCCGGGGGCTTTCAGCGGCCGTGGCGGATCGGGGGCGGCGGGTCCAGGCCGCGCTCGTCCAGGAGGGTGCGGTCGCACAGCAGGGTGGCGCAGGGGCCTTCGGTGACCACCCGGCCCTCATTCCGGGCCACCACCCGGAACCTGCTCAGGTGTCCAGGAAGTCGCGGGCCAGCTCCAGGCAAGCGTGCACGTCGGCGAAGTTGCTGGCCAGGCCCAGCGAGATGCGGACGGCTCCGGCACCTCGGGGGTCCAGGCAGCGGCGCGCGTCCTGGCAGCCTGGGGCCTGGACCGATTCGTCGATGCAGGCGTGCATCCGGGCGGCGGAGATTCCCAGGGCCAGCTCCCCTGCGCCGGGGTTGCAGAAGCACCCGGTGCGCAGGGAGATCTTTCGGGCCGCGGCGCGGAGCTCGACATCCCGGTGGTCGACCTGTTGGCCTTGAGGATCCTGGAAGTTGAGGGCCAGGGTGGCGCCGCGACCCTCCATGTCCTCCGGACCGTAGAGGCGGATCAGCCGGGCCCCGTTGGCGTGGCGCAGAGCCAGCAGCTCTTCCAGAAGCCAGGAGGTCAGAAGCCGGGTGCGCAGCCCCAGGGTGTCGTAGCCCACCTCCTCGAGAAGGTCCAGCCCCGACTCCACGGCGGGGATGCTGAGGAAGTTCAGGGTTCCGTCCTCGAAGCAGGCGGGGGCCGAGGCCGGCAGGTGGCAGTCGGCCTGGACCGAGGCCAGGGTGATGGTGCCCCCGGCGAACCACGGGCGGTGCAGCTTGCGCAGGGCCTGACGTCGGGCCAACAGGGCCCCGACGCCGGTCGGGTAGCCGAACATCTTGTAGAAGGACAGGCAGACGAAGTCCGGGTGCCAGCGCGAGAGGTCCAGGAAGGCCGTGGGCACGAAGGCGGCCGCGTCCAGAAGCACGTCCCATCCCATCGCCTGGGCCTGCGGGATCCATTCCAGGGGGTGGCGCACCCCCGAGAAGTTGGACTGGGCCGGAAAGGCGAAGAGGTTGTGCCCGTCGGGCCGGGCCTGGGCCAGGTACTGCGCCAGGTCCTCGCCGTGCACCCGCAGGTCATGGGTGCCGATCGGCAGGTAGAGCGTCCGGGCTCCGCGCACGCGGTCGAATTCGCGAATCCCGTTGACCGAGTTGTGGTTGTCGAAGGTCAGCAGGAACCGATCCCCCGTCTGGAAGGGATAGGCCTCGCCCACCAGTTTCAGGGCATGGCTGGCGTTGGAGGTGAAGACCAGGGCATATTCTGCCGGGTCGGCCCGGAAGAAGTCGAGGATCCTGCTGCGACAGCGTTCGACTCCCTCGGTGCTGGCGCGGGAGGCCGGGTTCTCGGAGTGAGGGTTGCCCAGGAGCGTGGACTCCAGCCATCCGGCGTGGCGCCGGACGAGCGACTCGGGGTACAGGCCGCTGCCGGTATAGTCCAGATAGACTTCGCCACTGCGTTCCAATCGTGAGAAGTCGCGTCGGCGCAGGTCGTCGACGATCCGGGTTCGAGGATAGTCCGGGTAGCGCTCCAGGAAATCCTGGTAGAGCTCTTGGGGTGGGCTGGGATTCGCGTCCATGGGAGGTTCTTACGCCATGGGGGTGGGGTTCGACCTTCCCGGAAGATGACCTGGATCATCCAGGTCGCGGACACGCTGGCATTTCATGGCCTGGACGAGGACTGGATGGGGGCACTTCCCGGAGGGACGGAGGAGCAGGCCTTCAGTCGGCCGAATCAATTCCATTCACCTGCCCTCCTGGCCCTCGGCGCCGGGCAGGGCCAGACCTGGAGCTGGAGCTTCGTGGAACAACACGATACCATCATCAACGGGACCTACCCGCAGAAGGTGACCGAAGAACTCGAAGAGTCCCTGCAGAATCCGAACCCCGAGCACCCTGTCTTCCTGGTGCGCGCGTGGTGCAAAGGCTGCGGCCTGTGCGTGGAGATCTGTCCGCGCCAGGTCCTGTCCACGGATGGCCGGGGCAAGGTGGAGGTCGTCGCGCCCGAGCGCTGCACGAGTTGCGGCATGTGCGAGATGGTCTGCCCGGACTTTGCCCTGGTCGTCGGGACCATCGAACGGGAGTAGGGAATGCAGGAGACCACGACCGAGATCCGTTTCGCTTCGCCCAAGCGTTATATCGAAGAGAGCCTGATCTTCAAGAAGGGCCAGTTGGGAGAGGTGGGTTTCCTCTCCGGGAACGAGGCCTGTGCCTATGGAGCCCTGGCCGCCGGACTGGGGTTCTACGCCGGCTATCCCATCACGCCGTCGACCGAGATTGCCGAGATCCTGTCCTACCGGATGCCTGCCCTGGGGCGGGTCTTCATCCAGATGGAGGACGAGATCGCCAGCATGGGCGCCATCATCGGGGCCTCGCTGACCGGCTTGAAGTCCATGACCGCGACCAGCGGCCCGGGTTTCTCCTTGATGCAGGAGAATCTGGGCTATGCCTGCATCGCCGAGGTTCCGTGCGTGGTGGTCAACGTCCAGCGCGGAGGGCCCAGCACGGGGCTCCCCACCAGTCCGGCCCAGGGTGACCTGATGCAGGCCCGCTGGGGGACGCACGGAGACCATCCCATCATCGCTCTGTACCCGACCTCGGTCCAGGAAGCCTTCGAGCTGACCATGGTGGCCTTCAACCTGGCCGAGAAATACCGCACTCCGGTCCTCTTCCTGATGGATGAGGTGATCGGTCATATGCGCGAGAAGGTCGTCTTCCCCCGGGAGGGGCAGATCCCCGTGCTGGAGCGACGCAAGCCTCCCAAGGGCTTGGAGAAGTTCCAGCCCTTCGCCGAGGACGACGGACTGGTTCCTGCCATGTCGGCCTTCGGCGAAGGTCATCGCTATCATGTCACGGGGCTGCACCACGATCCGGCCGGCTATCCGACGCTCCGCCCCGACGAGATCAACCGTTGGTTCGAGCGGGTCTTTGCCAAGATCGAGCAGAACCTGGACGACATCCTGCTGTATCGCGAGGAGGATCTCGAGGACGCCGAGACCGTGATCCTCTCGTGCGGCATCACCGCCCGCGCCGCTCGGGCGGCGGCCCGGCAGGCCCGGAAGCAGGGCTTGAAGGTGGGGACCTTGACCCTTCAGACCATCTGGCCCTTCCCCGAGAAGCTGGTGCGGGACCTGGGCTCGCGGGTGCGCCGGATCCTGGTCCCCGAACTCAATCGCGGTCAGTTGATCCGCGAGGTTCAGCGCTGCGTGCGCCATCCCGAGGTGGCGATCGGAGGCATCAACCGGCTGGACGGAGGTGTGATCACCCCGGCCCAGATTCTGGAGAAGCTTGAGGAGAGGTCATGGCCAGGAAGCTCCCACTGATCCATCGCTACCTGAGGAAGGACAAGAAGTTCCCCACCGTCTGGTGTCCCGGATGCGGGATCGGGGTGGTCCTCGGCAGCCTGATTCGGGCCGTCCACAACGCCGGCATTCCCAAGGACGACGTGGTCCTGGTCTCCGGGATCGGTTGCACCGGGCGGATGCCCGTGTACGTGGACTTCAATACCTTGCATACCACCCACGGTCGGGCCCTGACCTTCGCCAGCGGGGTGCGTCTGGCCAACCCCCGGCTCAAGGTGATCACCGTCATGGGCGATGGAGACGCCATCGCCATCGGCGGGAACCACTTCATCCACGCCTGCCGGCGCAACATCGAGATCACCGCCATCGTGGTGAACAACTTCATCTACGGGATGACCGGCGGACAGTTCTCGCCGACCACGCCGACCGGAGACATTTCGGCCACCAGCCCCTATGGCAACCTGGCCCAGTCGGTGGACATCTGCGAGCTGGCTCGGGACTGCGGAGCCTCGTACGTGGCCCGCAGCACCATCTACCATGTCAACGAGATGGAGAAGCAGATCGCGCGGGCGGTGACCACCTCCGGTTTCTCGGTCGTGGAGGTTCTCAGCACCTGCTATTCGCGGTATGGCAAGCTCAACCAGAAGGGCTCGCCGCGTGAGATGTTCCTCGCGTTGAAGGACCAGACGGTCCCCATCGCCAAGGCCGCGGGGGACGGGCGCATCAGCCGGGGCGTCTTCATCGACCGGGCCGAGGCGGCCTATTCCGACACCTACCAGGCCATCGTGGCCAAGGCCCGCGAGCATGATGCCGGGGAGCCCTTGCCGTTGTTGGACCCGGCCCGGACGGGAGGCACCCGATGATCGAGCGATACGAGATCCGCCTGGCCGGCGAGGGAGGGCAGGGTCTGATCCTCTCCGGTCTGCTGCTGGCGGCGGCCGTCGCCGTCTTCGACGAGCGCAACGCCGTCCAGACCCAGAGCTACACCCCCCTGGTCCGCGGGGCCCCAAGCCGTTCGGAGATCGTGATCTCGGATGGGGAGATCGACTTCCCCGAGGTCATCTCGGCCGACCTGTTGGTGGCGCTCTCGCAGGGAGCCTTCCGGGACTTCTCGAGCCAGGTCAGGGCCGATGGCAGGATCCTGGTGGATTCGGACCTGGTCTCGTTGGATGGGGTCGAGCCCCAGGCTCCCACCCTGGGACTTCCTTTCACCCGTCTGGCCCGGGAGGCGGTGGGCAAGAGCCTGGCCGCCAGCACGGTGGCCCTGGGGGCCCTGGCGGAACTGACGGGCATCGTCCGGCTCGCCTCCCTGGAGGAGGCCGTCCGGATGCGTGCGCCTCAGGGGACCGAGGAACTCAACCTGCGGGCCTTGAAGGTGGGGGCCGAGGCGGCGCGTGAGCTGGCGGCGGCCCATCGGGTTTCCGCCTGAGCGCGTGTCGCGGATTGCATCGAGGGGAGTCAGCCGGTTGTTGTGTGGGGAAGCTGTGTACGGGGGGATTGAATCGTGAAACCTGATGCCGAACACCTGGCCTGGAGGCTGCACGAGGTTCCGCTCCTGGGCCATCTGGATGAGGATGAACGTCTGGAGCTGGCCTCCAAGGTGGTCTTCAGGCGCCTGGCAGCCCGATCGCCCTTGTTCTTGCAGGGCGATCCGGGCGACGCCTTGTTCCTGGTCCTGGCGGGCTCGGTCCGGGTCATGACCCGGGGAGCCGGAGAGCGGGAGGTCAACCTGGCTCTGCTCAACGAGGGCGCGTTCTTCGGGGACATGGCCCTGCTGGACGGCAACTCGCGCGCGATCTCGGTCTACGCCGTCAGCGACTGCGAGGTCGCGGTCCTGGACCGCTCCGAGTTCCAGTCGTTCCTGGAGACCCATCCTGCCGCCGCCCGGCGTTTGCTGGGCGTGTTGTGTCAGCACCTGCGCCAGGCCAATGGACAGTCCCTTGAGCCTTCGCAGAGGACGGTCCGCCAGAAGCTGGCCGGGGTGCTGCGCGACCTGGCCTTGAGCAACGGCGAGGTGGGGGCCCACGGGGTCCTGCTGCCCCGGGAGGTCAACCGGCGGGCGCTGGCCGAGATGCTGAACACCACGCGGGCCGCCATCACCCGCGAGGCCGCCGTCCTGCGCCAGCGCGGTCTCTTGGAGAACGAGGGCCACAGGGTCCGGGTGACCGACCCGGATGGTCTGGGACGGCTGGCCAGCGGCGTCCACTGAGCGGGGCGCGTCGTTCGGTCCAGCAATCCTGCGGCACCCTGAAGACGAAGAAGCCGTCCATCGCCACCTCGGAGGCGGCTTTGGGCGGCTCTCTCGTCCCTCCCTCGGGGAGGAGGGCCCCTAGAGCTTGTCCAGGGGCATGTAGATGGCGGCCTGCTTGCCGCCCAGCTTGCTGTGGATGCGGCCGTTCTGGATGGTCACGGTCTCGCCGGTGAGCAGCTCCTTGAGGGCCATCCCCTCCCGCAGCCGGCTCTCGGCCCGGACGGGGATCTCGCGGGTCTGCTCGTGGGGGCTGTTGTTGAGGACCACCACGGCTTCATCCTGGGGATGCACGCGACCGTAGGCGTAGACCTGGTCGTCCTGCCACATCTCCAAGAGCCGGCCTTCGCGCAGGGCGATCGAGTCTTTTCGGATGGCTCCCAGCTTCTGGAAGTGGGCCAGCATGTCCGGGTCGTTGTCGAAGTCCATCATCCGGCGGCTGGATTCGCTCCAACCCTCGTTGTCGCTCTCCATCGACGTTTCCGTGCCGTAGTAGACGCTGGGAATGCGGTTGAGGGTCATCTGGAAGGACAGGGCCAGCTTCAGCCGGTCGCGGTCGCCGCCGGCCTTGGTCAGGAAGCGCTTGGTGTCGTGGTTGTCCAGGAAGGCCGACATCATCTCGGGCTTGGCGAACTTCCGGTCGCAGTCCGCCACCCGGTCGGCCAACTGGCGCATGCTGCCGCCCTTGGCCAGGACGTCGTCGATGGTGTAGTACAGCGGGTAGTCCACCAGGCCGTCCATGCCGCCGTGCTGGTACTGGGCGTACTTCGAGGGGTCGCCCACGTAGTACTCGCCCATCAGGTAGAAGTCGGGGCCCGCGTGTTCATGCATGGCCTGGTTGAACTTGTCCCAGAAGGCCTTGGGGACGTTCTTCACGGCGTCCAGGCGGAACCCGTCCACCCCGGTGTCGGCCCAGAACTTGCCGACGTCGATCAGGTACTTCTCGACCTCGGGGTTCTCCTGGGCCAGGTCGGGAAGGCCGAAGATCGAGCAGTTCTCGGATTGCCAGGGGTCATCCCAGTCGGTCACGTCGCCGTTGTGGTGGAACCAGGAGTGCTTGGCCGGGTCCTGGTAGAAGGGATGCTCCCAGGCCGTATGGTTGAGGGGGATGTCCAGCAGGACCTTCAACCCCTTCTCGTGGGCCGTGTTGACGAACTCCTTGAACTTGTCCATCGTGCCGACGTGCTCGTCGGTCTTGAAGTGGTCGACGGGCCAGTAGCCGTGGTAGCCGTCGCTGTTGACGAAGCTGGTCTGGTTGTCCATCGGCGGGGTGATCCACAGGGCCGTGGCGCCGGTGGACTTGATGTAGTCCATCTTGTCGATGACGCCCTGCAGATCCCCGCCATGATAGCGGTTCAGGTCGTCCTTGTTGACGGCGTGGTTGTTGTTAGGGTCGCCGTCATGGAAGCGGTCGATCAACAGGAAGTAGATCGTCTCGCCCTGCCAGGATCGCACCTTGGGGTCTTCGGGGAGCGGCGTGGGATGCGGAACGCCCGAGGGGACCGGCTGGGGCTTCTCCTGGGAGACCGCCAGGTTCTGGCCCAGGACGACCGAGTCGGTGACCTGGGCTTGCGGAGTGGTCCGGGGAGTCTCCCTCACGGGAGTCGACAGATTCGGGGTCAGGCCCACACTCTTGATCACGGTCAGGCAGCTCCAGACTTCTGGTTGTTCTCAGGGAATTTCACGACCTGGGTCGAGTCTATCTAGGCCTTTCAGGCTCGAACAAGGCGGGTTTCTGTAAAAAACATGTTGCCTGCGCGTTCACCCCGTGCGCCCACCCTGCGCGTTCCGGGAAAGGGGCGGTCGGCTCTTCACGAGGAACGCCGGACCAGCACGACGCCGCTGCGGCCCTCCAGGTCCAGTCGGATGGCGCCGCAGGCCCGCGCATTGATCGGCCGGCCCCCACCCAGGACGGGCTCCCAGGTTCCCGGACCGACCGGAACCCGGACGTCGCGGCGGGAGGGGCCGTTGTTGAGGACCACCACCAGGGCCTGCTCAGCGTGGGTGCGCTCGAAGGCGAAGAGGCCTCGCCGATCGTCAGCCAGGAGCGTGCGGTAGTCCCCCACCTGCAAGGCTGGCCAGGTGTTGCGCAGGGCGATGCAGCGGCGGTAGTGCTCCAGCAGGTCCCGGTCCACCTCGACCGGATCGGGCCGGGCAGCCGGCCTCTGGTCGGGGAGGGTCGCTTCGGCCTCGAACTTCAGGTCGTCCCAGACCATCGGCTTGCGGCAGCACGGGTCGTTGCCCCCCCACATCCCGACCTCGTCACCGTAGTAGATCATCGGCGCCCCCACGTAGGTCATCTGGAAGAGGACCGCCAGCTTCTGTCGCTGGCGTTCTTCGGGGGTCGGCTTGCGGGTGAGGTACTCGGGGTTGCTGCCCTTGGTCTTCTCGCAGTAGGCGTGCCAGTCGCGCATGGCCACCAGGTCGGCGTTGACCACGTTGGAGGCCACCCGGGCCGTGTCGTGGCTGCCCAGCAGGTTCTGCATGCCGTAGGCCACCTGCGGGGCGTAGGCCTCGCGGATCTCGCGCAGGCGAGCGTCGAACTCGGAAGCCCGGATGGCGTGGCGTCGGGCGAAGAAGAAGTCGTGGCAGGTGAAGGCGAAGTTGTAGTTCATCACCGCCGAGAACTCATCGCCTTCCAGGTAGGGCTTGTTGGCCTCGACGGTGTCGATCACCTCGGCGGTCATGTAGGCCTCGGGGTTGATCGAGCGGACCAGGCGGCTCCAGTCCTTCCAGAAGGCGTGCTTCACGCAGAAGGCGACGTCCAGTCTCCAGCCGTCGATTCCTTCCTGGGGGCGCCCCTGGCCGCTGGGGTCCATCCAGCGCCGGGTGACGGCAAGGATGTACTCCCGCGGACCGGTCACGATGCCCTTCTCGTCCTGGCGCAGGTTGGGCAGCTCCTTGACACCGAACCACCCCTGGTACTCGAACTTCTTCCCCGTCGCGGGATCCGCCCAGGACTTGATCTCGAACCAGTCCCGGTAGGGCGAGGCCTGCTGGTTCTTCACCACGTCGGTGAAGAAGGGGTTGGTCATGCCCATGTGGTTGAAGACGCCGTCGAAGACGACCCGGATGCCGCGCAGGTGGGCCTGGCGGATCAGCTCCAGGGCCAGCTTGTCGGCGGCGGTCCAGTGCCAGGTGGAGGGGTCGTCGGGCTTTTCGGAGGCGATCAGCCGCCGATCCCCTTCCGGATCGGGCCCGAAGGTCGGGTCGATGTGCTGGTAGACGTAGGCATCGTACTTGTGGGAGGAGGGCGCCATGAAGACGGGGTTGAGGTAGACCGCGTTGATGCCCAGGTCCCGCAGGTAGTCCAGCTTGTCGATCACGCCCTGCAGGTCGCCTCCGTAGCGACGGCGCTGCAGGTGGAACCAGATGTCCTTGCCGGCGTGGGCCTTCTCGTAGGGCTGCATCCGGTACCAGTCGGAGGTCCAGGGGTGCACCCGCCAGGGCTCGGCCTGGCTGTGGGGCCAGGAACCGTCCTGGTCCACCAGGCGGGGATCGTTGGAGGGGTCGCCGTTGCGGAAGCGTTCCGGGAAGATCTGGTACCAGACCGCCTTCTTGGACCACTCCGGCACGAAGGAGTCGTCGGCCCGGACGGCGCTGGAGACCAGGCCCGTCAGGACCAGCAGGCACACGACAGACGCGAGATGACGCAACGTTCCAACCTCCATCCTGGCTCCCCCATGCCGCGGGGGCTGGTTCGACCTTCAGACCGGGCGGGCCTGTCCGGAGGGCGCGGTTCATTCAGTTCACAAGCTTTTCGGTTGTTTCGCCTGCCTCCCGGGCTTAGCCTGAGAGTCGAGGCGTTCGATCTTGGTCCATCTCCATGTGCGCAGTTGGTTTTCCTTCCTGGCGGGGGCTTCGGCCCCCGAGGATCTGGTGCGGGCGGCCGCCGACCTGGGGCAATCCGCCCTGGCGCTGACGGATCTGCACGGCCTCTTCGGTGCCGTGCGCCTGGCCCGGGCATGCCGGCCGGCCGGGATCCGTCCTCTCTTCGGGGCCACGGTCATGGTGGAGGGCTTCCCCCTGGTGCTTCTGGCCCGGCACGCCCTGGGCTATGGCAACCTCTGTCAGGCCTTGACCTGTGCCCACCAGGCGGAGCGGCTCGGTCCGCACCTCTCGCGGGAGGATTTGGCCGCCTGGAGCAGCGGTCTGCTGGCTTTGACCGGGGGGCCGGAGGGGCGCCTGGACACCCTGGTGCGCCAGGGGGAAACCGCGCAGGCCCGGCGCTGGCTGGCCTGCCTCGGGGAGATCTTCCCCGACGCGCTGTACGTCGAGCTGGCCCACCGCATGCTCCCCGGCGACGGAGCGGCGCTGGCGCGGGTGCGCGATCTGGCCTGTCAGGTCCGCCTGCCGGTCGTCGCCAGCAACGCCGTGCGCTACGCCCGCGCGGAGGGGCTGGCCCTGTACGATGCCCTGACCTGCGTGCGCCTGGGGATCACCGTGGGCGACCCCCACCCCCAGCGCCCGGCCAACGACCAGGCCTTCCTGTGCGACGAGGCTGAGCTTCGCCGGCGCATCCCCTTCCCCGAGGCCCTGGAGCGCACCGAGGAGGTGGCCGCCCGCTGCCGGGTCGAGCTGCTGGCTGGCGAGGTGATCCCCCCCACGGCGCAGCTTCCCGAGGGCTTCTCCGCGAAAGAGCACCTGCGCAACCTGTGTGAACACGGCCTGCCGCGCCTGTACACCCCCGACGCGCGGCCGGCCGCCCGCCGGCAACTGGAACACGAGCTGGAGGTGGTCGGCGATCTGGACCTGGAGGAGTTCTTCCTGGTGGTCCACGAGGTGGTGGAGTTCGCCCGCAGCCGGGGCATCCGCTGCGCCGGCCGGGGCTCGGCGGCCAACTCGATCCTGTCCTGGCTTCTGGGGATCACCGCCGTGGATCCCCTGGCCCAGAACCTGCTCTTCGAGCGCTTCCTGCACCGGGGGCGCAAGGGCATGCCCGACATCGACGTGGACTTCGACTCCGCTCGCCGTCCCGAGGTGATCGCCTGGATGGAGGAGCGTTTCGGTCGCCAGCACACCGCCATGACCGCCACGGTCTGCACCTATGGCCTGAAGAGCGGCGTCCGGGACATGCTCAAGGTCCTGGGCTGCACTCCCGAGGCGGTGGACCGGGTGGCGGCTCGGATCCGCCACTGGGACACGCTGGACAGCCTGCGGGATCGGCGTGGAGAGCTCCAGGAGGCACTTCTGGGGGCCGGCCAGCCGCTGCTCCCCGAGCGGGGTGGGGCGGAGGGAAGGCGTCGGCCGGGTCCGACACACCCACCGCCAACAAACAGGCGGGCCGGTCTCTTCGATGTCCTCTTCGCCTTGTTGGAGAGGTTGCCGGGGTGCCCTCGGCACCTGGGCCTGCACAGCGGGGGGATGGTCCTCTCCCGGCGCCCCCTGACCTGTTTCAGCCCTCTGCAGACCTCGGCCTGCGGCGTCCGCCAGTTGCAGTTCGACAAGGACGACGTCGAGGCGATGGGCCTGGTCAAGTTCGATGTCCTGGGCTTGAGGATGCTTTCGGTCCTGTCTGAGGCGGTGGACCTGGTCCGAGAGGATTCCGGTCGGGAGCTGGATCTGGAGGCCCTCCCCCTGGACGACGAGCCGACCTTCGAGCTGATCCGCTCGGGACGCTCGATGGGCCTCTTCCAGATCGAGAGCCCCGGTCAGGTCCACCTCCTCTCGCGCACCCGGCCCCAGGTCTTCCGCGACCTGGTGATCCAGGTCGCCCTCTTCCGCCCCGGGCCCCTGCAGGGCGGGATGGTGAACCCCTACATCGAGCGTCGCAGCGGCCGGCAACCCGTGGAGGTGCTCCACACCAGCCTGGAGCCGGTGTTGCGGGATACCCTGGGCATCGTGCTCTTCCAGGAGCAGGTCCTGGAGATCTGTCATCGCTTCGCGGGGATGAGCCTGGAGGAGGCCGACGAGTTCCGCCGCCTGATGAGCCGCTGGCGCGACCCGGGCTCGATGCGCCAGATGCAGGAGGCCTTCGTGGCGGGCGCGATGGCCACCCACGCCGTTCCCCAGGAACTTGCCCTGGCGGTCTTCCGCCAGGTGGAGTCCTTCGTGGGCTACGGCTTCTGTCGCTCGCACGCGGCAGCCTTCGCGCGCACGGTGTACCACTCGGCCTGGTTGAAGGCCCACCATCCGGCAGCCTACATGGCGGCGGTGCTGCAGCATCATCCCGGCTTCCATCCCCTGGCCACGCTCATCGAGGAGGTCCGTCATCTGGGAGTCCGGATCCTGCCCGCCGACGCCTGGCTCTCGGGCTGGCGCTACACCCTGGAGGCCGGGGCCATCCGGGTCCCCCTGTGCGCGGTCACGGGGGTCAGCCCTTCTGCAGCCCGCCACCTGGTCGAGAACCGGGAGGGGTGTTCAAGCCTGGAGGCCCTGCTGGATCGGGTGGAACTGCCGGTCGAGGTCTGGGAGGCCCTGGCCCGCGCGGGGGCCTTCCGGGCGCGCTGCTCGCGCCGTGAGGCCCTGTGGCGGATCGGGCTGAGGCGCCCGAAGGCCGACTCGGCCTCGCGTTCGTCGCGCAGACTTCGCGCCTCCGCCTCCGTCGTCGGGCCCAGGAGGCCTGCTCGAGATGGGCGCCCCGCTTCTGGCAGGTTGGCCGGCCGGCCGGAGCCGGACCTGGGGTTGGAGTTCGCCCCTTCCGCCTCGCGACTCCCTCGGCTCGAGCCCCTGGATTCGACCCGGGAGATGGCCTGGGACTTCCGTCTGCAAGGCTTCTCGCCCCAAGGGCACCCCCTCTCCGCGCACCGCGAGCGCCTCCACCTGGCGGGCGTGACCCCCGTCGCGGACGTCTTCGCCATGCCGGCTGGCCAGGAGGTGCGGATCGCGGGGCTGGTCATGCTGCGCCAGAAGCCTCCCACCGCTCGGGGGATGGTCTTCCTGCTGCTGGAGGACGAGAGCGCCCGGATCCAGGCGGCCGTGACGCCTCCGGTCTTCCGGCGCCTGGAGCCGGTCCTGCATCGGGGCGCCTTGTGGCTCCGAGGGCGCCTGGAGGCCGGGGGCGCCGGCCGGGGAGACGACGAGGGCTCCTTCCGCAGCCTGCTCGTGCAGCAGGCCGGACCCCTGGAGGAGCTGCTGGAGGGGCCGATCATGGCGGAGAGGTTGCGGGGCTGAAGCCTCCGCCCTTCAGCCTCGCAGCGCCTCACCCATCCGGCGGACCGACTCGCGCAGGTTCTCGGGGCTGTAGCGGCTCCAGGCCAGCCGGAACGAGCGAGAGGCCCGCTCGGCCAGGGGACCGCAGGCTTCGGGCCTCTTCGGGGGCAGGAAGGTCGTCCCCGGGATGTAGCCGCTTCCCGCCTGCTTGACCGCGGAGAGCCGTTCTCGGGTGTCGCCTGCGGGCAGGGTGACCCAGGTGAAGTAGCCGCCGGCGGGTCGGGTCCAGGTGGTGCCCTGGGGCATCGCGGTCTTGAGAGCCTCCAGCAGGGCCTCGCGGCGCTGGCGGTAGGCGATCTGGAGGCGCTGGACGTTGGCCGGGTACAGGCCCTCGGCCATGCAGGTGGCCACCAGCAGCGAGGGCAGGTGGCTGGGGGCCCCGCCCGATTGAAGCCAGGGCTGTCCCGAGAAGCGTTCGGCCAGGGCCCGGTCGGCCGTGAGATAGCCGACCCTCAGGCCGGGAGCCAGGGACTTGGCGAAGGAACCCAGCCGGACCACCCGCCCGGGGGGAGCCTGGCTCCACAGCGAGGGCGGGGCGGGTCCATCGAAGGAGAGCTCGCGGTAGACGTCGTCCTCGACCAGCAGCAGCCCTTCGGCTTCGGCCAGCTCGACCAGGGCGCGGCGTCGCTCGAGGGTCAGGGTGAGGCCGGTGGGGTTGTGGAAGGTGGGGATCGTGTAGAGGAAGCCGACCTTCCTCCCGCTGGCCCGGATCCGGGCCAGCCTTTCGGGCAGGGCCTCCACCACCAGGCCCCCGGCATCGAAGGGGAGCGGGCAGATCTCCAGGGGATGGCTGGCCAGGATCCGCAGCGCGAAGTGGTAGGTGGGGGCCTCGACCAGGATCACCTGGCCCGGATCGGCCAGGAGCTTCGCGCTCTGCTCCAGAGCAGCCGAGACCCCTCCGGTGAGGCAGATTTCGTCGGGCCGGGGAGGACGCGAGTCGGTTCGTCCCAGTCGGTCGACCACGGCCTCGATCAGCGGGCCCGGGCCGGCCGGGGCCCCATAGGCCAGCGCTTCAGGGCCGAAGCGCCGCAAGGTGGTGCCGGCCAGCTCGGCCATCTCCTCGACGGGCAGCAGATCCGGGTCGGGGTGGCCCCAGGCCAGATCGATCACGCCGGGCATCTCGACGAACTCCGCCACCGGAAGCGGGCTGCCGGGAAGGCTCATCGCTCGACTCCGTCGGACTGGATGCGGATCGACCCTTTTCGGCGGGCCTCGTCCCCTCGCTGGGGGAGCCGGGCCAGCCAGGTGTTGGCCCGGGCGCGCACCGTGCTCAGGGCACGGGCCGAGCCCAAGGCGCCCTTGGGGTTCTCGCGGGCCAGGGCCTCGAAGGCGGCCCGGGCGCGGTCGGGGGTCTCGGCCAGGAAGAGGCACAGGGCTCGCAGGCTCAGGGCCTCCAGGCCCAGGGACCAGGCTTCCCGGCCCCGTCCTGGATCCGAGGCCAGCCGGGCCAGACCTTCGCGCTGCAAGGCTGCTGCCAGGTTCCCATAGACCTTGGAGGCTTCCAGGAAGCTGGAGCGTCCGCTCAGGGCCCAGGCCTTCTTCAGGCTGGCGGGATGGGGTGAGGTGGGCTTGTCGGCGGGGCCCAGGCGCAGGAAGTGCTCCAGGCGCATGTCCAGGTCCTCGTGCCATTGCCCCAGGGCTTCCCGGGCGGGATCCCGGGGCGCTTCCGGCGAGGGGGCCTCGGGCTGGAGGGTGGGGGAGGGGGCGGTGCCCGGATCCGAAGGGGCGTCGGGCGCCGGGGCCGGCGCGGCTTCCGAGGCCGGAGCCGGCGCAGGAACCGGTGCGGGAGCGGCTGGTCGGGGCTTTCCAGGAACCCGGCTGCTCCGACTGAAGACCAGGAGGTCTCCGGGGGCGCATTCAAAGAGGCCCCGAAGGCTGATTACCAGTTCCGGGGAGGCGCGCAGTACGGTGGCCTCCCCCAGGGAGGTCCCCAAGCGCACCAGGTCCACCACGTCGCCCGGCTTGAGGCCCGTCATGGGGCCGGACTGGCAGCGGTAGACCGCCACCTGGTCGGGAACCTCGGCCTCCACGGTGCCCACCAGCGCGCCTGTGGGCAGGGCCGAGGCCGCTCCCGTCAACAGGAGGATCAGCAAGGAGGCCAGGAGGACTTTCAGGTCTTTCATCGGCACGCGCTTCGCCGCCGAAGTCCGGAACCCCCCGGCCCCGAACACTTGGAATCGGACCAGGAGATCGTGACTTTTCGCGAAAAGGAGGTTCGCCTCTTTCGTGCAATTTCCAATTCTCGGGAATCGCCCGGGAGGGGAAGGACAAGGTGGAGGAAGAACCGGCGTGAGGCGCAACCGCCCCGAGAACATGCGGCTGAGCGTCCGAACCCATGTGGCCATGCTGGTGGTCATCGCGATCGTCTTCCTGGGGGCCGGCAAGCTCATCCGTCTGCAGATCCAGGACTTCTACTATCGGCAGATGGAGGCCGAATCCCAGCGCCTGGCCACCAGTTACGCCCACAACCTCGAACTGGCCCTGGAGTCCACCGGGATCATCAACCGCCTGCTGGACGAGAAGATCCACGCGGCGGGGCTGGCGGTGCTGGCCTACCAGGGGGGCATGAGCAACCAGGTGCTGGCGGCCCTGGCGCGCTCCACCCGGGTGGACCTGATCACCTTCTTCAGCAAGTCTGGGGTCGTCACCCACTCCAGCACCGGGGAGTTCGTCGGCTGGACCGCCCCCGAGGGCAACCCGACCCGCCAGTTCATGGCATCGCTCGAGCGCTCTCGGGTAGATCCCATCCGGAAGAGCCTGAGGGACGGGAACTACTACAAGTTCGGCTACGTCCAGTTGGAGGATGGTCGCTTCGCCCAGATCGGGGTGCGCGCCGAGCGGATCCACCAGCTCCTGGGGCGCTTCGAGGTCCAGCAGCTCCTCGAGCACATCCGGGCCGACCACCAGGTGGCCGAGGCCCGTTTCGTCTCGGAAGACCAGGTGCTCCGAGCGGGAACCTCGGGTCCCCAGGACGTCCAGGTTGCGTCGGCCGGTCACGACATGCAGGTCTTCCGGACCCCCGAGGGGCGGAAGCTCTTCCGCTTCGAGGTGCCCGTCGAGCTGAAGGGAGAGCCCATCGGCAGGCTGGTCCTGGGCTACGACCTGGCCCGGACCGACGAGCTGGTTCAGTACGTCAGCAACGTCTGGATCGTGGCCTTGGTGCTGATCTACGTCATGGTCGCGGTCATGGTGTATTCGGGTTATCAGCGCAACCGGATCCTGTCGCACTACGCCTACTTCGACATGGTCTCAGGCATGCGCAACCGCCGCTACTTCGCCGAGTGCGTGGCCGACGACCTGGCCCAGCGCGACAAGGCCCCGCGAGCGGTGGTGGTGGCCAACCTGGCCAACTTCAAGATGCTGAACGCCTCCTATGGGTGTCAGTACGGCGAGAGGCTGGTGCAGTTGCTCCTGGGCCGCCTCTCCAATCTCTGCATCGGGAACTGTCGGCTTTTCCACCTCTCGGTGGATCGCTTCGCCTTCTACGTTCGGGACTACGCCAGCCGGGAGGAACTCGTCGCCCTGGGCGAGAGGGTCCTGGGCCATCTCAAGGACGAACTCTCGGCCCAACCGGTGGGGGGCAACGTCGGCATCGTCGAGATCCAGGGGGGCGGCTATCGCGACCCCGACGAGATCCTGCGCAACGCCTTCATCGCCATCGACCAGGCCTCCAGGCAGGGCCGTTTCGGCTACTGCTTCTTCGACCGTTCCATGGAGGAGACGGTGTCCAGGGAGGACCAGATCGAGCGGGAGCTGCGCCACGCCCTGGCCGATCCCGAGCAGTCCCAGGTCTTCCTGGTCTTCCAGCCCAAGATCGACCTCCGGGAGGATCGGATCGTCGGCTTCGAGGCACTGGCCCGCCTGAACTCCGAGGTCTTCGGCCCGGTCTCGCCGGTGGAGTTCGTCGAGGTGGCCGAGAAGAGGATGCTGATCGTCCCCTTGAGCAACTTGATCCTGCGGATGGCGGGTCGCTTTGCCCGGACGCTGGAGGACCGTGGACTGGACGGGGTCAAGGTGGCGGTCAACATCTCGGGCCTGCAGTTGCTTCGCGACGACTTCACCGACACGGTCCTGCGCCTGGTCGGAGAGTCGGGGGCCCCGGCCTCGCGGATCGAGTTGGAGATCACCGAGTCGGTCTTCCTCAACGACTACGACCTGGTCAACGGTCGCCTGCGGCGTCTGCGCGAGAACGGCATCGACATCATGCTCGACGACTTCGGCGTGGGCTACTCGTCGCTGTCCAGGGTCCGAGACCTCTGCATCGACGCGGTGAAGATCGACAAGTCCTTCGTCGACCGGATCCTCTGTGAGGAGAAGGAGAAGATTGTCATCCCCGACATCGTGTCGATGTCGCACCGCCTGGGCTACAAGGTGGTGGCCGAGGGCGTCGAGACCGCCGAACAGAAGGAATACCTCTCGCATGCCGGTTGCGACGTGATGCAGGGCTATCTGTACAGCAAGCCCCTCTCCGAGGAAGAGGCCTTGAAGCGCCTCCAGGCGGGAGGCATCCTGCACGCCAAGGCCGCCGCCTCGTCCTGAACCCGGCCCGGTTCGGGGCTGGGAGAACCTCTCGAACCACGAGCCTGGGGGCGGGCTTCGCAAGGCGGTTCTTCCTGCAGGAGCACGTATCATGCTCTCGAATTCCAGCATGGTCTGTTCTTGTCGAGCCGGTTGGAACTGCCTGAATCCGCCGCCTGGCGTGAGAGGCGAATGCCACGGGATGTGGCGGATTCAGAAGCGGGGCTCTGTTTCTCCAGGAGAACGGTGGAGGTGGCCGATGAATTTCTTGCAGTCGATGGGGCTCGGGGGAGTCAGTGGTCTGTCCGGGATGTCCGGGATGATGCTTGGAGGAGGCCTGGTCGGAGGGCTGGCACTTCTGCTCGGCAGCAAGATGGCGGGGGGAGGCGCTCAGTCCGCGGGCGGCTTCCAGTCGGTCTCCAACCTGATGAGCCAGTTCTTCACTCAGCAGTCTTCGGGCCTGTCCTCCAACATGGAAGACATGATCAGCCAGTTCGGGAATCGCCCCCGCTTCCAGCGCGACGAGACCCAGTCGCCGCACGAGCAGATGCAGGCACTGAAGGCCTTCGCCATGAAGAACGGCTCCAAGGATGGAACCCCGGTCGCCGACTGGACCAGCACCCAGGAAGAGATCGACGCGGGCGAGTTCCTGACCGACCTCAACGAGAAGCAGCAGATGGAGACCATCGAGGAGATCCGCAGGGCTCCCGTGGAAGAGAGGCAGCTCCTGCAGGTGGAAGACGACAAGCTGCAGGAGCTGATCAAGAAGCGCGCTGAGGAAGGTCGTCCCATGACCGGCAGGGAGAAGGTGGAATACCAGCACAACTTCATGGAACGCCTCTACGCCGAGGGCAAGATCAACGACCGGCTTGGACAGTCCAACCGCCGTTCGATCGAGACCCAGCACTATCTGGAGCAGACCAGCGCGAACATGTTCCTGAAGTCGGGCCTGCCGGTGCCGACGGACACGCCGCAATGGGCGGTGGAGAACTCTCCCTACAACCGCCACAAGCAGCAAGCCGTCTGAAGCCTTGATTCCACGCCAACCCCACCTGCTGGAGATGCTGGCCCGTCTGGAGGCCCTGGTCGGGGCTCTGGAGGAGGGCCAACCGGTGCGCCACCTCCTGGAAGACCGCATCGAGCGGGCGATCGCGATCTGCGCCATGCCCGTGGCTGAAGACCTGACGGCCGTTCAGGTGGCCCTGCAGGATCTTCTCTGCGATCCCTCCTCCCGATACCTTCCCAGGCTCCAAGCTGCTGTCCAGGAGGCCCTGGTTTCGGCCCCTGGGGATGGACCCACCCCGTCGGCCCGGGCCAACGAGCTGATGGGGATGGCCCTGGCCGCCCTGGACGACCCGGAGGTCCAGTTCGGCATCGCCGCCAACGCGTTCTCGGAAGAGCTCGCAGCCCTGGCCACCATGGTGGCCGTCAGCGCGGGTTCGCCGGGAGTCTCCTTCCAGGTGCGCGAGGAGGCTCAGCGGGTGCTCGAACGGGTCGATACGGTCCGGGAGGCCCTGGTCTGGATCGAGGAGGCGGTGGAGGGCGGCCTGCGGGACGAGGCGCTCCAGGGCGTGGACGCCCTGGTCCGCGCCATCCGGCTGATGGCTTCGTCCAAGCGGGCCCTGGACAAGATGGTCGAGCAGGAAGCGACCGTCCCCTGTATTCGCTGCGGCCACCACAACACGTCCGGGAGGGGAACCTGCGAAGCATGTCGGGCCACCCTCCCCTCCGTGGAGCGAATCGACCAGAGCACCCTGGACATCCGCCTGGGCGACCAGGGCCCTGCTCCTGAAACCCAGATGACCGAGAACCTGGCGCGCCTTCTCGAGGCCTGCGAGCGTTTCAACTTCAAGACCATGACCCGGGAAGCTTTCCTGGCCGAGGTGGCCTGGATGGAGGGGCTGTTGGAGCAGGCTGGCCGCATGGGCCTGCAGGAAGGCGCCCTGGAGGGTCTTGAAGAGTTCAAGGCCGGCCTGCTGTCCCTGCGCAGGGCCGGTGAGACGGGCGATTCTGCCCTGATCTACGAGGGCCGCAAGCTGGTCTGGGAAGGCTCTGGCAGGATGCAGGCGGCGGTCGGCTAGTCCTAGGGGCCCGGTCGGAAACCTCCCCGTCCCCCGAAAGACACCCTCACAGCTCTGTTGCCCCCAGGGGTCTTGCTGGTGGGGGCATTCGAGATCCAGGAGGCCTTCTTGGCGCGGCCCCGTCCAGGTTCAGGGCTTGGGGAACTCCACGGCCCGCTCGCCGATGAAGAAACAGCGGTCGGGAAGGGGGGGCAGGTCGGCCCCCGTGGCCCGGCTCAGGGCCAGACGCATCGCGTTGACCAGGGTGATCCCGCGCAGGGCCTCGTCGTCCACTCCAGGAGCGTGCAGCGCGACCAGGTTGGCCAGACGTTCGCGGGCCACCTCCGGAGTCGGTTCCTTCCAGAAGCGGTCCGGATCCTCCATGAACAGGGATTGGGGGCCGTGATCCGAGACGATCAGCACCACCGGCGGAGGGCCCGGTCGGGCCAGGATGGCTCGGGCCACCGCCTCGATCCGGACGGCGGCGTACTGCGTCTGCTCCGGATAGAAGGCCCGGTAGACCGGCAGGGGAGCCTCACCCACCGCCCGCGGCCAGCCCAGTTCGGCCATCTCTGAACGGGTGATCGCCCGGCCGTCGGCATGGAAGACGTAGGGTGGATGAGGGCACAGGATGTGAGCCAGGGTGAAGGTGGGATGAGGGGGGCGGGAGTCCGCCAGGTCCGAGAACATGAACCGGATCCTGCGGGCGTGGGCCCGATCCCCTTCGGCTCGAGGGCTCCCCAGGGTTTCCAGGAGGTAGGGGATGGGGGTTCCCCGGACCAGGCTCTCGACGAATTCCCCCTCCAGAGCCCCTGAGGTGACCTCCTCATCCACGCCCACCAGGCCGTCAGTCCCCGCCATCGCCGAGGTGTAGGCGCGGATCCGGTAGCCCTGGCTGCGCAGGAAGGGGATCAATCGGTTCTGGCGGATCCTCTGGATCCAGCGCAGATAGTGGTCCTCGGTCACCTCCTGTCCATCCTGCAGCTCCTGATGGTAGTCCAGGTTCAGCATGGAAGAGACGGACGGCTGGGTCCGGGAGTAGTTGGCGGCGCTGCCTTCCGCCACGGCGAAGCCCATCTCGCGCAGCGCCTGAAGCGAAGGGCGCAGGTCCAGGCCGAATTGCTCGTGGAGGATATCCTGGCGCCCGAACTCGTCCAGGATCAGGACGTAGAGGTCTGGTCGCTCCTGCACGGTCCGTGTGACGGGGATGTCGGCCTCGGGGAGAGGCGGAGGCACCGGTCGGGTGGTGTGTCCCCAGAGAGCCTGCATGGTGACCAGGCCGACCAGCAGGCCCGAGACCAGGTTCAGGTTGGTCGTCCAGGAGGCGGCCCAGGACGGGGGGCGGCTCTTGAGGTAGAACCCCAGGGCGGCCAGGGCCAGGACCAGTCCTGGGGCCACAACCCGTAGGCGGAGTGGGTGGAACCCGGCGATCTCGAGGTCTCCCAGGAAGCTGGTGACGGCGCCGAACGAGAAGAAGACCACGACCAGGGCCGAGAGAAAGATCCCGCTGCGCTGGCCGTCCCGGTCCAACAACCGACCCAGGGCCATCAACACTCCGACCCCGGCCAGCACCAGCAGGGCCGGCCCCACCGCGTGGATCCCGCGGGCTTCTCCGATGTTTCCGGCATAGAGATACAGCACCGGGTACAAGGCGAAGAGGAAGGGATGCAGCAGGGGAGGGCGTCGGACCCGGGGCACCTGGGGCTGGCCTCAGGCCGGCCGGGGGCGGGCGTAGTACAGGATCCTGCGGCCCGGACAGACCTCTTCGCGGCGCAGGACCTCGAAGCGCGCCTCCAGGGCCGCCTCGAAGGGGGCCAGATCGTAGTCGGAGTACAGGTCCTCGCGGTGGATCAGGAGGGCTTCGACCATGGGATCCTGTCGGGTGACGAACTCCAGGACCAGGTCCGCTCCCATGCTGGCCACCCAGTCCAGGAACTCTGGAACGCGGATGTTGGCCGTGATGCAGATGTGGTGCAGGACCGCCAGGCCCAGGATCAGCTCGGGGCGTCCCCGGTCGGGCAGGTTCTTGCGCTCGGTGCCGCGCCAACCCAGGGCTGGAGGGGGATCCGCCACGTTGATCACCAGGGGAAGGATCTTGCGGCTCTCCTCCTGGCTCAGCGAGTTGTAGAGCCTCTCGATGGTCAGGCCGTCGGCGTCGGCGGCCACCACGTAGTCGGCGTGCTCCGCCGCGATCCGCGAGTAGATTCCCACGTTGCAACCCAGGTCCCAGACCAGCCGGCGGGCTCGATCCGAGGCGGCGGCCCGGACGAAGGCCGCCTTGCGGGCCTGTTCCCCCTCATCGTAGCTCTGGCCGGTCCCATAGTCCGACCAGGCTGTGCGGCCACGCCGCCACTCCAGCTTCTCGACCAGCTTGCGCAGGCGCCGGGAGTTGGCTTTCAGGAGCTCTTCGTGGAAGCCGGCCTCGGCGATCTCCTGACGCAGGTCGGTGCCGGTCTGGGCCGGGGGCCGGGCCTGCAGGCTGGCATGCAGGTGGACGTGCATCAGGACGCCGGGCTTCAGGAGGTCGCGGGAGGACATCATGGCCTTGCACTGGTCGGCCGGGATGCCGTCCAGGCTGCCCCGCAGCCAGGGACGGAAGTCCACGTCGCGGTAGGCCTGCAGCATCAGCGGAAAGAGGAAGAGCTGGCAGAACTGCGAGTAGCCCATCCACACCCCCGAGCGGGCTTCGCCGAAGGAGGGGGTGTCGATGAAGACCGGCCGGGTTCCCTGCCACTGGACGTTGTAGGGCGTGGCGTCGCGAAGCGTCAGCTTCTCTTCCAGGGCCTCGCACAGCAGGTCCAGGGTCAACCGGGCCGCGTCCTTCAGCATCGAGAAGCACCACTCGTAAGGATACGAGATGAACGGGATGCGCTGGTGGTGCAGCAGGACTTCACAACCCTCGGGAGGTGTGAAGCCCGCTTCGTCCAGGCTCACCTCTCGGGTCCGGACCAGGCTGCCGTCGGCCGTACGGCGGGCGAAGAGCAGGCTGTCGCGCAGACGTGTCCACCCGGGCACGGCGGGAGAGCGCAGGGCGCGGTAGATCTCGCCGTCGTGGTGGAGGACCGAGCTGGAGCGGTCCCGGCAGGATCCCGCTTCGATCTGGCAGGTATTCATCGGATACTCCCGGTTCTTCAGGGATTCTTGGTGATGGTCGGCATTCCGTCGCCGGAAGGGTTCGGAGGCCTTCCCTCGCGGGGAGGCGCGACAAGGCTCTTCAGGCGGCGTTGAGCCAGACCCCAGACCCGCCCCAGGCGCGCGGCCAGCTCCAGGCCGTAGTCCAGGCCCTGGAAGCGCCTGCGGGGTTTGAAGAGCGCCCCCGCCAGTCCTCGGACTTCGCCGAAGAAGTCCTGGTCCTTCCAACGCCGCGAGCCCGTCGGCAGCGTTGCATCCAGCAGGGTCTCGGTCCGGCTCTGGTCGAACTGCCGGCGCAGCAGGATCCCCCGGCGCACCCGGTCGGCCCCGATCAGGTGATAGTTGACGGCCTGTCGGCAGAATCGCAGGGGGACCCCGGCCTGGTGCAGGCGGCCGCTCCACTCCATGTCCTCCGAGTAACCCAGTCGGCGGCCCTGGGGGCCCAGATCCTCGCGGAAGGGGCCGATCCGCTCGATCTGCGCGCGGGGGACGAAGCTGTTGCCGCCGGCCAGCCCTCGGAGTCCGGCCCGGTCGGGAAGGTCGGGGGTGGCTCCGAAGAGCAGGGCGCAGCGGGGCGTGAACCAGGCCGGCAGCGGGAGGGTGCTGCGGATTTCGATGTGCCCCTGGAGGGCCTGGGCGGGGTCCTCCTCCAGGCGCTCCAGGGCGCCGGTCAGCCAGCGGGGGTGGAACTCCATGTCGTCGTCGCTGAAGGCCACCAGGTCCGCGTCCAGATCGCGCAAGCCCCGGTTCAGGGCGCAGCTTTTCCCGGCCCGGGGCTCACAGACCACCTCCACCGGCAGGTCGGTCCGGGGCCATCCCCGCTTTTCCAGCCAGCCGGCCAGCGGCACGCGCGAGCCGTTGTCGACCAGGCGGATCTTCACCCGGAATCCGGCGGGAATCGCCAGGGACTCCAGGCTTCTCAGGGTCCGTTCCAGCGACTCGGGGCGGTCGCGGGTGCAGATCAGGATGGTGGCGCTGGAAAAGGCAGGGGGCACTCCGGCGCGGTTCCACCGGAAGTTCCCTTCTCCTGCGTGTCCCCTCCTCCGAGGAAGCCCCCGCGGATGACGGCGCCCCCGCAACAGCCTGGAAATGACTTGCCCGGCGGAATGCGCTAGACTCGGGGCCTGGAGGTCTGTCACGTCATGATCCACCCGCTCGGCCCCGCATCCGGCTCCACCCCGCCCACGCCACCTGTCCGACCCGAGGTCGAGGCCCTGATCTCCGAGAAGACCCACGGAGCCCAGCGGGCCCGCCTGGCCGCAGTGCTTTCCAGCTATCCCGACGCCGTGCTCAAAAAGGCGGATGAGTTTGGCCTGAAGGTGGGGGTGGCCTTTCATCCCAACCAGTTGGTGGTCGGTTTCGGCGAGCGCGCCAAGGGATTGTATCTGCCCGCCGAGCGGCGCATCGTCCTGGACCCCCAGATCCTGATGTCTCCGGACGGCGAGAGCCTGGTCCACCACGAGATGGCCCACGCCCTGGACGCCATGCGCGGACCCCGGCGCCACCCCGTGCGCAACCTGCCTGGCACCCTGATGGGCACGGCGCCCACGGCGGACAGCGTGCTGGATTCCCGCCTGGGTCGGCTGTACGCCGGTTACCAGGCCCGCAATCGGGTCGAGGACGCCGTGGAGTTCCGGGATCGCCTGGTCGCCCGCTTCCCCGAAGGCCTGCCCGAGTCCCACACCGAGGGAGACATCACCTATCGCCGCACGGGCTCGACCGAGCGCATCCGCTTCGCCCAGAAGCCGGGGATCCAGCCGCACCAGGTCCCCCGCCTTCTCGCTGCAGGGGCCCTGCTGGCCCTGGCGGCGGCCACGACAGCTCCTCTGCTGGGAGTGGCAGGCCTGGCCCTGGGGGTCGTGACCGCCTTGCACGGGGTCGGCCGGCAGACCGTGGCCGACCAGGAAGGCACCAGCCAGGCCCTCGTGCGCCGAGGCCTGCGCGCCACCGAGGTGACCTTGCCCCAGGATTTCGGCACCCCTCAGGACACCAGTTGGAGCGACTACGCCCACGAGTCCGATCTGGTGCAGGAATACCTGGCCGAGGGGATGGCCGCCCTGCGGGAGAGTTCGCCCCAGCGGCGGGAGGCCCTGGAGCGTCACGACCCGGGGTTGGCCCGCTACCTGCAGAAGAGGCTGGACCAGGAGCCCGACTGAGGCTCCGCGCGTCGGACCTTCCGCTCCCTGCCCTTGAGGTGCCATGTCCGCGCTGAGCGACCCCGCCTTCTTCTTCACGGTCCTGGCGATTCCCGACTTTCCGGTCTGGGCCGTGCGGGCCATGCATCCCGAGCTGCGGGAGCGCGAGCTGGCCGTTCTCTCTTCTGGCCGGGTGGTGGCCTGTTCTGCCGGGCTGGCCAGGATGGGCGTGGCCCCGGGGCAGGCGGCAGGAAGGGTCCACTCGCTGGCCCCGGAGGCGGTCCTGCGCGTCCTGTCGGGGGTCGAGCAGCGGCTGGCCTGGGACGAGCTTCTGGCGGATCTCAACCGTCAGACGCCCTGGATCCAGCCAGAGTCGCCGGGGCGGGCCTGCATGCGCTTCGCCGGGGAGCAGGAGGCCATCCAGACAGCCACCCGCCTGCGGATCCCCCTGGGCCAGGCGGGGGACCGCTCGACGGCGCTGCTGGCCGCCCTCTCGGCCGAGGAGGGGCAGCGCATCCGGGTCCCCCGAGGGGCCGAGCACGAGTTCCGGATGGCCCTTCCCGTCGAGACCCTGGCCGCGGCGGGCGTGGGAAGGGGCACCCTGGAGCGCCTGGTCTGGTTGGGTTTTGAGCGGGTGGGCTCCCTGGCCCGGCTGACCCGGGAGCAGTTGTGCGCGCAGTTCGAAGAAGGCCCCCTGCTGGAGACCCTGGTCCGCTGTCAGGATCGCGCCCCGGTCCTGCTGTACGAGCCCCCGAGCGTGGTCGCCGTGGCCCACGAGTTCGAGGAACCCCTCCTGGAACCCACCGGGTGCGAGCCGGTCCTGAACCATCTGTTGGAGCAGGCGGTTGCCGGTCTTCAGGGCCGTCGAACCTCGCGGGTGAGCTTGCGACTTCACTCTGCCGGGCAGGTGCATCCGGCCCGCCGCCTGCTGGCTGCGCCGGTGGCCGAGGCCGCCCGGCTCCGGGTCGCCGCCTGGCAGGCCTTCAAGCAGGCCTGGCCCGGGCCAGGTTTCGCCCTGGGCCGTCTGGAGTTGGAGCTGGGGGGGCTGTCGGCCCCCCGCCGGGTCCAGGGGCAGCTCTGGCCCACCCGTCCCGACCCCGAAGCCGCCCTGCGCAACCTGGAGTCCCGCTTCCCCGGGCGCATGCTGCGGGTGGTCCGCCTGGCTCCCTGGTCGATCCTGCCCGAGGAGGCCGCCGTGCTGGAGCCTCTGACCCACAGGTTCCCGGAAGGGAAGGAACCGGCATGAAGCTTCTGCTGGAGCCGATCCAGGTGCACTCGGTCCAGGGAGAGCCCCGCCGACTGGACTGGCGCGGGCGCACCTGGCCGGTGGAGGAGATCCTGGACCACTGGATCTGGCGAGGGCGCTGGTGGATGGATGCCGACTTGACGGGCCAGACCCGTCACTACTTCCGGCTCCGTTCACGCGGTGCCACCCTCGAGATCTATGCCTCGGGCGCGGACTGGGTGCTCAGTCGGGTCTGGGACTGAGCCCGTCACCCCCAGGGAGGAAGCCGATCCCCCGGGGAGAACCGCAGGCCCCTTCGGGACAGCCAAGGAGGAATGAGATGAAGGACTATCTGGTGCGGGCCCTGGCCCAGGACGGTGCCATCCGCTGCGTGGCGGCCGTGACCACCGGGATGGTGGCCGAGGCCCAGAGGCGCCATCAGGCCCTGCCCACGGCGGCTTCGGCCCTGGGCCGAGCGCTGACGGGTGTGGCGCTTCTGGGATCCAGTCTGAAATACGACGACACCCTGGCCCTCCGCATCGATGGAGGCGGCCCCCTGGGAGGCCTGCTGGTGGAAGCCACCGGAAGAGGCCACCTGAGGGGCTACGTCAAGAACCCGCTGGTCGACCTGGAGGCGGGGGCGGAAGGGCACTTCGGGGTGGCCGAGGCGGTGGGGAAGGACGGGTTCGTCCACGTGACCTCCGACCTGGGCCTGAAGGAGCCCTACACGGGCGTGGCCCCCATCAAGACCGGCGAGATCGGCGAGGACCTGGCCAACTACCTGTGGACCTCCGAGCAGATCCCCTCCGCCGTGGCCCTTGGCGTCTATATCGGCCAGGGAGGCGGGGTGCGTGCTTCAGGGGGATACATGCTCCAGACCCTGGGGGGCGTCCCGGAGGACGAGCGCGAGCGCATCGAGCGCAACCTGCGGGCCATCAGAGGCGTCTCGGCCGAGATCGACGCCGGCACCACGCCCGAGCAGCTCCTGGAGCGGGCCCTGAAGGGATTTGACTACCAGGTTCTCGAGCCCCAGGGCTTGGAGTTCCACTGCCGCTGCTCGCGCGAACGGGCCCTGTACACGATGGCCGGGGTGCGCCCTGAGGAGCTCGACGAGATGATCCGCGTGGATGGCGGGGCCGAACTGACCTGCCACTTCTGCAACCAGCGCTACCACTTCGAGGCCGGCGAGCTGATCGCCCTGCGCCATGAGCTGGAGACCCGGGGGAACCAGGAACCCGAGGCCTAGGCGTTCAATTCCTTGTCTCCCCCTTTGAGCCTCGCGAGGCTGACGAGGGAGTCCTGGAACCGAACGGAGAGACGCGATGTTCCGACGCTTGTTGAGCTGGGCTGCCGTGCCCATCCTGGCCTTGGGCCTGACCTGCACCCTGGCCTGGCCTGCCCTGGCCCAGGAGCGCCGTGAGCTGGGCAACCTGGTGATCGAGGGGGTTCCTCCGATCCCCGAGGAGCTGGCCGACCGCATGCTCCAGTATCTGAACACCAGGGCGGCCATGGCCTGGGACTGGGACCCCTCCGACTCGGGCCTCTTCCTCTTCACCCGCCTGGGCGAGACCACCCAGGTCCATCGGGTGGCCTCTCCGGGCGGCTATCGCGAGCAGATGACCTTCTTCTCCGAGCCCGTCTCAGGCGCCACGATGAACCCCGACCCCGCCCGACGCAGCTTCCTGTTCACCAAGGACCTGGGGGGCAACGAGGCCTACCAGATCTACCACTTCGATCTCTCGACCGGGCGCTTCCGGATGCTGACCGACGGCAAGTCGCGTCACGGCTCGGTGGTCTGGAGCCACAAGGGAGACCGCTTCGCCTACCACGGCACCCAGCGCAACGGGACCGACTGGGACCTGTACGTGGCCGACCCGAAGAGCCCGGGGCCGGGCCGGAGGGTCCTGGCCGAAGGTGGGAGCTGGTCGGTCCTGGACTGGTCGCCCGATGATCGGGCGCTGCTGGTCAAGAAGACGATCTCGATCAACCAGTCTTCCCTGCACATCCTGGACCTCAAGACCGGCAAGCTGCGGAACCTGCGGCCTTCCTCCCAGGAGATCGCTTACGGGTCGGCCTGCTTTGCAGGGGACGGGAAGGGGGTCTGGTTCACCTCCGACGAGGGCTCCGAGTTCCACCAGTTGCGCCATCTGGACCTGGCCTCCGGAAGGATGGAGACCTTGACCGGGGGGATCCCCTGGGACGTGGAAAGCCTGGAGATTTCCCGGGACGGCCGGACGTTGGCCTTCACGACCAACGAGGATGGATTGGCGCGGCTCTACCTCCTGGACGCCCGCACCCGGAAGGGGATCCTCCGTCGCCTGGAAGGCCTGCCTTCGGGGCTGATCGGCGGGATCCGTTTCGATCCGGCAGGGCGGCGCCTGGCGGTCAGCGTGAATGGCTCCACCACTCCGGGCGACGTCTTCGTCGTCGACCTGGCGGGGGGCACTCCCGTCCGCTGGACCTTCAGCGAGGTGGGCGGATTGGACCCCTCGGCCTTCGTCGAGCCCACCCTGGTGCGCTATCCCACCTTCGATCAGGTGGACGGCCAGCCTCGGCAGATTCCGGCCTTCTTCTATCGACCCCAAGGGCAGGGCCCCTTCCCCGTCCTGATCAACATCCACGGGGGGCCCGAGTCCCAGACCCGGCCCTACTTCAGCTCCTTCACCCAGTACCTGGTCAACGAGATGGGGATCGCGGTGCTGGCCCCCAACGTGCGGGGTTCGTCGGGTTACGGCAAGACCTGGCTGCAACTGGACAACGGCTTCCTGCGCGAGGACTCGGTGAAGGACATCGGGGCCCTGCTGGACTGGATCGCCCGCCAGAAGGATCTGGACGCCGGGCGCGTGGCCGTGATGGGGGGCTCGTACGGCGGCTACATGACCCTGGCCTCGATGACCCACTACAACGATCGACTGCGGGCTGGTGTCGACGTCGTGGGCATCAGCAACTTCGTGACCTTCCTGCAGAACACCCAGGACTATCGCCGGGATCGGCGTCGGGTGGAGTACGGCGACGAGCGCGAACCGAAGATGCACGCCTTCATGGAGTCGATCGCCCCGACCCGCAACGCCCACAAGATCACCCGGCCCCTCTTCGTGGTGCAGGGCCAGAACGACCCGCGGGTGCCCGTGACCGAGGCCGAGCAGATGGTGGAGGTGGTCCGCCGCAACGGCGGTGCCGTCTGGTACCTGATGGCCAGGGACGAGGGCCACGGCTTCGCCAAGAAGGCCAACCGGGACTTCTACCTGCAGTCGGTGGCGTTGTTCCTGCAGGAATTCCTGGTGGAGCGCTGATCAGCAGGAGCCTTCGGAATGGAGCAGGACCAGGCCTTGGAACGACGCCCCCGGATTCGGACCCGGCGGATCTACAGCCGGTCTCCTGGCGAAATCGGCCCGCCTTCCTGGCCGATCGTCTCTGGCTCCGGGGCCTGCGGCGGGCGGACCTGAATGCCCATCTCGACCCACCCCGGTGAGGACGCCTGAGCTCCGGCCCTGCACTCGGGGGGCCAGGGCCCGGGCCCATCCTTCAGCCATCTGGCTGCGGCACGAGTTGCCGGTGCACAGAAACAGGATTCGCCGGAGGGCATCGGCGTCGGGTGTCGGGTGTCGGGTTCACGGTTCCTCCTCCCGGTCCCGCCGATCATGCCGACCGGCGTCGTTGCGCGCGGCCTGCCAGGGCAGCCTGGCGTGCTGCCTCCGCCTCTTCCACAGACCGGAATCTCTGAATTCCTCTGGGGAGGGGCTCTCCCAGTGCGGCCGCAACGCTCCAGGCGTGTGCCAGTCGTCGAAGGAGATCATCCGAACCGGGCGCACCCTCTGGTGGACCCATCGATTCAATGGTGCGGAACTTCTGGACTGGCACCGTCACTCGTCTCCCAATTCCGGGAACATCTGCAGCAGGGCTTCGGCGTCAACGCGGTCTTGGGGGCGCACGGTGTCCCGCTTCATCAGGTAGAGCGTCCGCGGAGTCGCGACCAGGACCCGCGTGTCCCCACTCTGCTTGGTCTCCGCTTCCAGATCCTCGAAACGGAGCGCCTCTCCCAGACGGGCCAGGAGGTCGACGACGAAGACCTCTCCTGGCGGTCCATACCGGATGACAGGGTACTCTCCAGCCAGATCCTCTTGAAGAATCTCAGAGATGTCGGGGTCGCGCCAGATATTCCAGAGCGCTGTCTTGAGGCGATCGATGTTGTCAGGGGAGGGGCGGACAAACAGATCGACGTCCTCGGTGGCCCGGACCAGGCCATGGAAGCCGAGGGCCAACCCACCCACCAGGACGTAATCGACACCCTGCTGTCCCAACTCGTGCAGCAACGCGACGACCTTCTCAAACGAGCCGGCTTCCATCGACAGGACCTTCCGTGGGGTGCCAGAGTCTCCTTCCGGGAGCCCCTGGCGAAGGGAGCGGGCTGCGCTGCCGTGAGCGGGGCGGCGGGCCAGGAACAAGCACTGCCCGGGTGGATCATATCGAACGATCTGGCGGGGGATCATATCGTCCGATCGCTGACAGCCAGGGACCCAGTCGCGCGCAGCACGTGCTCAAGCTCAAGGCGATGCCCGGTAGAACCCCCAGCGTTCCTGAGGGGTCAGGATCCCGCAGAAGGGGTCGCTCTGGCGAAGGTGGCGACCCTCCTCGGAGGGGTCGAGCAGGACCTCCCGGATCTCCGTCCAGGACCCTCCGAGCGTGGGCCAGGCCGCAACGGTCCGGGTCCTGCAGGAAGGCGAACCAGGCCCCCACGACCAGGAGCACCGCCAGGGAGGACAGCACCAGAAGGGCGACCAGAAGCTCTCGCATGGATCGGGTTTCTCCGATTGGAGAGCATCTCCTCACAAGGCAGACTCGGGCCCTCTGGGAAGGGCCCGGGGACGAGGCTTCGAAGTCCCCTGGCCGGCGGAGGTGGCCCATGAAGTTCGGTGCGTTCGTTCCCCAGGTCTGGCGGTTGGATCTGACCCGGGTCGAGCCGGGACATTCCCAGTACCTGGCCATGCGCGACGTGGCCCTGCGCCTGGAGGAGGCCGGCTACGACGGCTTGTGGCTGTACGACCACTTCCACACCATCCCCGAGGCCCGCCTCGAGCCCACCTTCGAGTGCTGGACCTCATGCGCGGCCCTGGCTGAGGCCACCTCAACCATTCGCATCGGCCAGATGGTCGGCTGCAACATCTACCGGAACCCCGCGGTGCTGGCCAAGATGGCCACGACCCTGGACGTGATCTCCAACGGGCGCCTGGACTTCGGGCTGGGGGCGGGCTGGTACGAGCACGAGACGGTGGCCTACGGCTTTGAGTTCGAGCGCCCGGCCCTGCGGATCCGCAAGCTGGAGGAGGCCCTGAGCGTCATCCGGGGGATGTGGACCGAGGACCATTTCCAGTTCGAGGGGCGCTTCTACAAGATCGGCAAGGGGCGGGCCCGGGACTTCCGGGGCCAGGAGGTCGAGCTGGCCGGGGCCATCAACCACCCGAAACCCGTCCAGAAGCCCCATCCCCCCATCTGGGTGGGGGGCGGGGGAGAGCAGTTGACCCTGCGGGTGGTGGCCCGGCACGCCGACTGGTCCAACTACGGAGGGCCCCTGGAGGTCATCCTGCACAAGAATGAGGTGCTGGATGAGCACTGCCGGGACCTGGGTCGGGATCCCACCAGCCTGCGCCGCAGCGCCAGCATCAACGTGATGTTCGGCTCGCGCCAGGAGGTCCACGCCCTGATGAGGGATCAGGGGCGATCCGAGCAGGACGTCGAGGGTTGGCTCCGGACGGCCTTCATCGGCGAAGCCGGCCCCATGGTCGAAAAACTGCTCCGCTTCCGCGACCAGGGACGGATCGAATACGTTCACGTCTACTTCCCGGACGCGGTGGAAGGCCATTCCCTGGAACGCTTTGCTGCGGAGGTCATGCCCCACCTTTGAGCCTGCATCTTGTCGCCACCTGTGCCCTGGGCCTGGAGGCCGTCGTGTCCAGGGAGCTCGCCAACCTGGGGATTGCGGACGCCCGAGCCGAGAACGGGCAGGTCCACTTCCAAGGAGGCCCCGAGGAGCTGTGTCGCGCCAACATGTGGCTGCGCGCCGCTGATCGGGTGTGGTTGAGGCTGGGCGAGTTCCCTGCGGCCACCTTTGAAGAGCTTTTCCAGGGGACCAAGGCCCTGCCTTGGGCCGAGGTCCTCCCTCGGGAGGCCCGCTTCCCCGTGGACGCCCACGTCCACGCCTCGCTCCTGACCAGCCTGCCGGCGGTGCAGCGCACGGTCAAGAAGGCGGTGGTGGAGTGCCTGCAGCAGCGCTATCAGACCGCGTGGTTGGAGGAGACGGGTCCCACCTTTCCGATCCGGGCCTTCCTGGTTCGCGATCGCTGCGCCCTGATGCTGGACACCAGCGGCTCGGGGTTGCATCGGCGCGGCTACCACACCATGAACGCCCCGGCTCCCCTGCGCGAGACCCTGGCCGCCGCGTTGGTCCTTCTATCCTACTGGCGGGCGGATCGCCCCCTGGTGGACCCGTTCTGCGGCTCGGGGACCATCCCCATCGAGGCGGCCATGATCGCCTTGAGGCGTGCGCCCGGGTTGCAGAGGGCCTTTGCCGCCGAGAGCTGGCCGCTGGTCGGGCGCAAGGCCTGGCAGGAAGCTCGTCGTGAGGCGGACGAGGCCTTCGACCGCGAGACCACCTTGCAGATCCTGGGATCGGACGTCGACCCGGAGGTGCTGGCCCTGGCCCGGATCCATCTGCGCCAGTCTGGCCTGGAGGGGCGGGGCATCGATTTCCAGCGTCAGGACATCGCAGATTTTCACGAAGACCGCGAGTACGGGGTCCTGGTGACCAATCCCCCCTACGGCGAGAGGATGTTGGAGCGTCGACAGGCGGAAGATCTGTACGCCACCCTGGGTCGGGTGGTCGCCGATCTCCCCACCTGGTCGGTGTACGTCCTCTCATCCCATCCGGATTTCGCTCGTCACTTCCGCCGATCGATCAGCCGACGGCGCAAGCTGTACAACGGGATGATCCCCTGTACCCTCCACCAGGTGCTGGGACCGCCGCCCCCCAGGGAGACCTGAATCCGCCACCGACCGTGGCATTCGGCTGCCAGACCATCGAGGCCCGCCCACACCTGGATGTGGGTGGGAAGGGCCCGTCTGCGCCGTCAGGCGCACCTCTGCGGCGCCCACCTCGTTTCCATCGACGCTTCGTTCCTCAGAACGCACGCCTTCCTTGAATCCTGACCCGCCTCGACGCCCTCGGTTCTCACGCCAGGCGGCGGATTCGGGGGAGAAATGGGGCGTTGACGGGAATCATCAGAACAGGTAGGTTGTGAAGCTCAGGTCTTCGGCGCAAGATTTCCTGCCTGACAAAGCAAGAAATCTCACGAATACCCCGAAGCCTGGAAGCACGCGAATCTCGGAGGGGGACATGTTGAGTTCTGGAAACCCGGTCTACGAGGAGTCAATCCTCCATTCCCTGCGGCGGATCAGCCGTGCCGTCGACCTGTACAGCCGCCACCTGGCCGCACGCTGCAACCTGACCACCCCGCAATTGATCTGCCTGCGCCACATCGCCAGCGGTCCCTCTTCGCCAGGGATGATCGCCTCGGCCGTGGCGTTGAGCCCTCCCACGGTCACGGGAATCCTGGACCGCCTGGAGGCCCGAGGCCTGGTGGTCCGTTCCCGGCATCCCCAGGATGGTCGGCGCCTGGTGGTGGAGCTGACCGACCAGGGGCGCAAGCTCCTGGCGGAGGCCCCCAGGCCGCTTCAGGAGCGCTTCGCGCAGAGCCTGGCGCGCCTGAGCCAGGAGGAACAGCAGGCCATGGACGGGACCCTCAAGAAGATGGTCGCCATGATGGAGGCAGAGGCCGAATCCTGAGGCCTCACCTCTCGATCCGGTCGGGGCTGGATTGGTGGCAGGCTGTCGGTGGGGCCTTGCCTTCCAAGATCCCCCTCACCACCAGGCTGGCCGCCATCAACCCGAAGGCCCCGGTCACGAAGCAGGCCGTGCCGTAGATGACGCGGACCCGTTCCTCCTCCTCCAGATCCGGGGGAGGGGCGGTGTCTTGAAAGCTTTCATCCCCTGGGGCGCGAGGGATCACCGGCTCCTCCTCCGAGAAGACCGCCGGGATGCCGAAGGCCTTCTTGGGAGGGAAGCCATACTTCACGCGCAGGATCTTGCGCACGGCCAGGGCCAGGGGGTCCACCCGGGTCCGGGCCAGATCGGCCACCCGGATCCGGGTGGGATCCATCCGACCGGCCGCGCCTGTGCTGGTCACCACGGGGATCCCGCTCTGCCGACAGGTGGCCAGCAGGTGGCACTTGGCGGTAATCTGGTCGATGGCGTCCAGGACGAAGTCGGGACGCCCGGTCAGCAGTTCAGCGCTGGTCTGGGCGCTGTAGGCCCTCTCCAGGCCCTCCACCCGGGCCCGGGGGTTCACTTGGGCCAGCCTCTCGGCCATGACCTGGCATTTGGGCCGCCCCAGGGTGCTCTGCAGCGCCGGCAACTGGCGGTTGGTGTTGCTGGAGCAGACCCGGTCGAAGTCGACCAGGCTCAGCCGACCCACGCCGCAGCGGGCCAGGGCCTCGGCAGCCCACGAGCCCACCCCGCCCAGGCCGAGGACCATCACGTGGGAGCGCTGGAGGGTCTCGGTGCCCTTCTCGCCGACCAGCAGGGTCAGGCGCGCGAAGGGATGGAGTTCGGGGTCGGAGGCCTTCAAGGACACCTGTCAGTTCCTGCCCTGCGTGGGGGATGTCGCCGGAACCGCCTGGTGGGCTTTCCGACGCGCCCTCCCTTCGCGGCTTCTGGGGAACCTCCCGGCGCGGGGTTGCGGATTTCACGCCGCCCCAGGTTGACAGCACCCGGTCTGACCCGTAGTTTCAAAAAGGCCCGATCCCGGGAATCACCGGAGCAGGGGTCTTGGGAAGCGGATTTCGGGCCAGCGCTTGACCAGGTGGAGGTCGACACAGTGTTTCTTGATTTTCACAAGCCTGCGACTGCGGCTGAAGCGGTCGAACTGAGGCGCCGATACCCGACCAGCCTGTACCTGGCCGGCGGGGCCGAGGTGAACTCTCGGGGAGGCCATGCCCGTTGTGCACCCGGGGTGGAGGTGGATCGAGCCATCCAGATCGCCCATTTGCCCTTGGGGGGAGTCCGCTCGACGGCAAGCGAGGTCCTCCTGGGCGCCGGCACGGTGATCCAGGACCTGATCGAGAACCCCGAGGTTCCCCCCTTGCTGGCCCGGGCAGCCACCCAGTTCGCCAACCGCAACATCCGCAACGTGGCGACCCTGGGGGGAAACCTGGCCATCAACCGTTCCTGCTCCAACCTGATCCCCTCGCTTCTGGCCCTGGAGGCGGAGATCACCTTGCTGGGTTCCGAGGGCGAGAAGGTGCTCCCCCTCGAGCAGTATGTGGCCGGGCACGACCCCGCCTCGCTCATCCTGTCGGTGAGGGTTCCCCGGCAGCGCCTGGAGGCCCCCTGGGCCACCCGCAAACACAGCCGCACCGTCAACGACCTCTCGATCGTCTCGGTGGCGGCGGTGCACGAGGGCAGCCGGCAGTCCCTGCGCAAGGTCGCGGTCGCCCTGGGAGGTGTGGCCCCGACGGCTGTGCGCCTGCACGAGCTGGAGCAGAGGCTGGAGGGCCAGGCCCTGCCGGATCGCGACACCCTCGAGGGGTGGGTCAGGGACATGATCCACCCCATCGACGATGTGCGCGGCGGCGCCGCCTACAAGCGACAGGTGGGTGCGGCCCTGGTCGGCTGGGCCCTTCACCACGCGGCCGCGGGCCGGGGAGACAAGGCATGAAGATCTCGTTCGAACTCAACGGCTTGAAGAGGGAACTCACAGTCGATCCCGGCGAGCACGCCGATGCCCTGCTGCGGCGAATCGGCGTGATCTCCATCCGCAACGGCTGCAACGGCGAGGGGATGTGCGGGGCCTGTTCGGTCCTGGTGGACGGGCGCACGGTCAACTCCTGCCTGCTGGTGGCGGCCCAGTTGGATGGCCGTCGGATCCAGACGGTGGAGCATTTCTCGAAGCACCGGACGCTCAGCGTGATCCAGTCCGCCCTGGTGGACACCGGGGTGGTGCAGTGCGGCTACTGCACGCCCGCCATGGTGGTGGCCATCGAAAGCCTCTTCCAGCGCTCGGCCCACCCCACCCGTGACCAGGTCACCGACGCGCTGTCGGGGATCTTCTGTCGCTGCACGGGCTATGAACAGTTCTTCCAGGCCGTGGAACTGGCCGCGCAGAGGCTGGCCGATCCGGACTTCAAGTGCCCCCCGGTGGCCCCGTCCTTCCGCGAAGAGATGCGCGTGGTGGGCAAGCCGGCCCGCAAGGTGGACGGCTCGAAGCTGGCCCGGGGCGAGAAGGCCTTCGTCGAGGACATGGTCGAGCCCGGAGCCTGCGTCCTGAAGATGGTGCGCTCGCCGCATGCGCATGCCTACATCACCTCGATCGACACCTCCGAGGCCGAGAAGGTCCCCGGGGTGGTCTATATCCTGACCCACCAGAACTGCCCCGACATCTACTACAACCAGGCCGGTCAGGGATTCCCCGAACCCTCGCCCTACGACCGCAAGATGTTCGGCCAGAAGGTCCGCCACGTCGGCGACCGGGTGGCGGCCATCGTGGCCGAGACCTGGCAGGCCGCCATTGAGGCCGAGAAGCTGCTGCGGGTGGAATACGAGGTCCTGCCCCATGTCCTGACGGCCGACGAAGCCTCGGCCCCGGGAGCCCCCATCCTGCACAACAGCGTCCAGGAGTACGTGGTCGGCGCACCCGAGGGCCTGGACGAGCAGAACCGCCAGGCCGACCCTCGCGACGGCCGCATCCTCTACCAGTTCCCCATCCACGCCGATCCCCGGCGCAACCTGGCGGCCAGCGTGCACGGCGGCATCGGGGATCTGGAGAAGGGCTTCGCCGAGGCCGACGTGATCCTGGAGCGCGAGTACGAGAGCGCCCAGGTCCAGTGCACGCCAGTCGAGCCCCACGTGGTCTACACCAAAATGGACGGCGACCGCCTGGTGATCCACGCCTCGACCCAGGTGCCCTGGCATCTGCGGCGCATCGTGGCCCGCCTGCTCCAGACCGACGAGAACCATATCCGGGTGATCAAGGAGCGCGTCGGCGGCGGCTTCGGCGCCAAGCAGGACATCGTCCTGGAGGAGGTGGTGGCCTACCTGACCTGGATCACGGGCCGACCGATCTTCCAGCGCTTCACGCGGGAAGAGGAGTTCATCGCCTCGCGCACGCGCCACGTGATCAAGATCCGGGTCAAGCTGGGTGCCAAGAAGGATGGCACGCTGACGGCCGTGTACATGGGGGTCAAGGCCAATACGGGCCCCTATGGGGCACATTGCCTGACGGTGCCCATGAACGCCTGCTCGAAGTCCTTGCCCTTGTTCCTGTGTCCCAACATGGGTTTCGACGTGCACACCTACTACACCAACATCGCTCCGACGGGCGCCTATCAGGGATACGGGGCGCCCAAGGGCTCCTACGCCCTGCAACTGGCCGTGGCCGAACTGGCCAAGGAACTGGGCATGGACCACATGGACCTGGTCGAGAAGAACCGGGTCCGCGAGGGGGTCATGCTGGAGATCCTGCGCTGCCTGGGCGAGGGCCGCGAAGGGCAGCCCGAGAAGGTCATGAGTTGCGGTCTGGGTCCGGCCCTGGAGCGCGGGCGCGAGCTGAGCCAGTGGGGACAGCGCGTCCAGAGCGAGGACCCGGACTGGAAGATCGGCAAGGGCTTCGCCATCATCCAGCAGGGTTCCGGTCTTCCCGGCCTGGACTCGGCCAACGCCGAGATGCGCATGCTCTCGGACGGCACCTTCATCATGCTCTCCGGAGGCACCGACCTGGGCACCGGCCTGGACACCGTGTCGGTCAAGTTCGCCGCCGAGATCCTGGCGGTGGACATGACCAAGATCTCGATCCTGGCCGGGGACACCGACGTGACTCCCTTCGACGTGGGGGCCTACGCCTCCAGCGGGACCTATTTCTCGGGAGGCGCCGCCCGCAACGCCGCCCAGAACATGCGCCAGCGCATCCTGGAGGTGGCGGCCGGCCTGACCGGCGAGAAGATCGAGGACCTCAAGCTGGTCTACCCGGCCCAGGTCCAGGGTCGGGAAAAGACGATCACCTATCGGGAGATCGCCCACTTCGCCGAGACCGGCACCGGATGCGGGCAGTTGATCGCGACCGGGCACTTCATCGCCGACAAGGCCTCGTTCCCCTATGGGGCCCACTTCTGTCAGGTGGCGGTGAACCAGCGCACCGGCGAGGTGAAGATCCAGAAGTACTTCGCCCTGGAGGACTGCGGCACGCCGGTCAATCCGGAGCTGGCCTTGGGCCAGATGTACGGCGGGGTGCTCAAGACCATCGGACACTCGATGTACGAGCAGATGATCTACGGGCCGGACGGGCGCTGCCTGAACCCGAACTTCATCGACTACAAGGTCCCGATGATCCAGGACCTGCCCGAGGAGTTCGTGGCCGAGTTGATCCAGACCGACGACCCCTACGGCCCCTTCGGCGCCAAGTCGATCTCCGAGATCACCTGCAACGGGGCGGCCCCCTGCCTGGCCGAGGCCATCCACGACGCGGTGGGGGTGTGGATCCGCACCTGGCCCTTTACCCCCGAGAAGATCCTGGCGGCCCTGGGCAAGCTGTAGTTCTCGAAAGACCGATGCCCCCGGACGGGACCCACCCGCCGGGGGCATCGGCATTTCCGAGGGGTGGCGGCCCTCATCGCGTCAGCCGGTGTCCATTCCACGGAGTAGAACGGGACCAATTGGGGGCATGTGGAGAAAACCGATGCCCCCCGTCTGAAAGCAAGAAACCCGCACAAACGCGGGCTCCTTCCTGGTGGGCGAGGACGGGCTCGAACCGCCGACCCCCTGCTTGTAAGGCAGGTGCTCTGACCAACTGAGCTACTCGCCCGTCCGGGCCGCCCGGCGCGCCGGCATCGGGCGGTCATGAAGAAGGGCCGCTCATCGCTGAGCAGCCCTGCTGGTAGCCCCGACGGGATTCGAACCCGCGATCTTCGGCTTGAAAGGCCGACGTCCTCACCGCTAGACTACAGGGCCGTGTTTCTTGTCTGCTGCCCCCCAGGGGC
>Ga0334883_1000776_pt1 | contig 53636 bp, 22 predicted proteins | sample GraSluR1_MG_6_FD_207230 | JGI IMG/M metagenome (GOLD analysis project Ga0334883, IMG submission 207230) | Sludge microbial communities from methane-producing bioreactor in Wageningen University, Netherlands - Granular Sludge_09_05-R1 | ecosystem: Engineered > Bioreactor > Anaerobic >...
CGGCCAAGCTCCGGGCGACTGTGAACCCTACCGTGGAGGCCGTGGAGCCGGGCAAGGTGCAGGTGCGGAGGGCGGCGCCCTTAGCGGCCGCGGCCGCGCCGCGAGAGGTCTCGCAGGCGCGGATGGACTTCCATCAGGTGCAGAGCTTCCACCGACTGCTCCAACTTGAGCGGACCGCGGCACCTCGACAGCCCCCCCAACTCGTGGTGCCCACCATGGACTTCCACGAGATCGTCACCTCCCTGGGCGAGTACCCGATGCTGCTTCGGCGCCTGGGCCTGGTGATCGACCTGCAGGTGCCTCTTGTGGCCGGCGCGCAGTGGGTCAAGATCGTCCCCGCCTGGGAGGCCGCTACCCCGGGAGACGATATCACCCCGCGCACCCGCTGTCTCGTCTCGGCTACGGAGTTCTACGCGATGCCGGGCAGCGACGCGCCCGACCTGGTCGGCGGGACGCTGGACCTCAGCGACGAGGACCGCTTTGAGGTGGGACAGATCGATGTGGACGGCACGGCCCTCAAGACCCTGGGCCTGGCCGAGGATGTCCGCGACGGCAGAACGCGGGGTAGCGCTACGCTCCCCACGGTGAGGTCTGCCGGCATCTGGGTGGCACAGACCAATCGGGCCCACGAGTTCGCGACGCTGGTGCTGGATCGGGCTCAGCAGCTTCAGGCCAGGGTCGTCGCCCAGGCGCGGGTGGGGGCCGTGCTGCGTTCGCCGGTGGTCTCCGACCGTATCGGCGCTGCGCCGCCCCGGCGCCCCGCCTCGGATGACCCCGAGCTATACGCCGAGGACCTCCTCCGCGGCTACCGGATCGATATCCTGGACAGCACCGGCGGTGTGTGGCGCTCGCTGTGCGAGCGCAGCGGGACATACCGGTTCCTTCGGACCGACAGCGCCGGGATAGAACCCCTGGAGCACACCGACGAGGGCTGGGTGGCCGCCGTCGCCACGGAGGCCCCGGAGGGCGAAGAGGGCGAGCTGTACCTGCCGGAGACCATCTGCCGCTGGGAGGGCTGGAGTCTGGTGGCTCCAAGGCCCGGAAAGTCCGTCCCTCAGGAGGGCGTGCCGGCGCCCACCTCCGCCGCCTACGGGCTTGAGGTGGACTTCACCCCGCGTCCGGGGTCACTGCCGCGCCTGAGGTTCGGTCACGAGTACCGGGTGCGCGCCCGACTGGTGGACCTGGCCGGCAGTGGGCTTTCGCTACAGCAGGCGGATGATGCCACCGCCGGCGACACCGTGGTCTACACCCGCCATGAGCCTTTGGCCCCGCCCGCCGTCGTGCCCCGCAAGGACCTCTCCGAGGCCCGCGGCGAGACCGTGGACCGTGTGGTGATCCACAGCTTCAACTCCGCCCCACCGCTGGATGAGGTGCCGACCGACGACGTGTCCGAGCGACACCTGGCGCCACCACGGACATCGCAGGTGATGGCCGAGACCCACGGGATGTTCGACCTCCCCGCGGGCATGAGGGGAGACGCGGCCACCTTCGACCTCATCGTCTCCCGAGACAATGCCCCGGAGCCCTTCTACGACTCCGACGGCTTCGCTTTGCCCTATCTGCCCGACCCCATCGCACTCGGCGTCGTGGTACGGCTGGGGCCCCTGGGGTCGGCGCGTCCCGATCAACGGACGCTGCGCATCCCCTTCTCCGGGCGGTGGCCGGACATCGCGCCCTTCCGCCTGCGGGTCGTCGAGCCCACCCCGGCCGTCCCGGCCCCGCGGTTCGACGAGGGGCAGCGGTTGCTCCTGATCCCTCTGGCCAAAGCGGAGGTGGCGCAGATCTCGCTGAGCTGCTACATGGAGGCCCCGCAGGTGGAGCGCATGGGGATGTGGCACTGGACCGTGCAGGGCCTGGTGGAGCCCACCTTGCGGGCCTCGCGGCTCTCCGTGCAGGAGAAGCGGGCCGTGCGCCGCTCGGCCCCGAAGCTCTCCGAGCTGCGCGGCTTGCAGCGGAGGCTCGCCATCCCAGACGCCCAGATCGAGAAGGCCGAGCGCCTCAGCTCGGCGGCTCTCGACGCCGTCCACTGGATGCTCACCCCCTCCCGCGAACTGACGCTGGTTCATGCCGTGCAGCAGCCGCTGGTCACACCGGACCTGTCCAATATCCAGTCGACCCGCAGGATCGGCTCCACCTTCACCCGCCTGTCGGCCCACTGTCCTATCGACGGCAAGAGCACCATCAAAGTCGACGTCGAGGCCGCCTGGGACGACCCGGTGGACAACATCACCGAGCCGGAGCCGCGCATCGTGCAGGGGACGGACCACGTGTGCGAGATTCCCATCGAGGCCGATGACACCCGCCTCTCACTGGTGGAGCCTTTCCAGATCGCGCAGGTCAATCTGGGACAGCCGGCGCCCACCGCCGTGGGAGCCGTCGCTCAGCCCGACCGCGTCGCGATCGCCCTGCCCGGACGCAAGCACGAGTTCGGCGACACGCGCTACCGCCGCGTGCTCTACCGGGCCTCGGCGACCACACGCTTCCGCGAGTACCTGCCCTTCAGCGACGATCAGATCCAGTCCGGGGAGCAGGTGCTGACCCGTACCTCCGAGGGGGTGGCGGTGGATGTGCTCAGCTCCGCCAGGCCGGCGGCGCCCAGGGTCCTGTACATCGTACCGACCTTCGCCTGGTCCAGGGCGGACATCCCCGGCGGAGTACGCAGCACCCGCACCGGCGGCGGCCTCCGCGTCTACGTCGAGCGCCCCTGGTACTCCTCGGGCGACGGGGAGCTGCTGGGCGTCGTCCTGTACCAGCCCCGCTCTGCCCCGACACTGGCCATCACCGCTCTGCCCGTTGACAGGACGAGGCCGTACGTGAGCCAGTGGGGACAGGACCCCATCTGGCGCACCGGGGCCATCAGCACCATGCTCGGCCCCGAGCATTTCCCGGGCGCCGTCGCCACCGAGGCCGATCTCAGCCTGGAAGAGGTCGCGCCCCAGACCGTGCGCGTCGCCGGGCACGAGGTGGGCTACGACGTGGACCGGCAACTGTGGTACTGCGATCTGCATATCACGCCGGGAGACTCGTACTATCCCTTCGTGCGTCTGGCCCTGGCCCGCTATCAGCCCAAGTCGGTGCAGGATGCAACGGGAGACGTGAAGCTCTCCCGCGTGGTGATCAGCGACTTTTGCCAGCTCGCTCCGGACCGCGCGGCGACGGTGAGCTTCACCTCCCCCAACCCGCAGACGGCCACCGTAGCCGTCACCGGCAACGCCGTCGGCGTCTCCTCGGCGGGCTTTGGGTCGGAGATGGAGGTGACGGTGGAGACATCGCGTCCCGAGGGCGGGGAGGACCTGGCGTGGGTCCCGGCAGGCGACCGCGTGGTCAAGCTCCAGCGCGTCCGGGGGGACGCTCTGTGGCGGGGTGAGGTGGCTCTGCCCGCTCGAAGGGGCGAAAAGCCCATGCGCCTGGTGCTCAAGGAATACGAGGTCTTCACCGGCGTCGAGCCCAGCATCACCCACGTACAGGCTGCGGAGTACAACCGCCGACTGGTCTATGCCGACGCGATCGAGGTGTAGAGGTTCGGCCGGAGCCCCCGCTTCGCCGGGAATGTCATCCTGAGACCGGCCCCCCCGGCAAGAGCAGCTCGAGGGATCTCCCGGGATGTCGTGAGATCCTTCGCCGTCTCGCTGCGCGAGATGGGCGCTCAGGATGACAGGAACCGGGCCGGCGGGGCTTTCCGGCCGGACCTCCAGAACAGGAGCAGAAGGGCCGTCGGCGGCCCGGGAGCAGCGCCTGCTATCCTTCTGGAGGCAGTGGGATGTGCTCGATCACGAAGGGGGTCTCCGGACCGGGTGGCCCCCGACGGATGAGGGTCAGGTCCAGGTGGTCCACCTCGGCCGGGGCGGCCTCGCCGAAGCGGTAGCGGATCGTGGCCTCCAGGCCGCCCTCGGCCGCGGAGCCGCGCAGGCTGATGACCCCGTCGTGTCGGGTGGTGCCGTCCTCGAGAACGAGGGCCGCCGTCACCACGTCCGCCGCCGGCTCAGAAACCAGCGGAGGGTACTTGAGGTTCACCGTCACCGTCAGCATCCCGTCCAGCAGGTGCCAGGTACGGACGCTGCCCGTTACATCACCCCCGGCCACGTTGGCCCCCAATGCCCCCGGCTGCAGAGTGACCAGAGTCGACTTGACCTCCGCGTAGCGCAGCAGCCGGCCCTCGAGGCGCTCGATGAAGCCGGCGGGACCCTCCGGGGCCGCCAGAGCGATGGTGCAGCCCTTCCCGGGCGCCAGGGGGATCGGCACCATTCCGGGGGCGGCCTCACCGTCGGCCCCGGTCTGCGGCGCCAGCGTCTCGCCGGAATCCGTAACGGCCGCGATCTTCGGTGAGAGCCCGGCCAGCAGGTCCACCAGCTCGGGGGCCGCCGGAGTGATGGACAGGTCAATTGCCAGTTGGCGACGTTCCTCCCGCAGCGGCTCGGGATCTCCCCAGCGCAGAGCCAGCGAGCGGCGGCTCTCCAGGCCGACACCGTCCACGCGGATGGAGAAGTCGCCCACGTCTGCGCAGGGCCGCGGGTCCACGGAGATGTCCCCGGGCCGCAGCATGATGTGGCCTGTCGCCGACGTGACGTCGAAGACGAGCCCCGCCTGGCCACACAGCTCCAGCAGGAGCTCGCTCAGTGTGGCATCCTCCATGTCCAGGACGATCTCGGCCTCGGTTGGTGGCTCCGGGAATGCCGAGGTCAGATGGCTCCCGGTCACCGCGCGCACCTCGGAGATGACCTGCTCCAGACTGCCCCGGACATGGATGTCGTAAGTCGCCGGGCCCGTCCACGGCGCGCCGGTGGCCCCCGCCTGGGCGCCGGCGGAGAAGACCCCGCAGGGCCACACGAGCATCAAGACGACTGTCGCCGCATTGGCCATCCTCGCCCGTCTCCGTGTGCGAGAGTGAGCCCGCGGTCTTCCCTGACCTGCCTCTGCCTGGCGCATGCGCTATCCCCCCTGCTGTCTGCTCCTCACTTCAGGGCGGCACCATGGGCCTGTCAAATGCTGTCGCCGGAGGACGACGTCCGGCGCGGCGGCTCATGGGGCCACGAGCCGCGCCTGAGACGGACGGGGCAGGACTCTGCGTCTCGGGCTGGGAATAGACTGACCTGCACCCCGCCCGCGCAGGCCGCCCCAGCGCCCCTGTGCCGCTGAAGACCGTGGCGGCGACCGGCGCGGCCGAGCCGGACCTGCCCGGCGCTCCCCCGCGCCACGCTCAGAGCCGAGGTGTCGTCTTGACGCCGGATACCGCGCCGCACGAAGATAAGGACCACAGCACGGACATCAACCCGTGGGTGCCCATCGGGGCCTGGGTCCTTTGGACCACGATCCTCCTGGGCTGCTGGGCGGTTGTGACCATCATGGTGTGGGCTTTCGGGAACCGCTTCGACCCTGAGGACATGGCCTGCGCCGTTACGATCCTGCTCATCGGTGGAGCCGCGCTGACCGGCTGGCGGCGGCTGGACGCCATCTTGGCCCGCAGCATCGACGCGCCCCGGACCCGGGGCCGCCGCCTGCTGGTGCCCGGCCTGGTGGTGGCCGCCATTGCCGGAGTCCTTTCTGGGCTGTCCGCGTAGCCGCGGGCCACCCCGGCAAGACGCGGCATCTAGGTTCGGTGGTGCGGACGCTGTCCTTGTCATTCTGAGGGCGCCCGCTCCCGCAGGGAGCAGCCCGAGGAATCTCGCGGGGCCAGGAGGAGATTCCTCGTTATCTCGCTGGGCGAGATGGACGCTCAGAATGACACGAGCCGGGCCGGCCGGGCTCGTGGCTGCCCTTCTCCGTTCGCCCGGTCCCCCTGAGCCCGGGTTCGCTTACGCCTCCAGGCCCAGCCGCCCCGCCTCCCGGTTCATGATCTCCCAGGCCTTCTGGTGGTAGAACCGGTACCGCTCCAGGGGCGTGCCGTTGGGGATGCGGTGGTCCAAAGACAGCACGCAGCCTCCGGTGGCCACCATGGGAGGGATCTTGTACTCCAGCTCGGCGACGATTGCGGCCTCACTGCGCCTCAGCACGTGCTTGTCCAGGCCCCCGGCGAAGGCCAGCTTCGTCCCCAGCCGCTCGCGGACTTTGACGATGTCCATGTTCGCCGCGGGCTCCATGGGGTGCATCACGTTCACTCCCGCTTCGACGAAGGCCTCCAGGACTGCGTTCATGTCGCCATCCGAGTCCTGGTCGAACAGTCGGGCGCCCCTATCCTGTAGCATGTCCCAGACTCGTCGATAGTAAGGTCTGATGAACTCGGTCACCTGCGCCGGTCCGGCCAGCGGGCCGCTCTTGCCCGCCATGTCCTCATGCACGCTGAGGGCGTCCACCGTCACCGTGGCCGACACCCGATCCAGTACGCGGCAGGCGGTGTCGCCGATCGTGCGCAGGATGTCGTGTACCAGCTCGGGCTGCTCGTAGTAGGCGATGCAGAGGCCCTCTTCGCCCAGGAGCTGTCTGGGCTCGTCGAAGCCGCCGGGGATACCGACCGTCACCACTCGTCCGGCCTGGAGGTGCTCCCGGGCCGTCTGCTCCCAGTCTTGGCCGAAGCGGGCCTCGGAGAACGCGTAGTGGTGCTTGAGCGCCAGCCAGTCGTCCATCGTCTTGACCGGATAGTCCAGCGGCAGCGGCAGCGTCGCCGAGGACTTGATGAGCTTGACGGTCCGGCCGTAGTGGTCCGAGCCGATGATGTGCGCCTCGGTCTCCTCCAGGATCATCGGCGCAGGGCCGCCCATCCAGCCGGTACTCACCGGAACAAAGCCGGACACGTGGTCGCGGTAGGTGTAGAGCGACATGTCCAGCTCTTCCGGCGTGGCGCCCTGAGCGGCCCATTCCTCCTTGAGCCCGATCAGCGGCCCGAACAGCTCGGTGAAGAGCGGCCTGCGGTTGGCCCGGAAGGTCATGAAGTCCAGGTACTCCTCGCGTCCCACCGGCTGCAAGGTGCGGCGGATCGCGAGACCGGCGTGGCTTTCGGTGATGGAGCGGGCGGCCATGGGAAGCCTCCAGGGTCGTGTGGCGAAAGCGGGATGGCTGCCTAAGAAGACGGGTCCGAGCGGCCCTCCGCCCGAACCGCAGGCCGGGGCCGCGGAGGCCGAGCGCCGCCTACCACCACAGCCGTGCAGGCGTTGGGGCGACCCAACGGTCGTGAGTGGGCGGGTTTTCCGCTCACACTATGCATGAACGCATTGGAGCCATATCTGGCCTCAGCCGCGCCCGAAACGCTCGCGCGAAGGTCGTTCTCCCCCCTCCTCCCGTCTCCGCCGGCCGTTTGGCGGAGTGCAAGCGGCTCGAAGAGACACCGAGAGGCGGGGCCGGGGGGGGTGAGGCGACGTGAGTGCGCGCCCGCCCAGAACCTGCATAATCTGAGTTTCCGGTCCGCCAAGCCGGCCTGCAAGGCCGGTGGCGGCCTTCGGACACACCCCCCGGGCAAGCATTGGACGGTCTGTGCCGGGCGCAGCCGACAACTACCCTTGCAGTACTATGCCCACACCCGCGGGAACTCCCCCTCAGGGTTGCCCGTCACCTCATGCAGGAGTGTCATGAACCTGCACAGATTCCCGAAGGTGACCGGTGGCTGCAGGCCGTGGTCGCCATTGGGGAAGTACCCGCCATGCTCCAGTAGCCGCGGCACCTTGCCCATGATCTCGGGCTCGATCATGGGCCCGTTGCCCTCGTTGACGCACTCCTTCTCCAGCCACCCCATGAGGAGGAACCGGGGGTGGCGCTCGCGCAGAGCAAACAGGTCATTGCCCGCCTTCACCTCGAAGGGGTAGATGGCATTCACGCCGCAGGCCTCCACCAGGGGCACCAGCTCCATGGCGTTGCCGTCGGTGTCGATGGCGACCATGTCCGCGTTGCAGTCTCGGGCGAGTTGCCCGATCGCGCGGTACGTCGGGGCGCAGAACTCCTGGAAATGCCGGGGGCTGATGAGCATGCCGCTTCTGTAGCAGCAGTCCTCCCCGGTGGCCACGATCTCGGGGCGCAGCCGCTCCACCAGGGGGAAGAGATAGGTCTCATTGCACCAGCGGAAGTGCTCGATGATCTCGTGCATCAGGCCCGGGTCGTCGTACAGCATGGTGGCGGCGTACTCGGTCCCGGCGAGGCTCCGCACCGTGCCCCAGGTGGAGCCCACGCCGATGCACAGGGGGCGGTCGCGGCCGTCGAAACGGCGACAGGCCTCCTCGATACGCTCGGCGGACCACCGCGGGCCCGGAGCCGTCTTGTCACGGTACAGCTCCCACGAGGCCCGGTCGCGGATGTGGTAGCGGATGAATTGCGGCATGGCGTAGGTGACGTCGTTTTCGAGCACCTGGCTGGTCAGCGCCCCGGTGTCATACTCGATGATCTCGCGGTCGCCCTCGAGGCGACGCTCGCAGGCGATGCCCGGCCCGCCGGGGTCGGCCGGGTAGAAGTCCGGCCCCAGCGGCCCGGTGGTGCCCCAGTAGCGCTGCCACGTCTCCGACGTCCCGCCGGTCTCCAGCGACCAGGAACCATCCACCCAGTCCGGCATTCCCCCGGCTATCAAGCGCTCGTGGGTCTTGCGCATGGCTCCGTGGGACATGCCCGGCGCCCCGTGGAAGCCGAAGATCGGGATGTAGTCGGGCTTCTCGAAATGGCAGACGGCCTTGAACCGCTCCAGCTCTGTCATCTGCGCCCTCACAGTCCGGGAATGTCGTAGGTCCACACGTGCGAGCCCTTGGAGAAACAGAGGAGGCCGTTGACCAGCGCCCCACCGGCCTCAATGCCCACCGGCGTGTCCGCCAGCTTCTCGTGCGCGAAGGTCCCGGGAGTGATTCGCAAGATCGCCTTGCTCATCATGGCGTAGATCATCCCGTCGGGGCCGCTGTGGAGGGCGTGCCTCGGCACACCGCCGTACGTCCTGTAGCTCTCGGAATGCACGATCTGCCGGGCCTCGGGGTCGAAGACGAAGAAGGTTGAAGAGCTCGACAGACCATAGACCAGACCATCGGGGGCCACCAGGATGCTAATGATATTGCCGTCACCGGGCACCGGCACCGCCCGGTAGATGATTGCTTTGCTTTTCCAGTCCATGACCCACAGCTCGGCCTCTTGGGCCACCGTGTGCCCGCCGCCGGGGGCCGAGATGCTGGTGCCTCCCACCAGATCGCCATTGGGCAGGGCCTGAAGGGTGATGGTGCTGTGGCCCGGTATCAGGTGCTCCTCGGCGGTGAGAAGCTGCGACCGGCCGGTATCCATGTCATAGATCCCCACGCCGCCGCCACACAGGCCGTACCCCGCGAAGCCCGCCATCAGCACATGGCTGCCGTCCGGATGGGACAGTGCCGCCCGCGGCCGGGCGATGTCCTCCTTCCACTGCGCCACCATGTCGGGGTTGGTCGGGATCGCTGCCGGGGCCTGGAGGCGCTCGGTGGTGAGATCCAGTGAGCACAGGGAGAACCAGGGCTCTTGCCCCTCCTGCTCCAGGAGTCGCACGGTGAAGGTATGCTCACCGGGCTCCAGGTCGAAGGGGCCGTAGGTGAGCATCTCGCCGGGCCGGGTGTCCATCGCCCGGGCGTCGTACGGCTCGCCGAGGCTCTCCTGGTTGAGTGAGAAGGCCACCTCGCAGTAGCGCATTGACTGCAGGGGCAGAAGGTACAGATAGTATGCGCCGGCCTCGGCGGCGGTGAGAGTGAAGGTGCCCTCGGCGCCGAACTTGTCGCCGCAGAAGAACAGGACGTCCGGGTCCTTCAGGTGCGTGAAGTGGCCATCGCTCATCGCGCCGATCTGCAGCAGGTCCTCGGCCTTCAGCCGCAGGTCCTGACGCCTGGCGGTTCCCGGGTTCCAGGGCTTCAGGGGGTCATAGTACCAAAGCCCCCCGGCGGCGTACTGGGCGCCGAACACGATGCCCTGCTGCGTGGTGATGGAGCAGAAGTTGCCGCCGCCCACGCGGGGGATCGGGCCGAGGTCCGCAAGCTGCCCCGCCGCGGTGTCCAGGCGCAGAAGGTGCATGGGATGGCAGCTCGACGCATACACGATGCCGTCGGGTCCGGCGCCCAGACTGGTGACGGACGCCCCCTCCGTCTCATAGTCCAGGTCGATACGGCGTTTGGAGCCGTCCAGCTCCGTGACTTCCACGTACCTGGAGGGCAGGTCCACCTTGACCGACCGCCCGTCGGGCCAGGTTCCTGTGGACTGCCCCCAGTAGATGAACCCGTCGCGGGCTCTGGCGGCGACCTGCGCCTTGTCCACAACCTGCGCGGTGCCGTCGTACAGTAGCAGCGTCTTGCCGCCGGCGATCCCGCAGGCCTTGCCGTCCACTGTGGGGTAGACCGTGGCCGTGCCCAGGGCGCGCTCGGCCTCGTCGATGAGCTGGCGCTTTTCGCCGGTGGCGGGGTTGTAGGCCACGATGTTGTACCGCGCGGTGCCGATGCCGCAGTAGACCCAGCCCCTGTCGTCGGTGGCCAGATAGCTCAGGTACTGCTCGGCGGGGTCCATCACACCGTGGTCTGTGGTCTCCTTGGTCGCCGGGTCGAAGGAGACAAGATGGATGGCCCCGCAGCCGCCGGCCCAGATCAGCCCGTCGGCGTCTTGAGTGAAGGACAGATAGGGGTTCGTGGCCGCCGGCCTGCCGCTGTAGGTGAGCTCCTCCGCGGCGGGGTCGAACTCCACGAGCACCGCGCCCTGAGCCGTGTAGAACCTGCCGTTACTCGACATCAGCGAGCCGAAGGGGGCGCTCTGTGGGATGCTCTCCGGATAGTAGAACTGCCGGGTCTGTCCGCTGTCGATGTCGGTGACGAGGATCCAGCCGGTGGGACCCAGGTCCAGGGAGTTGACGATCACAAGATTGCGGCCGTCGGTGGTGTGGGTCGTGACGACGCCGCGGCACTCGGCCACCCGGGCTCCCACGCCGTAATCGTGGAACGGCTCCTGTGCGGCCGCGACCGTGCACAGGCCGAGGCAGGGCGCTGCAAGGGCAAGAAGGTTCATGTGGGGCCCTCCGGGGAACGTATCAGTAGGCGATGAAGGTTGTGCCGCAAGTTGGCGGCCGGCCGCCGATGGGGCGACCCGCCGGGCCAACCGGTAGATCATTTCCGCAGGTCCACCTGGGTAACCTGCCCGCCGCCTGTCCCATCATCCATCAGTAGCATCAGGGAGGTCGACGATGAGATTGCCTGCAATCGCTTTGCTTTGTATCTTCGCTGCCGCTTGCCTCGCGCAGCAGCCAACAGCGGATCTCACCGGAAGCTTCCCCCTCGGCGTCTACTGGCCCTGGGAGCGAGTAGGCCCCGGAGCCGAGTTCTGCGGGCTGGACAAGTGGGACTATGTGGAGCGCTGTCTGGATGACATGCAGGCCCACAACGTCGACAGCCTGTGGGTGGTGAACCTGGGGATCGCCGAGCTGCCGGACCTGGCACAGCGGGTGGCCGCAAGGGAGATGACGCTGGTCCCGGCACTGGGGGAGCTGCACTATCAGGTAGATTGGCGCCGGAACAACTGGGAGTATCTGGAACGGGAGAGCCGGCGGGCGATCGAGGCCGCCGGCAGCTCCCCGGCCGTCCTGGCCTGGGCGCTTTGTGACGAACCCAGGTCCACCATCGTCGAGGAGATGGAGACCTTCAGGGGCAAGTTCCACGAGTGGGGCGCCACACAGCCGGCGGTGGTGGTCACCATGTGGCATGACACGGTGGCCTATGCCGACCAAAGCGGGTTCCCCGTGGTCTGCCCGGACATCTACCCCTTCTTCTCGGCCGGCAACCCCAATGGCCCCAACACCCCGGCCGCCTCCCGGGCCTGGTACCGCCGCCACTGTATGGTCGCTACCGAGGCCGCCGCGCGCAATGGCAAGACCCCCTGGGTGATGCCTCAGGCCTATCACGAAGTCTGGGGGCCGTGGAGCTACGACGAGCAACAGGACGCGGTGATCCTCCCCGGCGGCCTCTTGCACTGGCGTCCGCCCACCGAGGCCGAGATGCGCTGGCAGGTGTGGGCCGCGGTGGCGGCGGGGATGAAAGGCTTCTTCTGGTTCTGCTACGGCGCTCCGCCCGCCGACAGCCCCGAGGCAAAGCCCTATGAGGGCACGACCTTCCCGCCTTCCATGGCGGTGACAGAGCCCACCGAGCTGGGCTTCCCCGGTGCCCTGATCCGCCGCGATCTGGAGACGACGCCGCAGTACGAGGTGGTTGGGGAGGTGTTCGGTGCGCTCAAAGCGCTGCTGCCGCTACTGGCCGATGCCGTTCCCGCAAAGCAGCCCCTGCTGGAGGTTGAGCCGCCGGGGTGGACGGGAGCCTTCCGCAGCCCCGCGGCGGGGAGGGACTTCGCCGTGGTCGTCAATGACGACACCGAGCGGGCTCAGGAGGTGCGCTGCTGGGCGGTGAGGCCCACTGACTTCCGGGATCTGCGAACCGGGAATGTCATCAGACGCGGCGAGGACGGCACGCTCGTGGTGCCTTTGGGCCCCGGTGACGGGACGGTGCTGGAGCCGGTGGCACAGGACGCCGGTTGAGTGCCGGCAGGTCCGGAAGCCTGTGCGGGCGGACTTCCTGAACTCTGGGGTATCTTCTGGGGCTCGCATCCGCCGTTCGCCGGCGCCCCGCGAGACGGGATCGGGCGCTTGGCTCGGATTATGCAGGTTCCGGGCGGGCGGTCGGTCCGAGCCCGCATAGCCTGAGTTCCCAGCTCGACTCGGCGATCTCGCCCTGCGGGATCGCCACCCGGCCTTGGCACCGACCCGAAGCGAACCTTCGCGCCGTGCTCGTGGGCCAGGGGCGAAGCCTCGCTACCGGAAGCCCCCCTCCAGGTGCTTGCCCAGCTCGGCGGGGCTCTCGCAGATGACCGGTGGGGCCGTCAGTCGCAGCCCCTCGAGGCCCTCGATCTGCCCTCTGCGCACCAGGGCGAGAGGGGCGGACGGAACTTCCGTCGCCAGCACGAAGTCGCACATCGTGCCCAGGGCGTGCAGCAGCGCCACGGCCGACGGGGCAAGCTCGTCCAGGTGGAACAGGCCGCCGTCTGCGGCCACATCGCCGTGGCCCCACGGCGCGTCGACGTGCACGTGGATGTCCCCATCCTGTGCGAGCACTCGCGCCCGCATGTCACCGGGCTCCATGGCCTCTACCGTCTGCCTGAGCCGCTCGGCGGCGGCCTCGCAGTCGTGGTCCTCAGGCAGGGGTGAGAGACGCTGGATATGGACGTTCAGGCTCAAGTGAACCGCCCCCCGGTACGCGGGCATTGCCGTCGATGGGAAGCAGGTTCCCCTCCGGTCCGCGATTACCTGCATCCTCCCGGCCGGGGGAGGTGCGCGACCGGCCCCCGTCGTACACTCCCTGCGTCGGCGCTGCCCCCGGGTGGGTGCCGGCCATCACTCCGATGTCGAGGTCTCCGCCCATGGCCAAGCCCCGCGTGCACCTGATCTGCAACGCTCATATCGATCCCGTCTGGCAGTGGGAGTGGGAGGAAGGCGCCGCCGCGGCCATTTCCACCTTCCGCACGGCCGCCGACCTGTGCGACGAGTTCCCGGGCTTCATCTTCTGCCACAACGAGGCCATCCTCTACCGCTGGGTGGAGGAGTACGAGCCGGAGCTGTTCGCCCGCATCCGCAGGCTGGTGAAGCGCGGCCGCTGGCACGTGATGGGCGGCTGGTACCTGCAGCCGGACTGCAACATGCCCTGCGGCGAATCCTTCGTGCGCCAGGCGCTCGGCGGACTCACCTATTTCCGGGAGAAGCTCGGGGTCAGGCCACGCACGGCCGTCAACTTCGACCCCTTCGGCCATACCCGGGGGCTGGTGCAGATCCTGGCCAAGTGCGGTTATGACGCCTACCTCTTCTGCCGGCCGGGACAGGGCGACTGCCCGCTCCCGGCCGACCGCTTCGAGTGGGTCGGCTACGACGGTTCCACCGTCCTGGCCCACCGCGCGGGGTTCTACAACTCGCCCCTGGGGCAGGCGCGGGGCAAGGTCGAGCAGTGGCTGGCGGCCTCGCCGGACGAGCCCTGCGGCATCATCCTGTGGGGTGTGGGCAACCACGGCGGAGGCCCCTCGCGCAAAGACCTGCGGGACCTTGCCGAGCTGATGGCACAGACCGAAGACGTGGAGGTGCTGCACTCCACGCCCGATGCCTACTGGGAGGACTTCCGCTCCCGGCGGGCCGAACTGCCCCGGGTCGAGCGGGACTTGAACCCCTGGGCCGTGGGTTGCTACACCTCCCAGGTCCGCATCAAGCAGCTCCATCGGCGGCTGGAGAACGAGCTGTTCATGGTAGAGAAGATGGCCACCTCGGCCTGGGTGCAGGGCCTGATGGAGTACCCGCAACAGGAGCTGGCCGAGGCGCAGCGGGACCTTCTCACCGCCCAGTTCCATGACGTACTGCCCGGCTCATCGATCCAGCCGGTGGAGGAGATGTCCCTCCGTGTCCTGCACCACGGCCTGGAACTGCTGTCCCGCGCCAAGGCCAGGGCCTTCTTCGCCCTGGCCGCCGGGCAGCCGCAGGCCAAAGAGGGCGAGATCCCCATCCTGGTCCACAACCCCCACCCGTACCCGGTGCAGGCCATCGTCCAGTGCGAGTTCCAGCTCGCGGACCAAAACTGGGAGGATACCTTCACGCATGTCGAGGTCTACCGGGGCAAAAGCAAGCTCCCCTCCCAGGTGGAGAAGGAGGACGGCAATCTGAGCCTGGACTGGCGCAAGAAGGTGGCGTTCCGCGCCGTGCTGCAGCCCTCCGCCACCAGTCGCTTCGACTGCCGTCTGCAGGTCTTGCCCCAAAAGCCCCCGCTGCCCGCGCCCTCAACCGAGCAGGACGTCTTCGAGCTGTGCACCGAGGACCTGCTGGTGGCCATCAACCTCAAGACCGGTCTGATCGACCGCTACGCCGTCGCCGGCATCGACTATCTGAAGCCTTCCTCGGCCGAAGCCCTCGTGATCGAGGACAACGAAGACCCCTGGGGCATGACGGTGCGCAGCTTCCGCAAGGTCGTCGGGCGCTTCAAGCTGCTCTCGCCCGCGGAAAGCGCACGGTTCTCCGGGGTGAGGTCAAGGACGCTGCCCCCGGTGAGGGTCATCGAGGACGGGGCCGTCCGCACGGTGGTGGAGGCCGTCTTCGGCTACAAGCACTCCTTCCTGTGCCTGCGCTACAAGCTGCCCAAGATCGGGACGGAGGTGGAGATCGAGGCCCGGGTGCAATGGGCCGAGAAGGACCGGATGCTCAAGCTCTCCTTCCCTGTGCTCGGCGAGAATCTCAGGTACGTGGGACAGGTGGCGTACGGCGTGGCGAACCTGCCGGACAACGGGGATGAGGCCGTGGCCAGCAAGTGGGTGGCCGTCATCGACGGCGAGGGCCGGGCCTTCACCTGCATCAACGACGGCGTGTACGGCTCGGACTTCTCCGCCGACGGGTTGCGACCGACGCTGCTGCGCTCTCCGGCCTACGCCGGGCACCCCATCGGCGACCGCGTCATCGTCCCGCAGGACCGCTTCACCGCCCGCATCGACCAGGGAGAGCGGCTGTTTGGCCTCTGGATCGCCGGCGGTCCGGCGGAGGACAGACTGGCCGCCATCGACCGTGAAGCTCTGGTTCACAATCAGAGGCCCATGGCGTTGTCGTTCTTCCCCTCCGGCGGGGGAGAGGCCCCCGGGGCCCTGCTGACCCTGAGTGACGATGTGGTTCAGTGCAGCGCGGTGAAGCGTTCGGAAGACGGCAAGGCGCTGATCGTGCGACTGTTCGAGCCCACGGGACGGCCGCGGGCGACCACCGTCGGCCTCCCGGGCCTGGGCATCAGGAAGAGGGTCAAGCTGGGGGCCTTCGAGGTCAAGACGCTGCGGATCGACATGCAGTCCGGGAGCGTGCGGGAGACAGACCTGCTGGAGCAGGTGGAGTAGTAGGAGGTTGGGCCGCCGCCATGGAGGCCCGGGTGCAACCGACGGGAGCCTCGGGCCTTGCCCTGTGGCTCCGCGCGGCCTCTGGGCGGCGGGTCGCGGGGCGCTGAGCACACGCAGACAGGCCGGCGCTGCGATTGGTGGAGAGCCGGGGCGCGCCGGACCGGGAGGCCCGGCACGCCCCCTGTCGCCCGCGGCGCACTACGGCTCCACGACCACCTGCACGCTCTCCTCGAAGACCTGCTCGCCGATCCGGCACTCCACGGGGATCTTGTACGCCCCCGGTCGAACGTCGGTGGCGATGGCGATGGTAAGGTCCGCCCAACCCCCGGGGGCCAGGAAGATGCCGCCAAACGGCGCCTCGGCAGGCCCCCTGATGATCCGTTCGGTGGTGAGGATCGGCCGCTGGGGCCGCGGCACCGCAGGCACGGCCGCGATCGGCCGGAGACCCTCCCGGAGTTCCTCCGCCCGCTGCACCGTCAGCCCCTCGAACACCAACGGCTGCGCGTGCTCGTGGGCCCGGAGCGCCTTGGCCTTGATCCACACGCCAGGCGGCAGCTTGCCGACGGACAGCATGGCCGCCTGCCCGCGGCCCTCGGGGGCCTGCCACATCAGGCGCAGCTCACTCCGGCCGCCGGCGGCGATGCGCAGGACCTCCGGCTTCGTGGCGAGTTGCCCGGTCCCCAGAGACACGAACGCAGGCACCTCCTTGACAACCTGCCCACCCTCCGCCCGGATGAGGACTACCATGCCGGGCGGGACCTCGTGCCCCGCCTTCAGCGTCAGCGTCACCATCTGAGGCCCGTCCAGGAGCACGGGGTTTTCCGAGAACACCGTCTCCACGTCCGGTGGCAGGTCAAGAACCGAGAGCGTCACCGGTCCGGAGAATCCCGCCAGCGGCCGCAGCGAGACGGTGGCCCGGAAGGTGCGGTCCTTTGCCATCACATCGGCGTTGATGAACCTCGGCTGCACGTCCATCACGATGTCCGGGGGCCAGGTGCGCTCGGCCTCGTCGTCGCCGCCCGCCGCGCCCGCGGGCTCGCGGGTCAGGGTGATACGTGGCATGTCCGCGATCGGGGTCTGACCGCGCTGGATTGCCAGGGTCTGCCGCGTTCGGCCCAGGCCGGGGGCGCTGGCGATCAGCTCGTACAGGCCGTCCTCCACGCCATAGAACACGTACTGCCCAAGGGCATTGCTGCGCGAGAAGCCGTACCGGATCGATGACGCGTCGCCCTGCCATGCGCCGGCGGGGAACCAGTCCGCCCACTGCACCAGCGCAGTGCCCGTTGTGCCCACGAGCTGCTGGTGGATAGGCTGGTGAAGCAGGGTGAGCATGGCGCCGGCCACCGGGCCCTCCGGCCCCTCGATGGACCCCACGGCGAACTTACCGTTCACCACCGCCTGTTGCATGGTCTGGGCCGCCTCGTCCTCCGCGTCCCCGCCGCCGGCGGCCGTCCGGCGCAGGACGGCCACCATCTCCGGCGGGAACGCTCCGATCTCATCGTCCTCCACCGCCGGTGCCGCGGCACCTGTGCCCTGGCCCCGCATTGCGTCCAGTTGCGCCTGCAGATAGGCCCTGGTCTCCGCCGGGACGAGCGGGTCGGCCAGAGCCTGCTCCAGCATCTCGATGGCCTCCTGCCACGCATCGCCGTCCGCTCCGTGGACCTCCCCAAAGGGCAGGTCGGTCCCGTAGAACTCCTCCCGGGTGACGACGTCGACCTCGATGTCGATGCCGCGATCCTCCACCAGTTCCTCAGAACCCACCTTCTGCTCGGCGGTGCACAGGTGGAAGCGGTACCTGCCGTACCTGGGTGCCTTGTACTTGGCGGTGTGCGTCGGTGCGTACAGGCCCGCCGTGCCCGTGCTGGGGATGCCTCCGGCGTAGAAGGGGACCCGCTGGTCCGGCCCGGCGCCCTGGGGCTTTTGGTAGATCGAGGCGATCACCCGGCAGCGGTCATTGCCCGGATCGGCCACCGGGATGACGAAGGCCACTTCCTTGTCGGTGGTGGTCAGGTACGCGGCAACATGGGTCGGGTCGATGCGGGAGGGGGCCTCCGCGCCGGGGGCGCTCACAAATAGCCTCTCGAAGGCCTGCTGCTTGAGCTCCTCGGTCTCCAGGATGCGGACGGGGGGATAGCGGGAGAGCTGGTTGGAGGCATCCAGGCTGTTGATGCAGTCCCACAGGATGTTGTCGCGGTTCTCCCGGGCCAGATCGCCGACGCCGAGGGCCTCACCCACCTGATTGAGCCCGGCGTTGTCGAGAAGAGCCAGCTTGCCCAGGGCCACGGTATCGCGCAGAGCCTCGAACTTGTCGGGCACAAGGGGGCCCTGCCCGTTCTCAACTCCCATGTCCTCGTCGGCCCGCGCCCTCTCCTCGGCGCTGTAGACCTCGCCCATCAGGGCCTCCGCGTTCGTTAGCGCCTCCACGGTGTCGGCAAGCAGCGCATCGTAGACATACGCGACCACCTCATCCTGCAGCTTGCTGACCGGGCTCATCAGCCAACTGATCTCGTGACCGAGCCAGGCCATCACATCGACGATCTGCTTGGGAATCGCCGGGCACAGCCGGAAGGGGTACTCGATGGCCCACTCCGTGTACTCCCCGGGGATGTCCTGGATGTTGCCGTCGGCCATGCACCGCATGACCACGGTGCTGGTCTCCACCCACTCGGACATCGCCCGCTCGGACTCCTTGCGGTAGTGCTCCAGCCAGTCCTCCACCGCTCCGATGGCCCAGCTAACCGGGTTCCACCACTGATCCTGCCGCTTCTCGCACTTGCGCTCCATGGCCCGGAATGCCGTGTGGTAGTCGACGAGGGCGCGCATGTGGCCCGCGGAAGCCAGGGGGCCGTAGGTGTCCTCCGAAAGCAGGGTCGCATCCACCATGAAGCCGGACTGCATGTCCAGGCTCATGTCATCCGTGCCGTCGCCGTCGTGGGGCAGCTTGGAGTTGACGTACCCCTCCAGGACGACGTGCCGGGTAACGATGCCCATGTCGCCCCAGTCCCATTCGCCGCCGGCGTAACCGTTGACCCACGTATGGCCGAAGGCGTCTCCGGCGTAGTGCACCACCCAGCCGGCGGCGAAGGCCAGCGCCTTCTGGCGGTCCTCGCCGCTCCGGTAGCCGCGGGCCTCCTGCAGCACCCGTCGCGCCCAGTCCGTGGCCCGCCACGGCTGCCCGGGGATGTAGGGGTGGATGATGCTCTGGCCGATGTACACATCGGGGTACCCATCAGGTCCGCAGGAACCGGCCCGGAACACCTCCGGGAAGGCCAGGATGGCGTCGGCCACGGCCGCGTCTATAGCCACCGTCGTCAGAGGCTCGAAGCTCACCGTGCCGTCGGGATTGCGCACCACCTTTTGGATGTCCAGTTGCCCGTCATCCTGCAGGTCCTTGATGACGAGATTGGCCGAGTACATGTGGGTGTTGATCGACCAGGCGACGGCAGGCGCCTGACAGAGAGTCGATCCCAGAAGACATCCCGCCAGAAGCCATGTGATCCTGCGCATCCTGTGCCCCTCCCAGTTGACGGTTGGTGTCTGCCGCTCTCGGTGCTCGGAACCGTCTGCGGCTGTTCGCTCCGTCACGATCTGCGGCCTGTGCGGCTTGCGGCATCTCCGGTAGCGGGTCGCGCAGCTCCCGGTGTGGTCGCTACTGTCTCACCATGGCCCGCGGGTACGGGCGCGTCAAGCCCGGGCTGCGCTCCACAGCGCCGGCGAACACCCAGACCAGCCCCGACCCGCCGCTGCGGCACTTGCCCCCGCCGACGCTCACCTGCAGCTCCTCGTCGCCGTCCCACACCGCGACGGCGGAGTGCCTGCCCTGTTTCGTGGGCACGAACTCGAACTCAACGGTGGGGTTGTCGGGTCCCAGGTCGAAAGGCTCCGAGAAGAGCTGAGCCGGATCGGGAAGGAAAGTGGCCGGCACACCGACGGGAGCCGCAGGCGACGGACACGACAGCCATACCAGCACAAGAGCGGGCGGGGCCAGAATCACGGGGAACCTGCCTGGGGGCATGCTCGTCTTCCTCACGGTGCCATCAGGGGTCTGGTGCGTGGCCCGAGGTGTGCCGCCGGCCGGCCGTGCCTGCGTGTGGAGGGCCGTCGCGCAGCGTCGTGAGTCACGCCCCGCGGCCGCCTTATTCGCCACGTCTTCAGCATCACCTCTGATCTACCGGGGTGATTCTGACTGGATTTCGGCCTACTTCCCCGGTTGGCGGGTACTGGCTGCGCCGGGTAGGTCGGTGTCGTGACAGGGAAACACGAAGACGCCCCCTTTCTCGGGGGCGTCGTTAGGTAGAGCGGGCGACTGCTCGGGCGGCGAGCTAGAAGCCCGGCCGCAAACCCCACCTTCGCCGGGAATGTCATTCTGAGAGCGTCCGCTCCCGGAGGCAGCGGCTCGAAGAATCTCCCGGCGTTCAGCGAGATCCCTCGCTATCTCGCTGCGCGAGACAGACGCTCAGAATGACGGGAAACGGACCGGCCGGACTTCTCGGCCGCGCCTCTGGCCACACACCCAAGACCCGCCGCTGACCCCAGGCCAGCAAGACGCCAGGCGCGCCTTGAACAATCCAAAGCAACTGCTCTGACGGGCACGTCTGCCACTCACGCAGACTCATACCAACGGGGACTCCTCAGTCTGCCGCGCTCCTCTACATTCGGCTACGGGCTCCCGACGTCTGGAGGGGTATAGAAGGCGGCAAGGTTCCGACTGCATCCTGTGGTGATGTCACTTCCCTCCGATGCACCAAGTGACATGGGCCACCTGTAGAGGCCTGGTTACCTCCCTCAAACCGGAGTTCGCCGTGCCTATCCATACGCGTACAGGCTGCAGACAGCTACGCTCAGAACCGTCGCTTTGGTGCGTTCTTGCCGTTCGCCGGGCGCCGCTTGCAGCCTTTGAGGCTGGCGCATTGGGCCCTCCCGCCAGGATGGCGCCGGGAGGAGGGCACCACTGATGTGGCGACGCCCTCCTCCCCTGGCGTGAAGGGGCCACAGCGGGCGCTCGGGTCGCTCTCCAGCGTTGCCCTACCCTCCCCCCGGGCAGGGGTACCATACTGCATCGCCACTACGGAGGCGAGATCGGCTGATCCAGGCTCTACGGCAACGGCGGGCTTGTCGCCTCTTGACAGGTCATTTCCTAGAGGCCATCACGAGCCATGGCTGCCGACGTCCGGGATCAGTGGAAGTCGATCCGCGTCACGGTGCCGCGCTCAAGACTCATCTCCGTGCCCGCGCCGGTGCGCACCCTGACCGTCGTGTCGTCCGCCGACAGAATCGTGCCGTCGATCCTCAGCCCGTTATTCAGCCAGGCCGAGGCCGGGAGGGCCTCGGCCGGCGACGTCACGACCCCCAGCCGCATCGTGGTGACGCCCGCGGCCGGGACTTCACCATTGGCTTTCATCTCCACGACCTCGCCGTCCGTGCCGATGCCCACGAGGGTGTCCAGGAACGCCGGCTCGTTCTTGAGTACCACCAGGTCTGTCGCGTCCGGGTCACCGTTGGGAGCTTCCTCCAGCGCGATGCGGAACATCCAGTTGGCGCCCTCCTGAGGCTTGGGCTCGCGGCCGGGCATCCAGACGTACGAGGCCTGCTCCGGGGAGCTATCCAGGCCCACGTAGACGCCCTTCGTCTGGTGGGCATGGAAGTCCACGCCGACGCCGAACTCCTGTGGCACCTGTGTCGGTGGGATCGGGAGGTTCACCCAGCCCATGTCGCCGGTGCTCACCCAGAGTATGTAGGGCAGGGCGATCTGGCGAATCACCTGCATCTCCCCGTCCACGATGTAGAGATGGAAGTCCTCGTCCGGTGGTGTGGGCGTGCCGTAGCGACCACCGAACAGCTCGACCTGGTTGAGCCACCGGGCGTCCGCCTCCGTATCAAACATCGTGAGCTGCCCGGTGCCGCCGAAGCTCTTCTTGTCATCCATGGTTCCGTCGCCGTAGAAGACGGTCTCTGCCAGAGCGGGGGCCACCCAGACCAGGCAGACCCCGGCAACCACGACCAAGATCACCAGCGCCAGCGCAACGAGCATTTGACTTCGGACAGAACGAAGCATTGCGCGTCACCCCCTCCGGAAGATGGTCCTTGACCGACAATGTACTGGACAGAATACCAAGCCATCGAGTTCCCGTGGCCGTCTCGACGCGAACGCGGGGTACCCCGCCTCTGCAGGGCGCGGGCCCGTACCACGCCACGAGGACAACAGCGACCGGCGGGGCAGAGGTACCCCCGCACTGCCGTCGAACTAATCAGGCGACAGGCACCGCGGATCGGCAAGGAGGACGACATGAGAACCGGTTGGGCGTGGTCGCTGTTGCTGCTGCCCGCATGCACCGCTCTGGCCCAGGGGATCGCCCCAGAGGGCGAGGGGTTCGTCTGGCGCCAGGACAAGGCCGTGGTGTCCTTCAAGGATGGAGTGTGGACCGCCGGCCTGCAGGACGGGCGCACCGTGCGCTTCTTCGTCTTCCTGTGGCGCGATGACTACCAGTACGAGACCCTACAGGGGGGGACCCGGGAGACCGGTCCGGAACTGCTGCCCGACGGAGCACTGGCCATGAGCGGACAGTTCTCGGCCAGGGACAACTCCGCCCCCATGGGCTACAGCCTCTGCATGACAGCCATGGAGGAGGGTCTCCGTGTAGACTGTACGTTTGACAAGACCGATGCGTTGAAGCTGTCCTCGGGCATCTGGCTGCATGTGTTCCCCGACGACACCTTCACGGGTGATGAGCGCGTCTGGGGCGACCCGAGCTGGCATGGAACCGTGCGCGCGCCCCAGGACGGCGGCGTGGACAGGCTTCTGATCGAGCTGCAGGACGGCTACAGCCTCTGCCTGGACCCGGTAGATCTCAAACAGGTCTCGCGTGAGACGTACGGCTCGGGCCGCGGCCTGCGGCTGAACATCCTGCCCGGCGACTTCTCTGTCGGGCAGCCGGCGAAGACGTCCTTCACCATTGGCTTCGACGCCCTGCCGGAGCGCTTCCCGGGGGTCATCATGCCCAGTCAGGACCCGCTCGCAATCCGCACCGTCACGCCCAACGCGACGCAGGTGCCCCTCTACGAGAAGCTCGAGCTATCCGTGGACCTCGGCGCCACCTACCAAAACCCCTACGATCCGGAGCAGGTGGCTCTCGACGCCGTCTTCACGACGCCCTCCGGGCGCGAGATCACCGTGCCGGGGTTCTTCATGGTCCGGCAGAGCCGTCGGATCGCCGACGGCACCGAGATCATGTCGCCCGAGGGCAACGGCGTCTGGTGCGTGCGCTTCGCCCCCACCGAGGTGGGCCGCCACACCTGGCGTTTGTCACTGCGCGATGCCACCGGGGAGGCCGGTGGGGGAGAGGGGAGCTTCGAGGCGACCGCCGCTGCGTCGGATGGCTTCATCCGCAAGAGCCGGGTCGATCCGCACTATCTGGCCTTCGACAGCGGCAAGGGGTACTTCGCCGTCGGCCACAACCTGCCCATCTACCACACCTCCGGCCAGCTCGGAGACGAGGGCATGCGGCGCTTCGCCGCCGCCAGGGAGAACTACAACCGCTGGTGGATGTGCTCCTACGGCTTTGGCATCGAGTGGATGGATGAGCTGGGCCGGTACCGGCAGGACGCGGCCGCCCGCATCGACCTGAGCCTGGATGTGGCCGCCGAGCTGGGGTTGTACTACATGATGTGCATGGACACCCACCAGGACTTCCGCGAGGGCGGCTGGGAGCGCAACCCCTTCAACGCCAGGAACGGCGGACCCTGCGAGACCGTTGCCGACTGGTTCACCAACGAGACGGCCAAAGACTACTACCGCAAGCGTCTGCGCTACACCGTGGCCCGCTGGGGTTACAGCCCCCATGTGCTGTGCTGGGAGTTCGGCAACGAGTTCGAGGGCTGGGCGGACTCACCCAACGCGATCAAGTTGCCGTGGCACCGGGAGATGGCCGACTATCTGCGCTCCATCGACCCCTTCGACCACCTGATCACCACCAGCTTCTGGGGCCACACCGGTCCACCGGAGTTCTGGGCCCTGGAGAACATCGATATCGTCCAGACGCACCTTTACACCAACAACGACGGCAACTCCGCCGAGCCGGTGCGCCGCTTCTGCCTCCACCAGTGGGAGGCCTTCGACAAGCCCCACATCTTCGGAGAGTTTGGAATCCGCAGCCACGGCTTCCGCGCCGACCAGGACCCGGAGGGCTGGGGTCTGCACAACTCCATGTGGGCCGGTATGTGCAGTCTGGCCGCCGGCGCACCGATGCCCTGGTGGCATGAGAACTACATCGACAAGCTCGACCTGTACTTCCACTTCACCTCGATCGCGGACTTCGCCGCCGACCTGCCCTTCGGAACGGCGACGTGGCGCCCACTTAGGACCTCACCCCCGGAGTACCTGGACCCCAACCGGCCGCCGGATACCCGCGATGCCGTCATCCTGCCCACCGAGCGCTGGGGCAGGCCGGAGCATAGCGAGTTCGAGCTGCTCCCCGACGGAACGCCGGCCGAGGGGAACCCTCAGCAGCTCCTGCAGGGGCAGGGGCACCGAGACCTCAAGAATCCGCCGACCTTCACCGTCACCTATCCTCAGCCCGGCCGGTTCATCGCCCACGTGCACAATGTCTCCAACTCTGGCCTGCTCCGGATCTGGCTGGATGGCGAGCAGGTGCTGGAGCGCGACTTCCCCTGCGCCGAGGGCCTGGGCCAGAGCAGCGTCTACCGTGACACATGGGACCTGTGGGAGACGACGTACGATGAGGACGTCGTCCTCCAGGTGCCGGCGGGCACGCACACCATCCGGCTGGAGAACTTCGGCAAGGACTGGATCCGCGTGAACCGCTACACCTTCACCGGCTGCAAGGTCGAGGACAGGCCGAACCTCCTGGTGGCAGGCATGCAGTCCGAGGATGTGAGCGTCCTGTGGCTGCAGAACAGCAGTAGTAGCTGGTCGAACCATGCGGGGCACGGCGAGGTGGGACAGGTCGACCCGTGCCGACTGGACGTCCTGGGCCTGCCGGATGGCGAGTACGAGCTGCAGTGGTGGAACACCTGGAGGGCGGCGCCGGCCCGGACGGAGCGGCTCCCGTCCACCGACGGGAGGCTTCCGATAGTCCTGGATGCTCTGGCAACAGACTTGGCGGTGAAGATCAGGCCCGCGGAGTAGCGTCTGCCGCTGTGGCGCGGGCCTTGCCGCCCGCCGCCGCCGCCGCCGCCGTCCCTTTTGGTCACTGCACTCCACCGCCACAGCGAGAAGGAAGGAAGACAGCGCATGTCGGCTCTCGACGTCACCTTGACCGTCGGCAATCCCACCGCTGCCGCGCGAAGTGCCTGGCCCGTCATATCGGGGGTACCCATCAAAGCCGGAGCCCTGAACAAGACCGACCGGCTCCACCTGACCGACGCCGAAGCCAACGAGGTGCCCTTACAGTGGACGCCCCTGTGCCTGTGGCCCGACGGCAGCGTCAAGTGGGCGCTCCTGGACTTCCAGGCCGATGTGCCGCCCCAGGGCGTGGCCCGCTACCGCCTGCGTTGCGGCGAGCCGCCGGTTCCCGACAGCCCCGTGAAGGTGTCGCGCAAGGACGGCGCCGTCACCATCGATACCGGGGCGCTGAAGGTCTTCCTACGACCCGAGGCGCCCGGGCTCATCAGCGGCATCCAGCGCAGGGAGGGCCACAGGTACGTGGAGGCGGCGGCGAAGGTCGAGGGGATTGTGAGGACCGCGGCGGGGAGCTTCGCGGCTTCCGCGGGACGTACCTCGATCGACGTGGAGAGCCGCGGGCCAATGCGGGCCGTCGTCGCCGTCAAGGGCGAGCATCAAGCTGTCGGCGGGAAGCGTTGCTTCTCCTTCGTTCTCAGAATCCACGCCTTCGCGGGCCTGCCGCTCCTGAAGCTGGAGTACATGGTGCTCAACGACAACCCTCAGGGCGTGTTCACCAAGATCCGCGAGGTGCGGCTGGACCTGGACCTGGACGTTGACCCCCGGGGGCGCCTGGAGATCGGCGGCTTCGCGCCGGGCAAGCCCGAAGAGCCCGTTCGCCTGTTGCAGCAGGACGACACCCACTGCGTGCTTTCCGGCCTGGGCGACATCCGCGAGGGGGAGAAGGCTCCCGGGTGGATGTCGCTGCGCGCCGGCTCCCAGACCGTGGCGGCCGTTACCCGCGATTTCTGGCAGCAGTGGCCCAAGAGCCTGGAAGTCGATGAGACGGGGGTGTCCTTCGGTCTGTTCCCCGCTCTCGAAGCCGGGCAGTACGAGGGCTGCGAGCCCCTGGAGCGCTACTACTACCTGTTCTCAGGCCGCGACTATCTTCTCAAGACCGGAGTGGCCAAGCGGCATGAGCTGTGGCTGGGCTTCGAGGAGGCCGGGACGCAGGGGAGGTACGTGCAGTTCGCCACCGGCGCCGAGGAGCTCTGCACCGCGGTGAACCGCCCCCTGATGGCCGTGGCCGACCCGTCCTACATGACGGCCAGCGGGGCCTTCGGTGATATCATCCCGGCGGGCAGGCCGGAGGGCTGGGACTACGACCGCGTGGCTCTCCGCAGTGCCGCGGCCTATCGCGACGCCACCTCGGTGGAGCGCGAGTACGGGGTGCTCAACTGGGGCGACTGGTTCGGGGAGCGGCAGTTCAACTGGGGCAACGGCGAGTACGATCCCGCCCATGCCTTCTTCCTCCTCTACGCCCGCACCGGCGATGTGCAGCACTTCTGGTGGGGCGAGGCGGCCGCCAAGCACCAGGCCGACGTGGACATCCTCCACGCCGTCAATGAGGACTACCTCAGCGGCGACGAGCTGAGCGGCTATGACTTCCCCGTGGGCGTCGGAGCCATGTACCTGCACGCCTTCGGGCATGTCGGGGGCTATCTGCCGCTGAAGAAGGCCGCCCAGAGGTTCCCCAAGGCCTATACCGCGGCAGACCCCAGGAACCTGGGGCACGTGTGGAACGAGGGCCTCCTCGAGGCCTACTACCTCACCGGAGACCCGTGGGTGAAGGAGGCCGCCCTCCAACTGGCGGACTATCTGGTGGGCCTGGCCAAGATCGAGGACTTCACCTGGTGGTTCGGTAGAGACCCGCATTGCGGCCGAGTGGCCGGCTGGCCCCTGCACGCTCTGATGGCGGCGTACAATGCCACCGGCCGCCGGCAGTACCTCCAGGCGGCCCGAAGTATCATCGACTTGGCCCTGGCCGACCAGGACCCCAACTGCGGCGGCTGGCTGTACCGGCTCTACCCGGGCCACTGCTTCTGCGAGCGGCCTCATGTGGGCATGGCGGAGTTCATCACCTCGGTGCTACTGTCGGGGATGATCGAGTACCATATGGTCACCGATGACCGCCGGGTGGCCGAGAGCATTGTGCGGGCGGTGGACTTCCTCATCGCCGATACCTGGGACGAGATAGAGGGCAAGTTCCGCTATACCTCCTGTCCCGCCAGCTCGCCGCGCCCGCCCGACCTCTGTCTGTGGCCGATCGCCTATGCCTACCGCCTGGCCTACAAGCCCGTCCACCGCCACGTACTGCGGAAGGCCTGGACGACGTACATCAACCATCTGGACGAGATCACCGCCCGGGTCGCCTTCGGCAAGAGCTTCGCCATGTACCACCGCAGCGCCGCCCGGGTGATCCCCGTTCTGGAGCTCATCGCCAACGAGGGCAGGTAGAACGCCGTGCGCGCGGGTTCCGGGTCGGAACCCACGCGCACGAACGTCGCCCGCCGTCATTGCCCCGGCCGCACCCTGATCGGCGCACGGAGCGTGGGCCTGGGCCTGTCCTCACCCGCAGCGTCCGCCGCCGGCCTGGGGATGAGCACCGGCGCTCCCGCGGGAGGAGCGATCGCGAAGGCCCGCACGGCCGACGCATCGTACGCGCCGATCCGCAGGCCCCAGCCCTTGGTGGCCTTCGCGTACACGTACAGGTTCTCGGAGAAAGCCGCCCAGCCGGGGCACTCCGGCCGTATCAACTCGTTGATGACGAACTCGTGCGCGAACTCCCCGGAGCCACTTCCGGTGTATGGAGCCGCGTCGGTCGCTGTGATGTCCGCCGAGACCGAGTGCAGCGTTGTCGCCGCCCGGACCAGGAAGAAGCCGAACACCGCGAACTGCTGCGGATGCGTGGCGCTGAACGACAGCGTGATCTTGTCGCTGCTGCGGTCGGCATAGCGCAGGAACCCACAGGGGTCTGCCACGGCCGTGTCTCCGATGTGGGGGGCATCGATGGCGGCCCCGCACACCCGGTTGTTGACGCAGAGGTTGAACAGGAAGCCGCCGCCTGCGTCCAGCTCGGAGGTCAGTGCGTCCCGTGTGGAGACTTCGCCGGCAGCGGTGGCGCCCGTCGGCACGATGAAGCGGAATGCCGTCCCCGGGGCCACCTGTGCCCCGGTGCTGTCATAGACCTCCACCTTGATCCTGTAGGTGCCGTCGGCCAGCGCCACCGTGTTGAGAAACGCACTGTAGATGTCGCCAAACCAGTCGGAGGCCGGCCATGAGACGCCGGGGCCCAGCTCCGCCGGCACCGTATGCGGCCGGAACTCATACAGATGCTTGCCCGCCACGGACTTGGGCCCCAGCAGGTACACGGGGAAGGTGATGGTGCCTCCGGTGTCCTTCTGGTAGTGCACCGCGACGGTGGCGCTGAACTCCTGCCAGTCGCTGCTCCCGGGGGGTTGGTACAGCCAGCGATAGTAGGCCACCTCCGGTTTGGGGATGCTGTTCTCGTACCCCAGGCGGAAGCCCAGGTTGCCGCCGAAAGGCGCATCCTCCATCATGATCCCACTCCCGCCGTCCCGGTAGTCGGTCTTGCCGTCACTCTGGATCTGATCCAGCCGCGTATTGCCCACGGCGTACGGCATCACCCAGACGCCGGGGGCGGTGACCTCGGGCAGGTCGGGGGCTCCGATCGTGATCCGCAGCACGGCGATGTTATTGCCCGTCGTCGTCTCGGCGATCTGGTGGAAGGGGTCGGCGACGATGGCCAGAGTGTACACACCCGGTGCCGTATTGCGGGGAATGTAGGCGTTGAAGGTCCAGTTCCTGGTGGCGCCCGGCGCCAGAGTGGGCGTGACGCTGAAGCGCCCGCCCTCGATGAGCATGTCCTCCACGAAGTCATCCCGGGTCCCGCCCACGGTGGCGGGCTGCACGGCCGGGGCGAAGGGAATGGTGCTGTCCGTCGACAGCACGACGTCCACCATGTAGCCGCCCGGCGGGCCATCCTGCGTGCCGTCGGCCGCGGCGCGCCCCGCGTTCTGTACCCCGAAGGTGAGGCCGACGGCCGTCCCGGCAATGGCGCGGTCCGGACCCGTCGGCGCCACGGCCACCAGGTCCGGCGCCCTCCGGGCGAGGATAGCGACGGGCGCTCTGACGTCCTCGAGCCGCGGCCAGTTGGGAATCTTGATGGCCTTGCCCTGAGCACCCCACGACGAAGCGCACAGCACGCACAGCAACCCAAGCGCAGCAGTCAGATGCAGCGGCTTCCCGTTCACGGCACCATACCCCTCTTCACCGGTTCCGGACCGCCTTGCCCGACGGGCACAGGCCCCTCCCTGCCGCCGGCCCGGGTCAGTGTGCCACCACCCCCCCAGGTGGGCTACCACCCACTCCTTCGACGTACACAGACCAACCCCTGCCCGCTTCCGTTCCCGCCGTTGGCCTGCAGCGCCGCTCTCCGTGGAACTCCGTGCTCTCCGCGTCTCCGTGGTGAGTCGTTCCCGCCGTTCTCGTCGTTCGCCTCCAGAGCCGTCCTCCGTCGAGCTCCGTGCTCTCCGTGTCTCCGTGGCGAGCCGTTCCCGCCGCTCTCGTCGTTCTCAGCCGTTCACGGCTCTCTCCACACGCAGCGCGTCGATGTGCTTCTCGGCTCTCTCGTCCTTGTCCGCAAGTGCCTCGATCGTGATCTGGATCTCCTCCTCTTGCGCCTCGAACTGCCCGTAGTTGTACCACGCCAGCTCATTGCCGGCGAAGATCGAGGACCACCAGTCCAGACGGACGGGGTGCTCGGGCTTCAGGTCAGCGGGTACATCCCGCCACGGGCCGCCGTCGATCCGGAAGCGGCTCGGGCTCATCGCCGCCAACGTCCGCTCTCTGACCCACAGCTCGTACGTCCCGGGCTCCGGGACGCTGATGCGGTAGCCGGCCTGGAACGGACCGGCCTTCACATCGGTGCAGTAGACCGACAGAGCCAACCCGCCGGAGAAGGCCTCGTAGCCGTCCTCGCGCGGGAGGTTGAAGGTGGTCTGCGTGGCATCCTCCCCCTCGATCCAGCCCTCGGGTCGGGCCACGGACAGCTCCGACACGGCGTCCACCGGCGCCCAGGCGGTCTCGTAGCCGAAGGTGTCGTAGTAGTAACCGTACTCGATGGCCGCATTCCCGCCGGTCGTGCGCTCCGGCAGCGGCATGTCGGGCCAGGAGGCCATGAGCTTGAGGTCCTCCGAGTACAGGCGGATGCGCCCATGCTCCTTGGGCAGGAAGCGGCAGCCCAGCACCTGCTGCCGGAACTCCTGAAGCGTCGGCCACTTGAGGGCCTCCTGACGCACCCCCACTGCCGCCCGCACCATCTCCGCCCGGTCTCGAGTCCCGATGAGCAGCGGTGTCTCGACGTCCCGCCTCTCGGCGGGCAGCACCCACGAGCCGCCGGGCAGCGGGAACACCTTGCCGCTGCCCGTATGCCCGTCGATGGCGAAGGCCTCGCCGCCCACAAGCGCGGCGAAGCCCTGACGCGCCGGGTAGCAGTAGGCGTAGTTGGGCTTGTACGCGGCAACCCGCTCGGCGGAGGCCTCCAATACGCGCTTGTACGCCGCCATCCACTGCAGATTGCGCGGGTCGCGGATCACCTCGGTGGTCATGAAGCCGCCGGGCGGGTCGAAGGTGAAGCCGAACACAAACAGCCCCTTGGCACCGGCGCGCAGGAAGGTGTCGAAGGCATCGAACAGGCGCTGCGGGGTGACATAGCCGATCTCCTCCTTCTGGGTCTCGAAGGCCGCCGGGGAGGTCTCCGTCACCACGCTCCACATCGTGTGCGCCGACTGCTCGGCCTCCGCGAAGCACACCCCGGCATTGTGCACCACCAACGAGGCGGCGTCTCCATAGCTCTCCCAGCCGATGCCGTCGAAGCCTCCCTCGTCCCGGCTGTTGGTGAACATGCCCTTGAAGGCCACATTGTGCTTGAAGATGACGGGTACGTCGTGCACGGACTTGATGGCATCGGCGATGCGGCAGTTGAACTGCTCGGCGCGGTCATCGCGGTACGCTCCCACATCGCCGAAGTACCGTGTTCCCGCTCCAAGGCGGTAGAGCCGCCCGGCGGCGTCCACCAGGCAGCCTGAGGTGACCGGTATGGCGGCGGCGGCGCTGGCGAGGTCGGGGAGAGCCGGCGATGTGGCCCAGGCCCGGCTGAGCTCTTCCACCGACGGGTAGAGCTGGGACAGCCGCGCGCTCAGGCCGCCGATGAAGTCCGGATGGTCGGGCAGCGTATCGTACGACATGTCCTGCTCATTGCGGAACGGATCGACGATGAACCGGAAACCGGGGCCGAACGCGATGGCCGCCAGCCACTGTGTGAGCTTCTGCTCGTACGCCGCGTAGCCGGAGAACATCGCCGCCGGGTCGCCCGGATCCAGGTACACGCAGGGGGAGAAGACCACCTCCGTCACCTCCGCCGGAACCGTCAGCTCGTGGGTGATCGGCCGGTCCTCGACGCGGTCGATCTCGGCGGCCCCGGCGGCCAGTGGCCCGGCGGCCCCGAGCGCCACCCAGCGGAGGCGCACGGTCGGCGGGAGACTGAGCTTCTCCTCGTCCGGCGCAAGAACGGCCTTGCCCTTGGTGGCGGGCACGCGGAACTGCTCCGGTCTCAGCAGGTAGCCCAAGCAGGGCTCCTCGGGCACGCTGGTGATCTCTATCCCGTACTTGAAGCCGCGCTCCTCGAGCGCATCCACCACCCGCTGGATGACCCTCGGCGGGACACGGAGAGTGCAAAAGTGCAGATAGAGGTCCTCCAGGCCGGCGTCGCGGATGAGGTCCAGGCGCAGACAGGTGCGCCGGAACTCCGCCTCCGGGTCGCGCCCGGGCGGGTTCTCGTGCTGCTCCCAGAAGATACAGGAGGAGTTGAACATCCCGCCCACCGGCAGATAGGGTCTCCCGTCGAAGTACAGCGTGTGGGTGTCGGAGATGCGCCACAGATGGCGCCCGCCGTCGCGGTCCACGAAGGTGCCAACGGCCTCGGGCTTGGGGGAGGCCGTGAGCGTCGACGCGAGAGCGGCGAGGCTGAGGAGAGCGGTTACCGGGCTCATGGTGGGGCTCCTTGCTGGCGGCGGGCGACCTGCGGCTGCAGGAGGATGCCTGCGATCCTCAGGGGCGGCGAACGACCGACGGCGGCGGGCTGGAAACTCAGATCATGCAGGTTCTGGGCGGGCGCCGACTCACGTCGCCTCACCCCCCCAACCCCGCCTCTCGGCGTCTCTTCGAGCCGCTTGTACTCGCCGATACGACCGGCGAGACGGGAGGAGGGGGGAGAACGGCACTATTGCGGGCGATAGAGGCTTTACTGCGTCGGGATGTGGCATCAATGCGTTCATGCATAGTGTGAGTGGAAAGCCCGCTCCACTAACGACGGACGGCATGCGGGCCAGACGCCTGCGCTCCCAGCCGACGGCCGCCGCCATCGCCGTTCTCCGCCGTCTCTCTGCGTCTCTGGGGTCAGCCGTACCTCACCGCTCCAGATACGGCTGCAGCTCGATGAAGTTCACCATCAGCTCCTGGCCCTCGGGGCCGCCGGGCGCGTTGCCGCTTGCCCAGTCGGTGATCGTCAGCCGCGCGGTGGGCCCCGGGGCGCGGAACACCCGCCAGTGGTAGTTCATGTAGTACGGGTACCGGCTGTCGAATCTTCCCACCACGTGCGCATAGCAATTGGGGAAGGTGAACTGGAAGTTGTCCTTCGGGGCCTGCTGCAGCTCCACGTTGTCGATAGCGATGCTCACCGCGTGCGTGTCCTTGCGGGAGACCTCCCCGACGAGGTCCCGGTAGTCCGCGGTGATCGCCTTCAGGCTGTACAGGCGCCCCGGCTGCAGGTCGAGGATCTCCTGGGAGATGACGTTGGGGCCCTTGCCGCTACGCTTCATGAGCAGGAACGTGTCGCCCTGCGCGGTGCGCGGGTAGCGGCCCTGCAGCCAGCTATAGCCCTCGAAGCGGCCGGTACGGATCGAGCCTTCCTCGGCCGGCCGCAGGCTCCAGCCCTCGGTGCCGTCGGCGAAGTCGGGGTTGCGCAGATGGCTCAGGCGGTAGGGGTCGTCCGTAAGCGGCTCCTGCGCCCCCTCCAGACAGTAGTGCCGGTAGAGCCGGGCCGCCCAGCGCACGTTCTCCTCGTCGCAATACGAGGAGTGGTACTCCTGCACCCCGCCGAGGCCAAAGAGCGTGGGATGGGTGGCCAAAGCCCGGAACTGCATGTCCATGTAGACCTTGTAGTTGGCCGACGGGTCGACGTTGAGGCTCTCGGTGGGCTGGCTCATGTAGCCAAGCACCATGAGCATCTTGCTCGCCGCCTCGGGGAAGCACCGCTCCCATCGGGGCATTTCGTCGGTGATCCGGCGGCGGATCTCGTCGGCGGCCGCCTCCGCTGTGGGCTGCTCGATGAGGTAGCGCTCCCAGGCGATGAGGCCGCCGCCATCGATGGCCGCCTGAGCGAACCTCGAGCTGCGGTCGTCGCCGTAGAAGGTGCCGCCATAGGGATAGTAGGCCTTGTGGGCGAACTGCGGGTTGGCGTAGATCCGCTCCACCGCCTGCCGATAGGTGTCGTACACGGGTTGGTCGCCGCCGCCGAACTCATCCACGATGATCCCATCCATCAGCGGGTTCTGCAGGCCCGGCGAGCTCGACCAGTGCAGGTAGGCCTCCTCCACCGCCGCCTCGCCCTCGTCGGCGGTGAGCTCGGGCAGGCCGACGATCGCGATCCACTGCTTGCCCTGCCGCTTCCAGTCTTCCAGCTCCGGACCCGGAGAGCCCAGCATCGTGTTGACGTGGGGCGCGATGTACTCCTCGATGAACTGCCAGTCGTAGGGGCCGTGGGGGTGGATGTGGGGGTTGGCGCCGTAGAAGGCGTGCTGGAGCATCGGCACGGAGCGAACCAGGACGCTCCGGAGACGGGCGCGGCCCTCGGCGCGGATCGTCAGCCTGTGCGGCCCCGCAGACAGGCGGCGGAAGGCCTCCTGCGTCGAAACCCCGGTCTGTTCGTGCACGATGGCCGGTGAGGCCTCGTCGTCCACGGTCACCGTCAGCCTGCCGCCCGCGGGGACCTCGGCGACGGTGCGCACCAGCGCCCAGCGCGCACGGGGCATGGTGAACGCGAGCTCGCCGGGCCCGGCCGCATCGCCCTCCAGGTTCAGCAGCTCCCAGACCATATTGTTGAGGGCCCTGACTTCCCGGAACTCCTCCGCCTGTCCCGGCCAGTTCACCTCGACGACGCCGGGCTCGCCAACTACGGTACCGTCCTCCAGCTTGACGAGGGCGGCCACCTCGTAGCTGCCCGCCGGCCGTGTCTGGACGTCGAAGGTGGCCTCTGCGGCACCGGTCGGAGAAATCGGTTCCACGGTCTGCTCGCCCACGGTCTCCTCGGTACCCTTGGCCCGCAGGCCGACAACCAGCCGTGCTCCCCGGGGGAGCGGCTGCATCTGGCGGCCGTCGGCATGCACCAGGACACATCCGGGTTCCGGATAGGCCTGCGCCGTGACGCGGGGCCGGGTGAACAGGCCGGTGTCCTTGCCTCGCGCCGCCGCCTCGGCCTTGTACAAAGCCAAGACCTCCGATGCCGAGAGGGCGCGGTTCCAGACGCCGACCTCATCGATGAGCCCGTGGAAGAACTCCGCGCCCAGGCCCTGACAGCGCCCGATCCACAGCGGCACGCCCGCCACCTCCGGCACTACCGACTGCCGGACCGCCTGCAGTGGCACGCCGTCCTGGTACGTGGTGACCACGGCGCCGTCGAAGGTCAGTGCGTAGTGGGTCCAGTGGCCCGCCTGGGGATTGTCCAGATGCAGTTGCTGGGCGGTGCGGCCGTTGGCGATGCAGCCCAGCATCTGCTTGGCCCCGGCCCAGGTATTGATGGCCAGCACCAGACGCTCGTCACCCCAGTTGCCCCCGGTGCTCCAGTTCACCAGCCCGCCCTGGAGCGTCTCCGGGCGGCACCACACGCAGACGGTGCCGCGCGAGCCGATGTCGAGACCCTCCGCGGAGTCACAGTCGATGTACGAATCCCTGCCATTGAGCTGCAGGGCGCCCCCGAAGTCTCCCGAGGCGAAGCTCGCTCCACCCACGATGGTGCCGTCGTGGCCGTTGCCGCTGCTGTCGGCGGTCAGAGCCGGGCCGCCTGCGGAGAACCGGTAAAGCGCGACAGGTCCTGCATCCTGTCCGAAGCAGCAGGCCACCGAAGAGAGCAGAATCACCGGTAGAGCCGATAGCATGGCAATCCCTCCACAGACGAGGTCATTGCGTGCCTCACTGTTGCCCGCGGTCTGTCCGGCCGTCTGTCGTTCTCCCCCCTCCTCCCGTCTCCGCGGCCGTATCGCGGAGTACAAGCGGCTCGAAGAGACGCCGAGAGGGGGGAAGCCCGCAGGGCGGGGGGTTGAGGCGACGTTGGCCGGTGGCATAGATCGCTCTGCACGGTCAGCCTCTCACCCCTCGCCAGAACCCAGGGCCCTGCCCGTAACCCTCTGTGCCCGCGTCTTCCAAGACCGCACGGTCGGCCTCTTATCTGTCGTCGGTGTCCACAACCCCGACCGAAGACCTCCGTGCCCGCGGTCTTCCAATACCGCACGGTCGGCCACCCAGCCCTCGCCAGTACGCAAGCCCCTGATCGGGCACGGTGGATCTCAGCAGTCTGTACCTACGGCCTGGATGGTGCTCGGCCAACGGCTGGGCCGGGTGTGCGGAACGGCTGCACACTCGGCCTCTCCATACGGCGCACGGCAGCGGCCAACGACCAGCGGCCGGCGGGGCACGACGCCTGCGCTCCCGGCAGCCGCACGCCTACCCCGCATCCACCTCCAGCTTGACCTCCGTCATCATCTGCACATCGTACGTGCCCGGCTGCCGGCGCTGAATGCCGGTCACCGAAGGCAATCGCAGATGGTCGCCGGGGCCGATGTCGCTGATCCAAAACAGCGCCCGGCCGTCGCCATTGGCGTCGGCGAACGCGGCACCGAGGTCCTCGTCATTGGTCTCCAGCCGGAACTTGCCGCCCTCGAAAGCCTCGATGAAGTAGCCTCTGGACCGGTCCTCAGTGTACAGCCACCGTCCCCGATGCCTGCCGCCGTCCACCCGTCCGTAGCCGGTGAGCTGAGTGTCGGTGGCCACGGTGCCCGCCGCGGCATCGATCTGTGTCACCTCTCCCATGCCCACGACAAACAGGGTGTCTCCGAAGCACAGCGTCGTCTCGCCGTCTCCCATCTCGGCGCTCTGAACCGTATAGCTGGTCTGGTGCAGCTCATTGCCCACTATCGCCACGCGGCCGACGAGAGCCTCCGTGGGCAGTGCACCGGCCACCGTGACCGTGTTGCTCCCATGGTCTACCGAGAGAACCTCCGCCGCCGGCGAGGGGGCCGCATGCAACTGCAGGCCGTCACAGGACAGCGCGGTGCCGTTGGCCATGAAGGCCCGGCTGATGCCCTCCTTGTCCAAGGTCACCAGGGCGAATTCCGCCGTGACCGTGAGGCTGTGGCCCTCCCATTCCCACCGGCAGGGCGTCTCGGGCTCCAGGGAGCTGTGAATCAGGTCAACTTGCTCGCCACGACGGACGCACAGCCCCTCTGCCCAGGGCTGGGGCGTTGTGCTCTGCAGGCGCTCCACGGAGGTGATCTTCGCCGTTCCGCGGTGGGGCTCGGAGACGGACACGAAGCTGGAGGCCAGACCGCCGTCGGGCGTGGCGGCCTTGCCCATGTCTCCGTTGCGGGCCAATATGTACTGGAGTGTGTCCGGATGGCCGGGTTTGAGCTCCGGTTCGGCGTCGACGAGGATGACCTGCTCGGCACAGCCGGCGGGCATGCTCATGGTCAGGGCCAGATCGCGCTCCGGGTCGTTCCAGGTGGCCGACCACGGGCCCGGTGGCCGCATCCGCCGCACATTGAACAGGTACTGGAAGCCGCTGTCCGCCGCGTTGACGACCAGCGGTGCCTCGGCTTCCGGGTCGCTGCCGATCGCAGCGGCGTTGAGCAGCACGTAGCTTTGGCCGTACTCGGTGGCGACGATCGTCACGGTGTGCGCCGGCCGGGGTAGGTCATACACCTGGGAGATCCAGCGCTTGCCGTCTACCTCCGGCTCCCAGCGCAGGGTATGGGACACGTCGCCCAAGGTGGCCTCCACCGCGTTGGCTCCGGCCTTGTAGTCATGGACCTGCAGGAAGAGCTTGACCTTGCCCGGCCCCACCTCAGGCGTCTTCAGCGTCATCCTGGCCCCGACCTTGCGGGTCAGCACCGCGCCCCCGGAGTATGCCGCCCAGCCCTCGTTGGAGCGGTCGGCGTATGGGCGCTCGTCGGCGATGACGCCCTCGCCGGCGGGCAGTCGCAGCGCCGCCCCGGCGCCGCTCACCCGCTCGGGAGGCACCTGCCCGAAGGCTACGTCCTCTCCCGCGAGCGTGCCGGTCTGCTGTACCGGTCCCGGCTCACCGCCGGCCACGGAGAACTGCGGCAGCGGTGGACCGTGGAAGCTCCAGTCATGCTGCCGCCCGCCCTCCACGCGGTAGATGTCCAGGAGGTAACTCGCCTCGGCGGAGATATCCACCAGTGCCGTGGTGCGCCGGTACAGCGAGGTGATGCCCGGATAGGCCACCTCATCGGCCGAGGCGTCCATGAGCTGCACGAAGGGGCTTGCCGCCAACGTGTTCAGATGCCCCGGGAAGGTGGTCTTCTGCCCGGCCTGGTCCACCAGCACGGCATAGTGGCTGATGGTGTTGCTGGTCCAGTAGGTGTTCTTGGACAGCCAGTGTGCCGGATAGCCCATGTCCGGGAGCATCGGCATCCCCAGGGCGAACATCTCGATGTTGAGCCTGTCCCGGTGGCCGTGGCCGCCACCGGCGTGCCCGTAGTACATGGACACACCGCGCCGGTGGTCTCCCTCTCCGCTCTCCAGCACCGCCAGCCCATAGCCGCCCAGATTGCGAGTGCAAAGGCCCAGGTCCGTGCCCTGCTCGGCGGCAACGGCGGCCACCTTGTCCTCGTCGAACTGGTCATCCCACAGGTTCTTGTCCTCAGCACCCATGAGCGTCAGCGCCTTAGCATGCCTTGGATCGCCGAAATGCCGGAAGGCCGGACCCTGCAGCACGGGGCTCCAGCCTACCCGTCTGGAGCCCAGGATGCTGCCGCTGTCGCCGATGGCCGGCGTGAACTCGCCGGCCACCGTGAGGTCCAGGCCGATGTCCGCCATCTTTTTCAGCTTCGGGTTGGCCCAGATATCCACTCCCAGACCCGGCAGCAGCCGGGCCACCTCATAGAAGCCCGTGCACCAGCCCGTTGAGTAGCTGGGCGAGCTCTCGCCCCCGTGGCCGTCACGGTAGAAGCCGTTCCACAGCAGGTACTCCACATCGCCGTCGCCCAGCAAAAGCCAGTCGCGCATCTGGGCGGTGGTGGGGCCGGCCTCGGGGGCGTCATTGGCCAGCACGATCGCCAGCCGCGCCAGAGCGCTCTGGTGCATGCCCGTATTGCCCTTGATGAACCCGCGCATGATGTCCCGGGCCATCACGTGCAGCATCCGCGTCTCGATATGCCCGCGCACATCGGCAACACCGTGGGCGGCCAGAAAGCCGGTGAGTTCCGGGTCCTGCTCCAGGGCCGGCCAGATCGCGTCATAGGCCAGCGCGAAGTTGCTGATGGTCCCGTTCTCCCAGATGTAGTCCAGGATGCGCCCGTTGATGCCCGCCGGCCAGGCGCCGTTGTGGTACGCCTGCGTGCGGTAGTCGTAGCGCTCGTAGAGCTCGGCGATCCGCGCCAGAAGTACGGCGCACTTGTGAGCATAGACCGGGTCGTCACTCACCAGATAGGCCTGTGCCAGCGAACTGATGGCGGGGAGGATGTCTCTTTGCCAGCGCTGCCAGAAGACATAGTGGGCCACGAACCAGTAACGGTTCCCCTCGGCGTCCACCCAGCCCAGCCCCCTGTCCACGAAGCCCTCGCCGCGCTCGGGCTCGCCGTCCACGCCCTCCAGGTTCCAGCCCTCGAGGTCATTGGACGGGTACTCCTCGCCGCCCACCGGGCAGACGACCTTGAACGGCTTCTCGCGACTCATCTGCCAGGGGTAATGCCCGCCCCGGCGGAACACCTCGGCCCCATGCACCGGGCAGCCCTTGCCGAAGCTCACGTTCAGCGCCCGCGCCTGCTCCGGAGGAGGCACGAAGTCCCACAGCTCCTGATCCGACTTGGCGATGATCCATTGCACCGCCTCCTCGGCGCCCCCGGCCGCCTGTCTCGCCCATTCATGCCGGCTGATCTGGTCTCTCATGTGCTCGATGCGTTGCTCCGTGTAGTAGGTCCGGCCCTGCTTGCACAGGGCGGGATGTGTGCCTAGTGCCGTGCAAACCACGGCGATGAGTGCGAGGTGGGGCATGGCGTTGCTCCTCCACGTGATCGGGCATGATTGCAGCAGAGAACGGCGGGATGCTACTGCTCGAACCTCACCGCCGCGATGCTCTTGGCCGGTACCTCCACCACCATCTCGAGCCGCGCGGGACGCGGCGCTCCGGGTGGGAAGTCGCCGGGACGGAAGGCGATGCTCTTGCGCGCCGGGGCGTCGGTACCGTTGTACAGAAGCACCCGGTCGGCGAACACGGTCGTCACGATCCCGTCGGCCTGCTCGTCCACCAGCAGGGCGTCCTTGCGCTCCGGGTCCAGCGCCGATAGCCGATAGGCAAGCTCCAGCACCACGGCCTGCTGCCCCTTCAGCGCCTCGTCGTCAAGACCCGGCAGGACTACGACTCGCCCCCTGCCCACCGGGCGGCCGGCCTGCCAGGCGGCCACGGCATCTTCCACACCCTCCGCCTGCCGGGGAAAGAGGGAGGCGAAGAGGCCGTCGTCCTTGTCGACATCCTCCAGATGCTCGACGCCCATCAGCGCCAGCACGCCGCCCTGCTCCACCCACCTTCTGAGTGCCTGGAGCGTCTTGGCCTGCATGAAATCCCCCTCGCACAGCACCAGCACCCGAATCCCCAGCTTCTGCAGGCCGCCATCACGCACACAAAGCTCGTCGAGCACTTCGTAGTCCATACGGTCGCGGAGGCCCTCGGCGAAGCGGATCGTGCGGTCCGGCCAGTGCATCTGGGGGCGGCACCACCACCATGAGCTGGGCATCAGGAAGGCCACATCGCACACCGCCGGTTGGCCATTGAGGTGGTCCAGGGCCGCGGTCAGGATGTCTCGGGCACCGTCCAGGTTCTGAGGATAGTCGAACCAGGTCTGGGTGCCGTTGCTGATGTCGTAGAAGATTCGGCGCGTCTGACGCTCGCGGTCCACATCGCCCGGGGGCTCGGTGAAGTACGGCACCCCGTACACGCGGCAGGCCGTGGAGACCCGCCGGGTGGCGAAGTAGCCGATATCGCCCGGGGTCTGGGCCGCCGTACCGGCCTGTGCCATGCGTTTGACGTGCCGCGACTGGTCGTTGCCCCACGGGACCGGCTCGGCGCCATAGCCCAGGCTGAGGATGATCTCCCTGCCGGGGAGATGTCGGCGCACGATCTCGGTGGAGGCCACTGCGAAGTCGCCCCAGGAATCCTGGTACCAGTCGACGAAGTCCAGCCAGCGCCGGCGGTCCGTGGGCTTACCGCTCTCCGCCGCCCTGCGGGCGGCGGCCTCCGGCTCTGCCGGGGGACCCACGGCCTCCCAGTCCCGGAAGTCCGTGCCCCAGCGTCGGTTCAGCTCCTCCAGCGACCCAAGCCGCTCTCGCATCCTGTCTCGGAAGTCCGCACGGGCGAACCGGTCACCGCACCAGTAGCCACCGTGCACGTGTTCCTGCTTCACCAGCCAGTCGGTCATCCCCGTTGCGTAGCCGATCTCGCCGTACTCCGAGGGCATGGCCAGGCGGACGAAGTCCACCCGATCGCCCATGTCCGCGGCCAGGCGCCGGTAGAACTCGTCGTAGATCGGCAACGTGGCCGGAGCCCACAAAGAGAGCTGCTGAAGCTCCCCATCATGCTCCAGGCAGCGATAGGGAACCCAGTCCTCTGTCTGCATGAACCAGCGGGGAGCAAAGTGCAGCCAGGCGAAGGTGTTGTACTGCAGGCCGGCGGCGTGCAGTCTCTCCGCATTCCGGCGGTAGAACGAGAAGTCCCACTCGCCCTGCCGCTCCTCGATCCGGCACCAGGCCAGATAGTCACACATGGCGCTGCAGCCGCAGCGCCGGAGAAGATCGATCGTGTCCTGGTCGATCGCGCCGGTGTTGCCCTCCTGCCCGGTGCCCCAGTACTGCATGAACCAGCCGACGCTCAGGTTCCCCGAGTAGAACCGGATCTTCGTGTTCTGGATATCCGGCATGGTCAGATAGGCCTCGAAAGGTGCCTGCGCATCGTCACCGACGGTCTCGAGGGCCACGGCGTCCAGGTAGGCGTAATACAGGTTGTCGTGTCGCCGGCGGGCGCTTACGCCGACGGCAATGGTGTGCTTGCCTGCACCCAGGCCCACCCGGGCCGCAGGCATCCACGAGAACACCCCGCCGGGTCCCCACATGCCCGAATGCAGTGCCGGCGAGACCGCGACGGGCTCCGATCCATCCACGGAGACCTGCAACGCAGAGGCGACGCCGGGCCGAGTGGCGGCAATCCAGACGGCGTACGTCCCGCTCCGCTCGAGCTCCACGGTGAACCGCGCCTCGTATGCGCCGCTCTCCGGGTCGGCGTCTTTGGCGCACATCAGATGGGCACCGGAGTAGGCCTCGGCATAGTCGGGGTTGCCGCGTACCGGGGCGGTCCAGTCGTGCTCGAGACAGTCCTCGCCCTCGGCGAACCAGACGAACTGCACGGGCCGCGGGGGATCGGCGTACGCGGCTACGCCGAGGGCCAGCAGTGCCGCGATTGCGGACGGTAGGTACCTCCGGATCATAGCGCCACCTCGTGCGCCTGCGTCGTCTCTGGCCGCCGGCGGTCCGTCGCCCCCATTGGCCGCGGCTGCAGCCGTCTCTCGCCCTCGCGCCGGCGGTGGATTAGGTTCGTGCCCCTCGACGATGGCACCTCCAGACGCGCCACTGCACCAGGAAGCAGACGCGATTTCGTCGACAGACCCAAAGTGGATGTCCGCAGACATGAGCCATGGCGTCTGCCAACACCATATCTTGGCTCCACATCCGGCACAACCGCGCGTGGAGCAGATGATCTGTGCCGGGCCGCCGAGTTGCTTTCCGAAGCCGCCCGGCAACTGACGGCCACCGCGGACTACTTCCTGCCTGGGAAAACGTGCTATGATACGGGATACCAACTGCAGAGCCGGCGCGGTGTGTCTTGGTGGGGCGCTGCCGAAGCTCTCAGAGCAGAAGACGCCGGAGACCATTGCGCGCATGATCCTGCGCTGCCGCGACCGGGACTTGGACGCGGCCGGGCACATACGGCGGGCACTGGCAAAGATCGGAGGCCGACGGCGATGGCCGCTTCGGAAGTCAGTCGCAAGGTGTTACAGCGTGGGGATTTCGGCGTTTGCATCGCCTGGCCCAAGACCCACTGGAAGCATCTGGGCGGGCCGGGGGAGAGGGGCACTGTGCTGGTGGATGGCAGGCCCCTGGAAGTGACGGTGCAGGGCGAGCGCTGCAACTGCCAGGGAACGGGCTGGCATGTGCACCGCTTCCTGAGCCTCCCCGACAGCGCCGGCGTCACCGTCGGGCAGAGGGTGCTGATCGGCATGCCCGAAGGGACGCCGGAGCCCGAGACCCACGGCCTCAGCGTGAGTGCCGCCATCGACGAGCTGAACGATGCCCTGCTGTTCGGGCCCGCACTGTCGCCCACGCGGTCGGAGCGTCTGGGGCGCTTCCTCGCCGGACGCCAGGGGCTGCCGGGCAGCTATGCCGGGCTGTTCGCCGCGGTGGGCGAGGAGCTGGCCGAGGGCTACCGCACCTTCACCGGCGAGCGCATGCGCAGCGGCGGCGGCGCCAGGCACATCCTGGGGGAGGAAGCCCTCCGGGCATTGGTGCTCCTGGAGCGCACTGGTGGGACCGAGGCGGGAGTGGTCCTCATGCGCGAAGCCCTTGCGCGTGGTACCGAGGAGATGGGGCGCCGGCTGCTCAAGCAACTGCAGCCCGACAGCACGGAGCGCCCCGGGTTCTACTGCTGCCACACCTGCAGCGTGGCGCTGTGGCGGGCCCTGGCCGTGGGAGCCTACGAGGGGCGTGATGACTCGCTGCTGGGTGGCCTAAGCGGCCTGCGGGATCGCCGCACGGGCGACGGCGCCTGGCACGGGTTTCCCTTCAACTATACCGTCGCCGCCCTCATCGACTCGGAGCTGGAACCGGCCCGGGCCGAACTCACCTACGCCCGTCCGGCGCTGGAGCAACGCCTCAGTCGCCGCAGCAATGCCGATGACGTCTACGCCACCCGGCGCCTGGCCGTTTTCCAGCGCGCTCTGGAGCTGGTGGGCTGAGCCGGAGCGGGCGCGCGGCGCGCGGCTTGCGCCCCGCGCCCGCCCCGGCGCCGCACACAGAGACCGCCCCCGTCCTCCACCGCCGCCCGGCGGCACCGCCGTGCTATCTCGCCACCTCCACCAGCGCGATGTAGTCCACGTTCATCCCCACACCGTCGACATTGGTGAGCTCGATAAGGTGCGTGCCCGCGGCCAGATCGAGCACGAGGTCCTGGCCGTCGGCCGCCTTGAGCGCCGCGTGGGCCCAGTCGCCCGCGTCGCCGCCGAAACCTCCTGTGCCGTGGAAGGTCTGCTCGATCGCAGGGCCGTCGTTGATCCGGGCCTCGCGCTTCACACGACCCGGGGTGCAGTAACGCAGGACCACCCGGTACCTGGCGGCTTCGTCCACCTGCACCTTCCAGCTCAGCCGGTGGCCCTGGTTGTCCCAGTGCGAGAAGCACTCACCCACCACCCCGGCCTTGTCCTGCCTTATCTGTACCTCCCCGCCCTCCTGGCCGCTGAAGTTCTCCGCCTGGACAATCGGCCCTGCGCTGATCAGCTCCTCCTGCGCCTTGATGGTTGCCGAGGCCGACAGTCCCTCGGGGCCGTCGAACACGGCCTGCAGTGTGTAGATCCTCCCGCCGCTCAGCAGGGGAGGCCCCTGGTTGAGGGTTACCCGGAACTCCGCCTGAGCTATCCCGCCGGCCGCTGCCTGCACCTCGACGCTCTGCGGAGTGACGCTCAGGCCCTCGGGCACGGTGAGGGTGAAGGTGCCGGCGACCGCCTCCTCCGGCGGTGCAGACAGATAGGCCGTGACCGCCGTCGTCTCGCCGGCCCGCAGGGCCGTGTCTGAGCTGCCCAGCCAGGTCGCCGGACCCGTCTGGGTGATGGCATAGCTCGTCACCGGCGGCTGTGTGTAGCCCATGGCCTCGTGGGCCACGTCGTAGCGGTAGACGGGGTCCTGCAGCAGTGTCACGCGCCGGTCGGACGCCGGGATGGTGGTGGTATAGATCCGTATCTCACCGGGGACGGTGGTCACGATCTCCTCGCGCCAGTCGCCGAGGATATCGCCCCAGAACTGCTGCCCGCCCTGGAGGCCCTCGGTCACCACTTGCCCGTTGTACTTGGTGAGCCTCCCGCCCTGACAGATCTCTCGCAGCGTGTCGCCGTCCCAGTACACGGCGTTGTAGCTACCGTAGGACTTCTCGTCACGGGCCAGCATCTCCCCCTGGGCCGTGAACAGCCAGCGCGGTGCGGCACCGTGGTACCTCTCGCCCGCAGGGTCGCCCTTGGGGTCCTCCCCGGCCCAGCACTCGCTCCCCGGGTACATGGGGTCCACGTCCGCGCACATGCCCATCCCCACGTGGTAGGTGCGCTCGCCGATCTTCCAGATGATCTCGCCTGTACGGGCGTCGACGAGGCACACGCCGTCGTCCTGTCGGGGGGGCTCGATGACGTAGAAGATCTCCATTCCCGGACGGGCCGGGTCGACATCGGTCAGGAAGCAGCGGTCCGGATGACCCAGACCGGTGGTCCACAGGCCCTTGCCGTCGTCGTCGATGACGCACGAGCCCAGGATGACCTCATCGCGGCCGTCGCCGTCCACGTCCCCGCTGTGCATCCAGTGAGCGCCCTGACCGCGCCAGTTGCCCTCGGTCTCCTCGGTGTTCTTCCACGTCCACAGCTCCTGCAACTTGCCCTCATGGAACTGGTAGGCCACCAGGACCATGACGCCGTATGTGCCCCGGGCCACCAGGAGACAGGGGGTCTTGCCGTCGAGGTACGCGACCCCGATTTGGTTGCGGGAGGCCACGTTGTAGCCGTTGGGTCCGCGGCCGATCAGGTCGCGGTGAGGCCACTCAACGCGGTCTTTGACCTGACCGGTCTCGCCGTCCAGAATCGAGACGTACTCGGGAGCACTCATCACGCGCCCGTCCGGCCCGCGCGGATCACCCTCCCCGCTCTTCACGGCCACCTCCGCCTTCCCGTCGCCGTCGAAATCCCACACCACGTACGGCGAGTACCAGATGCCTCGCTCGATGGCCCAGCCCATGTCGTAGCGCCACAGGAAGGCGCCATCGGCGCTGTAGGCCTCGAGCTTGTAGGTGTCCGGGCTGGGCTGCCAGTACAGCGAGTAGGGGTCGATGTTGTCCTGAGGCTGCTTGATGACGTAGTCCAGTCGCCCGTCGCCGTCGAGGTCACCCACGCCCAGCTTCTGGAAGGTGTAGTCGCCTTGCAGCTTGATGGACAGGTACGCCTGCGGCTCGGAGTTGGCCTCGATATGGGCGGTCTGTGAGGGCGTCTGCTCTTGCCCGTTTTGAACCGCGCGTATGAAGTACGTGTTATCCATCCCGGCCGGGGCCTCGGTGTCGGTGAAGTCCGTCGTCTTCGTGATGGGCTGCTCATTGATCTTCACCGGACGCATCCGGCCGGTGCCGCGATAGACATTGAAGCCCACGTCCGCCGGGTCATCCGCCAGCAGCCGCCAGCCCAGGTAGACCTTGCCCTCTCCCAGCGGCACCGCGATCAGGCCCCGGTCCACCTTCTCCCACACGCGCTCCGTCGCCCAGCCCTCCACCTTCACCTTTGGCCTGGGGGGCGGGAGCGGCTCGGCCTCGGTCAACGCCACGTCATCCACCCACACCGTAGCCTTCCCACTGCCCACGACGCGCACGTAGATCTGGTCGCAGCCCTGGGGGATGTCGGCCCGTGCCTTCACCTGCTTCCAGTCCTCCGTCGCCCAGACGCCGTCCGAGGCGATGTTCCAGGAGATCAGCTTCCCCTGGCCCATCGCAACCACCGCCAGGTCCGCGCCGGCGGTATCCTCGCACTTCATCCAGGCCGTGGCCTCCCACGCCTGACCGGGCCGCACGGCCAGCCGGCCGGAATTGGTGAGGGCGTAGTCCCGCTCGCCCTCGTGGGTGAACTTCACCGCCCGCCCGCCGCTGTGGGCCTCCTCCACCAGCTCCGCCCCCCCGACGCCCTCCCGCGACCACCACACCCAGCCGCTGCCGGCGAAGTCCGGGCCGAACTCAAAGCCCCCATTGGACACTCCGTTGGCCTCGGGCATCGAGGGCGTCAGCGTGATGGTGTCGTAGTACGAGAAGCCCGGCCCGCTCTCCTGGGCATAGCGGTCGTCCACCCAGAACTCGAACTGGCCGCCGGTGATCTCGAACCGCCCCAGGCGGCCGCCCAGGCTCGAGAGCCGCTTCCACTCCTTCCCATCCAGCGAGACACCCAGGTCGCGGCCGTACTTGATGGTCACCACCCAGGCCCCGTCGGGGATGCCGGTAAGCACGGTGTGCAAGACAGGAGCCCCCTCCTCCTCCGTCTCCCGGTCCGCCATCACCGGTGGCGACTGCAGCACCACGCCGCCGGACCACTTGGTCTCGGCGTCCTTGTCCTTGCTCCACAGGTTCCACTTGTCTACCGGGGTGATGTCCTTGCCCCAGGCGCTCTCGGGAGAGGAGCAGTCCTCGGCCTCGAACACCATGATCTCCTGCCGGCAGTAGGTGGGACCCGCCGCCAGCAGCACGCCCAGGATCACGATGGCAACTGGCATGGTCTACCTCCATGGGCTTCACTGGACCGACCACATCACGACTGCAGGGAGCCGCAGGCGCGGCGCGGTGGCTCTTGACGGGTGCTGGCCGCTCCTGCTGCCGGTGCCGCGCCGCGCGCCAACCGACTCCGCGGTGCAGGCCGGGCCCTTCGCCAGAGGGGCGGGCTGTCCCTCTATCGCCTCGGCCCGTGCCCAGAGAGCATGGACCCGGCGGTTCGGAGAGACCGCCCTCACGTGGCGGCTCCGAACTCATGGCCGATGCGTTGCTGAAGCGCCGCGATCTGCGCGAAGGCCTGGTTGAGCAGTGCCTGGTCCGGTGGTCTGAGGCGGCGGTAGTCCACCACGTTCCCCGGAGGATGGCCGGAGTCAAGCAGGGCCGCCTGGTGTTCCAGGCGCAGCCGCGTCAGCAGTTCGTACGCGGCAACGGTGTCATCCCTGCTGGAGGCGACGATGGCGCCCGCCTCCTCCAGTGCATTCAGACGCTCCAGGGTGTTGGTCTGCTGCAGCCCGTGGCGAAGCGCATATAGTCGTGCATGGGCGACGATGGGTGCCATGGCGTCCTTCAGGTTCACCTGACCCGGACGATCACCCGGCGAGGCCGCGCCCAGGATCCTGCCGAACAGACGCAGCGGACCCCGGAACTGCAGCACCTGCTGCGAGAGGTGAGTGAGAAACAGTGGATGGGCGGCGATAGTCTCATGCACGTGACGTCGCAGCTCGTCGGCCAGCTCGCCGTCGCCGAACACCGGGCGGAAGTCGAAGAAGATACTGAACTGCAGGATCTCCTGAGCCTCGGCGCGACGAATCCACTCGGTGAAGTACCCTTTCCACACCGACATCGGTTGGCACCAGCGGGGCGTCTTGGCCATGACCCCGCCGCGGCACGGCGGATAGCCCGCCTCCGCGAGCCAGTCGCACACGCTCTCTCCCACGGCCTGGAAGTAGGCGGCGTGCGCAGCGGGAGCCCCGGGACTGTCGGCGTAGAGCAGAGCGTTATCCTGGTCGCTGGAAAGCACCAGCTCCTCCCGCCCGTGGCTGCCCAGGGCCAGGAAGGCGAAGGGGACCGGCGCGGCCCCCAGCGGCTCCCGGCCCGGCCGGGGCTCCGTGGCCGCCAGGTCTCCGAACCGCTCGGCGGCCGCATCGCAGGCCGAGGTCAGCATGTGGGTCACCCGTCCGGGATGCCCACCGCTGTCCAGCACGACCCTGGCCAGCCCCGGTGCGCGGCGACATGAGGTCACCACCTGCCGGGGCGTCTCGGACCGGGCAATGTCGCGGGTCAGCACGATAGGTCCATAGTCGTGGAACTGCAGCAGCTCCTGGCTGCGGATGACCCCCGTCACCTGCCCGGCATGATCCTCTACCGCCACGTGATGGACCCCGTGCTGCTCCATGGTCAGCAGGGCCTCGTACACGTTGGCATGGGCCGCGATGGCCACCAGCGGAGAGCTCATGATCCGGTAGACTGGAGTCTGCAGGTCAAGCCCTCCGGCCAAGATCCGCTGCCGCAGGTCGCGGTCGGTGACGATGCCCACCACCTCGCCGGACCCGGCGCGCACCAGCACCTCGGCCGCCCCGTTGGTAGTCATGGCGTCGGCCGCGGCTCGGGCCGAGCAGTCCAGCTCACAGAACACGGGCAGGCGGGCCACATCGCCCACCGGTTCGTGCAGAAACAGCATTGAGGCCTGCAGACGCCGAATCTGCGCGTCCCGCTCGGACTGCCGCCGCTCGCGAGAGCTGACGTCCTGGATGACACCGTCGATGAACGGCCCCTCACCGGGCGCGGAGGTCTGCAGCACCGCGCCGAGCGCGATCGTGGTTGTCTCGGCGGTGTCCGTGGCCAGGTGCAGGTGGCGCTCCGCCGAGCCATCTCGTCGCAGGTCGGACAGGAAGCCCTCGTAGGCGGCGGGATCGGCGAACAGACCGGAGAGCGTCAGAGGCGCCCCGGCCGCGGCGTCGGGCCCCAGGCTCAGGAGACGCGCCGCCGCGCGGCTGCAGGCCACTACGCTGCCGTGGGCCGTAGCCGTGGCCCGGAAGACCCCGGCCGTCAGCGACTCGGAAAGCTGCTCCAGAAGCCCCTCACCCCGGGCGGCGGCCGGACCCGGGTCCCGCGACCCGGAAGTCGTGAGCCCCACAGGCTTGGCGAGCACGATCACCCCACGCCTGCCGCCGAACACGATCGGGTTCAGGGTTACCACACACTCCAAAGGCCGGCCATCTCGCCGCCGCAGCACCGCTTCCACCCCACCCGCCGCCTCCTCCGAAGACACAACCCGCGTCATACTCTCCCAGACGGTCTCGTTCTCAGCGCCCGGTGGGATGACGTCCTCGAGGTCAAGCAGCTCCAGGTCCTGCGCCGAGCAGCCCAGCAGGTCCAGCAGCACCGGATTGCCATAGCGGCAGCGCCCATCCAGCACCAGCAGGGCTCCCTCCGTGGTCGCCTCCACAAGTGAACGGTAGCGTTCCGTCGAATCACGCAGACCCTCCTCGGCCTCCGAACGCTGCCGCTCCAGACGCAGCGACTGTCGCAGTACGTACAGAAGCAGGAGAGCCACAACCACCGAGATACCCACGGAAACGCGGACCAGGCGCCTTTGCAGGAGCGCGCTCTCTCTTTGCACGTCCTCGGTGTAGATCCCGGTACCGATGATCCAGCCCCAGGGCTCAAAGCCCTTCACGTATGACTCCTTGGGCGCCACGTGGTTGGGGTCGTCCTTCCACTGCCAGACGTAGTCCACATACCCCTCATGTTGTCGCCGCACCACCTGGGCAAACTCCACGAAGATGCGGACACCGCGGGGATCCTTGTAGTCCGAGACATCCCGGCCGTTGAGGTCCTTGCGGTAGGGATGCATGACGATCCGCGGCTGCATGTCCTGGAGCCAGAAGTAGTCCTTTCCATCCCGACCGTACCGCAGCAGTTCGATGCGGGTCTTGGCCATCTCACGCGCCTGCTCGGCGCTGAGAGTGCCGGCCTGATGGTCCCTCTCGTAGCCGGCCAGGATGCTCCACGCCGACTGGGTCAGCTCGCGAATCATCTCGCGCTTGCGGTCCAGTAGCGAGCGCTCCAGAGCGGGGAAGAACACTCCGAAGATCGCCACCGCGAACAGGCCCATCGCCAGGAGGGTGGGGAACACCACGTGGAACAGGAAGTGGCGCCGGCGCATGCGGAACCGGGGCTGCTGAACGGCGGAGACCGCCCCCGAGGACCCGCTCGCCGGACCACAGCACACCGCGTCACGGAAGCGCCTCCAGCGCTCCGTGGGCATCGGCACACCGAGACGGCCGTGGCGCTCGTGACCGTCGCTCCCGGCGCTGACCAGGAGACCCAGCTCATCGGCCAGGTCAACCAGGCCTTGGCGCTGTGGCTCCGCGTACGGGCCGTAGATCGCTTCCAGACCGTCCAGACCCATGCCCTTGAGCTCCACAAGCATGTCGCGGAGCCGCTCGCGGTCGGACTGCAGCACCAGGGGATGGGCGAGAAACGCCCGGCCACCGGCGCGGTGGATAAGCTCGATCGCCTCGGCGATGCCGATCCTGCCGTTGGCGGCGGCGCCCGCCCGCTCCGCCGAGCGCGACGTCTGCAGCCGTACCGAATCCTCGATGCTCTGAGTCGGCGGCACGCGGGCATCGCGCAGTGACTGCAGGGCCGCCTGAAGCTCGAGGCTCTCAGGGTCGAAGCCATACCCCAGCAAGTGCGCCTCGCTCCCCCGGTACTGCGCCGTCATCTCTACACCGGCGATGCTCCCGATCTCCCGGCGCGATAGGGCCTCTCGGAACTCGCCCAGCCCCTCGAGGGTATCGTGGTCGGTGAGCGCGGCGAAAGCCACCCCCGCGGCGGAGAGCCTCTCGGCCAACTCACGGGGACTCAGGGCGCCGTCGCTCTTTTCGGAGTGGCAGTGGAGGTCCACGCGCGTGGTGGGGGTCATCGGGCCAGCATCCGCTCCAGACCGACGGTGGGTGAGCGCGAACGGAAAGCGAACGACGGCGGCGGGACGCGCGACGCAGACGCCACAGAAGCGCTCGCAGGCCTTGGCCGGGTCTTGACGGCGCCGCTGCCCCATCCCGCGGCCCCGTCACGGCCGGCGCCGCTGCAGGCCCTCCCATGGACTCAGCGGTCGGCCTCAGCCGCGAGCGGCAACGTCCCCGTCAGATCATCCTCCGCCGTGGAGATCATCCAAGACAGCGCCTTTTCCGGTACGAACGACTCGCGGACAAAACCTCTGTTCGGCACCTGACGCAGCTCCCACTCCATCCGGTCCTCGTATACACGGAACACGCGATAGACGTTGGGCCATTCGCAGAAGGCCGGGTTGACCACATGGATGATACCCTCTTTGGGGTTGTGCTCGTTCCAGTGGGTATGCCCGCACAGCGTGGCCACCACGTTAGGGGCCTTCTGAAGTACCTCCAGCACCTCGCGGCCCGTGGACGAGGCCGGGAGCCTGTAGCCGGACGAGGAGAGCCCGCCCCGACAGACCAAAGGATAGTGCCATACGAAGACAGTGGGCGTCCGGGTATCCCGCGCCAGCTCCTCCTCCAGCCACCGGACCTGCTCGGGCCGGACCCCGATGCCTCCGCTGTCCGCGGCGTCGTAGTGGTCCACGAACCGCCCGCCTTTGTCCTTCCAGTAGGAGCCGTCCAGGACAATGAACCGCAGCGGCCCTTCAAAGAACACGTAGTCGGTGGCGCCACCGGGGAAGAGCTGCGGGCACAGCTCCAGGACGTCATCGCGCGAGGAGGCCAGATAGGAGTCGTGGTTCCCGATGCAGCCGTAGACCGGCAACTTCACGCTCTCAAGTACCGCCTTGAGCGTCTCGAACTGCGCGCGGCGGGCGCTGTCGGTCATGTCTCCGGCAAGGAGCGCAAACCGCACGCCCTCTTGCTCCAGCAGGGCCAGCGTCGCCGCGAGCTCTTCCTTCGCGGGGCCGTCCATCTTCACATTCATCCACGTCGCCCGGCCCTCGGACAGGTGAGTGTCGGAAAGCAGGGCGAAGCTGTAGAGGGGGTCCTCCACGGCGCTGGGGAGGGGGCGCAGCGTGAGCGACTGCAGCGTGCCCCCCGGCCGGAAATGCGGCCCGGCCACCGTCACGTAATGCCGCCCCGCGGGCAGCAGCCAGGTGGCAAGCTGCACCTCGTCCGGCGGGCGCTGACCTGTGATCTGCGGCGCCGGGCCGGTGAGGGCGTTGCCCTCACTCTGCCAGGCTTCCGCCGCCACCATGGGCGCGCCCACCACCGTGTCATCGCAAAGCACATAGGCTCTCAGGCCGGGGCGCAGATCGCCGTCGGGTGCCAGCCGCAGGCTACCGGTGACATAGAGCGCCTCAGGCACCTCCACGGCGAAGGTGAGCAGGCCGTCGGGGGGTATCGCGAGCGGCTCCGGGGCCGGCCGGATCGGCTCCGGAGCCGAGAACCCGGCCACCAGCGCCCCCTGTGCCGGCTGCAGCGTCAGCTCGCCGGTCGCGACCAGCGTCGCCGCGGTCCTGTCCGCTTCCGCCCGCAGAGTGCCGACCATCCCCGGGTAGACCTCGATGGGCGGGTCCGGCAGCACCACCTTGCGCAGGGTCACATCATCGAACCAGCTCACCCCGGTGGTGGTCATCGCCAGCATGACCTCGCAGTCCCCGGCCCGCCACTCCTTGCCCCTCAGCGAGGCCGTAAGCCGCACCCACCGCCCCTCCACGCCGCCGGCCACCTGTGCCTTCGTGTGCCGCTCCTGGCCGTCGCTGGCGGAGATGTACAGCCGCACCACACCCGTCTTGGCTGCGTACACCCAGGCTGAGAACTCATAGTCCGACTCCAGGTCCACAAGACCGTCCAGTCGGAAGTAGGCGCCACCGGAGGTGTCGGTGGGGGAGACGCGCAGGGAGGTCTCACCGGAATGGGCCCGAGCGCTATCGCCCGCGTACTCCGCGCGATAGGTGTGCAGATCGGGAATCTCGGCCTCGAAGCCCTCCGCGAGCACGAGACCCTCGGCCGTCTCCTGGGCCGGGACACAGAGGGGAAGACACAGCAAGCAGCACGCCGTGGCACGGGCCGCGGCTGAGAGGATGGAATAGTGCATGACAAGACTCCAGGGCGCTCGGGTGGGTTGCTGGGGATGGATGCGCGTTGAGCGCCTGTGGGGAACTCTTCCCCGGAGGTGCTGCAAGGTCCTGCCCGGAGGGCCCCACAGAATGGCGCGGTACCCTACAGAACGGCGGCGGCCGGCGTCGTTCAGGCGGGCGATGGCGCGGTACAGGCCCGCGCCCTACAGGACGGCGCCGCGCCGCCGCTGGTCGTAGCCCTCTCCTGAGCAGTCGTATCGCGAAAAAGAGGGAAAGCGGGGCCCGCAGGCGGGACCCGCAGGGAGCGGCGCCTTGGGCGTTCGTCGTTGTCGTTGGATGGTTCCCTCGGCGCGGTACAGGCCCGCGCCCTACAGAACGGCGCCGCTTGCCGTTCCGCATCACGCGCCACGGCCGTTCGCCGTTTTCCGTCGCCCTCTCCAGAGCAGTCGTATCGCGAAGGAGAGGGAAAGCGGGTCCCGCAGGCGGGACCCGCAGGGAGCGGCGCCGTTGGCGTTCGTCGTTGTTGTTGGATGGTTCCCTCGGCGCGGTACAGGCCCGCGCCCTACAGGACGGCGCCGCGCCGCCGTTGGTCGTAGCCCTCTCCAGAGCGGTCGTATCGCGAAGGAGAGGGAAAGCGGGTCCCGCAGGCGGGACCCGCAGGGAGCGGCGCCGTTGGCCGTTGGCCGTAGTCGCCGGAGGGCTCCGTCGGC